>Ga0209211_10007565_pt1 | contig 15195 bp, 15 predicted proteins | sample RifGroA2_FD_183992 | JGI IMG/M metagenome (GOLD analysis project Ga0209211, IMG submission 183992) | Groundwater microbial communities from Rifle, Colorado, USA - Groundwater A2 (SPAdes) (version 2) | ecosystem: Environmental > Aquatic > Deep subsurface > Groundwater | place: Rifle, Colorado... | reverse complement strand
CCTCTCACTGGCCTACAGCATCGTCCAGAAACACCACGGCAAACTCGACGTCAGCAGCAAAGTCGGCGTCGGCAGCTGCTTCCGTGTCGAGATTCCGGTGCGGCAACCGGATGGCGGTGAAACAAGTCCACTCGCGGCCTAACACTCTCCTCTCGAAAGAACATGGCCCTCGTGTCGCCCCTAGTGCGAGGGTACATACAGCTGTTTAAATCCATGAGGCGATGCAAGGCTCGCCGAGAGGGCGCAACGCACCCAACGGGTTTCAATCCACACCCCCATTTCCGGGAGGCGATGCCATTGGCCGCTTCGTCGTCGAGGTCCATGTAATAGTTTCAATCCACGCCCCCCGTTTCCGGGAGGCGATGCCGGATCAAGTGGCTCTGACGTAAGCGCATCTGGCGGTTTCAATCCACGCCCCCCGTTTCCGGGGAGCGATGCGAGGCGGCGGACATGAGCACGACCTACGCCGGGGCGAAAGGTTTCAATCCACGCCCCCCGTTTCCGGGGAGCGATGCCGTGCGGGTTGTAGCCTTCGCCGCCTTCGTTGTGGTTTCAATCCACGCCCCCGTTTCCGGGGAGCGATGCCTTGCCGTCTAATCCACCCCAACAGATTAGAGAATGTTTCAATCCACGCCCCCCGTTTCCGGGGAGCGATGCTGTAGGCCGATGAAAAACCGCTCTCCGTGCTACCGTTTCAATCCACGCCCCCCGTTTCCGGGGAGCGATGCATGATCTAAGCGTTGCTTGATTGATCATTGTCGAGTTTCAATCCACGCCCCCCGTTTCCGGGGAGCGATGCCCGCCATGGTAGCGGTCGCGGCTCTCACTTTCATCAGGTTTCAATCCACGCCCCCCGTTTCCGGGGAGCGATGCCGGCCTGCATCGAGTCGGCTTGTCGTGAATACTCGGTTTCGATCCACGCCCCCCGTTTCCGGGGAGCGATGCATCATCGTCACAATCCTGCCGCTAGAATAAACATTGTTTCAATCCACGCCCCCCGTTTCCGGGGAGCGATGCAGGGAAAGACCAAGAAGTTGCAGTTGTTCAAGCGTTTCAATCCACGCCCCCCGTTTCCGGGGAGCGATGCCAAAGGCGCGGCCGATGGAATCACCGGTTTCGAAGGTTTCAATCCACGCCCCCCGTTTCCGGGGAGCGATGCTAAGTCGACACATCCTTGAAACTGTTGTCTTTGCTGTTTCAATCCACGCCCCCCGTTTCCGGGGAGCGATGCGGCGTATCGGCTTCGAACCGATGACATTCAGTTTGGTTTCAATCCACGCCCCCCGTTTCCGGGGAGCGATGCGTGCAGGGCACTGTGGAAACGGTCAATACGGCGCAGTTTCAATCCACGCCCCCCGTTTCCGGGGAGCGATGCTCCAGGCCAGCGCCACCAGTGCTGCCAGCCTGATTGTTTCAATCCACGCCCCCCGTTTCCGGGGAGCGATGCACGGCGCCGGTGGCATCAGCGCGGCTACTGCCGCGTTTCAATCCACGCCCCCCGTTTCCGGGGAGCGATGCGCTGGCGCAAGGTGACAACGCGCGCCGAACTGCTGTTTCAATCCACGCCCCCCGTTTCCGGGGAGCGATGCCCGACAAGGTATTCACCGGGGCCGGCAACATGCTGGTTTCAATCCACGCCCCCCGTTTCCGGGGAGCGATGCGAAAGTCGGCGCCGAAGTCACGCGCCGGCTAGTCGATGTTTCAATCCACGCCCCCCGTTTCCGGGGAGCGATGCGTTGAACCATCCCCGCCACTCTTGCGGCAGGACATGGCGTTTCAATCCACGCCCCCCGTTTCCGGGGAGCGATGCGAAAACTGCATGTTCCAGCGATACAGCGCGCGGATGTTTCAATCCACGCCCCCCGTTTCCGGGGAGCGATGCCTGGTGTTAAATGCGTGCCTTCCGAATCTGCTCCGGTTTCAATCCACGCCCCCCGTTTCCGGGGAGCGATGCTTCAGCTGGGCCGGCAGGCGCTTGCCGGCAGCTCGTTTCAATCCACGCCCCCCGTTTCCGGGGAGCGATGCCCGCTTTAGGCCCTACGAGCTGGCGATCACCACCGAGTTTCAATCCACGCCCCCCGTTTCCGGGGAGCGATGCCAGGGTAAATACGGCACGCCGGGTGCGGCTGTGTGTTTCAATCCACGCCCCCCGTTTCCGGGGAGCGATGCATGGCGCGGTCATTCATGAGAGCTTGAAGGACGAGTTTCAATCCACGCCCCCCGTTTCCGGGGAGCGATGCCAGCTACGCCAGTGGCAAGACCGCGCCCGCAACGACCGTTTCAATCCACGCCCCCCGTTTCCGGGGAGCGATGCGGTTTCCGAGATAACCAAGCCTGTTCCCGAGTGGGTTTCAATCCACGCCCCCCGTTTCCGGGGAGCGATGCGCAAGCGGTGCCCGCGTGGATACTGGAACCGGGGCCGTTTCAATCCACGCCCCCCGTTTCCGGGGAGCGATGCTGTGGTCGTTCCAGATGCCTTGCGTGCCTTGACGCGTTTCAATCCACGCCCCCCGTTTCCGGGGAGCGATGCGCTTGCTCCGATCCTGGAAGATCAGCGGCTTCATGTTTCAATCCACGCCCCCCGTTTCCGGGGAGCGATGCGCTCTTCCCGGCGCGGATGTCGAGCACCAGCTGATTGTTTCAATCCACGCCCCCCGTTTCCGGGGAGCGATGCGGTTCGCCGCGATGATGATCACGTTGCCAAAGCTGTTTCAATCCACGCCCCCCGTTTCCGGGGAGCGATGCCGCGGCGGCGTCGTCGATGCTGATGGGTTGGGCGGGTTTCAATCCACGCCCCCCGTTTCCGGGGAGCGATGCGGCTTGAACTGGTGCTCCTCGTTGTACTTCGGCACGTTTCAATCCACGCCCCCCGTTTCCGGGGAGCGATGCGCTGGGCTGCATCGGCCACATCCGCGTCTTCTGGAGGGTTTCAATCCACGCCCCCCGTTTCCGGGGAGCGATGCGCTTCTTTTGCCGGCGCCGTTCGCGTTCATATTCTGTTTCAATCCACGCCCCCCGTTTCCGGGGAGCGATGCCTGTTCGAGGTGCGCGGCGATTTCCTGCGTTTGATGGTTTCAATCCACGCCCCCCGTTTCCGGGGAGCGATGCCCTATCTGGTCCGGCCTTGGCCATGGGCCGCGCAGTTTCAATCCACGCCCCCCGTTTCCGGGGAGCGATGCCTGCGAGATTGGGGCACGGGCAACCTGAAGCCGAATGTTTCAATCCACGCCCCCCGTTTCCGGGGAGCGATGCGGGGGCCGCCAAGACATGGCACCCATTCCCCAATGTTTCAATCCACGCCCCCCGTTTCCGGGGAGCGATGCTTTCGTGGTTGATTTGAGGTGATGCGATGCAACAGTTTCAATCCACGCCCCCCGTTTCCGGGGAGCGATGCCATCTGACCGAAAAGTTCTACATGGAGCAGATGCCGTTTCAATCCACGCCCCCCGTTTCCGGGGAGCGATGCATCTGGTTCGGCGTCTCGGTGCGCCGCTCGGCGAAGGTTTCAATCCACGCCCCCCGTTTCCGGGGAGCGATGCTGAGCAGGATCTTGCCGAAGGCGCCGACGCAGCCGTTTCAATCCACGCCCCCCGTTTCCGGGGAGCGATGCCCGACCCTGCCGCCGGTGGCGTCAGGGCCATAAAGTTTCAATCCACGCCCCCCGTTTCCGGGGAGCGATGCCCGATGATTTCATGGATTGGCCGTACCTGTCGGGTTTCAATCCACGCCCCCCGTTTCCGGGGAGCGATGCGACGATCAATCTAACCGTTCCTCCCGGTACGCCAGTTTCAATCCACGCCCCCCGTTTCCGGGGAGCGATGCGGAGGCTTGCTCTCTGTTCTGCTTGAGCGATTACCTGTTTCAATCCACGCCCCCCGTTTCCGGGGAGCGATGCTGGGCTCACAGGTTGTTTCGGCAGGGATCACGACAGTTTCAATCCACGCCCCCCGTTTCCGGGGAGCGATGCGCGCAAAAACATAACAATCGATCCGGTGCGTGCGGTTTCAATCCACGCCCCCCGTTTCCGGGGAGCGATGCTCAGCATCAACGCTCAGGGCGCGGGCAATAAATCGTTTCAATCCACGCCCCCCGTTTCCGGGGAGCGATGCCCGCCGCTACCACGTGCCATGCCCGCATTGCGAAGTTTCAATCCACGCCCCCCGTTTCCGGGGAGCGATGCCGTAGCGTAGGAGAATGGTGTTAACGAGGATGGTATGTTTCAATCCACGCCCCCCGTTTCCGGGGAGCGATGCCGGATATTTGCCCGGTAGCCGCGATGCCATAGGCCGTTTCAATCCACGCCCCCCGTTTCCGGGGAGCGATGCAGTTTTGCGCGCCACTGCTGAACTTGAGATTGTGGTTTCAATCCACGCCCCCCGTTTCCGGGGAGCGATGCTTGCCGGAGAGGTTGCCGGCGAGGCGATTGACTCGTTTCAATCCACGCCCCCCGTTTCCGGGGAGCGATGCCATCGGCAAGTACTACCAGGGCGCCATGCCCGACGGTTTCAATCCACGCCCCCCGTTTCCGGGGAGCGATGCAGGCGCGCCGCGCTTGCCGGAGGCAGACGGTAATGTTTCAATCCACGCCCCCCGTTTCCGGGGAGCGATGCGTCGTACAGCATCGGCGATCTGGCCGAGTTCCTCGTTTCAATCCACGCCCCCCGTTTCCGGGGAGCGATGCCGATCCGGCGCTTTACCGGGCAGGTTGAGTCGGTCGTTTCAATCCACGCCCCCCGTTTCCGGGGAGCGATGCTCATCTCCCGTAACTACCGGAAGCATCAGAACAAAAAGCCCGCATTGCGCGAACCTCTTTATTCCTGAGCAAAAAACATCTTACGCGAACAGCGCTCCCTCTGGAAAGCCGCATCAAATCAGGCAAAAGCGCGGCGCGCGAACCTTCCGGGAAAAGCATGTCCACTTGAGGTTCGCGCAAGCTCACAGGACGAGCGGCGCGTCGAAATCGGTGGCGCGGAAACAACCGTGCTCGCGGACTTCGTAGCCTTTGAGTTCGGCGATGCGGTAGAAGCGCAGGTTGTCTTCCCCGTCTTTGATTTCGGCGACCAGATCGCGCTCCAGCGCCTCGAAGCGGGCGCGGTCGACCTGGCATTCGAAGACCGATTTCTGTACCCGCTGGCCGACGCTTTCGCAGAGTTTGGCAACGCGGCGCAGGCGTCGGCGGCCTTCGCGGGTTTCGGTATTGACGTCGTAGCAGACGATGACCAGCATGATCAGCGCACCAGGTAGGGCAGATATTCGGCCGTGTCGCCGCGCAGCGTGCGGGCCAGCAGGCGGGCCTGGAGATGCGGAAGCAGGCCGAAGGGCACGGTTTCGCTGAGCAGCGGATGACTCAGGTTTTCCTGCTTGCGCTCCTGGTAGGCGACCAGCACCGTCTTGCGCGCATCGCCTTCGAGCAGCACGGCGCCGCCTTCGCGTTCGACGAAATCACCGGCGCCGATCTGGCCGCGATTGATCAGCGACAGCACTAGGCGGTCGGCAAAGGCGCGGAATTCCTCCATCAGGTCCAGCGCCAGCGCTGCCCTGCCCGGCCGCACGACATGCAAGAAGCCGATTTGCGGATCGAGGCCACAGGCTTCGACGGCCGAGCGGCAATCGTTCATCAGCAGCGAATAGACGAAGGACAGCAGCGCGTTGATCCGGTCGCGTGGCGGACGCCGGCTGCGGCCATCCATGCGGAAGCTGTCCCGCGACGGCGCACGGATCAGCGCATTGAGCGCCGCGAAATACTGACGCGCCGCTTCGCCCTCGACACCACGCAGGGTGTCAGCGTCGCCTGCCCCCGGCAGGGCGCGCAGGGCAGCAGCCAGATCGTTCGCGCCACGACTCAGGATCGCCGCATCTTCCTCAGCCTTGGCTTCGCGCGCCCCGCGCAGCAAGACCTGACGGCAGTTGCGCAGCTTGCCGGCAATGCAGTTGCGCGCCACGTTCAAGGCGAAAGCCGGGTCGCCGGCCAGCCGATGCTGCGCCTGGCGCAACAGCACGTTGCCCGAAACCGGCCCTTCCAACCGCGCCTTGAAACGTCCGTGCGTATCGAGCAAAACCAGGCTGATGCCGCTGTCGGCCAGCTTTTGCATCAGCGGCAGCGACACCGAAACATGGCCGAAGCAGACGACCGCGCTCAGGTGATGCAAGGGCACGCGCAGCCGCGTTTCCTTGTCGACCTCGACGCGCAGGGTTTCGTTGTCGAGATGGATGTAACTCTCGGGCGTGGTCACGTACAGCGTGTTGAGCAGTTGCATGTCAATCATCCACTTCGAACAGGGAATGCCGGACGGCGGAATGTTCCGGCGTCGGCGCCAGGGCTTCCGGCTGGCACAGGTCGCGCAAGGAACAGGCGCGGCAGTGGTCATCGTTGAGCGGCGGCGGCATTTCGCCGGATCGCAAGAGCTGGCGGACGGCTGCTACGGTCAACTCGACTTTTGCCCTTAAATTCGCGTCGACCGCAACAATGCGCCGCCGACGCGACGTGGCGTAATACAAGGCGCCTTCCGGCACCGGCTTGCCGAACATCTCTTCCAGACACAGCGCCTGCGCCGTCAACTGGAGATCGTCGCAAGCCGCAATATCCGCCCGCTTGTGGCGCGAGCCGTGTTTGTATTCCACCGGGTACGGCGTGCCATCCGGCAGAAATTCGACGACATCCGCCTTGCCGACCAGCCCGAGCCGGTCGCAAAACAACGGCAAGGCCCGCTCGATGCGCAAACCGTCGCGCAGCTCGAAACCGGGGTCGTCCACCCGCTTGTGCAAGGCCTGACCACGCTGGGTGAAGATATTCTCTTCGAACACCTGCTCGACGTGGATCAGCGCGCACTGGCGCGGACAGTAGGCCCAGTGCTGGAGGGCGGAAAGGGGAATGGGATCAAGCGGTTCAGTCGCCATCGCCTAAACCCTTGGATGGATTTGGCAACTTGCTTGGGTTAGCATTGCCCAAGCATCACTGGAGGCACATACCATGATCAATTCCCCCCTTGAAGATATTGAAGCAGCCGCCTTGCAACTGGCACAAGCCGACCGCGCAAAACTGGTAGAACGCCTGTTGATCAGCCTCGATGAAGACGACGAAATTCTCGCGTCCTGGATCGAAGAGGCGGAGCGTCGGGGCGACGCATACGACCGTGGCGAAATGGAGGCTATTGACTTCGATGAGTCGATTGCCCGCCTCAAAGCAAAACTCACCGCAGCCGCATGAAACTGATCGTCCTCAATGCCGCGCAAGCGGAACTTGAGGAAGCGCAGGCCTATTACCTGCAACACGCCTCCTCGCACATCGCCGCCGCGTTTGTGGCGGACTACCAAAACAGCGCCAGACGGCTGCTCGAATTCCCGCTGACCGGAACCCCGGTATCCAAAAGTTTGCGGATTCTGCCGTTGCGCCATTTTCCGTACTCAATCATTTATCAAGCCAACGCCGAACTTGTCACCATCCGTGCTGTCTCCCACCAGCGCCGCAAGCCCGGATATTGGGGCCGGCGGCGCTGAGCGGGGCAATCACACCCGCTTGATCAACATTACCCCGGCCGGTAAACCAGCCTCATCAACGCTAACCTCGTAATCGCCAAAGCTGCGCGGCACGTCCACATCGTCCTTGCGCTTGATCTTGATGCGGTCGAAAAGCGAGTGCGCATGCGCATTCCCCAGTTCCGAATCGTGTTTGAAGACGTATAGCCCGCGCGTCGCCATTTCGCCACGCGCCGCCGAGCGGTCGTGCTCGAACATCTGCTCCAGCGACTGCCAGAGAAGATCAAGGTCGTATTCGCTGAAGCCCGTCTGCTTGGCGAGGAAGGAGGACACGAAACCGTGGGCGACGTAGATGCCGTAAGGCACCGTATGCTTGCGGCCCATGGTGCGGTTGTCGCCTTGCTGCTTCTCGGCCTCGGCTTCCGTCGCCACCGCCATGCGGGTGATCGAGTGCTCCTGGGCGATGATCGGATCGACCGAGCGGGCAAAGGTCAGTTGCACCGGGCCGCGCACCTGGCCGCAGTTCACGCCGGTCGACATCACCGCGCCGAAGGTGCGCACGTCGAAGAAATTGGCGCACATCCATTGCCGTACCTTGTCCACCGTGTCGCCGCTGCCTTTGCGCTTCTTGTCGCCCTTGAGTTCTTCCTCGGCGCCGACCGCGACATAGGCTTTCTCGTGCGTCTGGTTGAGAACCGCCTTTTCCTTGACGTAGATGTCGAAGGGCGGCGTTTCGCCCTTCACCAAGCCGACGAAATTGCGCACCTTGCGCTTCAGGGAAACATCAGTCACCAACCCGTGGCCGGATTCTGCATCGAGGCGCGGCAGATTGCCGGCATCCGGGTCGCCATTGGGGTTACCGTCGCGCACATCAAAAACGAGGACGAAATCGTAGCGGTTATTCAGGCTCATTTGGATTCTCCCTGGGTGGATTGCATGGATTGGCTGGATTCGGATTTGCTGAAAAAGTCCTGGCGCTGGTGGTAGTAGCCGAGGGCAAAACGGCCTTGCTCGGGCAGGCTCAGATGTTTCGGGAAGTCGTTCAAGCCGCCCATGATTTCGCCGAGCAGGCGCTCGAAATTGACGGCACGGCCGCGATTGCTGAGCTTCGCCAGATGGTGGTTCTTGAGCCGGAGCAAGGTAGTGAAAACCGCCACCGGCGTGCTGGAAGCGGCGCCGTAATAGCGCTCGCGAATGGTCGCGTTGAGGCCGGGGCTGGCTTCTTCCTGGATTTTTTCCAGCGCCGCGAACAGGCGCCCCAGCCGGTAGGCCGGACTGGTGTTCTCTAAATCGAGCATGACGGACAACTCCTTGTCGAGAGATTGATTCGGTTGAAAGCGTTGCAAACGATTGAGGCTGGCCTTGATGGCGGCAGCGCGCAGGTAGGTGACGTTCTGTTCGGCGCGGCAACGCAACACCGCCGCATTGAGCCAGGTGGCCGGAAACGGGCGGCCGGATAGAATCGCCCGCATGATGTCGCCGCCGAGGTTGGGCGGAATGTTGTCGGCCTTGCCCTGCTGGGCGCAGGCGGCGAGCAGGCGGAAGAGACTAGGGTATTCCGGGTCTTTCGCGCTGCGCACGACTTTCAGATCGGCGAACCATTGCCGAATCTGGCGGGCAATTTCGTGCAACGGTGCGGCATGCCAGAAGCGGACAGAAACCCGCGCCGCGTTGGGCGCCAGACCCAGTACGTAAAACAGCTTGTCGCCCCGACCACCGTCGAACTGCCCGGATTGCACCGCACCAAGCAGAGCGCGCACCTGTTCGGCCCGTGCATCCGGATCGTCACCCTCGCCGAAAATGGCGGCAAAGCCTTCCTCCATTTCGGCATCGTCTTTCTGCGCCCAAAACACCGTCGAAGCATCGCCGACCTGGATGCGCTGGCGGGAATTGCGGTCGAGCAGGTGATTGAGCGCCGTGGTGTAGGCAAAGGCCGCCAGCGGGCCGACCGGCGCATTGTCGCCCTGCTCCTTGTTGTAGGAAGCGAAGGCATCCAGGTTGAAGGAAACCAGTGTGGCGCCGGAACTTTGCGCGCCCCAGACGCCCTTGATCACCGTGTGCAAACGCTCGGCCGATGCCGCCTGGCCGGTCACCAGACAGAAAGCCGGCTTGCCGCCTTCTTCGACCACATTGCCCCGTCCGGCAATCACCGCCGGGCGCTGGCAGATCAAGTCGCCATCGTTGTGCAGCCGAAAAGTGACGATCGGATTGCCTTCGACGATTTCGGGCCAGGCCGGATCGGCGACCAGCGCGGCTTGCCCATAGCCGGCGTAAAAGTTTTCCAGGGCTTGGATACCGGCATCCTGGCGGACCGCTTCGGGCAATTCCGCAATCCGCCGGCGGAAAGCCGCATGCTGCTCGGCCACCCGTTCCGGCTTGCCCTTGGTGTCGACGCCCAGGGCATATTCGGCGGTGTCCCACAGCAGGTTGGCGGCTACCCCGGAAGAACGCTTGACGCCCTTGGGCACCTGGTAACGCCGAGCTTGCTTCTTCTTGCCATCGCCCTGGCGAGTATCAGTAATGCCAAGCGGCCGACCTTCTGCGGTCAACTCGATAATGAAGGGAATTTCCTTGTCCTCCAGTCCGAAAGCCGGCAGACGGCGGGCCGGATCGGGGTCGACGGCCTTGCGCTGGTAGTAGTCGTAGAGGGCATGCAGAATCATGCCGTCACCTGCGCTTGTGTCAGGTCGATGACCCCGTTTTGCAAATCGGCCCGGAAAAAACGCGGTTTCGGGTCGCTCACCGCCGCGAAATCCATGTCGTAGAGCATCCAGCCCAGGTCGCGGCTCTCAGCCAGAGCCGGCGCCTCGCTGTCCGGATCGCTGACAAGCCGGAAACGGGCGGCGAATTCGCGGCAACCGAGGTAGGGCTGATTGACGCATTGCCCTTTCTCGGCCCGGCGCTGGAACATTTCCCGGTACTTGGCCGGATTCGCCCGCGCGTCGTCGCCGACCGGCAGCAGTTCGGCATGCAGGCGATAGGCCACATCACGCAGGAACAGCCCGGCCCGCTGCTGGCGGTCTTCCTCGATATACAAGACCAGATTGCCTTGGCCGGCGTTCATCGCCGTCTGGGCATTGCGCACCGAAGTCTTGGCCGACACCTCGTTACGCCGCACGCTGATCCATTTGATCGGCTTCAACACCTCAATGCGGCGTACCTCCCAGCGTATCGCCGGCTTCCACAAAATGGCTTCGAACACCGAACGCGCCGCCGATGGCGTGATCACATCATAGGAAACCCGCTCGACCTTCATTTCCGGTCGGGTGAAGCAGGCGAAGTCACCTGATACCTCAAGACAGAACTTATCCAAGTCTCTACCTCCTAAACTCGATGTTCATTTAGTCACTAGTGGGATTGACAAAGGAGCGCGTACCCGACAGCGGCACGGGCATCCTTCGATCAGTTAAAAATGTTACAAACCGGGCACTTCCAGCCAGAATTGGCAGGACGGTCGGGGTGAATTTTGTTGTCAAGTGACTCAACCCCACCGAAATCGTGGAAATTTTTGCACTCCTTCTCGAACGCGGCTTTCGGCGAAGTAGCGTAGCTGAACTTAAATTTCGGGTACTTACCCACGTGCTGCTTCAGGCGAGTTGCAACATCCGAATCGGAACGACCAACGTATTGAACGATAAATTTCGTTCCATCCATTTTCCCAAGCGCGTAATTCCCTGCTTCGGTTTTGGTGATCTGCCGCCCGATCTCGGCAACCGACAGATCAAAAGGTCCATTCATATCAAGCGAAGCCATAGCTATCTCCTAAAAATTGAGCAAAGTCGAATTCGACGAGTGCATACTGAGCTCGTTGGTGCATATTGTCAACTTCCAAATAGCGGTTGTTAATAAACTTACTCTTAAAATAATTTTGCCCCTGTTATGATCCGCACTCGCTAGCAATAGCGTGGATTGAAACCAAATTGCGGTTGTTAGTTCGGCTGCAAAATCGGGCCGGGCTAGTCCCGGCCCTTCTCATCACCATTTTCACCTGTTGAAGTCTCACTGCACGAGACTCCCCGGATCGCCCGGCGCGCCATCCACATTGATGCCCAGCACCCGGTCGTAAAGCATGTCGTTGCCGGATGACTGCACGTACAAGCCCGGAAAATCGCCGCCCAGCGGTTCGATGTCGCCTAGCCCTTCGAGGCGTAGCAGATCACGCTGGTAGATGCTGACGCCGTAGCGTTGCAGCTTGCGCAGCAACCAGCGCTGCGGGCCTTCCTTTTTCAGGGCGTTCAGCCACATGTCAATTGCTTCGTCACTCTCGTCACGCTTGTAGCGGACGAAGACCGTGGCGCCTTCGGCTTCGTCGATCAGACGAAAACGCTCGGCGGCAGTACGGAAATTGACGTCGGCGACCTTACCAGCGCGCAGCAAGCCGCATATATCCTTGGCGTCGAGAATCGCGTTGCCGTAAAGCTGGCGAAAAAAGTCCGCAAAGCGCTCGACGCCCATCGGGTCGGCCTCGGGCGGCAAGGCTTCCCACAGGATGCGCGTTGCCTGTTCGGCCATGCGCAGCAGCCCCGGCGGCGCCGATTTGGGCGGCACAAAGACATGCACTTCGCCCTTGTCCAGCCGCCCCTCGCGGTTGCACCGTCCGGCGGCCTGGGCGATGGAATCCAACCCGGCCAGGGCGCGATAGACGACGGGAAAGTCAATATCGACGCCGGCTTCGACCAGTTGGGTGCTGATCACCCGGATCGGCGCCGGGTTTCGCCCGGTGGCCAGTGCCTGCCGCCTTGCCAGCAAGGCCTGCTTGATGTCGGCAATGGTGTCGCTGCGGTGCTGGGCGCACATCAGGCCGGACAAATGCCACAGGCCGGTGCGATCTTCCGCCTTGATCCGCGTGTAGAGTTCGCGCGCATCGGCGCGGCGGCCGACGACGGCGAGAACGGCGTCGTGCCCGGCGATTTGTGGCGCCAGTTGCTCCCAGTTGCTGGAGACTTTCAGGTCGACCGGCAGATGGACCTTGACCCGTTCCAGCGCGCCATACAGCCCGGCCACGTCATCGACGATTTCCCGGATTTCACCAGCCGCGAAGCCGCGCAGTTGGCGGGCCTGGTCGAAACCGTTACGGCTTTCCAGCGTTGGCTGGGTGGCGGTGCACAGCACCAGCGTCACGCCGTAATCCTTGACCAGCAGGCGCAGCACGTCGACCACCGGTTGCAGATAGGGCACCGGCAGCAATTGCGCCTCGTCGAGCACGATCACGCTGCCGACCAGGTTGTGCAGCTTGCGGCAGCGCGAGGTCTTGCTGGCGAACAGGCTTTCCAGCAATTGCACGTTGGTCGTAACGATCAACGGCGCGTCCCAGTTTTCGCAGGCTAGGCGGGAACGGGCAGTTTCCTGCTTGTCGTCCACCTCGACATTGCTGTGGTGTTCGATGACGTTTTCGTCGCCGAAGATGCCGCGGAAGATGCCCGCGGTCTGTTCGATGATGCTGGTGTAGGGAATGGCGTAGATGATCCGGCGTTTGCCGTGGCGGAGCGCATGACGCAGCGCGAAAGCCAGGCTGGACAAGGTTTTGCCACCGCCGGTCGGCACTGTTAGGCTGAACACGCCGGGCGGCAGCTCGGCCTTGGCGAGGCAGGCGCGGAGGACTTCGGCGCGTTTCAGATTGACCTGGCTCTCGGCCTCGCCGCGCTCGGCAACTTCCTGCACCATCAGCGCCAGACGTTCAGCCAAGCGCTTTTCCAGTTCTCCGACCAACATGAAGCCGTTGCGTGTATCGGCCTTACCCTGCGACATGAATTGCTCAGTGTCGAGAAAATCGGCATCGACCAGGCTGGAAAACAGCATGCGCACCCACAGCGCAAAACGGCCGGGAATGTTGTCTTTCTGATCGGTGCGGATCGCGTTCAGGTCGGGCAAGCCAGCCGAAGGTTTGAGGATGGCTTCGGGAATCGCCACGGCCAACGCATCGCACTTTTCTCTAATCGTATCTTCACGACAGAAGCGTTCGTGCAGGCCACCGAACCAGTTGTCCAGCCCGGCGTGATGGCCGGCGATCAGATAGGCCAGCACGCGCGCCACGACCGGGCCGGAACTCTTGTCCACTTCGGCCAGATACTGCTGCGCCCACAAGGCGCCGGCGGCCGAGTGCGTTTTCTCCGGACCGGCGACGCGGCCTTCGATATGTGCATCCGGATCGCCGCATTGCCGGATGTAGCGCTGGAAACCGTCCCGGTATTTGCCGAGATCGTGCCAGATGCCAGCCAGCGCGGCCCACGGCGCGGCACCGAATTCGGCGGCGAAGTCCGCAGCCAACACCGAAACATCGACCAAATGATCCTCCAGCCGATGTGCAATCAGGCAACCATTGTCGTTCCGGATATGCGCCAGGAAATCGGTGTGCTCAAAGTCTCGTTCGTCACTCATCCCCATACCTCCCCATCGCCGCCTTCAACAAACCCACCACCTTCTTCCTTAACCCCGTCGGCGCCACCACCTCGCAATCCGGCCCGTATTTCAGAATGTCCATGATCAACTCCGGATCGTTGCTGTACGGCAGGCGCAGCTGGTAGCTGCCATCCTCGAGAAACACGCCTTCCTGCTCGGGGTGCCAGTGTTCGGCGGCGACCCAGCGGGCGCGTTCGGGGGAGAAGACGAGCGTCGCCCATTGCACTTGGGCGCCGGCGAAGATGCCGTAGCCGGCGCCCAGCGCGGCGTCGAGTTCGGCATCGGGGATGTCGCGGGCGGCGGCGTCGATGGTTTTGACGGTTTTTATCGCGTCGACCGCAAAGCTGCGCAGTTCGTCGCGCAGGTGGCACCAGGCGTCCAAATACCAGTTGTCGCGGTAGTGGGTCAGGCGTTGCGGCGAGATTTCGCGTCGGCTGGTGCCGCCGTTACTGCGGGCGACGTATTCGATGTTGAGCCGGCGGCGTTCCATGAGCGCGGCGGCGATGTGCTGGAAGTGTTGCGGCGCGTAGTGGCGGGCGGCGGCGCTCAGGATGCGGATGCGGCGGGCGATGTCGTCGGCGGAATCGGTGGCGCTTTCGAGCATGCCGAGCAGGCGCTGGCGCAGCGGGCCGACGTGTTCGGCGAGCAGGCCACCGGTATCGAAGGCGGCGAGCAGTTGCTGCATGCTGAGCAGGGCGTGGATTTCGCCGGCCGAGAACCAGACGCCGGGCAGTTCGTAGCGCTCGACGCTGGCGTCGATGCGGTAGGCGCCGGTGGTGCGGTCGCAGACGATGGGCACCTGCATGCGTTCCTTGAGGTCGCGCAGGTCGCGATGCAGGGTGGCGCGGGAGACTTCAAGGCGTTGCTGCATGTCGGCAAAGGTCACGCTGCGCCGGGAAAGCAGCATCCGTTCGATGATGCTGAAACGCTCTGATTGAGTCATAGCCCGTTCCTATGGAGGTGACGACATCATAACCGCCTGTACTTTCCGGGCGGCCGTATCACCATGAAAAACAGGCGATTAACAGACTGATCACCAAGGTGAAAAATACGAGTTGATCCGGGTAGTAAGAGGTTTCCATGGCTTGCTTTCTATGTATGTTGGGGTAATTTTGCCGCCACAAAGTCTCACTGCGTGAGACTGAAAATCAAAAGTCGTCACGTTTGCGTGGGCCAATCCAACTGCTCCATTCCTGAACACCTGTTGAGCAGTTGATCACGCCCTGGTCTGCTCCAGGCTGTGCTGAATGCTGCGCCCGGAAAACCAAGTCTTTGAAAATTGGCCTTTTTTTCCGGTCGACCGTGGGAATGGCATGGCTG
>Ga0209211_10007563_pt1 | contig 15197 bp, 21 predicted proteins | sample RifGroA2_FD_183992 | JGI IMG/M metagenome (GOLD analysis project Ga0209211, IMG submission 183992) | Groundwater microbial communities from Rifle, Colorado, USA - Groundwater A2 (SPAdes) (version 2) | ecosystem: Environmental > Aquatic > Deep subsurface > Groundwater | place: Rifle, Colorado... | reverse complement strand
TTCAAGGCGAGATTACTGCATCCGTTAACGGCCAGTTGCCGGTTTTGAAAGGCAAGGCAACGAGAGCGAAGAAAACAATGCAGGCTTTGGATATAAGAAAAAAGCAAATTCGGGAAGGAAAAAAACGTGCCAGGAAATTTATTCCAAAATCAGTTGAAAAGAAATTCAGGAGAGAGTTCGCTCAAACAACCTAACCTTTAAATACCGGGAAAGCGTATTTTTTTCAGGTGCCTATATGAGAGTCAGTTTAAGCGATTTCGCGATAGTGATTTGGGCGATTGCCGCAGTAATAGTTTTGCTGTTTGTTTTACTGTAAAAAGAACCATTTTTGGATAAATGTTTGATTAGATCGCGTATTCAAATATCTTCTGGGCAGATTATTTCTGTTTCAGGAAGCTGTTCTTTCAGCGACTCGCAGTCCTGCTGTGAAACATTGGTTTCAGGCAAGTAAACCTCTTTAAGTTTGTCCAGCCCGCGCAAGCTGCTCACATCTGAAACATTTGTTCCCCACAAGTCTAGCACTTCAAGCTCTTTGAAGTTTTTCGCAATCGAAATATCTGAAACGTTTGTGTCAGATAGGTATAGCTGCTTCAGTGAAGTAAAACCGGAAATTCCTCGCAAGTCGCCAATTGCGGTTCCCTTCAAATAAAGCGATTTTAGTTTTGTTAAACCGCTTAAAGCGGTTAAGTCATTGACACCAGTGTAGGAGAGGGATAGGATTTCAAGGCAGCTCAAATCACTTAACTCTGAAACCGCTGCCGGGTTTTCTGCAAGCCTGTTCCAGAGCAGTTCACTGCTGTTTTGGTCCAATTGAATTAGTTTTTCTCCTGAATCAAGTTCCAGCTCTGATGTTTTGTATCCTGTTGCGTTGCTGCAGAACTTTTCAGGGGAAGCGCCTCCGTTTTCTGGTTCACTGCCGTTGCCTGGTGGCTGTTGCTGCGTGCAGCCGCTTAAAAGCAAAAACAGTGCAATTCCTAAAACCATTTGTTTTGGAATTTTCATGCTTTATATTGAACTCAAACTTTAATTTAAGCTTACTCTTGCATTTCAGTTGAAGTGCAAGTAAAAGTAGGTTAGCAGTGCAAGTGCAAGCAGGGCCAAAAAAATTATTTTCACCCAAAGCACGAACCTGTCAGAGTAAACTTTTTGCTTTAATTCTTCCAGCACCTCTTCCTTTGACTTTTCAGGCTTTTGGGGCATAATCATAGTACTTCTTTGTTTTATTTAATTTTAAGCCATTTTCAAGGTTTTTTTGGTTAAGCAAGCATTAAATAATTTATTCCCCCTAAATTGTTTTGACCGAAATTGTGCGAGGCATTAGATGCCAAGCATGTGCTAGCGAGGGTGGCATAGGCGGCAAACGGAGGTTTCCGTTTTTGCGAGCACGAAAGTGCGAACCAGTACCATGCAAAGCATGGTACGCCGTGTAAAACTTTGGCGAAAGAAATGATTAAACATATTCAGTTGCCAAAGTTTTAGTCAACTTCGGCTTAAGTTGCGGGGGTGGCGGAGTGGTCTAACGCGGCAGCCTGCTAAGCCGGTTCCGTCCGGCTGTGACGGAATACGTCGAGGGTTCTCATTTCATTCGAACCCTCATAAATATGAAATAAAAAAATAATTTTGGTTTGCAGCAAGCTGTTACTCGAAAGGGTGCACGAGTTCAAATCTCGTCCCCCGCGTCTTGCCCTTTTTTTGGCGGGCATTTGCCGCGTCGGATTTCGTAACTTTGTTACGTTCCCCGCGTGAGTTAAAAAGTGTAAATCTGTGTGATGTTTAAATATTGGAAAAGCACAAAAATTTAGTATACAAGTTCAAATGGAGTTTTTTTTTGATGAGAAAAGTTTTTTTGAATTTTTTGCCAACTCTTTCAAAACTTGACTTTACAAACTTTATTGTCTATTATTTTTGGATAATTTTATCATTACCCGATCTTGTTTTGGACCCAAGATTTTTAGCCGGGACTTTACTTTTTTTGTTTTACCTTTGGAAGTTTATTTTAAAAGGAAACAGCAGTATTGAGTCAAAAAAATATTTGTATGCTTTCTCTCAAATCCCCGTCTTAGCAGCATTAATGGCTCAACTTGAATCAGGACTTTTTTCTTTCAGTTCAAATACTTTATTTCAAAATTTCACTGTGATTTATACATTAAGCATCATAGCGACAGTAATTATTATAGTGGCAGTTGCAGAGCTGAAAGGAAAACCATTTACAGACAAAGAGTTGTTTGAAGAAAGAATCAGTGAAAAGTCGTATTCCAAAAAAACCTATTTGATTGGAGCCATACTTACTACACTATTGTTCTGGGTTTTAATTGGCCTCCAATTGATTCCAAACCCAATTGCTGGCTTTGCTTTTGTATTTGCAGTGGATAAAATTGCAACGGCAACAGAACTAAAAAATTGGACGCAATTCAAAAAATAAATATTGCCCATTCAAATTTTGTTGAGGTATTTTTCCAAGTCCGTGTAATTTTTGTTTCTATCAAGCAGGCACGCCAGAATAATGTTTGGTTCAAAAACAACATAAATTAGTCGCATTTCTTTGCCTTGCAGATTCAACCTTATCCGAAATACTTTTCGGAAGCGCTTTGAGTGGATTTTTTTGAAGTGAAATGGGTTTTCTTCTATAATCTTTATTTTTTCTGATATGATTTTTTTGGATTTTTCGTCGAGTTTGTTTAATTGCTCTACCATTACAGGAGAAAGCTTTACTGTGAAAGTCATTCAAATTCCTTAAAGTATTCTTTTGCATCAACAAGCTTTCCGCTTTTAACAGTTTTCTCAATAATCTTGTCAATTAATTCTATTTCTTTGTCTGAAAATGACTCGTCAAATGCGCTTTTTTCAAAAATCTTTTCTCTCAATGAGTCGGCCGCAAGTTCCTGCACGTTTTTGTAACCGTAGCTTTGTGCAAAAGACTTTGCAGAAGAATAAAGGTTATCCGAAATCTTTAGATTAATCTGCTTAGTAACCATAGATATCAATAGGAACCTAAAGCTATTTAAACTTAATTGCCCAAAATTGCTTAATAGGCTTTGGATAAACGCTATTTGAAAATAGCAGGTGATTTGATGGAAGAATTTTTTTTGCGCAAAAATAACCAAGTCAAAAGTAAAAATTTGTTTTTAAGTGGGCTCGAGCGGAGCGAGACCCACTGATTGCAAGCGGATCTTTCCGCTTCACGAGTTCAAATCTCGTCCCCCGCGTGTTTATTTTTTGTGAACAATGATCGCGGCAAAGTGAACCTCTGGCTTATTCCTTTCCGCGATTTCAACTTATTTTTTTGGTGAATTCAGTTTATATCCCTGTGCGTTTCGTACATGAATCCGGCGTCCTTATCTATTTGTTTTAGCTGCTTTGCAATGAACTGGAAAAGTTCTGCTGAGTCAATTTCATTTTTTCCCTTAAGCCAAGACTTGAGTTTACTTAATGCTGCGCTGGCGATTTTTTCAGATTTTTGCTCGGAGTAATGGCAGTTTCTTGCAGCATAATAGCATGAAGCGTACGCTTTCTTTTCGTCAAACTTTTCCTTGTGCCCTTTCCTTTTTACTATTAAAACCACTTTTTCACCTACCCAAAGTTGATTGTGCCGTTTGCAATAAGCATCAGCATCCAGCCGAGAACAACCAGGAGCAAGCCGATTGCAAGGCGCATGTATGCCCTGTTGGCGTGCTTCCACATTTTGATGTCCTGTATTTTTGTTCCCGCTGCTGCAAGAAGCAAAATTCCCACAAGCGGGAGAACGAATATAATGTTATATAATGCCAGCAGTGCAACTGCTGTCAGGTTAAAGTTCTGCGAAAGAATAAGCGTTATTGCAAGGTAGGGCCCGCCAGTGCACGGCAGTTCAACCCCTGCAACGAACACCCCTAAAAATATCAGCCCAGGTAGTGTAAGGTTTTTTGACAGCTCATGGATTTTTTTTGCCTTATCTGCAGGAATTGCAAGCGAAATGCCTTTTCCATACCAATAAAAGTCCTTTATTTCAATCAGCCCGGCAGAAATAATGACAAGCCCAACTGCAATTGAAATGTATTCAGCAAAGATGAGGGGAATTTGCGTGAGGAACAGAGTCAATCCCAAGCCTGCCGCAAAGTAAGTAACATAAACAGCTGCAATGTAAATAAGCCCCATTTTAACCATTTGTTTTTTTGATTGGGAGCCGGCAATAATTGTTGAAATCAGCAGAATTAGCACGCCGATAGCACACGGGTTAATTGAGTCAATAAGGGCAGTAACTACCACTGTGCCAAGAGTTGGCAGGCTTGCCTCAACTGCCATTCAAATCACTTTTCCTCATTCAAACACCATTTCAATGTAGTCGCCGGGTGGAACAGTGGAGTAAGGGGCTATTACATACTCTGGGTTAAATTCTGTTTCAGTTCCATTTACAACCATTTTCCACTTTCCCTGTTTTCCATCAGGGCATTCCATGTCATTGTCCCAGTGCCCAATTGTTTTGTCCTTAAGCGGAACTGTAAGAGATGTTTCAGTCATCTCTCCTCCAATCTGCCTGAAAAAGTTGCCAAGGGAGGCCTCGCGCTCTGACAGAAGCGTTCCCTCAATGTGTATTCTGTAGTCGTTGTGTCCGTGCACTTCAGCGCTTCCAACTTTGTTTTCAATGCCCTCTGACTCAAGCAGCTCAAGTGGCTCTCCACAAACCAATATCTCGTAGTCTGCATGCCAGTGTACTGGCCCCCCGGTTTCTGAAACAATGTTTTCGTACACAGTTGAGAAAGCGAGGTAAGCTGAGGGAATTCCAATAAATGCCACAATGAATGCAAAAATGATTTTCTTGGTTCCATCCTGTTTTGGCTTGAGAACAATTGACAGGATTATGAGCGCAATTGTGCCGAAAAATCCTACAATCAAATAATTTGTTGGAGGGTTATTGTATATGAACGCCAGAACAGCGTCAGATTCAGGCAGGTCTTCCTCATTGTTTTCCGCTGTCTCATGGGAAAAAGCAGTGCCTGCCAAAAGCAGGGCAATAATCAAAAACGCTGTTTTTTTCATGCGAATAAGAATAAACTTTTTCTAGTATTTAAAGCCAGATGCTTTTATTGAAGTGTTATTCCCGCCAAGTAACCCATGCCAAAACAGCCAACGCAACGGTTTCCAAAATGGTCAAAGCTGTTGACTGCCCCATTGCTTCAACGGAGTAATAGTCAACCATGGCAAAGTGGAAGTATCCTGCCATAACGTTCTGCAGCAAAAGGATTAGAGAGAAAAGTATCAGTCCAAGGCTGAAGCCTGACTTCATTTGGATATAGTTCTGCACGTAAACCTTTAGCAGGAAAATAAGCAGCAGCACGTTTACTGCCTCCATAACAACAATCAATTCAACCACCATATACATGTCTCTCCATTGCGTGTATTAAAATTTTTTCCCAATTTTAAGGAAAACCTCCTCAAAAACCTGTTTTTGTTCCTCGGTGAAGGCAGGGAAAAACAGGGAACCGTACTTTTCTTCCCCCATAGTAATCCAGTTGTTTTTCTTCAGAACCTCAAGGTGGTGCCTCACGGTTTTGTAGTCAACGCCGAGCTTTTTCGTCAACTGGTTTGCGTTCAAAGGCCTATCCATCAGCTCGTAGATTATCCTGATTCGCATTGGCCCGCCGCGCGTTGCCCCAACCAGATACCAAACGTTTTTCCTGAAAGCTTTCAGGTCATGCATGTAAAAAAAATAAGGCAACCTGATTAAAAAAACTGCACAAATTGTTTTTGGGGCGCTTGCCAAAAACTTCTTTATTTTGTAGCAGATTTTTTGAGCAAGGCTTCAAGTTGCGAGTCAACTTTCTCTTTCGGGAGGGTTAATGCAAGTGATTTGAATTCTGTGTAGTTGATTGCCCCTCTTTGAAATGCCCAAATTATCCTGTGAAGCTGTGTTTCACTTCTGTTCTTAAGTATTTGGTTGAGTTCCACTCTTTGAATGAAGTTTTCCATAACGAGGCGTTGTAAAAATGTTGCAAAAACCGAATTAATTGCCTTGGTTTTAATCATATGCCTGAATATCCCCCAACGCCATTTCCTGACCCTTTCTTCATAGCTGACAGTTCTTGTTCCACTTCTGGTTTTTCTTAGCGCCTTTATGTGCCCCGGCAAATGAAAAAGCTGCCTTACTTTGGCGGTCATTGTGGGCCTTTGCAACTTCTTTTTTGGCGGTTTTTTCAGGATTATTCTTGGCCTTTTCATTGTTATAGGGGTCAATCACATCAACTAACCAAATTTTTCCAGTATTTCCTTGCTGTGCCCTTCCACTTTGACATCCCTAAAAATTTGCCTGATTTTCCCGCTTTCATCAATTAAAAAAGTGGTGCGCTTTACGCCAAACAGCTTTTTTCCGAAAAAGCTTTTCTCTCCTAGAACGCCGTATTTTCGTGAAACCTCTTTTCCGGTGTCAGCAAGCAAAGTGAAAGGCAAATCGTACTTTCCTGCAAATTTTTTGTGAGATTGTTCATCATCCAAGCTCACGCCAAGAATTTCAATTCCTGCTTTTTTGTATTTTGAGAAATCATCCCTGAAACTGCACGCTTCCTTTGTGCAGCCCGGCGTGTCATCTTTTGGGTAAAAATACAAAACCAATTTTTTTCCTTTGAAATCTGAAAGCTTAACTGTTCTGCCGCCTGCATCTTTCAGCGAAAAAGCAGGCGCTTTTTCTCCAGCTTCAACCATTTTTTTGCACCCCCAGTTGCTTTAAAACAATTTGAGCAATTGCTTTAAACTCTTTTTCTGCTTCCCTGCTTTCGTTTACTGCAATAAGCCCCTTTTCGGCTAATTGTCGTATTTCCTTTCTTAATTCGATTCCGCCAAGAAAGGTTTCCCCAAGTTTTTTTGCAAGCGATTCAACTTCTCCTTCCCCAAAAATTTCTCCAGACATGTTTTCAACCAAGCCAAGCACTTTAACGTTAAATTTTTTTGCCATGTTAATTGCTTTGCTTGCATCGGTCAGCGCAACTCCTTGAGGAGTTGAAACAACAACAATTCCTGCTAAATCAACGTTCTGCATTATGCTCAGCGCCGCATCCGATGTGCCGGGAGGCATGTCAATAACAAGGAAATCGAGTTTCCCCCAGTCAGTGTTCTGCAGGAAACTGTTTAAGCCGGTTGAAATCATCGGGCCGCGCCACATTATTGCTGTATCTGCTTCCTCCTGCAGAGAAGCCATTGAAACAACTTTCAGGCCGAACCTTTCAATTGGCTGAATCCGGTTTTCCCCTTTCACTGAAAACCTTTCTTTGATTCCAAGAAAGCTGTTAATGTTTGGGCAGTCAATGTCAGCGTCAAGCAATCCAACCGAGTTTTTCCTTGAAAGAACCGCGGCAAGGTTTACCGCAACAGTTGTTTTTCCTGTCCCGCCTTTCCCACTCATTACAGCGATTTTGAATTTTATTCCTTTGAGGTTTTCAAGTATGTCGCTGCGCTGCTTCAGCATCCTCAGTGCAACTGGATTGGGCTTTTCCTGCATTCTTTCACCAAAAAATAAGCAAAAAACTATTTTGGTTCAATATCTTCGTTTGAAACGAAGTTGTAGGCAGAGTTTGCCGCGTGCGCTCCTTCTGCTGCTGAAACAATGCCCTGCTTCCAGTGAGTGTCAACACAGTCTCCTGCAGCGAAAACCCCTGGCACGTTTGTTCTTGCATACCTGTCAACCTTTATTTCTCCGTGTTCATCCAGCGCGCAGCCCAGTTTTTGCGCCAGCTCGGTCTGCGGAAGGTGGCCTATTTCAATGAATACGCCGTCAACCTTCATTGTTGAGCCGTCCTTCAGCTTAATTGCTTCCACTTTGCCTTTTCCAATAATTTCGGCAATTTCTGCATTGAACTTTACCTTGATTTTGTCTTTTTTCTTTTCAACCCTTGAAAGGTTTATTGGCTCTGCTTTCAGCTTGTCCTTGCGTACCAGCACTGTAACTTTTTTCGCGTGCTCGCTTAACAGCAGGGCTTCTTTTGCGGCAGAGTCACCGCTTCCCACAACAACAACTTCCTTGTTCTTGAACAAAAACGCATCGCATGTTGCGCAGTAAGAAACCCCCTTGTTTGAGAGCTCTTTTTCTCCTGGAACATTCAGAAGCCTTCTTTTTGTGCCGGTTGCAATGATGACTGCTTTTGATTCAAAGGTTCTTCCATCCTTCAACACTGCAAAAAATTTTTTCCATTTTTTTTCAATGCTTTCAACCTTTTCTTCAACCACTTCGATGTTTTCATAGAACTTAACGTGTTCCTTGAAGTGCTCCATTAGCTCAAGGCCGCTGATGGCAGTAAAGCCAGGGTAGTTTTCCACCAGGTGGGTGTCAATAATCAGTCCGCCAAAGATTTCTCCAGCTGCAATAGTCCTGAAGTTGTAGCGCGCGCTGTAAATTGCTGCGGACAGGCCGGCAAAGCCTAGTCCAACAATAAACACGTCACATTTCTCAGGGCTATTTGGGCTTTTTCCAGCGTTCTTTGCCATTAAAGAATTTAAGAAAACCTGCTTTTAAACGTATTGGGTTAACTATTCAAAAAATTGAAAATTATTTAATTGCTTAGGCAGTATTTAAAGCTTTTAATAAGGATTGAGAAAATCTTTTTATTACATTAATTATAAGAAGTTGGTATCCTGCAGGGGTACCGAAGCGGCCAAACGGACCAGACTCAAGGAGCCTTTTTGAAAAAGATTAACCAAAAGGGCTCGAGAAATCTGGTGACTTAGTGTCTTCGGGGGTTCGAATCCTCCCCCCTGCATTCCCGCCTGCTCGCGGGAATAGAGCTAACGTCCAACTCATTGCTTTACAATGGGTTATAAATTAAACTCGCTTCTTCACTCGCTAAAAAAATCAAGGATTGTAATGTTAACATTTTGTTTGCCGAGCATGTTTGTGCCGTGGCCTGCACCGCTTAAACCAACAAATTCTCCGTTCGGCGAAATTTCTGCCAGCTGCTCGGAAGCGCCAAAAGACTGCAAATCTTCGCTGCTTGAAACCACAAGCAGTTCTCCCTTGAAATTCTCTGCTGCTTCCTCTGTTTTCACTCCCCTATAATCAAAGGAGGGGCTCAACAAAACAACTTTTGAAATATCTGAATCGGTTGCAGCATACTTTATTGCAAGGTTGGAGCCGATGCTCCCGCCAATTATGTAGAAGTTTGTTGCCCCTTTTTCTTTCAGGAACTCTTTCGCTGCTTTAATGTCATTCACAGCTGAATTCCACTGCGCTTCTGAGAAACTAGAATAATCGCTGCCGCCGCTTTCCCCGTGGCCTCGCAAATCAATTGAAATCACGCTGTAGCCGCTATTTGCCAGCTCATCCGCAAACGCATTCCATGTTTCCTTGTTTCTGCCAAGCATATGCACTAAAACAATTCCTGTTTGGTTTCCTGGATAAAACCTTGAAGAAATCTTAATGCTGTCATCAGTTGTTAAAGAAATATTCTGCACATTATCACTCGAATTGGTTTCCTGAGCGCAACCAGCCAGCAATAGTATTACGATTAACCCAAATATAAATTTAGCCGCCATACTTTTTCTTTACTTCCTCAATTCTTTTATCGTACTCTTTTTCCGCTTCAAGTCGCTCCAAGCCAATATCCTTTGTTACAACAAATTTCATCCACTCAACAAGTGCAGGCTGCACTTTTCTCACTTCATCAAACATTTTGAAGGCAATTCTCCTGTAATCCGGATGCCCTTGAATTGTTGAGCGCAGTTCAACCAAATGGTATAATTCGCGAAGATTCAGGCAAACATTCCACCTGATGCGGTAACCAAACGGAACAACGTACTGCGCTTCTTTCGGCAAATCCTTTGCAATTGCGTTAAACGCGGAAGCAACTTCCTTCATTGCGTCAACGTATTTTTCTTCAACGCCCAGTGCCTTGAATTCTGTTGGAATATTAAACCCGTGCTTTACTGTTAGTGGTTGCCTTTGCTGTGTAAGCATTCTGTGCCTGTGCAAGTCACGATAAATGCCATAGTTTCCAAGCAAATCAAACTCGTAGTAAGCATGCTCAAAGCCGCGGTAAGGCTTATGCCTTCTGTTCTGGCGCCTGAACTGGTATTCTTTCAGCACCTGCTTTCTTTCAGTAGCATTCATTTTCCGCACTTTTTCCTGCACCTGCTTGTGAGAAAGGTCAGTGAAAGGGTAAAGTGCAGCTGCAACGACTTTTTCCTCAGCTTTTGAATCAAAGCTCACCAAAGTAACTTCTTTTTCTTTTTGTGGTTTTGTTCCTTCAAAAATTTTTCCCGCCAATTGCCTCATGCCTTTCCTTGTTTCGTGCATGAATTCAATTGTCGGCATTCCAAATTGATCCCTTGCCCTTTTCACAAAAGAGGGAATTACTTTTTGCAGCTCTGCATGCATTGAAGCAGCAACATTCTGCGGTTCAGTTAATTCATTTGAATACATTTTTGTGAGAAGGTATTCAAAGCTCCTGCCGTTGCCGAACAAGCCTAAGTTTGTGGTTGTTGCTGCCGGCAAAAAAACCCTGAGAACATCACAGGTTTTTGCCTTGATTGTTGAATTGTATGCCCTGTCACTCACATTTTCTTCCTGCGGGAACTGTTCATTCAAGTACTTTTTGGTTGGTTCCACCAGTTCAGCATAGGAATCAAACAGCATGTCGCATGTTTCAGTGAACAAATCGGCGTGCCTTGACTGCATTATTTTTTCATCGGAATAGTAAGCGTATTTTCCATTAACCTTCTTGTCATACCACACGTAGCGCGTGCTTTTTTCCAGCGGGCTTAACCCAATGCGAGAATCCTCAAGAATAACGCTTGTAATGTTGCTAACATCTTCAACTGCAACGTGCGCTCCTCCAAGCTCTGCAACCGAGTCATCTCCAAACCCAACCAAAACCCTGTCATAGAATTCCTCTGCTTTTCGGATTGCCACAACTTGGCTTACGCCGCTTTCAGCCTGGTGCCCAACAATTTCCTTGAAGCCCATTTTTTCGTCTTTAATGAACTCTTCCAAGAGCACTCTCCTGAGGCTTTTGTCCGAGCGGCTGTAGCGAGAAAACAAGGCGCCTTTCACAACCTCTGGAAGGTTTTTGAGCACAAAAACCGGCTTATCAAGGTTCGTAAAAAACGGCCTTAAAATTTCCTGCTCTTCCTTTGAAAACTGCTCCATGAAACCCCCACTAATAAATAGAAAGCCATTCTTTAAAATTTGATTGCCTTGCCGGAAATTCACATTAAAACATTTATGTTTTTGAATTGTTTGAATTCTTTGTCGAAGGTTGCCAGATTTTTTATGTTGTTTTCGTCCATTATTTTAATTATTGTGCAGTCAGTGAAACTTAGGTTTTTTCTCTCTTTGAATAGCTTCCATGCGTTATCAAAATTGGTTTGTGAAATTGCCAAGATCTCGATTTTTGAGTCTAAAAGGAAATCCCCGATTTCAACAGCTTTTAAATGGTTTTTCCTCACCATGGCCAGAGTCACTGTTTCATCAAAAACATAATCGGAAGTAAAAACACTTCCAAATTCGTTATTTTCCATTAGTTCAGATAATTTTAAGGCTGTTTTATGGTATTGGTCAGTATCATTTGCTAGAGCGAGGATGAAGCCGGTGTCTAAAAAAACACTCACTTTTTTCCACCGTACAGAATTTCATCTACCCTAGTGCTGAGATCATGGTTTTCTTTTCCCCAGTCCCACGACTTGAGGTCAAAAAGGCTTTTTTTCTTCTTTTCCTTTTTTTCTTTTTTCTCCACCCATTCCTTCATTGCCTGCGTTAGGGCTGTTCCTGCTTTTTTGCCTTCTGAAACTGTTTTAACCTTAAATTCCCGAAAAACCTTTGGATCAATATCCCTTACACTAATGTTCATAAAACCACTAATGTAATACATGTAAACATGTTTAAAAAGTTTTCTATTACCCGTGCCCTATTCATTATTTAAAATTTGTTCGAAAACTGACTCAGAAAAGGTATTAATATAGGAAAGATATTTAACTAAAAATATGAAGAAAATATGGTTAGGTGTTTTTATTTATCTAGTTTTGGGAGCAACTCTTTCATGGGTTTACTTTAACTATGCAGTTGAGCAAAATATTATTTGGTATTTTTTGGCATTGTTGGTTTACAGTGCTATGTTCTATAGTGTGGTCACTGAAATAGATTTTGCTTTAACGCCATAAGCCTTGTTTTCCTAAATTCAGGAATTAAAAATAGAGTAATTCGGTGCTTCTTCAGTAATTGTTACGTCATGCGGGTGGCTTTCCTGCACGCCTGCATGCGTTATGCGGATCAGCTTTGCTTTCTGCAGCTCTTTTATGCTCCTGCTTCCAGTTAACCCCATTCCTGCTCGCAAACCGCCGGTTAACTGGTACAGCACTTCAGCAATTGTTCCCTTGAATGGAACAACTCCTTCAATTCCTTCTGGCACGAACTTACTTTTCTGGCTTACTTCTGCTTGAAAGTATCTGTCCTTGCTTCCTTTCTCCATTGCCCCAACGCTTCCCATGCCCCTGTATTGCTTGAATTTTCTTCCGTTGAGGAAAACTGTTTTTCCGGGAGTTTCCTCGCAGCCTGCAAGCAATGAACCAATCATTACCGAATCTGCTCCTGCAGCAATTGCTTTCACTATGTCCCCGCTGTAACGAATTCCGCCGTCACTAATAATTGGAACGCCGGAAACTTTGGCTGCCTTAGCGCATTCCATTACTGCGGTTATTTGCGGCACTCCAACCCCTGTAACAACTCTTGTTGTGCAAATTGTTCCCGGACCCAACCCTACCTTGACAGCATCAGCCCCTGCTTTAATGAGGGCTCTTGTTGCTTCAGCTGTTGCAACGTTTCCAGCAATCAATTGCACGTTAAACTTTTTCTTGTAGCGCTTTACTCCTTCAATCACGTTCTTTGAGTGCCCATGCGAGGTATCCACCACTATTACGTCAACCTCTTTTTCCACCAATGCCTTAACGCGCGCGTCATCGTTAGGCCCTACTGCCGCGCCAACAATAAGCCTTCCCTCCCTGTCTTTGCTTGCATAAGGGTGCTTTTTTTTGTTCTCTATGTCTGTAGCGGTTATAAGGCCCTTGAGTTTTCCGCTTGAGTCAACTATTGGCAGCTTTTCAATCCTGTTGCGGTGCATTATTTTTGTGGCTTCCTCCATGCTCACGGCTTTTTTTACTGTTACCACTTTTCTTGTCATCATTTCACTTGCCTTTTTGCGCAGGTTGGTTTCAAATTTTATGTCGCGGTTTGTTAGAATGCCAACCAGCCTGCCTTTCTCAACAACTGGAAAAGAACCTATGTCATGAGTTTCCTTGAATGCGTTTATTTCTGCAAGCGTTGCATCAGGGGCAATCGTAACAGGGCTGCTTACAATCCAGTACTCGGAGCGCTTTACCTTGTCAACTTCATCCGCCTGCTGTTCAATGCCCATGTTTTTGTGGATTACGCCCATGCCACCGTGCTGCGCGATTGAAATGGCTGCAGAGTGCTCTGTTACAGTGTCCATTGCAGCTGAAAGAATTGGAACATTTAAGGAGATTTTCCTTGTTAACCTTGTTTTCAAATCAACTTTGGATGGAAGAATATCAGAAGCAGCCGGTGCAATTAGCACGTCATCAAAGGTCAATGTAAGCGGAATTTTGCCTCTTCCTACCATATATATATCCTGCTGAAACGGTTTAAAAAACTATGGCAAACAGCTTCAGTTCTTGAACAACCCAAAACAATCCGCTATCAAAACCTTTAAAAAAACCCAAGCAAAATCATGGATTTTGCGGGCCTCGTAAAACCTTTTAGGAAAAGGTTTGCGAAAACGGGGCTGTGCCAAAACCTTTTAAAAAAAGGTTTGCGAAAACTTCAAAGAAAATGCTTGATTGCCTTGCCGGGCATTAACTTAAAATACTTCGATGCAATTATCACTTTATGCCGCCAAAGGACAGCTTGGAGTATGAGGTTAACCTGTTAAGGAAGCTTGTTGCGTTCAACACGGATTCTGAAACAAAAGCCAACTATGCTGCGTGCGCCGACTTCATCGCAAAAGAGGCCCGCGCTCTTGGGTTCCGCACTGAAATCGTGTCGGCCAAGGCTCAGGACAAAAAGCAGAGGCCGAACGTGCTAATTTACTTTGACAACAAGCGGAAAAAGGATTTGCTTGTTGTAACTCACTTTGATGTTGTTTCTGCAGGCAGTGACTGGACAAGGAAACCAAACGAACTTCTAAGGAAAGGAACAAAACTGTCTGGTCTTGGGGCAGCAGATGACAAGGCAGCTATTGCTGTCTGTTTGGGTGCATTGCGTGACCTCCGCGGCAAGGAGTGCGGCAAAAACGTTAAAATTGTAGTAGGATGCGATGAAGAGGTTGGCTCTGAGTACGGGATAAAGTTTCTTTCAGAAAGGCATCCAAAAAAACTTGGTGCGCATGGCTGCCTTGTAATGGATTCAAAGCTAAGCCACATTGGCATTGGCTGCAGCGGAATAGTAATGGGCTTCATTGAGTTCAAGGGCACAGCAGGGCATGCAGCGTATGCTTTCAGAAACCCAAATATTGTGCATAAATTGGTTCCGTTCCTAAACGACTTGAAGGAATACGAGAAAGAGCGAGAGAAAGCAGCTTCAGTTGTTGCTGCTCCAAGTTTTGCGCCTAAGAAGAAAATTTGGGGAAGGTTCAACATCACTATTTTGAAGGTTGGCCATAAAACGAATGCCATTCCTGGCAGTGCTGAAATTGGTTTTGACATCCGGGCATTGCCGGAAGAAAACATCAAGGCCGTTATGAGCGGGTTCAAAAGTTTTGCAATAAGGCTTTTGAAAAAGCACGGGTTGAAAGGCATTATTTCAATGACTGGAAGCAATGGTTACTTTGTTCCAAAAAACAATGGGTTTGTGAAAGAGATAGCTGAATGCGTTAAGAGCATTATAGGGAGGAAAGCAGAGCTTGCGGGAGAGCTAGGTGCCACTGACGGAAGGTTCATTGCAAGGCTTGGCATTCCAACGGTTGGCTTTGGGCCTGGAGGAAGCAACCCCCATTCCGCGCAGGAATCAATAACCTTAAAGGAAATCAGGCTGAGCAAGCGCGTGCTGATGAAGCTTATTCGCGGGTAAACACTGTAATGCTATTTTGACGCAACATATTGTATTATTTCTTTTGCAGCGTTTTTTCCTGTTGCTTTCTCAAACCCGATGAAGCCCGGTGCCCTGTTCACTTCCAGCACAAAAATTTTTCCGCCAACCAACGCGAGGTCAATTCCGGCTATTTCTGTTT
>Ga0209211_10007560_pt1 | contig 15199 bp, 8 predicted proteins | sample RifGroA2_FD_183992 | JGI IMG/M metagenome (GOLD analysis project Ga0209211, IMG submission 183992) | Groundwater microbial communities from Rifle, Colorado, USA - Groundwater A2 (SPAdes) (version 2) | ecosystem: Environmental > Aquatic > Deep subsurface > Groundwater | place: Rifle, Colorado... | reverse complement strand
CAGGACGTTATCGCTGGGCAGGTATTGTCGTTCAATGGTCTGGATAGACTTGATGGTGCTCTTTTGCAACAACCAGCTCAAATTACCGCTATCAATAGGGTTGCGCGTCAGCCGGTTCAAGCTCCAGCACAATATCCCGTCCGCCTCGCCCTTTTTAAGGCGCTCCATCATCTCGGTAAAATCAGGACGGTTGTCCGGCTTCTTGGCAGATTTTGACTCTCTGTAGGTATCAATAATCTTCAAATCCAAATCAGTTGCTAATTTATTTAGCCGTTCAACTTGGTCGTCAATGCTCTGCACCTGCCGGTCTTCGTTCTCGGTAGACTTGCGGGCGTAGAGGATATATTTGATTTTGGGAGTGTCTGGTTTCATACGATAAACCAAAAAGGGACGGTGGTAGCCCAGTCGCCTTTCCCGTGAGGAATTGGTTTCTGGCACCGCCCCTTTAAGGGCAGAAAACCAAATAAAAATCTCACGAGTGAATTTGCGACTTTGGGCTACGTGGTCATTATACCACTGTAAAAATTCAATTCAACCCCTCCCACCCTCTATCATCCCCTTATACCTCCTGCTTCGGTATTCGAGATTCAGGCACACCCTACAGCCGATACTCCCAAGAAGGGGATGCCGGTAGAGGCATCCTGCCCGCTGTCCGCATAGGGGGCACTTAAACCAATATCGCACCCCTCCATAATTGGTCGCACTAGTCGCAAGGTCTTCGGCGGCATCGTGGCCAACACCGACCCGCGCCGTTTCACCGGACAATGGATGGTCTACGGAGGTAATGGCATAAAGGTACACGAGGGAGAATGGAATAATTGGGAGAAGCTGGAGCTGTGAGGAAAAAGTGAAATGAAGCGTGAATTTTGACCAATGGCAATCAATCAGAGTATGCTTACCTTATCCACAACAATGAAAATTATTATTAACCTCCCCACGTATATGAAACATCTAGCGCAGGTTTCATCCGTGCACGCCTTCTTTGGCGTCAACAAGAAACGCTTCTCGCGGTTAGCACTCTGGGTGCTAATTTTTGTTTTCGCGATGTCTTCCGCATGGCCGGGAATGGCCTTTGCGCAGGAGGCATCCAATCTCGACTCTCCAGAAGTCGAGGCATCGCCGACTGCCCCTCCCACGGGAAGCACGCCCGTTCTTGATACCCCGGCTATAGATACACCAGCGGTCTCGACACCTGCCGCCGACGCCACCGGGCAGGGCGATCCGCAGACAGGCAACGGCAACCCACCTATTGACCTAGGCCAAGGCAATCCACCCGCCGATCCAGGCAAGCCAGGTGAGAGCGACGGCGGACAGGTGGAGACGCTCTCTGCCGGTACTGGAGAGGAATACACCTACGACCGCGATCCGGTGAAAGCGAGCCTTAAGATCAATACAGACGCCACCACCGGCGCCTTCACTTACTCCTACCCTCTCTCTATACCTCCTGGAAGGAGCGGTATGCAGCCTAGTCTTAGCCTCAATTACCATAGCCAGGACTTGAGGAATGACAGCTTGGCGGGTTACGGCTGGTCACTCTCCATTCCTTACATAGAACGGATTGCCCGGAAAGGCGTGGATAAGCTCTATGACGGGAATGATGAGTATTTCACCTCATCTCTTTCCGGAGAACTTGAGAAGATTTCGACAGGAAACTACGGGCCCAAGGTAGAGAACGGCGATTTTCTCAAGTATCAATTCTCGGGCAACATTTGGACGGTCACCGACAAGAAGGGGACTGTCTATACCTTCGGCTCGGCCAGCGCTTCGCTCCAGGACGACGCCACCGGAACCAAAATATTCAAATGGATGATCCAGAAAATCCAAGACACCAATGGCAACTACGTCAGATACGAATACTTCAAAGACGCAGGCCAGGTTTACCCTTCCAAAATTTTCTACACCGGCAACGGCATCTCTGACGGTATCTTTGAGATCGAGTTCCTGCGCCAAGCCCGCACGGATAAGGCGGCCATGTACGGTACGGGCTTTAGCGTCACCACCAATTTCCGCATTAACGAGATTCAAGCGAAGGTGTCAGGAGTCTGGAAGCGCAAATACGTACTTGGTTACGGCACGGGCGACAACGGCGTGCGCTCGCTCCTTGCTTCTCTCACCGAATCAGGGCAGGATGAGCTGGGTGTCGTCACGACGCTTCCCGCCATCACCTTCTCGTATTCCCAATCAGCCAGGAGCTGGACGTTGGATGGGAGTCTCGTTCTGCCAACCTATTTCATAGACGTGAACAGGGTGAATACCGGAGCATGGCTTGAGGAGGTAAACGGAGACGCATTTATTGACATCGTACTGTCAAGCGCACGAGGATCCACTGACAAAAAGGTATTTCTCAACACCAGTACTGGCTGGTCGCTTGCTCCCGGATTCGACATTCCCGAATATTTCCTTGATGGGGTCGGAGCCGACCTTGGCGTGAGGCTGGTTGATGTGGACGGTGACGGTTTCTCCGACCTTGTCCGCGGCGATAGCTTGTATGAGATCAACAAGGTCTATCTCAATAACAGAAACAATACCGGATGGACGCGGAATACCAATTACTCCCTGCCAGAGTATTTCGTTCCTGGCGACACCGGTGCGCGCATCGGCGACGTAAACGATGACGGCCTTGTCGATATCCTCCGTGCTTACATCCAGATCAACGCCATCGACATCAACCGCACACACTTGAATGACGGCGACGACACCGGCTGGACGCAGCAGGCCACCAATTATACCCCCTTGCCGGGGTATTTCTCTAACAGCCAGGATCTGGGTACTCGCCTCATGGACGTGAACGGTGACGGTCTTGTAGATTTCGTCCATGGGTCATCGGATGGCGTCAACCAGATCCGCAAAGTGCACATCAATCAAGGCACGGGCTGGGTTCAGGATACGGCGTATAGTTTCCCCGAATCTATAGGGCCTGGGGATCGACTCGTAGATATCAATGGCGACGGACTTGTCGACGTAATACGTGGGCATATTTATTCTCCAGGTCCATGCCAGGACGGCGGCTGCAATAAAGTTTATATCAACAAAGGAGATGGCACTGGGTGGGCAGAATTTCCAGGATATCTTCCTCTGCCTGAGGTCTTTGAAGAGGGTGGCGATACTGGCACGCGCCTGGCTGATGTGAATGGTGACGGGCTCGTTGACTTCTTGAGAGGTTACGATCACTTGGGCGCCAATATAAGGCGCGTCAAGCTTCACGACGGCGTCGTGCCTGACCTGCTCACCAATATCACCTCCCACACGAGCGCGACCACGGCCGTGACCTATCAATCTTCGGCGCTCTACAAAAACGGCTCTACGCTCCTCAATCCCAGCCTTCCCTTCACCGTCCAGACTGCCAAACAAATCGTCACCAATGACGGACGCGGAACACTCTCCACCACGACCTATTCTTACGAAGGCGGCTCGTATTACTACAACACTCCTTACGACCGCAAGTTTGCAGGGTTTGGCAAGATTACGGAAACGGACAACGGCGGGAATGTGACGAAGACGTTCTATCACCAGGGCAATACCACCGACACTGCAAACGGCGAGTTCTCGGATCATATTTCCAAACGGGGAAAACCCTACCGCGTTGAGCAATACAACAACACCGGGAACCTCTTCTCTAAGGCGATTAACAAATGGGAACACGTCTCCTTGGGAGGCAATCGTTACTTCGTCAAGAAAACTCAAGAAATCAGCTTCAGCTACGACGGCGACGCTGACCGCCGCGATACCGCCGCTACCTACACCTACAACGACACCAACGGCAACCTTACCGAGAAGAAGGAGTGGGGTGAAGTGCTGGGATCGGATGATGGCACCATCACTGATACAGGAACTGACATTTTTAGGACGAGCATCGTCTACGCTTCCAATCCGACCGCCTACATCATCGGCCTTCCGCAACAGGAGTTCCTTGCCGACCAGAACTTCATTCAACTTTCCGCAACCAGGCATTATTACGACCTCCAAGCCCTAGGCTCGGTCACGAAAGGCAACGAAACCAAGACCGAACACTGGGTGACTGGTTCAACATACATTGACACCGAGAAAACCTACAACACGACGTACGGCATCGTCACGCAGGAGAAAGACCCCCGCGACAAAGCAACCAACTACACCTACGACAGCTTCAATCTCTACCCTGCCACCGTCGCACAACCCTTGAGCCTCACCGCAAGCTATCTCTACGACTATTCGTCCGGCAAGGTCACCCAAGTCACTGACCCCAACACCCGTGTTTTTCAAACCGTCTACGACGGCCTCGACCGCGTCAAGGAAGAAAAACAGCCGGACAAGGCAACCCCCACGACCTTAGTCACCACGGCAACGTACTCGTACAACGATTCAGCAAATCCCAGAAGCGTTACCAAAACCGATTATTTAACTGATACCTTACAACTGACAACTTACAACTATCTCGACGGCCTTGATCGTACCATCCAAGCCCGCACCCGCGCTGAAGATGCCAACACTTACTCGGTCAAAGATGTGGTCTATGACGCGCTCGGCCATGTGCAGAAAGAGTCTCTACCCTATTTTTCCACCGGCTCCGCGTTCACCACTGCGACCACGAACAACGCACTCTACACTACCTACGCCTACGATGCCTTAGATAGGGTTCTGAACGCCACCAACGCCGTCGGCACGACCTCCCACGTCTACGATCAATGGAAAGAGACCGTGACCGATGCCAAAGGAAAGATCAAAGATTACACCTCAGACGCCTACGGGAATCTGATAAAGGTGGAAGAGCACAATGGCGCTGCAGTTTACGCTACAAACTACACTTACAACGGCTTAAATAAGCTCATAAACATCACTGACGCTCTTGGTAATGTGAGGAATTTCACCTACGACGGCATTGGTCGCCGCCTCATCGCACAAGACCTCCATGCGTCTGCGGATGCAACTTTTGGCACATGGACCTACACTTACGACGCGTCGGGTAATCTCATCACCCAGCTCGACCCCAAGAGCCAGACCGTAAATTTCACCTACGATGACTTAAACCGCGTTCTCACTGAAGACTTTACTGCTCAGACAGGAACGGAAAAGAGTTATGTCTACGATACTTGCACGGAAGGGAAGGGGAAACTTTGTACGGCTAATGTAGGAGGATCAGGCGGCCCCACAAACCTCCTCACCAACGGCGGCTTCGAGTCAGGGGTCCTCACTCCCTGGGTTTTCCAGAATTATCCCAATCGCGCCACCTACAGCTTTGTTACCGACGCGGCAGAGGGGACCAAGAGCATCAAGGTGGATATCACCGCCCCTGACCAATACTGGTCAATTCAGGTAAGACAAGAAGACCTTTCCTTCTCACCCCAGCAATACACTCTTAAATTCTGGGCAAAGGCTTCATCCCAACGCACCATCATCGTGAGCTCCCAGGAAGAAGGCACCTGGACATTCCTCGGCCTCTGGCAAGAACCCACGCTCACCACTTCCTGGCAGCAATTCACCTACACCTTTACTCCAACCATTACCACCTCCTTGGGTCAGCTCTCCTTCAACCTGGGCGTGTCCAATCCGTCCGTCTGGATTGACGGGGTAGAACTCACCACTGGGAGCGGGGGAGGAGGATCCCCAACCGTGAGCGCTGCCTACACGTATTATGCGACGGGGGAAGTGAAACAAGAGACAAAGACGATTGACACTAGCAACTATGCCACGGTCTACACTTACGACCGCCAGGGGAATGCCACGAATATCAAATACCCCGACTTGAGCGAGGTACAGTACGCGTACAATCCAGGCGCATTAACAGAGACCGTCCAGAAGAAGGAATCAGGCGGGGCGTTTACCAACGTCATTACGGATTTTGATTACAATCCTTTAGGACAAGTAACTTATCAGGCAAACGCCAATGGCACAGAAACGACCAATACCTATGACCAAAATGAGCTTTATCGCCTTAAGCACAAGGTAACGACCGCGCCCGCGCCGCCGAGCACCCCACCTACCGCCAACTTCTCCGCAATTCCGCTCTCCGGCACCGTACCGCTTACCGTGAACTTCACCGACCTCTCCGCCGCAGGCAGCAATCCGATAACCTCATGGGCATGGGATATTGATAATAATGGGACAACTGATTACACCACGCAGAATCCGCAACATACCTACTCGTCAGTCGGTACGTATTCCGTGAAGCTCACGGTATCAGATGGCACGTTGAACGATTCAGAAACGAAGGCTGGCTATATCGTGGTGAGTGCAGGCGGCGGCGCTAACCTCCTCACCAACGGCGGCTTCGAGTCGGGGGTGCTTACCCCCTGGGTATTCCAAGATTGGCAAAACCGCTCTACCGAGAGCATTACCACGGTGGCGGGCGAGTACAACGAAGGGACAAGGGGCTTCAAATCCGTCGTGGACATTACCGGTGCGGTATGGAATATTCAAATCCGTCAACAATTCGCGGGAGTCACCCAAGGCCAGCAGTACCGCCTGACCTACCAGGCGAAAGCGAACGCCACGTACAATATGCTCACGGTCGTGGAACAGCGCGACCCTTATGTGAACCTCGGCGTGTGGGCCACCACGCCGCCGCTCACTACCTCCTGGCAGACCTTCACCTACGACTTTACTCCCTCTATTTCTCCCGCCAATGCCTGGGTTGAGTTCCACTTTGGCAATTTCCCTGTGGGGGCTATCGTTTATATTGATGATGTGAAGGTGGTACCGGTGGGAGGAATGGGGCTGGCGCCCTCCACGGTGCGGCTGGCGATGGACGTACCCGAGGGCGAGAGTATCGTATCAATGGCATTGGGTCCGCTCATACTCCAAGATATCAACTACACCTACGACCAGGTGGGCAATATCACCCAGATCATAGACGCCTCCAACACCAATGCCGCAAAGACCATCACCTATGCCTATGACGATCTCCATCGGCTCCTGACGTCCTCAATTACGGGTGCTGCGAATGGCGATAACGTGGGAAGGACGTACACCTACAGCGCGATTGGGAACATTCTGACTGCCTCCGACCAAGGAGCCTATCTCTACGAAGGAACCAATTACGCAAATCCTCACGCGACTACAAAGGTTGGTACTGCGGTGTATGCATACGACAACAACGGGAACTTAACGACTGACACCGTCTGGACTCACGCCTGGGATTACCAGAATCAACTCACCCAATCCCAAAAAACCGGATCAACCGTCACCTACCAATATGACCATACGGGGCAAAGGACGAAATACGTCAATGGAACAAAGACGATCAGATACGCAAACAAGTTGTACAACACGGACGGTACTACTGCGACGAAACACATTTACGCGGGTAACCAACTCGTAGGTACGGTCGAGGGCACGACACTCCAGTACGTCCATACCGACCATCTGACGGGATCAAATGTGGCGACCAATTCAAGCGGGACGATGATTCAGCTACTCGATTACCAGCCGTACGGGGCGCTCCGCATTGATTGGAAGAGCGGTACTTTCGACGAACAGCGCAAGTTCATTGGACATGAATTTGATAGGGATACTGCGCTAACTTACGCTAATGCTCGTTACTATAACGGCGCAATCGGGAAATTCATCAGCCAAGACAATCTCGCGTCTCATCAGCCGGAGAAGATAGTTAAAGATCCTCAACTGCTGAATACGTACGCGTATGCTCGCAATAATCCGCTCAAATACAATGATCCAAGCGGGAATAACCCAATAATAGCTGAAGCGTTAACGCACGTTTTTATCGGCGCAGGATTTGCGAGCTGGTATATTGGCGAAGCAATTGGTAATATTGCCGAAGGCAACATTGAAGCCGCAAATCAAGCAACGAATGCCGCGTTCTTCTCGCTTGCGTATGGTTTCGTGGGGGCACGAATGGCACAGGCAATAACCCAAACGTCCGCGCCATCAGGGTTAGTCAAGGATAGTGTGCAACTAAAATCAGAGCAGAAAATGCAGCTTGATTTGAATAAGGCGCAGGGTAAAGCATTTGAGCAGAGATCATTCACGGAGTTTCAAAAAGAAGTGCCAAGGGCAGTTCGAGAGGTGACAGTTAGAACTGAATCTGGCATTAAAACTCGTTTAGATATTCTAGGCCAAAATCAATCAGGTCAATGCATCGCTCTTGAATGTAAGTCCTCTGCCACAGCTCCATTAACACAAAATCAGAGCAGGGCGTTTCCTGAGATTCAAAGGTCTGGTGCTACTGTGGTAGGAGAAGGTAAGCCAGGGTTCCCTGGTGGTACCCAAATTCCTCCCACCGAAGTCCGTATTATTCGCCCTAACTGATGATGTATGTCAATCGAAAAGGCAAAAGTCATAGACTTTATGGGAGAGGACGAAAAGACTGGCATCTTCCGCCTAGGAATAAGTGATCATCTTAATTGGAATGAAAATGAAAGTGGGGAGCATTTACGGATGCTACAAGAGAAAATAAACGCATATCTTGCATTTATTGAGGGGGGGCAACTGTATGAAGATCAACCTTCAGCAAAAGGGAGGAACATTTCGATACAAGTGTATGGCAAGTATCCTTTAAGTGGAGCCGCCAAAGAATTTTATACCAAAGCTCAAAAGATAGTCAGTGAAGCTGGGTTTGATCTTGAGTTCAAGCTACTTGAGGAAGGTTTGGATTATGCATTGTGATAAAATACTTTCTCGATAACTAGCATTCATTAATTCTTAGCATGTCCATTGAACAAACAAGCGTAGTTGACTTTGTAAGCATCAATAAAGAGGGTGAAGTCATGTTGACTATCTCTGATCACCTTGAGTGGGATGATAGAAATCAACATTTGAAGCAGCTTCAAGAAAAAATCAATGCGTATTTACGTTTTATTGAGAGTGGCGAAATATATGAAACTTATCCTAATGCTAAAGATAAAAAAATTATCATCTCAATTCATGCCATGCATCAACCCAATAGTGAGGCACGGAAATTTATTACTAAAATTACGGAGGAACTACATAAAGCGGGGTATGTGTGTAGATTTGAAGAGGGAATAAGGGGGAGGCGGTGTGGAAGTAATGAATAGCGAACCTTGTATGATTTTATAAATTGTTATCATGTCCAACGTTGCATTAAAGAAAAAAATTGTTAAAGATTTGATGGATACAGGGTTCCCCTTGGAGATCTCCGTGTCACGTAAATTGGAAGAAGCAGGCTGGATGGTCCACAACAGCCCTCTTTATTTTGATCAGGAGGAAAAAATCCCTCGTGAGCTAGACATTCATGCAGTTGATGTAGACTTCAGCTTGGCGGGGAAGGAGAAATTAAAACGAACAAGAAAAGACGGAGACATGAATAAGCTCATATCGCATCTTGTTATTCAGTGTAAAAAGAGTTCTCATCCGTGGATATTCTTCAATAATGCAGATTTGACCTGGCCTAGGATCCCAGAAGTTAATTTTAAATCCAAACACCAAGATTTTCACGGAATGTTATTTGAGGAGTTGAAAGATCTGGGTCTTTCCGAACACCGCTATCTTAATAATAGCTTACATAAGACATTCCATGAGTCATTTACTCAACCGAATAAGCCGAGCGTAATTTATGATGCACTAATAACCGCCCATAAGGCACTTCAACATCTAAAAACAAGATATGCCAATGATAGCCGAGACGTTCACTTATTTATCCCAATGATTGTTTTAGACGGAACGCTTTGGAGCGCAAATTCTAAGACAAGCAGATCACCAGTTAAAGTTAGGAGAGCTGAGAGGGTACTTGTACAATTTAATAGATTATCTGACGCTGATACCGGTGAACTATGGCTTGAGGAAGAGCAAATCATAGAAGTTATTGATCATCAGGCTCTTCATTCAGTGCTTAAGGAGATCAAAAAAGATAGCCATATGCTTTATCGTTGTTGGACGAACTATTTGTCTATTTCCACTGATGAGTGAAAGGATAGATGGATTTTTTCGAGTACAATCCAAAAACTCACACTTTCTCGTGTGGGTCTTGGCGTTTGTGCTTGTTGTCTCTCCACTGTCGGCGTTAGCGTCAACTCCCATAGATTCTGAAATCAGAGATGATACCCAATGGTACGCGCTCGCCGCATATTCCGAAGTCTATGAAGTCGCGCCGCCTCCACACCTTGCATCTCTCGCCGCGCAGGTGATTGAGGAAAAAAACTGGGCAACTGACACGCCAGTCCGCTACCATCTCGTCAATTACCTCCTCTCGTTTGAGCAGGTTGACCTGTCCGGCTCCTCAATTGGTTTAGGGAGGTCTGTACCGATTCATAAAATTAACGAGTGCTGCTGGCAACCAAAGCAGTCCTACACTCTTGCATGTTTGATGTGGTATGATGAGTGCATAAAAGGACCAATTACTAAAAGGTTAATTATTTCTGGTGATGCGCAAATATTGGCCATTTCTGACACTTCTTCTTCTTGGTTTTGCCGTGTATGCGCAGACGCTCAGCTTTGGCATGGTGCATCTCGACGACTCCAGATTTATTCTTGATAACTACTCATTCAATAATAACTTTTCAAATATTGTTCGAGCTTTTGAAGAAAACGCATTTTATCCGAGCGGCTATTCAGCATATTACCGCCCCCTGGTAGTCGCCACCTTCATTTTTGATGCGCAGTTGGGAGGAACATCCCCCTTTTTTTATCACCTTAGTAACATTCTTCTTCATATAGCGGCTTCGATTGCACTGTTTGTATTCTTTTTGAAATTAAGATACAAGCGGGAGATCGCTCTCTTCTTTGCTCTCGTGTTTACGGTGCATCCTGTTCTTGCGGGCGCAGTGGCATGGGTACCTGGCAGAAATGAGACATTACTTGCATGTTTTATCCTCACCTCATTCATCTTTTTAATTAAATATTTAGAATCAAAAAAGCTCAAATATCTTGTCTGGCACCTGCTTTTGTTCACCGGTGCGCTCTTCACCAAAGAACTGGCGCTTGTTGCGCCGTTATTCTTTATTTTCTATGTATATATAAATAAAGAAAGGTTGTTTTCAGGCCGCAATCGAGCGCTGCTCATCGGCTGGGGTACCCTTATCATATTGTGGTATGTTGCTTCACGGACCGCCTTGGAAAATATGAGATCACTGCAGATAGGAAAGATTGCATCCGCCATCATATCCAACATGCAGGCAACCTTCCTCTATCTGGGTAAAATGCTTCTTCCGTTCAATCTATCCGTGCTCCCGATACTCAAGGATTCGACAATACTTTTCGGGGCGGTCACGCTTGTCATCGTTGGTATTGCGCTCTTGCGTTCAAAAGAAAAGCGAGGAGGTTATGTGCTATTGGGGGGTCTTTGGACGCTGTTTTTCCTATTGCCGTCATTTTATACCGATGATCCGAGTTCTGTATCTATTTTTATGGAACAAAGAACATACCTGCCAATGATTGGCTTCATGATTATCCTCATGGAAATTGATGCGGTAAAAAAACTTGTTCTCTACAAAAAAACGCTTATCGCAATCGGCGCCGGGGTAGTATTGCTCTATGCCGCACTCTCAGTGCACCACAGTTTACATTTCAAAGAAAGATTAGCATTTTGGCGCAACGCAGCCTACGCATCTCCAAATTTGCCGAAAGCCCACAATGGACTTGGTACCGCTCTTTATGTAAATGGAGAAACTGAAGAGGCAGAAGCTGAATACAAAAAAGCGATAGACCTCAATCCGGACGAGTGGCTTGTGCACGGCAATCTTGGGCTCCTTTATATGGAAACGGGAAATCTTGAAAAAGCCGAGGAAGAATACAAAAAAGAGCTGATAGCGAATCCCGCAAATACCGCGTCACTGCTTAATCTGGGAGTCCTGTATTATGGTCAAAATGAGAAGCGTGATGAAGCAAAAGCCGCATGGGAGAAGGTGATCGCGATCAATCCAAATATTACTCGTGCGCACGAATTCCTTGCAATCTATTATATTGAGCAAGAAAAAGATATTGAACGGTCAATTTATCATATTAATGAGGTTTTGAAACGTGGCGGCAATGTCCAAAAGACACTAATGGACGTTTTAAAAGAATACAAGGACAGAAACGAATAATCCCACGTGACTAATAAGAATAACAATGGATAATCCGCGTTCGAGGTCAGAGGTTGATTCGGAAATTTAGGACGCTTGATGTGCCGATATCATCGTCACCCGCTGTCAAAAGAGACGCGCAGGAGGACATTACCCGATGGCACTTGCGTGAGACGCTGCGGAGCACGCAAGTCGCTCGAGCGATATTTTTTTAAAAAGCCACATGGCAAATTTTCTTCCCTTGAAACGGTATATGTGGTACTGTCTTGACCGCATGATCGAACGGTACCATCTGCAGCCACCTTTTTTGGATGTCGGGTGCGGAAGAGGCGATGTGAGTGAATATGTGGCGCGGCGGAATTGGTACGGCGACGCCATAGATTTCTCCGAGCGCGCCATTGCTTATGCGAGCGAAACACTCTCCCGGCACCCCCAGGTCCGCGTGAGGGTCGCTACCCTGGAGGAGATCAGGGGTACCTACCGCACAGTGTTTTTATGGGATGTCTTGGAGCACCTTGAGCACGATGTGCAAGCGCTCAAATCCATTGCATCGCTGCTCCATCCCGAGGGATATCTTGTGATCGCAGTACCGAGCAATCCGCGTGAGTGGCGTTGGGATGACGAGTTTTACGGCCATTGCCGACGCTATGCAGAGCAAGCATTGACGCAAAAACTCGCGCAGGCAGGTTTGCAGCCGCTCTGTACATGGGATTTTACCTTTCCGTTGTTCTGGGCAATGCGACGGTTGTATACGAGCCTTAAGCCGCCGCCGCACGACATGTCACACGATCCCGTACACAATACCAAAGTAAGCGCTACGATCAATGCGTGGGATATGTCGCTTTTCTCGCGGACGCTAGATCGCACTGCGCTCCTGTGGCGCCTCTGGTACCCTGTTCAATTCACGTTTTTTAGACACCAAATTGCCCGGGGACATGAAATGTTTATGCTTGTCAAAAAGGCTACATGAAGCTCCTATGCCTTTCCCCGCACTTCCCGTTCGAAAAAAAATAGGCATCCTCATACTCGCTTATAATGCCGCGTCAACGCTCATTCACCTTCTTGAAAAATTTCCTCCTGACATCATAAACCTTGTTGACGAGATATTCGTGTTTGACGATGCAAGCTCGGACGAAACGTTTGCGCTCATACAAGCTTACAAGAAGCGCACAAAGTTTGAAAAATTAAACGTATTCAAAAATGCGCGCAACCTCGGGTACGGTGGCAACCAAAAAGTGGGCTTCACGTACGCGCTCGCGCACGGCTTCGATTATGTCGTTCTTATGCACGGTGACGGCCAACATGACCCGCGTGTGCTTCCTTCATTGCTCGACCCGATTCTCAAGGGACGTGTCGAAGTTGTATTTGGCTCACGGATGCTCAAACCCCTCGCCGCCCTCCGTGGCGGTATGCCGCTCTATAAATTCGTCGGCAATAAGGTCCTCACTATGTACGAGAATTTTATGGTCGGTACCCGCATGAGCGAATACCACTCGGGATATCGTATATACAGTTGCCGCGTCCTCGCCCAAGTCCCGTTCCAATTCAATACCGATGATTTCTATTTCGATTCGCAAATGATTATTCAACTCCATCAGCTCGGTATCCCCATTCTCGAGGTGCCCGTCCCGACGATTTATGCAAATGAAATATGCCGCGTGAACGGCATAAAGTATTGCTTTCACATCATCCATCTTGTCCTCGCATATCGGTTACACAGGGCCGGCGTTATTCATCTGCGGCAGTATGAAATTCCTCCACCCGTATAACACAGCTAACCGCTCGGTGCCTATGATCTTCTTCCTTACAGGAACGACACAGATTGAAAAGGGGTGTCAATTTTTTAATTTGAGTAAAAGTGACAAATTTTACGATGTTTATTTAAGAGCCCCTAACCTTATTACATGCTCACTCCCAATAGGTGACGATCGCCCCAGTAGTACCCCGCCAGGACGGGAACAAGGGGCAGGTTATTAATAGGGGGTTGATTGTTTTTAAGAGTTTCGGTAGGGTAGGGGACTATGAGTTTACGCGCAGGTGATTGAGGAAAAAAACTGGCCATCGGATACTCCGGTCTACTATCACCTCGTCAATTATCTCTTCGCATTTGAGCAAGTCGACATTTCTGCCTCGTCTGATGAGACCAAGGCGGTATTCTCTGATTTATTCGATGATTTTACCAACCCCCAATATGTAACGATCGTTACTAATGGGGGGTGAATTGTACTTGATGATTAGCTGAAGGTATCAATTTTGGACGATCGTCAAAATGTGATACCATGTGGGGTGCGCGCCTCTTTGCGGTAGCGGGTACAAACTTGACATCAAAAATATGCGATCGTCGAAAAATGATGCCGTGACCGAATCAAAAATTTGAGTAATAGCGAATCCTGCTGCATTGGTATTTCAGTCAGACATCCCCCGCAAAGCGGGCGGTTTGATGAGTAGGGTCGCCTCAAAGGCGATCGTTCCCGTTCATCACGTTATGGTGGATTACCTTTTGGGATCATTTAGCATTTTAACATATGGAGCAGAAAATAGTCATAGAGAATATAAGTGAACACCCGCAGGAAATAACGTTGGCGTTACGACAAGGAGAAATCCTCCATTACGTGCTCTATGGCTACGCCCACGCGGAAAAACGCATCATCATCTCTCTCGAGGGGGAGGGAGCCGAGGCGTATATCACCGGCGTGCTGATCGGGCAGCGGGGCACATGCGCGCTGCATACCGTCCAGCGGCATGTCGCGCCGCACACGACGAGCGATTTGCTGGTGAAAACAGCGCTTCGAGAGGCCGCCGCATTTCAATTTCACGGCGAGATCACGATAGAAAAAAACGCCCAGCATGCCAATGCCTATCAGCGGAATGAAAATATCATGTTAAGCGCCGGAGCGCGCGTGGACACCAGGCCGGAGCTGGAAATCCTCGCCAATGACGTGCGCTGCACGCACGGCGCGACCGTGGGCAAGCTGGATGAGGAGGCCTTGTTTTATCTCCGCGCGCGCGGGCTTCCTCGGGACACTGCGGAAAGTCTTGCGTTGACAGGGTTTTTGAGCTCCGCGCTCCGCCGCATTCCTGACGAACATATTCAGAAGCAGGTGCACGAGTACATTCAGCAACAATTTCAAAATACATGATGCCAATTTGAGACAGTAGAACAATTCACTTTGTAAAACGCTTTTTCACCTTCACTCTCTCTTCTCTGCTCCAGGTAGACCGGCAACCGTGAGGTTACCACCCTG
>Ga0209211_10007559_pt1 | contig 15199 bp, 15 predicted proteins | sample RifGroA2_FD_183992 | JGI IMG/M metagenome (GOLD analysis project Ga0209211, IMG submission 183992) | Groundwater microbial communities from Rifle, Colorado, USA - Groundwater A2 (SPAdes) (version 2) | ecosystem: Environmental > Aquatic > Deep subsurface > Groundwater | place: Rifle, Colorado... | reverse complement strand
AAAGAAAATAGTGGCAGGTGAACAAATTCCAATTGATCCGACGGATATAGAAAATTTGGGAAAAAACGTCCGTTTGCTTCTCGACGTTATGGCAAACAAAAATGAAATCGGTGGTGAAGAAGTGATGGAGAAAGCGATGAAATTAATTTTATCCTGTTTAAATGAAAGAGAAGAATGGGGAAAATCAGGTATCAAGGAAGAGTGCCGCGATTTCATTGAAAAATTATTTTATGGATACATAAACGCGCTGGAAGTTGAACATAAAGAAAACGAACTTAGAAAAAATATTGATCGTACCAATTTGGTTGGCCCGTGGAAATATCAACTGGAAAGATTGATGGAAGCGCTGACGAACAATATAAAACATTTCAGAGGATTGATTTGCGATGAGCTTCTTAGAAAGTTGAATCTTTCCCCGTCAACCGCGGGAACAAATTTTTTGAAAATGTTTTTCCAAACTACGATTGATTTTTTACCGGCGCGGGAAGAGAATCGTCGGGCCTTTGAGTTGTTGTTAAATAAGTTCGCGCTCAACGAAAAGATATTGACGGCTTTGCGTCAAATAGAAGATCCGCAGCAGAGGTTTGAGGAAGCGAAGAAGGTCGGCGAGACCGTTGGCGCGGACATTATCCTTGATCATATTTATGAATTGAACTTGCCGGAGGGTCAAGAAGAAAAATTACTTGAAGCCATGGCTGAAGTTGATCCTGAATCGGTTTTGCATCACGCGCGATATATAGATTTCAAGAGTTTAAATAACCACCATGAGCTTTATTCAATGCTGATTGAGACTACGGTTGGCGGTAAAAAGGCGATGATTGTACGTGGATTAAATCCAAAACAAAATATTATTGAACAGTTGAGCGCGGAAAATTTCACTGAAGAATTCATTGAAAAATATTTATTGCCGATCTGCCGCGAGCAGGGCATTGGTTTATTGCTTTGTCCATTGCATAATCATGGCGCGTTAACAAATCGTCCGTCAGTTGAGGAATATCTGAAGAAGAAATATTCGGAAGCGCGGCGCGTTAAGCTCGACGAAACAATTGATTTTAACGGATATAATATTACGGACAGTTGCGTGGTGCTTAGGGAAGTAAAATGATTTTTTGCGTGAATTGCGAAGATTGCGTCGCTTCACGCGGTTTTGCTCGCAATGTCAAAAGGAGACGCGTTGCGTACGGTCCCTGCCTGTCATTGCGAGCGTAGCAGCGAAGCAATCTTCATGTTTGCAGTAACGTTTGTTTTTCACTTTATGTTTTGTTGCTTCTTTGTTTAAATATTTTTATGTCATGGTTTTACATTGTCATTGTTTCGCAATTTTGCAACGCCGGCGCTCAACTGCTGGATAAATTTTTGCTGACAAAAAAATTTCCGCGCCCGGTTGTTTTAACTTTTTGGACGGCCGTGGCGAATTTGCTCGGCGTGGTTTTTGTTTTTTGGGATTTTGTTTTGTTTCCCGGCTGGGCATTATTAATCTTGTCAATCTGTTCAGGTATTGCTTTTACCATCGCCTTGCAATTTCTTTACGTTGGACTTAAGACCGGCGAGGCTTCGCATATCGCGCCTTTGGTTGGAGGAATGGTGGCGATTGCTTCTTTTGTTTTTTCATATTTTTGGCTTGGCGAACGCTTGACGTTTTATCAGCAGATAGCAGTGCTTCTATTGGTGGTCGGTTCTTTACTTATTTCATTTGAAAAGAGCAAGAAGCATAATGGTTGGCATGTCGGTATGCTTTGGGCGATTTTCAGCGGCGTGTTTTTCGCTTTATCTTATGTGATGTCGAGAGCCGTATTTCTTGAAACAACGTTCAGTACCGGTTTTGTTTGGGCGCGCATTGGTTCGTTTGCGGTTGTTCTGCCTTTACTGTTTTCAGCCGGCATAAGACAATCTTTGTTCGCCAAGTCAACAGAACAAAAGAAAACGTCAAAATCAGGCTTGATCATTCTCGCGATCAACAAAGTTTTAGCCGCCTTATATTTTGTCGGCATGAACTACGCCATCTCTTTGGCCAGCGCGACCATTGTCAACGCTCTGGCCGGACTGCAGTACGCGATTTTATTGGCTTTGATTTATGTTTGCACGAAGAAAATGCCGAAATTTTTCCGCGAACAGTTTACCACGCACGAATTGATCCAAGAAGGAGCGGCGATTATTCTAATTATCGCCGGATTGGCGTTTTTGGTATATTAAAATAGTAAGATAAAACAAAATGGGAAAAGTTAAAACAAAAATTATCGAATATTTAATTGTTCTGTTTGTTTTGTTTGTAATAATAATCAGTGCCGGAGCAATTCTGTATTTTTTTAATTTTGAACAAGCCCAAGCCAAATTGGGTGTTAATTTTTCCAAGAGTTACGCGGAATATCTTGGATTAGATTGGCAGAAAACCTATTTGGCGATTCTTGATGATTTGAAAGTTAAAGATGTTCGTTTGGCCGCGCCTTGGAATGAGTTGGAAAAAGAAAAAGACGTTTGGAATTTTGAAGATCTTGATTGGCAAGTGAAAGAAGCGGCCAAGAGAAACGTGGATGTTGTCTTGACCGTTGGCCGGCGCACGCCTCATTGGCCGGAATGCCATGATCCCGGTTGGTTGAAAAATTTGCCTGATGAATTGGCGGTTAAGCGTCAGTTGAACATGGTGAAAACCGTGATTGAACGTTACAAAAAACATGGCAATATAAAAGTTTGGCAAGTGGAAAACGAGCCGCTTTTGAATGTTTTTGGCGTTTGTCCAAAGAGCGATCTTGAATTACTCAGAAAAGAAATCGCCTTGGTGAAAACATTGGATGATCGGCCGGTCATGGTGACTGACAGCGGTGAACTTAGTTTGTGGATTGTCTCCGCGAATCTTGGCGATTTGTTCGGTTCGACGATGTACCGTGTAACTTATAACAAATGGCTTGGTTATCTATATTATCATTTGCCGCCGGCGTTTTACACGATCAAGGCCACGATGGTCGGTTTGCCGCTTCAACGCGCGATTGTTTCTGAGTTGCAGGCAGAACCTTGGGCGCCAAACGGTCTTTTGAATACTTCTCAAGAAGAACAAAAAAAATCAATGGATGCGGAACGGCTCGTGAATCATGTTAATTACGCTACCAGAACCGGTTTCAGTAAAATTTATTTATGGGGCGCGGAGTGGTGGTATTGGTTGAAGACGGTGAAAAACAATGATTCGTTGTGGCTAACTGCGCGTCAGATCTTTCAAAAACAGGAAAAGTAGGGTATAATAATGAGGTTAAGATTAAATATTCATGGAGCCATGTTGTAATACTGACGTACGTGATAATTACGTGATTTACCGATATACATAAAGATGTTAAGAATATTTTAAAATGTTAGCAAAACCAATAAAAGCAGTCATGTTGATTGCGCAAAAAGATTTTCGTGACGAGGAGTTGTTTGATACGAAGAGTGTTTTGGAGCAAAATAATATTGATGTGCGCGTGGCCGCGCCCGCTCTTCTAGTTGCCATCGGTAAGCTGGGAGCAAAGATTGAGCCGGATTTAAGTTTTGCAGAAATTGAACCGGCGCGTTTTAACGCGATTGTTTTGGTTGGCGGACCGGGCGCTTATGATTTGATTGACAATGCCAATGTGTACGAACTTATTTTAAAATTTCATCAGGCGGGAAAAACCGTGGCCGCGATTTGCATCGCGCCGGCGATTTTGGCTAAAGCCGGAATCTTGTTTGGGAAAAAGGCGACGGTGCATCAGTCGGGCGTTGATTATTTGAGAGAAGCGAACGCGCTTTACACTGAAGCTGACGTTGAACGCGACGGAAATATTATTACGGCCAATGGGCCGGTCGCGGCCTCGTTGTTTGGGCAGGCAATCGTGGATCAATTATTGTTACAATATAGAAATAATTAAACGTTAAAATATTTTAAAACAGTTATGGCCGTTGAAATTGAAGAACGAACGTGCGGTAAAATTGTGGTGGCAATAGTTTCAACGGGAATGATGATTTTTTCCGGCCTAATGCTCGCCACTGGCGTTAAAACCGCCAATGTTGATAATCCGAAATACTCGGACTATGAGACCGAGCTTATTGCCAGAGCTAAACAAATCTATGAACAAAAAGTTGAGCAAGGATTGGATTTGACAAACGGTCCATGCCTTAGTGATGAGCTTGATGGCGATTGGGTTTTGGATGTCAGCCACGATCCTCGCGAAGCGATTGATGATTTGCTTGAAAATGAGTGTCCGGCATATCGTGACGGTCGGGCGCAACATTTTATTGAACTTGATGAAAGCGGAAAAGTTATTAGATTAAAATAAATTATGAAAAAAAAATTAAATTCATTTGTCGCGATAATAGTTGTCTTGATGGTAATGTTTGCGGCTGTGAACGCGATTCAGGCGGAGACTGAATCAAGCGCTTCAACGACAAAAGTTTTCTTGGAAGAAAAAGCCGCGGTCATTGAGCCGGGGGTGATGCCTGATTCGTTTTGGTACTGGGCGGATATTTTCAGCGAAGAAATTCAATTTCTTTTTACGGTCGGCAAGGAAAGCAAGGGTGATTTTATGATCAATGTGGCGAAAGAGCGTTTGGCGGAAATGAAAAAATTGAGCGAGGAAGGTATTAATAATTACGCGGATGATCTCACCGCCAAACATGAAGTAGCCATTAATAAGGCGGAAAAACTTTTAGTTGAAGCGAAAACAAAAGGCCTTGAAGAACTCAAAGAAGGACAAACCGATTTTGAAAAACAAATTTTATTGCAGGAAAACGAGTTGAAAAAGCAAGCCAAGGCCGCGCCGAAAAATTATGACGCGGTTACGAACCAAGCGTACAACCGCGTTTCAAGTTTGTTTAAAACCGCGTTAAAACATTTGTCGTGGAAAAAGGTTGAGATAAAAAAACAAAAGGCGGAGTTGTTCGAATAGGGTAATTAAAAAGTTTAAAAACGAGGACAATGGAATGTCCTTGTTTTGTTTTCCGCTAAATTTTGATGAAATAACAAAATACTGTTGACAAAAATATAATTATATGCTATAATGCCTAGTTAGTAAGTTCTTTTTGATCAATGGCAACGCTGTCACAGGCGACAGAGCCGTCAGCTTTAGCTGATTGGTTGAAGCGGAAACCGCTTCCGTACCCTGAACAGGGGGAGTGGGGGTTCAAATCCCGCCGTTGCCGCTACGCAGGTGTCCGGCCAACATCTGCGGAACAAGAAGCAAAGAAAAAAAACGAAAAGAAAAAGTGCTGGCCATAGGGGGCGTGTTCCATGAATACGCTCCCTTAAAATTGCATTTATTACGTTTTTAATATAGAATATTATTAAGTATTGTGAAGACATTTTAATATTTAAAAGTCAAATAAATATGTATAAAAAACTGACATTCCCGAATGGCAGCCGCCTCTTGCTTATTCCATACAAAGACACCAAAGCCGTAACCGTGCTTTTTTTATTTGGCGTAGGTTCGAGATATGAGTCAAAAGAAATCAACGGAGTATCGCATTTCATAGAGCATCTGTTATTCAAAGGCACTAAAAAACGCCCGTCTTCTTTGCATATTTCAAAAGAACTGGACAGCGTGGGCGCGGAATTCAACGCCATGACCTCCAAAGATTACACCGGTTATTACGTCAAAATCAATCATGAAAATTGCGAACTGGGCATTGATATTTTGTCGGACATGATTTTGAATTCCAAGTTTGATCCCAAGGAAATAGATCGCGAACGCGGCGTGGTGATTGAAGAAATAAAAATGTACGAGGACAATCCGGCCATGTATATTGAAACTTTGCTCGAACAATTGATTCACGAAGGCAACGCGCTAGAAAGAGATATCAGCGGGCCGATCAACGTTATTCAAAAAATTTCCCGCAAACAATTAATTGATTTTAAAGACAAACATTATTGTTTGGATAATTTGGTGATCGCGGTCGCGGGAAAAATCGATGGTCAAGTGAATGAACTCATTGAAAAATATTTTATAAAAAACAGTCATCACTGCGGCAAGAACCATGGAGGAAAATTTATTAAGTTCAAAACAAAGCAAAGAACCGCTCGAGTTAAAATAAATTATAAAGAAACCAAACAAGCGCAATTGGCGCTTGGATTTCCGTGTTGCGGGTATAATGATTCGGATGCTTACGGGTTGCATTTGTTAAGCATAATTCTCGGCGGCAACATGAGTTCTCGTTTATTTATTTCCGTGAGAGAAAAAAACGGCTTGGCGTATTTCATTCGTTGTTACCCAAATTTTTATCAAGACTGCGGTAACTTCATGATTCAATCGGGTCTTGATACCGGTCGGACAGAAGAAGCTCTGAAAATAATTTTAAATGAGTTAAAGAGTGTCAAGAAAAAAGGCGTGACCGTGAAAGAATTGCATGATGCCAAAGAATTTCTACGCGGAAAAATCGTTTTGAATATTGAAGATTCCTCGAATTTGGCCGAGTATTTCGCCAAGCAGGAAATCCTTTTAAATGAAATTATGACTCCGGAACAAAAGATGGAAAGATATGACGCGGTCAACGTTCAGGATATCAAGCGCATCGCCAATAAAGTTTTTCAGAAGAGTAAATTCAATTTAGCGATTATCGGCCCGTTCAAATCAGAAGCAAAATTTATTAAATCAATCAAATTATGAAAAAGATTTTGATTGGTAATTGGAAAATGAATTTGAACGAAGAACAAAGTTTAGAGCTGGCTTTTCAACTTCAGAAGCGTTTTAAAAAGATTTCCGAAGTTGAAGTGGCGGTGGCACCGAGCTTTGTTTACCTGAAAACTGTCCGCGAGATTCTCGCCAAATCAAAAATAAAACTGGTCGGACAGAACGTGGCGCCTTGCGTCGGCGGTTCCTGCACCGGTGAAGTGTCCGCCACCATGTTGAAAAATCAAGGTTGCAGTTTAGCTATAATTGGGCATGCGGATCGTCGTCGAGAGCTGAATGAAACCGATGAAATGATCAATAATAAAATAAATCAAAGTTTGAACGCCGGTTTAACGCCGATTCTTTGCATCGGCGAAACGCTTGAAGAAAAAAATATTGGCTCAACTGACGCGGTTTTGGTGAGGCAATTGCACGCCGCTCTTGGAAGGGTGAATGGTTTGCCTGAGAATGAATTAATTGTTGCTTATGAACCGGTTTGGGCAATCGGTACCGGAAAATATTTGTCCGCGAATGAATTGATTATGCCCTACAAAACCATCAAGAGAGCGATTAGCAGTTTGTATTCAGAAAAATTTTACGAAGAAAAAGTGCGTTTTGTTTACGATATTGAAGAATTTTATAATATCGCCATTGAGGCGGAAACATACAACAGCTAACAAGAAAGCACCCTTCGACGTGGCTCAGGGTGACATAATAAAAATAAAATATGCTCGTTCATATTAGAGAAATAATAAAAAAAGCAGAGGCGGGAAAGTACGCGGTCGGAGCGTTTAATGTCAATAATTTGGAAACATTGCAGGCAGTTCTTTCGGCGGCTGAAAAAATGAAGTCGCCGGTGATTATTCAAACGACTGAAGGCGCGATTAAATACGCCGGTCTTGAGGAATTGGTTGCTTTGGTCAAGGCCGCGGCCAAAGATGCGAAAGTGCCGGTGGCTTTGCACCTTGATCATGGGCATGATTATGATTTAATTAAAAGGGCCATTGATATCGGGTATTCTTCTGTTATGATCGACGCGTCGGACAAGCCGTTTGAAGAAAATGTTAAACAAGTGAAAAGGGTCGTGCGTTACGCTCGCGCGCGTCAAGTTTGGGTTCAAGCGGAATTGGGACAGCTGGCAGGAGCGGAGGATTGGATCAGGGTGGCTGATGCTAACGCGCTTTTTACTGATCCGGAATCTGCCGGGAAGTTTATTGATCTGACAAAGATCGATGTTTTAGCGCCGGCGATCGGCAATTATCATGGGGTCGCGAAAATTATTGGAAAAAAGAAACTGAAATTGAATTTGAAATTGCTTGAAAAAATCGATAAACTGATCAGCGTGCCCATGGCTTTGCACGGAGCCTCGGGTTTTCCGGCCAAAGAGATCAAGGGGGCGATTAAAGCGGGGATTAGAATTATTAATATTGACAGCGAATTGCGTGTTTCTTTCGTCAAAGCGGAGAGAAAGTTTTTAGCGGAAAACAAGAACGAATTTGATCCGAGAAAAGTTTTAACACCGGCGATTCAAGAGATGGCTAAAACGGTGGAGAAAAAAATAATCATGTTTGGCAGTAAGAATAAAGCATAAACATGGTACAGAGCTACAGAGTGGCTCAAATTATGTGCCGAAGGACACATAAAGTCCCTTAAATTGTTCTTTTTGCTTATGTTCAATTGCTTCTATGCTTATATGTTATTAAATATTATTTTAATCATCGCAATAATTATTTGTTTGTCAATCGTCTCTTTTATAATCGGCCGAAAATTTTCTCGTGTAAAAACGTTGGACGTGGACACAGTGCCGGAAGCGCAGATCGCCAAGGTGCGCGATCGGATTTTAATTGAGAGAATGAAACGTCAGACACATAAAGGCAAGGAATTGATTCAGAAAAACGCCACGTCCATATTTTTGTGGCTAAAAAACAGTTTTTCAAAATTGCTTAACCGAGTTTACGCTTTGGAAAAAAAATATCAGAAAGAAGCGTCTGAACGAAAACCTATTTCTAAAACTGAACTGATCAACAAGTTGAATTATTTATTGGATGAAGCGTCTATTCTTGTCAAGCAGGAAAAATTCAGCGAGGCGGAAAAAAAATATATTGAAATTGTCAGCGCTGATCCCAAGAATGTTGCCGCTTATGAGGGATTGACCGGAGTGTATTTGGCATTGAAAGAATATAAGCAAGCTTTGCAGACAGCGCAGTTTATTTTAAAGTTGTTGGAAAAGAAAAGCAAGCCGATAGTGAAAACAACCGACTTGGGACAGGAGTATAAAACGATTTCTAATGTGAACGAAGTGTCATTAGCTTGTTATGAAGTAGGTTATATTTATACTTTGATGGGAAAAATTGAAAAGGCAGCCGTTCATTTTGAACAGGCATTGTCTTTGGAACCGAACAATCCGCGTTTGCTTGACCAAATGATTGAAATCAGTATAATGTTGAAGAACAAAATTCAGGCGCTTGAATTGATTAAACGTCTGGAAGAGGTGAATCCGGAAAATCAAAAGATTAAAGAATATTATGAGAAGATTGAGGAAATGTAGGGTGTCTGGCGGTAGGACGTAGAAAAAAATAATTATAAAAATAATGCCGTTGTAGCTCAGTTGGTAGAGCACGTCATTGGTAATGACGAGGTCTCCGGTTCAATCCCGGACAACGGCTCCATGAAGTAGAAGCGAGTCGGTTTCAAAACAGAGTATAAGTTTTTCCTTCACTTCATGGCAAGCCATTTATTTTTAAACACCGGCCTTTGAAGCTGATGTTTTTGTTTTAAAAAGAAAAGCCGCCAATGTGCGCATTGGCGGCCGTTGTTTTTGAGAGTAGCAGGGAAGGGACTCGGTTCATTGTCCGGTAAAATGAGTCTTGAGTTTTGACGGTTAACGCTTCCTGCTTGAGCTTTGCCATCTGAATCACTGAACCATAAACCCTAGGGCTTGGTCGTAATGACCGATGTACCGCTCGGCTATCAGCATCGTCCATCTTAAACCCACTTTTTGTGAGATTGCTCCAAAAAGGAGCGATCTACAAGCACACCCTTTGGTTTGGTTCATCCCCGTCAACTCTGAAGAGCTTCAAGGTTTGTTCCTCACCGCCGAATGTTCCGGGCAACTCACTTCATCCCTTACCCTGCATGAGCGCGGTCAACTCGAAAGCCAACCGCGCCCACGGGTTAAATTAAAAATTACACTTCAATCGTAATGGTGGTACTGTGATTGTGCGCTTCGAGCGCGTCATTGAGTTCATCCATTCGCTTCTGAATCTCCTCCACCTTTGCTCGGCGGGCTTCTTCAGTCAGCGCTGATTCGTAAACGTGAACAACTTCTTTGTGAACGAGTTCGCCTTTCTTGTCGCCTTCAGTTACGACCGTCCGGAGGAACTCGGTTTCCTCCGACCAGCGGAGCTGAAGATTGTCATAAAAAGATTTCTCACCCTTCAGCTCGTCCATGAGATAGACAGCTTGCTGAACAAGAATGCGCACACCTTCAAAGACGATGAAAGAAGTTGCGTTGGAAGCGGTCAAAGCGGCTTTGATTTTGATCAACTTGGCGGTCAGTTTTTCTTTTTCGGAAATAAGATCATTGAACGAAACCTTTGGTTCTTTGCCCTTTTCCCAATTAAGAATTTCATGTGTTTTGGAAACGAGTTTGGAAAGTTGACCTTTCAACGACTTCAGAAAACGCAGGATCTTGGAAAGGGTCATGGTTTCCATGGTGTTCCTCCTGTCTTGAACAAAACTTGGTACTATTCAGACACACGCCTGAACAGCAATTGAAACGGAAGGTGATTTTATGGAGTTGCAGGGGCACGACTACTGCTACTGGCGATTCAGCTTGACAAAACACAAGGCTGAATTCTTGCCGGAATATCCACCGTCGCGACGGTGGACCAGGCAGTACGTCGATAGAATGGCCCCTGCATTACTCCAAAGGTAACTCGGCCGCTCGGTGCGTACCACGAGCACCCTAGTAACTATATTATGGGGATAGGCGGGAGGTTCAAAAACCGATCGGCCCCCGCCTATCCCAGGGGTACCCGCCATTGCGGGTTTCCCAGCACCGCAAGGCACCGCTACTACTCTGGTATTCAACTTTTCTGGACTCCAGAAATTTGGAGAACCTTCTAAGTTGAATTTTCCCACTGCAGTGTAGTCATCACACCTTGTGATGATAGGTGGGATTCGACCAAGTGAGTCGGCTAGAATGGCCTTGCCAGTTTTATGTTTATGTTGTTAAGGTTCGTCCTGCAGTTGATTGTTCGGTTTGGACAATGGACATCCACAACTTTTTTCAGGTCATGAAAGCAGTATAACAAGTAAATTAAGTTTTGTCAATGGCATTGAACCGTTGAATTTTATGATTTTGTATATTTATTCTATTTTAGAATAAAAATAGCTTATAAAATTTTGTTCACTACTGTCAACACAAAATATGGTTTATAATGATTTTATCAACAAAAGCAAGCAATCAATATAAAAAAATGATGATTGCTATTGACAGATTATTGATGAGATGCTATAATGCTTTTGTTACAAATAACACAACAGAGGAGGTTGTTATGGGAGACTAACCCCAGCTCGTCGGGGTCAGCCCAATGGGGGGCTGGCCTTGGGGCATGGGGGAAATCAAGGAAGTTCCTTGATTCTGTACTGTGTACGAGGGGTTCCTTGACAGGTACGGAAATTAAGGGCTACTTGAAGGAGGTATCAAATGGACGATTGATCTGTTTCTGAACAAGTGAGATGCGGGCGGGGAGAGTTATTGATTGATGAAAGACTTGTCTCGCCGCATTTCAAGTCGAGCTCACGACAATGGTCGTAAGACGCACATACCGCATATGCCAGCGCGTCTAGGAGCAAAAAAAAGTAGATCATTCTAATGGGCGGCGTATCGTAACAACGAACGCCGCCCGCACTTTTTTTAAAAATGTATTTAATGTATAATGTAATCAGCAGAATTAAGGTTATCTAGTAAAATTTATGCTTATAAAAGAATTACAAAAAATCGGTTTATCAGACAAAGAGGCCAAAGTTTACTTGGCGGTCTTGGGTTTGGGCAAATCATCTGTTCAGACCATTGCCGCAAAAGCAGGCGTCAATCGCGCCACAACTTATTCCGTACTTGGAACACTTAAAGAAAAAGGATTGTGCAGTACTTTTCAAAAAGGCAAAAAAACTTTTTTTGTGGTCAGCGCCCCTGATTATTTGAAAGAAATTTTTGAAATCAAAAAGGTTGAGATAGAAGAAAAACAAAAAGCGCTTGAAGTTATGTTGCCGGAACTGTCGGCGATTTATACAAACCAAAAACAGGATCCGGTGATTCGTTATTTTGAAGGTAAGCAAGGAATGTTGAATTGCGTGAGTGAATATTTATCAGGCAAGGCCAGCGAGTTGGAACCGGCGCGTATGATTTACAATAAAGATTTGTTGGATCAAACGTTTACTGCGGAAGAAAGAGAAAAGTATAAAAAAATTCGTTTAGGAAACAGGATTCAATCTAAAGTTCTATACAATAACCAAGCGGGTGAGTTACCGGAAACACTGGATGGTCAGAGACGAAGAATTTCGGCGGATAAATTTCCGATCACCTGTGATATCGGTATGAGAGGTGATAAGATTAGAATCGCTTCGCTTGGGAAAAGATTGTCCGCGGTTTTAATTACAGATAAAGAAATAGTCAACACATTAAAATCATTGTTTGATTTGGCGTGGGAGGCGGCGAAAGGTAAGGTTTAGTATGGATAACGCGCCCATGGTGCGACTCGGGGTGACAAACATCAACGTAAAAACATGCGAATTGCAGAGATTGCCACGCTTCACGCGGTTCCCGCTCGCAATGACAATTTGGTAGGCGCTCCGCGCAAAACACCTTATTGTTATTGCGACCCCGAATCGCAGTTCGGGGGACGCAATCTCATCAGTCACGCATAATTCGATCAAAATAATAGAGCTGGAAGAATGTTTGAACTTAAGAATAATTTGGAACATTTATAATTAGTGAACATAAAATTTATGGAAAAACATTCGTTAATCAGAACAATCTATTTGTACTTGTTTACTCTGCTTGGACTGGTGCTTTTAACCATTGGTACTGTACGATTTCTAGATATGGGACTCAAAGCTTTTGTTTTCACCAAGGCTGACGATGAAGAGTTTATCAATTACAGCATACCGCCGTACAAGCAGGATTTTGTTTCTCGCAACGAGGCGACTCTAGAAAAAGCGGCTTCAACAAAAGAATCGGTTTCAGTCAAGCTGACGGCTGATGAAGTTTTAATCTTGAATTCTTCGATTTCAGAATGGAAAAACTGGGAAGAGAAACGCAGTAAGGTTGATGTTAAAGTTTCTCGCAGACAGCGTGACGCGTCAATCAATCTAGCGCTCATGGTGGTCGGGCTACCTTTGTATTTGTACCATTGGTTGACGATCAGGAAAGAAACCAAATCCAGAGAAGCGTAATTGATGTTCAATGGCGAACGAAATTCAAAAATTATATTTTTATTTGCGCAAGAAACACGGTCGGCCGAGCGGCCAGTGGAAATTGTGGTGTAGTAGGAAAAAAACAAGAACTGGCCGCGAGGAAATTGTTATCGGCGCCATCTTGACACAAAACACGAATTGGCGTAATGTTGAGAAAGCGATTTTAAATTTGAAGAGGAATAACGCTTGTTCACTGAATAAGATTTTAAAATTAGGAAAAAATAAAATTTCCAGCCTGCAAGAAATGATTCGGCCCGCTGGTTTTTTTAACAGTAAAGCGAATTATTTGGTTGAAGTTTCAAATTTTTTTGCTGGACATGGCGGGTTGGCGAAATTAATGAAAAGCAATTTGCCCGTGCTGCGAGAACAGTTGCTGGCACAGAAAGGAATCGGACCGGAAACCGCGGACAGTATTCTGAATTACGCGCTTGATAAAGAAGTTTTTGTAATTGATAAATACACGCAGAGAATCGCGTTGGCCAAAAAATTAACAAGAAAATTGGAATACGAGCGCTTGCAAAAGTTTTTCATTGAAAGGATTAAGAATGATTTTCGTTTATATCAAGATTTTCACGCGTTAATCGTGATTGAAAATAAATTTTCAAAACAAAGAAATGCCAAAAGTAAAAGTTGAGAAATTGGTTGGAGGCGGACAAGGCCTTAGTCACATTGACGGCAAGGCGGTTTTTGTTTGGGGCGCGCTGGCGGGCGAAGAAGTTGAAGTTAATATTTTGAAAGACAAGAAAAATTTTTCAGAAGGTACGGCGCAGGAAATTTTGGTTGCCTCCAGAGAACGTGTTTCAGCCAAAGAAGATCATTATTTAAGTTGCAGCCCTTGGCAGATATTATCATGGGCAGAAGAGATGAAATGGAAAAAAGAAATCATCAAAGAAAATTTCAGTCGGCTCGCGAAAATGGAGTTGCCGGAGTTTGAAATTCTTGGTGATCGTAAGGCTGAATATCATTATCGCAATAAGATGGAATACAACTTAATCTTTGATGGCAAGCAAGTACAGCTGGCGATTTTTGGTCGCGAGACCAATGAGTTGATAGGGGTCAAAGAATGTTGCTTGGGTCGCTCTTGTTTGAACGAGCAAGCAAAAAAAATTGTTGTTTGGATAAACAAACGTCCTGATTCTGAACACTTTAAAAAAATTGTGGTGCAGTGCAATGAACAGGATGAAGTATTGGCGGCGATTTTTGTTGATGAAATGATAACCGTTGAAGATTGCCCGCTGATTTTAGGTGAATTGAAAGGCGTGTTTATTTATTTTCAACAGCCGAACAGCGTTGATCAACTTTTGTTTCATGTCGGAAAAGAGTTTTTGACTGGAAAGATTATGAACGTTGAATTGAGACACGCCGTAAATTGTTTTTTGCAAGTAAATATTCCTATTTTTCATGAGGCCTTAACATCGATCAACGAAAGTTTAGCCAAGAATGACGAGGTGATAGACTATTATGCCGGAGTTGGCGCAATCAGCTTGCCGCTGGCGAAGAATTTTTCACGGGCGGTTTTGGTCGAAGGCGATCAAACCGCGATCACTTTGGCCGGAAAAAATATTGCGGCCAATAAAATTTTCAACTGTGAGACGGTGAGCGGTTCAGTTGAAAAACAAACAAAATTAATTACCGCTCGGCATGTTTTGATTTTGGATCCGCCGCGGACAGGTTTGTCTCGTGATTTGAGCAATCAAATATTATTTACCAAACCAAGACGATTGATTTATTTGTCTTGCGATTCAGCGACGCAAGCTCGCGACATCGGACTTTTGGCCGGAAAATATAAATTGAATTTCATCAAAGCGTTTAATTTTTTTCCAAGGACACCGCACGTTGAGTGCTTGTGCGTTCTTGATAGAATCTAATATACCCTGCAGTAGAACTGCGATTCACTGCATGGTAAACAGACTTTGAGTGACAAAAGAATATGAAAGGGATAATTGCTGTCTATAAACCAAAAGGCCCGACTTCTCATGACATCATTGATCAAATTAGAAAAGTAACCGGCGAAAGAAAAGTCGGTCATGCCGGCACGCTTGACCCGCTGGCCAGTGGCGTTTTGGTGGTGGCAATCGGTCGAGAAGCTACGCGCCGTTTATCGCTCGAAG
>Ga0209211_10007556_pt1 | contig 15203 bp, 12 predicted proteins | sample RifGroA2_FD_183992 | JGI IMG/M metagenome (GOLD analysis project Ga0209211, IMG submission 183992) | Groundwater microbial communities from Rifle, Colorado, USA - Groundwater A2 (SPAdes) (version 2) | ecosystem: Environmental > Aquatic > Deep subsurface > Groundwater | place: Rifle, Colorado... | reverse complement strand
TATGTTTTTCCATTTATTGTTGTAGAGCCGCTGGTTAGAGGAGCAAAAACAACAGCTGTGTCCATATCATACCTATCCAGGGCATAGATTATATCATCATTATCAAATCCAGATGTATCATAATAAACTAGGTAAGGGTATTTTTTTAAAGTTCCCATATCATTTTGTATTGAGATTGTAACCAATTTTGCAATATCCCTCCAATTATCTTCTGATGTTGATGTTTTGTCTGGGGCAATAAACACACCATTTGAGGGGTATTTTGTCTCATCTCTTGTGCCGCCGCTGCCGCCTCCACCACCGCCTCCGCCACTGCCACTTTCATATTCATATGTTGTGGCTTTTCTAATTGTAGTGCATTTAGCCCTGCCTTCAAACCAGACATCTAATATCTTCCTTGGCGTTTCAATACAGAGAAAATAAGGATAGTCAAAACATATGCTCCCGCCATAGAATGAAGCGGTTACTGTTTCCTTTATTGCAAAGACATTTATTAGAGCTTTGCTTTCAATAGAATCCTTCATGTCAGGATATCTGTCTAAATAAGGTTCAAATATAGGAGACTCCAGTAACTCGTCTGTTTTGTTTAAGTCTATAAAGCAAACATATTTCGTGTTAGCTGGAAGCTCAAATTCCCCCCTTTTAACAGAGCCAGGGTCAGTTGGCAGCTCTGACCCAAAGTCTTTTTCAAACTTGATTAGAGATACCGTTCTTTGTTTTTCCTCAATTGTTGTGATCATTTTTGCTGCAAATATCAATATTATTACGGCCAATATAGCTGATAAAATGTATATAATCACTTTTGACTGAATTTCTGCTTTTTTCATTTTATTCTGTAGGCAATATCCCATAATAGATTATACCGCCGCTTTCTCTTTCATACCATTCTCCTTTGTAACAAGTTCCTCTCACAAGGACATCTTCCAAATAGTATTGTGTGCTGTAGTCCCATGTTTCTTCTTCATCATCACCGCAGCATCTTCCTAAGGCTCTGATTGATGGCGATGGGCTCCAGCAATATCTTTCGCCATGCGCATCACAAATCCCCTGTATCCCTGGTGCGGTAGCTTCGCAAAGGGTAGATGATAAGTCATCCTCATCGCTGCATAAGCCAGTGGTATAATCGCAAAATAAGCCATTCTCGCAAGAATCTTGCATAGTATCACAATCATCACAACTACAGCCTTCTCCAGGATCACAAGCAGCAGTTCCGCTCTCTCCTTCAGTTAAGCAACTGGCATCTCCACCATTGTTTGTGCAGTCTGATTTGCAGCTGCCATCCTCGCATAAAGCAGTTCCTTTTGGGCAAGGCGGCCCATCAGTGCATATGCCGGCATTATAGTCACAAACTAACCCAGCTTCACAAGAGTCTTGTAAATTATTACAATCTGCACAACCACATGATTCAGTGATATCACATACACTATCGCTATTGCAACCTGATGGTGTGTCACAAGTCCCTCTGCAAATGCCATCTGCGCATAAGGTTGTTCCTTCTCTACAAGGCGGCCCATCAGTGCATTGCTTTGAACTGTAGTCACATATCAACCAATTTTCACAGGAATCCTGTAAGCTGTCACATGCAGCTACATTACACCCTTCTCCTGCGTCACATTCTGTATCACCATCATCAGGACCAGGATCTGTACCGCAGTTTTCCCTGCAATAACTATCTGCACATAATGTTGTTCCTTCTGGGCATGGTGGAGGTCCAACACAGCTTGCTGAGCTATAGTCGCATATCAGGCCAGTTTCGCAATTATCCTGAAGCTCATCACAATCTGGGCATGCGCAGCCTTCACTATCATCACAAAAATTATCATTGTCACAATCTACATCATCACAATTCTCTCTGCAAATGCCATCTGCGCATAAAGTAGTTCCTTCTGGGCATCTACAATCATTATCCGATATGTCTATTAAGCTATCACAATCATTATCTATATTATCATTGCATGTCTGCTCTGGGGTTTCTGATGGTGTTGTTAAAGACGGCTCACTATCGCATAGCTCACAAGCATCGCCTGTTCCGTCATTATCTGTGTCCAGCTGGTTACTGTTTGATATGTCTTGGCAATTATCATCTGTATTGCATATATTATCATAGTCTGAATCAATACAACATGAAAAAGGCAACGCGAATTTGCAGTTTGTTCCACAATTACCGCATTCAGATTGTGTGCACACGTCAAAAAATCCTTCTCCGCATAATTCACAGCTTGTGCAAAAATCAGTGCATCCGCTGTCGCTATAATCAATTTTAGCATCTCCATCATTATCTAAGCTATCTTTGCAGCCCAGTTCATCTGCTTCCGTGTCACACCTATTTTCTATGCCATCATTATCATTATCCTGGCTTTTTGTAGGCGTTGTATAGCTACAGCTGCAATCCTGGCATGTTCCTGAGCAGGTTTTGCTGCAGCTGTCTATATAGTCAGAGTATGTATCAGCTACACTATTGCTATCAGTGTCGTAACAACCATCTGAAGGGCATGTTTTAATTCCGCAAAGGGGTGTTGAAGGGCTAGGATTTTCATCAATGCTGCTGTCGCAATCATTATCTGAGCTGTCGCAGATTTCAGTTGCTCCTGGTTTTATGGCTGCATTATTATCATTACAATCTTGGTTGTTGGCAGCATATCCTGATGGGATAGTGCATGCCTGGGTTGTTGAAGAAGGATTTCCATAGCCATCTCCGTCTGCATCGCGATAATAAGTTGTTGTTAAGCCCTCATCAACTTGCCCATCACAATCATTATCCAAATTATCACAAATTTCTGTGCTAATCTGGCATTCGCAGCCATCTGCCATATTGCTGTTTAAATCAACATAGCCAGATTCACAACTGCATGCAGGGGTGCAAGCTCCACAAGTTGCGTCTGTATTGTCTGTTGGTGTCCCTGCTTCATTGCAGGGATTATTACAGCTACCAGTTGTATGCTGGGCTGTGCATGAACTTATGCCGCATGACATTGGCGTTCCTGTGCTGCACGTATTTGCTGTAGGTGTGCAGTCGTCCATGCAATAATTCGTAACATCTGCTCTTGGGTATAGCGTATTACCTGAACAATAATTATCACAAACATAATTAGTCCATCCGCCATTTGTATTGTCACATGTTGCGCCACATTGGCCTTTCCAGCAAGAGTAAGAGCAAGAACCAGCACTTATGCACCTATCATTGCCTCCGCTATATTTTGTGCTAGAACATTGAGCGCACCAATTGCATCTTGAATCTGCATCACAGCTTGTGCTGGATGAATAACCAGAACAGGTACTTGTTTTTATATTAATTTGTGTTGTTTTATCTGTTCCGGATTGATAAGATTTTAATGTATCAACAGTGCATTTTACAGTTTTCAAAGTGCCAGTATAAGCTCCAACATTACAGCTAAATTTAGCGATAGTGCCACTCCAGCTATTCCATGCGCACAATGTTGAATCAATATAAGCAGAAATGCTGTTAACACCAGCAACACTTGATGTACAATAAACATCAATATTTGTATTCTCAATTGGGTTTGAGTCTGAAACAGAAACAGCAGTTACAGAAACCGGGCAGTCATTATCACCATGCCTTCCGTCAATGCTGTCATAGTCCGATTCTCCGTCACAATCATTGTCAATAGCATCATTACAGCTTTCTGTTTGAGGTGATTTAGAGCAGCTGCCCCAAGAGCCAGCTGAGCATGTTTTGTAAGAGCCACTGCAGTATCCTGCCTGGTTACAGCCCGATGTTGTTGTTAACCCCTCTCCGCATGTTATTGTGCCGCCACAACCATCACTAAAGGCACCGCATTGTCCTGAGTAAGATGAGCATGTTATTGGTGTGCAGCAGCTAGTTACGCAATTCCCGTTTGCATCAACCTTATCACTTGCAGAATTACAACAAGCGCTTTTTCCACTTACGCCTGGGCAAGTAGTAGTGATATAATATTCATGATAGCCACCTTCCCCATAGTAATTATAGTAATCATCACCGCAACATTTAATTTCACCAGCTTGCGTATACTCTCCAACACTAGCCTCTCCACTACTAACCCAATTAAGATTACATTTTCCACAAGCTTCATTACTAGAATCGCAATCAATCCAAAGGCTATTAGCCCCGCATAACACGATATAATCCCCTGCAAATCCAGTAGCATACTGACCTTGTGAATAACATTTACTATCCGGCCAAGCTACACACTGGTCAGGAGAGCTACAACAAGCATGAGGCCCATCGCCAATAGCAAGTAAAACATTTATCCAATCGTCCTCCATATCAGCAGCCCAATATCCTATATCTACCCCATTTAAATATCTGAAATATTCATTAACATCATCACCGCAACAAGGCTGAGTTCTACAAGGCTCGCCTACTTTACACGCGACAGTTAAAAATTCAAAATCCTTACTTCCATGCTCTCCATCGCACCCCACTCCCTTGCTTGCACTAATATCCCAGTAATAACCCGCAGCAGTGCAAGCATCGCAATTGCTATCTGATTCACAAGTGCTAACGCAATCTCCGTTAATATCTATCTTATCGCTAGCAGAATTACAACAAGCAGTTTTTCCGCTTGCACCAGGGCAATTTTCAGTGATATAAAATTCATTAGCATCATTACCGCAACAATAATAATCAGAAGAGCTAATTGCAGAATCCCAATTAAAATCAATTGCTCCTGTACAGCTCCATCCTGTCAAATCCCAATGATAATTTTGGGCAATGCAGGAATAACAATTTAAATCTGAGTCTTTAGGGAAAAGCAATCTTATGCAATCATCAGCATTTACTGCATTATAAATAGTCGTAGTCTCTATATTGCTTCTGGAACCACTCCAGCTAATGGTCCCGTAAGTATCTTGAAAACCAGTATTTACGAGAGCTTCACACAACTTATACACACTATTATAAGTATTAAAATTCATTCCTCTTGATATATCTTCTGTATAATAATAACGACCATTTCCTCCACTAGTTACATGAACTAACATCATACCAACATCAGAAGGAACATACAAAGTGCAAAATAACTCTCCACCTTCTGTCATCGAGCTTTCCATTAAAATTCCATTTATCAATTGATTTTTATAGATTATGCGCATATCACCGCTTGGGGGGCAGGATAGTGCATCAGCTATTTGTATTCCTGTTAAAAATAAGACCAGTAAGATAACTAGTTTTCTAGTTGTCATTTCACTACACTTATACACTCCTTTTTCATTTCGGCATTTTTACGTTTAATATTATTTACAATTATTTATCTTTTTCTTTTTATTATTTCTGTAAGCTCCTTAAATTTATCTTCTTTCTCTTTTTTTGGTAACCCACTCTTAGTTAATTCAGCTACCTTTCTAAAAACATTCTTTTTTAGAGGTTCCCTAAGTTCTGATTTTTCTACTAGTCTGGATACCTCAGCTGCATGCTCTTTTTTAAAGCCCGCCTTTTTGAAATCTTCTAATTTAATGGACAACTCTTTATGCACGGGTTCTTTTATCATTGGTTTTTCCTCAAATGCCTTGAATAAACCCTCCCGTTCTTTAATTTTTTTTCTTTGCCTTTCAGCTATTCTCTCTCCAACAGCAATAGCTCCTTTTGCTGGCAGTATCATCTTTGGCAATCTCGTTGTTATTGGTCTAGTTGGTTGTTCTGTTATTTTGATTAAAGGCTTTTTTTCTCTTTTTTTGATTTTTATAATTGAATAGATGATAGCTGTTATGCCAATTAAAGCGAATATGGCTAGTAAAACAATAATAAGGTTATTAAAATCAAATTTTGAGGGGGATTTTGGGTCTAGTGGGTTGGTATTTGCCTCCAATTCATCTTTATCAGATATCTTGTCTCCATCAGAATCCGCTGAAAATGGGTCTGTTTTAGAGATATATTCTGCTAGATTGCTTAAGCCGTCATTATCATAGTCAAACCTTGCGTCATTAACATCAAATCTCAGCCCATTGCTTTTTTCCCATGAGTCCGGCATGCCATCATTATCATAGTCGTAAGGAAATTTGTCTTGGGAATCAGCTATGCCATCCATATCAAAATCTGATTCAGAAACGGCAATCTGCACAAAAATAAATATAACCAACAAAAGAGTAACCTGTTTTTTCATTATCCCTGCCCTCTTTTTCATAAGAATTAGTTTAGCTGTATATAAATATTACTATGGGGCATGATCTGGATGTTTTTATTAACTACTGGGAGGAGTAACTGTCATTATCTTCCTTGCAATATCAGGATAAGTTACTGCAAATTTCAGCTCTTCTTCTGTCAAAGGCTTTTGCGTGTGGACATTTGCAAACCTTACAATCTCCAGGATTTTATTCGCTTCTTCATCATTCTTGAACTCTACACAGAACTTCTGCTCTTTGCACATCTTGTCCAAAACATGCCTGAAGCCTTTGACGCCGCCATACTCTCCTGTTGTTATTGTTCTTCCTGTTTCAACCAGCTCAACTTCCCCTCTTCCAAGCTCTTCAAAATCATAAAGCTCGTAATTTCTTCTGTCTTTTAATGCGCCGTCTGCATGAATCCCTGACTCATGGGCAAATGCATTTGCTCCCACCCCGACCTGGTTCACAGGTATTGGTATTTTAAATGCGTAAGAAGCATATTTTGCTATATTATATGATTTTTTTAAGTCTATGCCCTGTAAAGCATCTGCATATTTTTTTTCCATCCCTGAAGATTTTTTTAAAGCCAGTATAACTGATAACATATCAGCATTTCCTGCCCTTTCCCCTACCCCATTTATAGTTGTGTTTATATAAGCATCCTGCCCGGCATCAATGCATGCCTTTGCCCCTGCTATGGAATTAGCAGCAGCTAAGCCCAGGTCATTATGGTAATGCAGCTCAATAGGAATTTTAACTGCTTCTGCCAGCAATTTTATTCTCTTGTATGTCACAAATGGATCATCATAGCCTAAAGTGTCGCAGTACCTTATCCTGTCAGCGCCTGCCTCCTTTGCTGCCAATGAAAATTTATGCAAAAACTCGTCAGCTGTCCTTGAGGCATCCTCAGCATTCACACCAATAGTCTCTGCCCCTTTTTCTTTTGCCAGCTTAACAGCATCAACCATTCCTTTAATCACATCGTCCTTTGTTTTTTTGCCCTGGAATTTGCCGTGTATCATCTGGTCAGAAGTTGAAATCGACAGGTTAAGGTGCTTGATTTTTGGCACTAAATCAAATGTGGTCTCAACATCCTCCTTAATAGCCCTTATCCAGCCGGCAAGCCTTATCGGCTTTAGAAAGCCTTTTTCTGCCAGCTCTAAATTTGCATTAAGGTAATTTGTTTCATGCTTTGTAACTGGAAAGCCGAATTCACTCTGGAAGATGCCCATGCTGTTAAGTTTCATATTTATTATTGTTTTCTCCAGCTTAGCCAGGCCTAATCTGCTGGTTTGAACCCCATCCCTGTTGGTTACATCTATAATATATATCTTATTTGGCATTTTTGGTTTGAGAATGGGTTTATATTTTTAAAGATTGTGTTATTGGTTAAACAATTTTTAGTTAAAATAGATATTTAACCGCAATTTGTTCAAAATCTTTTAAAGATTCTCTTAGTTTTAAAGTAACTTTTTCTGAAAATCGACCCCCTTTTAAGTGTTCATTAAAAATGTAACATGGAGTCATGCCATTTAGGATCATCCCTGTTTGGTTTCAAATATAAAATTTAGTAAGTACTTAAGATTTACCTTATCAACATATTTCTTTTATCAAATTATAGATAGCAATCTTGAGTTTTATCAAATAAACTTTTATCTCCTGCTTTTCTCTGGTAAACTTTATCAAATATCTTTAAAACAGCTAAAGGAGAGCCTTCTTCTCCTTTTTCGAATGTATTCATTAAGTTACTAAAAAGCCTGTAAAAATAATCTGATAGACCTGAAGGCAGATTTTTAATGCCTTCAATGACCTTTCTTCTATTTGTGTATGCTAATAATGGATGATTTTCAGTTAAGATATGATAAACCGCTTCTTCTTTATTATCTTCATTTCGCCAATAAAAATGAGGTAGTTGGAACTTATCCCCCCACCTATGCAAGTGTTCTTTTTGAGTTAAATCAAATAAACTTTTATCTCCTGTTTTATTGCGGTAAGCTCTGTCAAAGACTTCTAAGACAGCTAAAGGAGAGCACATTTTTCCTTTTACAAATGCATTAGCCATTAATCCGCTTAGTCCAATATCATAGAGGTAGTATACTAAATTAGAAGGTAAACACTTAATACTTTTAATGACCTTCTCTCTATTAGAAGAAGCCAAGACAGGGTTATTTTCAGTCAAAATATGATAGACGGCTTCTTCCACATTAGCAGAGTTTTGCCAGTAAGAGTTAGATGCTTTAAGATTATCTCCCCACCTATGCAAATGTTCTTTTTGAGTTAAATCAAATAAACTTTTATCTCCTACTTTTCTCTGGTAAACTTTATCAAAGATTTCTAAAACAGCCCAAGGACCCTTTTCTCCTTTTTCAAATGCAGACATTAACCCAGCTAATTTAATATGCTGTAGATATTTTGCTAGACTATGGGGAAGATTCTTAATCCCTCTTACCGCCTTTTTTCTGTTTGTAGATGTTAATGCTCTATTATGAAAAGTAAGAGCGTAATATACGAGTGTATCAATATTTTCAGAATGAAAAAAAGTCCCCTTATAAAATCTTGTTTGAGTTTCTCCTGGAATTTTTCCATACATCCTATCATACTGTTGTTTTACAAATTCTTCACCCATATTAAATAATTCTTTTCTTCTTTCTGGATTTTTTGCAATTGCTTCTAGAATTGGACATAACTCTCTTGCTGCGAGTTGAACATAATTTTCTAATATTCTATTTACAGCCCCGCCAAATTGATCAGCTGTGATATCATACCTTCCTAAAACATCAGAGTATTGGTCACCATTGTCTCTATTTAAAATCGCATAGACATAATCATTTATTGTTGGTTTTCTTCTTATCATATTTCCAATTAGCATTTAGTTTAATATAAATTCTATCTAACTATCACAAGAACCTCTTTTATTAATAAGAATATTAAAGAAATTTATAAATCTTTTGCTAAATAGCCCTGATTACAGCATCAGCCATCTCTTTTGTTCCGACAGCGCTTGGATCATCCTTATTTGGCTTTAAGTCATAAGTTACATCTTTTCCTTCCTTGATAACAGCAGCTACAGCATTTTCAAGTTTATCTGCTGCTTCAACTTCTCCGATATGCCCTAACATTAAGGCTCCAGATAATATAATAGCTGTTGGATTCACTTTATTCTGTCCCTTATACTTAGGCGCTGCTCCGTGTGTCGGCTCAAAAACGGCATATTTATCGCCTATATTTGCCCCTGGCGCAACACCTAACCCTCCAACTAATCCGGCGCATAAATCAGAAATAATATCACCATACAGATTTCGAAGAACTAAAACATCATAAAGCTCCGGCTTTTGGACAAGCTGCATGCACATGTTGTCTATCAAATTATGCTCATATCTTATTGTTGGGTAATTCTTAGCAACCCTTTCCGCTTCCTCCATAAACAGGCCGTCTGAGAATTTCATTATATTTGCTTTTGTTACAGCAGTCACTTTTTTTCTGTTATTCTTCTTTGCATACTCAAAAGCAAATTTTACAATTCTTCTGGAAGCTGTAACTGAAATCGGCTTTATGCTTATCCCGGAATCCTCCCTTATCTCAGTTCCATTCATCTTTTTTAATATTTTTATGAATTCCAGTGTTTCCCTTTCTCCTTTTTTAAACTCAATTCCAGCATACAAATCCTCTGTATTTTCCCTTACAACAACAATATCCACATTGTTGTATTTGCTCCTGACGCCAGGATAATATTTGCATGGCCTTACGCAAGCGTATAAATCCAGAATTTTCCTTAAAGCAACATTTACGCTTCTAAAGCCAGTTCCAATTGGGGTGATTATCGGCCCTTTTAAAGCAACTTTATTTTGTTTAATAGATTCAATTACTTTATCAGGCAAAGGCGTTTTGTATTTATCAATGACATCAGAGCCAGCTTCCTGCACATCCCAGTTGATTTTAACGCCAGTTGCCTCTATACATCTCTTTGCCTGCTCTGTAAGCTCAGGCCCAGTGCCATCTCCTGGGATTAGGGTTATGTTGTGTTCTGTCATAATATAAAAGAAATAGAAGGTTTATTTAAATGTTTTGAAAATGTTAAAAACATTTTTAAAGCCCAAAAAAGCAAAGCTTTTTTTATGTTTTTGTCTAACACTTTATTACCTTGTTAAAAAATAAAGTATATCTAACCTTTAAATTTACCATATTAAAATAGAAAGGTTTATATACTAATGGTGTATAATTATATACTAAAAGTGTATGGTTATGATAACTAAAAATGAAAAGAAGGTTTTGAGGTTTATACTAATGGCTTTTGGTACAGACTACTCTATTAATAATATTGCAAGGGTATGTGGTTTAACGCCGAATGGAACTTACAAAATATTGAAGAAATTTGAGAAAGAGGGTATTTTACAATATAAAAAGATAGCAAACATAAAATCATACAAGATAAATTTTGATAATGAAAAAACAACTAGTGTTTTAGGGTTGGTTTTAATAGCTGCTATTGAAGAAGACAGGATAAGATATAGGGCTGAGGACCTAAAACCACTAAGAGAGATAACCAAAATATGCATACTATTCGGCTCTTACGCAACAGCTAAAAAAGAGCCTAGTGATTTAGATGCCTTATTTGTTTTTGACAGGGCTAATTATAAAGAATATAAAAAAAGGTTAGCTGATATTAAGGACATCACCCCAGTAAAAATACATGATGTTATACAAACAGAAGAAGATTTAATAACAAATATAAAGAAAAAGAGTAAAGCTGTGTTAAATGCTCTGAAGAACGGAATAATCCTATGGGGCCAGGAGACAATAATAAGGGTGATTAAGAATGCCTGATGAAAAGAAGCTGGGAGAGTGCTTTAAGGAAGGAGAGAAGGGTGGAGAAAGACACAAAGGGTTAAAGAAAATTGTTGCAGACAAAGATAGAGTTAGATGTCATTTAGATAAGGCTATTCATAATTTTAAAGCTATGGCTTCTTTCCAAAAAATAGGTTTCTCTGACTGGTCTGCTTCTGCGGCTTTTTATACCCTATATCACTGCTTATTAGCTTTAGTAGCAAAAGAGGGCTATGAATCAAGAAACCAAAGTTGTACTTTTGCTTTAGTAGAAGACATGATTGAGAAAGGCAAAATATCATTAACTAAAGCAGATGTAAGGGAAATATTTGACAAGGATGTAACAACAGATTTGGAGCACAGTAATAAAATCTTAGATTTAAGAGAAAATTGGCAGTATTCAACAAAAACAGCTTTAGAAGAGGAAGAATTCTTGGAATTAAAAAGAAGAATTAAAAAATTATTTGATAAGATGAGGAAAGATATTGAAAAATAATGGGGATTTAAAGAGTTAATCCAGCTTAAAATCCCCATGCCTCTTGATATGCTCAACTAATCCGCCGTCCTCTAGAATATTTGTCATGACTTTTGGCAAAGCAGGGAATTTTAATTCAACTTTGTTTGTTAAATCTTTTACAATCCCTTTCTCCAAATCAACCTCTAAATTATCCCCTTGCTTTATTTTGTCTGTATCGCAGATTATAACGGGCAAACCAACATTAATTGCATTTCTAAAAAAGATTCTTGCAAAACTCTTAGCTAAAACAGCAGAAACACCTGCCATTTTAATTATAGTTGGAGCATGCTCTCTTGAAGAGCCTAATCCAAAATTATTCCCGCCAACAATAAAATCGCCTTTCTTTACATTCTTGGCAAAATCCTTGTCAGCATCTTCCATAACATGCTTTGCTAATTCAGGAAGATTAGACCTCAGATGAAGGTATTTACCGGGAGCTATCAAGTCTGTGCTTATATTGTCCCCGAATTTCCAAACCTTTCCTTTTAGTATCATTTTGGTTTTCTTTGAGCAACTTTCTTTTTAAGAAAGTTGCCGATAGACAAGTTAATTATTTTATTTTTAGTTATTGATTATTTTATATACTTCCTCGGATCAGCAATCTTCCCTTCCAAAGCAGTTGCAGCAGCCAATGCAGGGCTTCCTAAATATATTTCTGAATTTGGATTGCCCATTCTGCCTTTAAAGTTTCTGTTGGCCGTGCTTAAGCACCTTTCACCATCTGACAAAATCCCTTCATGAACCCCAACGCAAGGCCCGCAGCCTGGCGCCATTATAGCTGCCCCTGCCTCTGCTAAAATTGCCAAAATCCCTTTCTTCATTACCCCAATATAAACCTCTTTTGATGCCGGCACAACTAACAATCTTACATCCGGATTTATTTTTTTGCCTTTCAAAATTCCAGCAGCAATCTGCAAATCATCAAATCTTCCGTTTGTGCATGTTCCGATAAAAACCTGCTCTATTTTTATATCCTTAATCTCGTCAATTGTTTTTGTGTTATCAACTGTATGCGGGAATGAAACAGTCGGCTTTATCTCATCTGCATTTATCTCTATTGTTTTTTCATATTCTGCATCTGAATCAGCTTTTATTGCCCTGAACTTGTCTCCTCTTCCCTCTTTTTCCAAAAATCTTTTTGTTACGTCGTCAGAAGCAATTAACCCGGTTTTAGCTCCTGCCTCAACAGCCATGTTGCACAAAGTAAACCTTTCTGACATTGAGAACTTTTCAATTGTAGAGCCGGAAAACTCCAAAGCCTTGTATGTAGCGCCATCTGCTCCTATCCTGCCGATAATATGCAGCATTAAATCCTTGGCATAAACGCCCTTGCCTAATTTACCATTAACAACAATCTTAAAAGTTTCAGGCACTCTTAACCATGTTTTGCCAAGAGCCATTGCAACAGCAACATCAGTTGAGCCCATTCCTGTAGCAAAAGCGCATAAAGCTCCTGCTGTGCATGTATGTGAATCGGCCCCAACTAAAATATCGCCAGGAGCAACGTATTTTTCATTTATTATCTGGTGGCAGATGCCCTCTCCAACATCAGATAAGTTACAATTCATCTCCTTGCAAAAACTTCTCATCAATCTGTGGTCATTGGAAAGCTCTATTCTTGGTGAAGGCGCTGCATGGTCTATAAACAAAACAGTTTTATCAGGATGGGCTAACTTTCTTAACCCCAATTCCTTAAACTGCCTTATTGCCAATGGGCTGGTTCCATCCTGGCCTAAACAAACATCAACTTTAGCAATTACAATATCTCCTGCTTTTACCTTTTTTCCTGCATGCTCGCTTATTATTTTTTCTGAGATTGTTGGCATAATGGAAAGAAAAAGATAGTTTGAATATAAATTTTGCGATTACTGCATATTTTCTATTATTTGCTTAAGCTCGGCGTCTGTAATTGGGTCTGTATGCCCTGATTTACAATGTTCTGCAATAAAATAGAATACCCCCATTTCTTTTATTCGCTCTATTTCTTTTAAAGTTTCTTTTCTAGCTTCAGGCATATAAGGAATGTTTTGTTGTCTTTCCCTCGCTGTTGCGTTAATCGCATACGCATGATTAAAGGTAGTTTCAACAACAACTGCAATATTAGGTCCTTCCTTAAGTTGAACTGCCATTATAATTCACCCCTGCCCATATCTCCAATGTTTAATTAGGATTACTCATTTAAATAATTTTTCATCACTTTTCTGAACAAAACACCAAAAAAACAAAAAAATTTATATATTAGTTCATTCAGCCTAGTCAGCAGATAACAAAAAATGAACAAAGAAATAGATGAAATTGACAAAAAAATCGTAAATCTTCTGCTTTTTGACGCAGATATTACGAACAGGGATATTGCTTCCAGATGCAATATAGCTTTAGGAACAGTAAACAACAGGATAAATAAATTAAAAAAATCAGGGATAATAAAAAAGAAAACAATTATTGTGGATTATGAAAAGCTTGGCTATGCAATAGAAGTTATGGTTGCCTTGAAAATCAAGAAAGGCGGATTTTACGAGATAGCAAAGAAACTGGCTGCTGACCCCAATGTTTTTTTGGTTATAGACATAACCGGCGATTATGACGCAGAAATCCTTGCAAGATTCCATGCAAAAAGGCAGCTTGACGTTTTTGTTAAAAAGCTGCAGCAGGACCCTTATATTGAATCTACAAGGACAAGATTGATATTAAACATATATAGGGAAAAAGAAATAAAATAGATGCCTAACCGATAAATATCAGCTCATCCCTCCAATCCTTTTTTATTTTCCCGTTTTCCATATTCAGCATAGGGATATAGTTATGAAACATCCTTATAGGGTCTGAAAGCCTTATTGTTTTTATTTCCACTATTGAATTCTGGCCGTGGTTTTTCTTTAAAGAAGGCACAAGTATTTTATTGAAGTTTTCCATTATATCATCGTCAGTTTTTCCTTCCAAAATTATAACCAGCGCAACATGGCCGTCTACCTCTGCTATATGGCTTTCATAAATAAATTCAGAAAAATGCTCTTTAACATTCTTCTCCTCTAAAACCTCTTTAACAATCCTGCTTTTCGGGATTCCCAGCTTGAATTTTATAATGTGCAAGTGCCTTGCCCCAAAACGGCCAGTCCCGGTTAAGCCCATATTAACATTGACAAAATAGCTTATAATCCCCTCTTCCTCAAGCTTTTTCCTTTTTCTGTTTACCGTCCTGATCGGCACCTTTGTATTCTTGCCAATCTGGTTGTCGCTTATTCTTGGGTCTTTGATTAATTCCCTTATAATCAGCATTTCCTGCTTGTCCATTTGGCGTATTTGTGACATTTTAGTAAATTTTACGTATTAAAATTTATACATTATCTAATTTTTTGGCCTGTATATGCCAAAAGATAGTGAAAACTAATATAAATATCTTTCGTTTTATATCATATTTGGCTTAAGATGATAAAACTACCAAGGCTTGAAAAAGATATTTCCAGTTGTGCTGTATTTGGGATGATGAGCGAAGAAGGCAGAAGAATGGGCTGCTCAGATGCTGTAAAAGCAATTGCTTTAATGCACGAGCGCTCAAATGGCTTAGGAGGGGGTTTTGCCGCTTACGGCATATATCCTGAATATGCAGACAGTTACGCATTCCATTTATTTTATGATAATGAAAACAGCAAAAAGATAACAGAAGAATTCCTTAGCAAAAGCTTTGAAGTGAATAAAGATGAAGAAATTCCTACTAAAAAAACAGCTGGAATAAAAAACGAGCCAATTTTATGGAGGTATT
>Ga0209211_10007552_pt1 | contig 15204 bp, 17 predicted proteins | sample RifGroA2_FD_183992 | JGI IMG/M metagenome (GOLD analysis project Ga0209211, IMG submission 183992) | Groundwater microbial communities from Rifle, Colorado, USA - Groundwater A2 (SPAdes) (version 2) | ecosystem: Environmental > Aquatic > Deep subsurface > Groundwater | place: Rifle, Colorado... | reverse complement strand
ACGCGCCCATTACGTCCGTTTCGGCTTACTTCCCCGTTACAGCCAATTCCAAAGGCTTAACGTACTTTAATTTCCCTTTCGTCAAACGTCCCCACGAAGGCCAGCAGCGCGTCGAGTTGTGGCCGCTGCGTATCTTTGCCCGATGCCTTGTCGGTGAACACCCTGTCCACCTGAACTTGTTCCAATTGACGTTCCGGGTTTTGATCGAAGCTGCTGACCCGGACGTAACCGACGCGTTGACCTTTCAAAGTTCTCTCCCGAGCGAATTCTGTCAGGTAGAAATCTATGACCTGTCGCGGCATGTGTCAAGAAATTGAATATTTGACTCTATCCGGACTTCAGTAAGCGGTCAGCCCTGACATCAGGTTGGGGTATAGTCTTAACTGACACCACCTCCCAGGGCCTGATATAAAGCAACACTATCGACTAGGCGTTGTGCCTGGACCGCAACCATATTGATCCGGATTGACTGTGCCTGTTGCTGCGCGATGAGCAGTTGCAGGTAGCTGGCCGCGCCCAGCCGGTATTGCCGCTCGACCGACTGCAAGGAGGCCTGTGCAGCCATATCAGCGGCAGCGAGGGCAGTCAAAGTTTGTGCATCGCTTTCCACCGCGCGCAGGGTGTCGGCGACGTTACGCAAAGACTCCAATACGACGCTCTGGTAATTGGCTACGGCGGCATCAAAAGCGGCGAGCGCCGCTCTTTTTTCAGCGGGTAGCCCTGGATTAAAAAGAGGCTGGGTGAGCTGCGCAACCAGGCCCCACACTGCCGAGCCACCACCGAACAGGGCACCGGTGGTCAGCGCCTGAGAACCAAGGTTGGCGCTCAGGTTGATCTGTGGGTAGAGCTTGGCGACAGCCACACCATAGTCTGCATTGGCCGCATGCAACAGCGCCTCTGACGCCTGGATATCCGGTCGGCGGCGCACCAGTTCTGAGGGCACGACGAGCGGCATCTCGACGGGTAGAGTGAAATCGGCCAGAGTGAAGGCCGGGATGCCACCCGTGCCTGGGGCACGACCGGCTAGCACCGCCAGTAGATGTTCGGTTTGTTGCAGTTGTTTACGCAGCGCAGGCAGTTCTGCCCGCGTTTGCTCCGCCTGAGCTTGTAGGCTCAACGCTTCATCAGGTGAGGCCTGACCGATACGCACGCGTTCATGGGCTAGGCGCAGTTGCTCATCCTGCACGCGCAAAATGGCAGTAGTGGCTTCTAGTTGCGCGGCGAGGCGTGCTCGGGTAATGGCAGCGGTTGCCATGTTGCCGGCAAGGGCCAGGCGCGCAGCATTCAGTTCGAAGCGACGGTAGTCGGCGCGAGCAGCCAAGGCTTCGAGTGCGCGCCGGTTGCCGCCAGCCAGATCGAGGTTGTAATGCACGCCAACGCTGGCGTTGTAGAGGCTGAATTGACGTGCGTCTCCGCTCAACCCTTGGCTACTGGGACTCATTTGCTGGCGCTGAGATCCCAGTGCGACATCTACCTGTGGATATTGCGTCGAGCCCGCCTGTGCGGCAAGAAGCTCCTGCGCGTGTCGCAAATTGGCGCTGATGCTCGCCAGCGTCGGGCTGACATGGAAAGCTTCGTTTATCAGTCCGTCGAGTGCGGATGAACCCAAGCTTTGCCACCATTGCGTTTCGATCGGAAGCCCTTCGACTAGACGTTGTGTTTCGCCGAACTGCGTGGGAGCGGACGCGGTTCTATCAGCCACTGGTATTGCAGTGTAGCGAGCCACATCGGGTGCGGTGGGACGCTTAAAATCAGGGCCAGCGGCGCAGCCGGCCAGACCGGCGGTGATCAGACCAGCTACCAGGTAAGTTGCCGCAAGCCGTCTTTCGAGGCTGATGGGGCGCTGGCATGTTTTAGCGTGCTCCATAAAAATGCTCCACGAAAGGTTTACGGAAAGCTTGGTGGCAGCCCAAGCAGCTTTCCTGCACGTGGGCGAATGATTGGATCACCGCCTTGCCGTCGCTGCTCGCAGCAGCCAGCTTCATGGCCAGCGCCGCCTCGTGAGTCTGCGCGTCAAAGTTTCTGAACTTGGTCGCATCAGCGCCGAGGTAAGCAAGGATGCGCATTTTTTCAGTAAGCGGTGGCTCGGGGTGTGCAGCAACTTTTGGGGCGAGCTGAACGACCTGAACCCATTCCTCCTGCGAAATCGCACCGGTAATAGCCTGCATGTTGCGCCCGAGTTCCTGCATGATCTTGCGTAGCGCCAGTGGCTCAACCTGGGTAGCGTCACCAGCCCAAGCTGGCAACTGAAAACCCCATAGAAGCAGGCAGGCCGTAACGGTCAGGGTGATAGTTCCAAATGCGTGGCTGTGTTTGCGGTGGGTCATGAAATTCTCCTGTAATTCAATCGTTCTCTCATTCGAACTCCCGCCCTTCGCCAGCTTCCTCATGGGTTACACCGTCGCGGATGTGGTAGATGCGCTTGAAGGTCGGGATGATCTTTTCGTCATGGGTGACGACGATGATGGCGGTCTCGAACTTGCGGGCCATGTCGTTGAGGATGCGGATTACAGCCATGGCGCGCTCGGAATCCAGCGGCGCAGTGGGTTCATCGGCCAGGATCACTGGCGGGCGATTGACCAATCCGCGCGCGATGGCAACCCGTTGCTGCTCGCCACCGGAGAGTTGCGAGGGCATTGCGCGAGCTCGGTGTTGCACATCAAGCGCCGTGAGCAATTCCAGTGCCTTCGCGCGCGACTCTCCATTCGCGACGCCTGCAAGCATCGGCAACAGCGCCACGTTGTCGGTGACATCGAGAAACGGAATCAGGTATGGTGCTTGGAAAACGAAACCGATCTTGTCGCGCCGCAAGGCGCGCAAGTCGCGGACTTTCCAGCCATCGTCGTAGATCACTTCATCGCCCAGCGTCATGCGACCAGCGGTCGGTTCGATCACCGCACCCAGACATTTGAGCAGCGTGCTCTTGCCGGACCCGGAAGGGCCGATCAGCCCCACCACTTCACCTGGCGCAACATGCATATTCACGTCTTTCAAGGCTTCCGATTTGGTGTCACCATCGCCATACCGCTTGCTTAAACTTTCGATGTGGATGCCTTTGCCACTCATCTCAACCTCCAATGGCTTCGGCCGGATCGACCTTGAGTGCCATGCGAATGGCGACGATGCTGGCTAGAACGCAGATCACGAGCACGGCGAAAAAACCGGCGATGGAGTCGAACGGCATCAGCAGTACGTACTTGGGAAACAGCGGCGCTGAGAAAGTGGCTGTGATCTTGCCGACCACGAAACCAATCACGCCCAGGGCGATCGCCTGCTGCATGATCATCGCGGCGATGGTTCGGTTGCGTGTGCCGATGAGCTTCAACACCGCGATCTCGCGGATTTTGTCCATCGTCAGCGAATAGATGATGAAGGCAACGATGGCCGCGCTAACGATGGCCAGAATCACTAAGAACATGCCGATCTGCTTGGCCGAGGTGGCGATCAACTTGCCGACGAGGATGTCTTCCATCTGTGCCCGGGTGTAGACCGTCAAACGCTTCCAGCGCCGGATGGATTCGGCAACCTCGTCCGGCGCATGGCCAGGTTTCAGTGTGACCAGTACGGTATTGACGAACGCGTTGCTGCTCTGTGAAGCAATCACGGCATCCAGCAAACCTGGAACACCGGGTCGATTGAAGGCCGGGTTGGCTTCGGTGCGACGCCGGCTTTGCCAAATGGCGTCGTTGTCCTTGAGGAACTGAGCCTCCTGGGCATCCTTGAGTGGAATGAATACCATCGGGTCGCCGCTGGACGACACCATGCGCCGTGTCAGCCCCACGACGGTGTAATGATTTCGGCGAATGGCAAGACGATCTCCCAGTTTGAAGCCGGTGGCGATGTCGGCCACAGCCTCGTAGTGACCGCGCGTGATCTGGCGTCCAGCGACGAGATAAGGAGGCCATCCGGGTGTAGCCCCCAACGCGCCGGGCGCGATGCCGACCACCATGGTGCGTACATCACTCTCGCCCTTGCGTACCTGCATGGTCAGGTAGGTCACGTTCGCTGCCTGGGCGACTCCCGGCATGGCGAGGATGGCGCGATACACGTCATCGTTGAGGCTTGACGACTCCGCATAAGGACCCAGAGTATCCTTTTGCACCACCCAAAGGTCGGCGCCACTGTTGTCGAGCAGCGCCTTGCCGTCGTCCACCATGCCCCGGTACACCCCGGCCATGACCAGGGTGACGCCGATCAGCAGACCCAGCCCGATGCCAGTGAAGACGAACTTTCCCCAGGCATGGAGAATGTCGCGGCCGGCAAGGCTGATCATCGTGACACTCCTGGGATATGGTCGACCACATGGATGCGGCTGCGCGCCGTCAGTGCCTTTTCGCTATAGGTCACAATCTGGTCCCCATTCTTGAGCCCTTCGCGCACCTGCACGTAACCATTGAGGTCGGAAGCACCGAGCTTGACCGGGGAGAAATGCAGATCACCATCCACGATTTGCCAGACACCAACTTTGTCGCCCTCACGCTGGACGGCAGCGTTGGGGATCAGTGGAGCGGCCGGGAGCGCCGGCAAGTCAACCGTGACTTCGGCCAGTTCACCCACCGGTGGCAAAGGTTCTGGTTTGTTATCGAATGTCACCTTGGCAAGCGTTTCCTCGGTTACCGCGTCGGCCTTGGGTTCCACCCGCAGCACGCGACCTTTCAAGGTCTGGCCACCACGCGAACGCAGGACGATACGAGCCGGCAGCCCCCCAGCCAGCCCCGATGCGCTGATCTGGTCGAAGCGCACATTGATCCACAAACTCTTGGGGTCGATCACTTCCACCACGGCCTGGCCCGCGACGATGGTCGTGCCGGGATCGGCATCGCGCACGGCGACTACACCGTCGACCGGCGCGATCAGGCGCAGATTGCTCCGCTGCGCGACGAGTCCTTCGCGGTCGGAGCGTGCCCGGACAATATCTTCCCGAGCGGCAGATAAGGCGGCATCGGCGATCTGCAGTTCCTGCCGCTTGGTGGTGACGATTTCCTCGCTGGTCGAGCGCACCGCAAACAATTGCTCGTAGCGGCGCGCCTGGGTTTGCGCGTAGGCTTGCCGGGCTTCTGCCTCGCGCAAAGCCGCTTCCGCACGCTTGAATGCCGACTCCTGTGAGCGCACCCGATCATCGAGGTCGACCGGCTCCATCTCGCCGAGCACCTGTCCGGCCTTGACCTGGTCGCCTACATGCACCTCCAGGCGTTTGACGCGCCCGGCAAACGTCGGCCCGATCTTGTAGGTGTAGCGCGCCTCCACCGTGCCGATGCCGAACAGCGCCGGTGTGATAGCCCGTGATTCCACGCTTGCCACCGTCACAGCGACCGGGGCGAGCGGCCCTGATCGCAGACCGACATAAATAAAAAGCACCAGCAAAGGAATGATGACGGCAAGCAGCGCCAGGGTGCGGCCTTGCAAGGGTAACTTTTTCATTGCGCACTCCTTATGCCACGCCGATAAATTGCAAAGACGCGCGGCGCATCGCGGTGCATACGTCCCACATCACCCGCCAACAGCGATTGCATGACCAAGCCCTGGATCGTGCCAATGAACAGCGTTGCCGCCGCCTCGTTGTCAAGCGAGGGAGACAACTCGCCGCTGGCCTTGCCTTTCTCGATGAGACGATGCAAACGTTCGCCGTAGCGCTGAATCAAGGTTTGCACCATGCGCTTGGCCGGTGTCGATTCGGCACGCTGAAGCTCACCAAACATCATTCTTGGCACGCCTGGGTGCTCAGCTACGAATTCGATATGACTCATGAACATCGCCTCCATGGCTGCCAAGGGCGACTCGATTCCTTGTGCGGATCGATCGATTCTGGCTAATAGGCGCTCTGCTACCCACTCCATGACCGCCTGCCAAATGGCTTCCTTGTTCGGGAAGTGCCGAAACAGCGCACCCTGGGTCAAGTTCATGTGTTTAGCGATAGCCGCAGTGGTTATCTCGCTTGGGTTTTGTGAACCGGCAAGCGCCACGACGGACTCGACAGTTACGGCACGACGTTCATCGGCCGGCAGATGCTTTGGATGGGTGTCCACGAGCACTCCTTGTAAGATAGTAATTGATTACTATCCTACCACAAGAGGCAACTCAAACAAGAGAAAACCCGACGTACTCGTCAATATCTAGCGTCTGCAATGGGCTTAACGTGCTTTATTTTCCGTTTTCTGAGACGTCCCCTTCATGCTTCGCGGCCGACCAGGAGTTTGCGGATGTCGCGTTTGAAATTGAGGAAGGCCCGGTAGTCGCTCGGAGTGCAGGGGACCGGCATCCTTCTGCCGCTGGGCGAAACGAGCTTACCGTGCCGGCCGCCCATATGATATCGCCATCCGTTCCGAACTAAGTCCCGGACGACGTCCGAGACGTTTCTGTCGTTGCTGTATTTCATCGTCGGCTCCATGCTCCCGGGCAGCCTGGGCGGCCCGGGAGGATCGGTTAGTTACTTGCCGTTTCCGGACTTGCCGGAGCCGTTGTGCGCCGCGGCCGACTGGGCGCGCGCCGCGAAGGAGCCCTTCGCGACCGTTCCGCCGGTCGAGCGGGCGGTAGCGCCCTGGATGCGGGCTGCTGCCGACGGGGTCATCGGGGCGCGCGCGCCGGAGTTGGAATTGGACTTGGCCATGGGAATTTCCTTTCGAAGAGTCTTGATGCGTTGCCGGGATTGGCACCGCGATTCGAAAGGTACGTCCGCATACCGAATAGGCCGTCCGCGCCGGCGGTCGAAAAAATTCCGAAAATGCTGAGCGTCTACTGCCTCGGCCGCGCTTCGGAAATCAGGCCGTCGGAAGGGTATTGCCGGAGGAACTCCCGGCTCTCCGAAACCGGTGCGGAGAGCCAGTCGCCGTAGAGGCCCTCGTCGATAATCACGACCATCCGCTTTTCGTCTTCCGGCTTGTGGAACTGCCGCATGAAGGGGTGGTCGTCCGCATTGATCGTAAGCATCGTGTAGCTGTGGACGACTTCTCCGGTCGGCGATTTCCACGTTCCCCAAATTCCGGCGATGCCCATCGGCATGCCGTCGGCTCGGGTAATGCGCGTCGGCACCGCTTTACCCGAGCGCCAATCGGGCTCGTAGATGGCTTCGGCCGGAATGACGCAGTGCCGAGCAGCCTTCCAGGCGTCCCGGAAACTCGGCTTTTCATGGACCGTTTCGGAACGGGCGTTGTACGTCCTCCGGGCGATCGTCGCGTCCTTCGACCAATGGGGGATGAGCCCGAACGATCCGACCAAGAGCTCGCGCTCCGGAACGGCTTCGTCGCCCACGTCGGCGAATTCGTGCTTCCGAACGAACGGGCCGAAGTATCCCGGCCAGAGGCTCGGTTTCAGTCCGAGAGGCAGGTCGCCCACGCCGAAATGCGTTCGGAGGCGAAGCGGGTCCGTCTGGGGATCGTAATGGGAGCACATGGGGACAATCCTACCGCTGAAAAACCCGTCGCGGAAGCGGACGGGGAAGGACTTCAAGCCCTTAACATAACCAAACTTATGTTAAGCGATTCTCCGGCCGTAGCGGCTTGCCGAAGACCTCGGACTAGGCGGCTTGCCGAGCCTCGATCAATTGTCCGTTTTCAATTTGGATAAGAAGCCTGTTCGGCTGGTCATGTCTCAACAACAGTGCTTCGCTCTTGGATATCTGCTCCGTGCTGTTATTGGCGCCAACCTCGACAAAGACGGCAGCTAAGCGGGATTGGTGTTTCAGAGAGTTCCTTCTTTCCTGAAGTGTGCTTTCCGAATTCCAGAACGACTTGATCTCGTTGATTTCCTTGAACAGGGCATCCGTAAGGCTTACGCCTAGGGCTGAGAACGAAGCAATGGACTTTTCGATGCTCAGTTTTCGCGCGACTTTGAGATGCGGGTCGCCCGGGAAAAGCGACAAGACGTGCCATGCGGCAACACGCGTCTTCGTGCAGAGAGAAATGTCCGCTGCCAAAGCTTCCAATTGAGAAACTTTAACGCCTATGTCTTTCGTCAGGTCTTCGGTGCCGAATTGTTCCGAGTGTTCCACTTTCTTGTCGATCTTTTGCTGGTACTCCATCGACAAGTGTCGTTGAATTTCCAAAAGGTCGCGTTCGCAGTCTTCTAGTTGGTTCCGAACCGACTGGGGAAGATCCCCTCCCTCCAGCGCGACGTACGCCTGCCTCAGGTACTCGTAAGTGCTTTCGATACGGGCCCGTCGCTGGTTATCCAGGAACTCGGAGATATGATCGACGCCGTTCTTGAGGTCGTCGAGTTTCTGGCTGATGTCTGCCAAGTGCTTTTGGGCGACGACGACCGAGGCAATTTGCCACACCGCGGCGGCATTGATCATGTCGCTCAGTTTTTCAGCCTCGTACAGACGCGCCTGTTCAGTTATTCTGCCGTCGCTCCTAGCATACGCGCGGAGACCATTTCCATCCGCCGCACGCACCAGGTCGCCGTTGATCACGACTTCCATCAGTCTTTTCCCGTGGGCTTCCCCAGCCACGAGCAGTGCCGGAGCTGCTTGAAAAAGAGCGTTCAGCTTGCTGATGGGCTTATTGCTGCGCGCGTCTATCGGCTTCGCGTTCTGAAAAGCTTCGAGATCGGGAAAGCTTTCGATCGTGATGAGTGGGGCGGAAGGTATTTGGCCAATCACTATCTGGTCGGCCAGGGCCTCGGGAATTTTGACAGGTGGAACCTCCTCGATTACCACCGGTAATCCATTGGCGATATCTGCGTCCGCCGACTTCTTTTTCTTCTTCATGATGAAGACCGCGACGCCTACGATGAGAAGAAATATTGCAATCCAGACTATTGAGTCCATTGGCTGGCCATCGAATTTGCGAATTTCACAGTATAGGGCAATGGTATTCCGTTGGCTTGGGTGCCGCGGGCCTCAATCCGGGCAACCTCAAGCCGCACCGTAGGGACTAACCCGGCCGGTGCTGGTAAAGTCGAGCCGAATATTGCAGCGCAGCAATGCGTCTGTTAAAGTCTGGCCGAGTCGCTTTCATGCCGAAAAGTTAACCGCAGTCGTTTTCCCAACCGGGACGAAAAATCCGTGGATACAAAAGTCCAACCTCCAGCGCACGCTGCCGCTGAGCCGCCCGATATCGACGCCAGAATGCGGATGGAAATCCGCGACATCGGCATTCCGCCTCGCCCCGCGATCCTCCAGAAAATCGATCGCGAAATGGCCAAAGACGAACCGGATTTCGTAAGCTTGGCGAAAATCATCGGCTCGGACGTGGCACTTGCTGCAGGCCTGATCAAAACGACCAATTCGCCGTTTTACGGATTCAGCAAGAAGGTCCGTACGGTGAACGAGGCCATGCTCGTCCTGGGACTCAAGGTCGTCACGCGCACGATCGCAGGATTGGCGTTGCAGAAGATGTTTCCATACATCCCGAGCCTCGAGCGTTTTTGGGACACGTCGGCCAGCACAGCCAGGGTCTCCGGATGGCTTACCCAGCGCCTCAAAGGCCATTGCACGGTCAGGTCTTCCGACGCCTACACCTTCGCGCTGTTCCGGGATTGCGGGATTCCGGTGCTTCTGATCCCGTTTCCGGAATACCTTTCGGTACTGCAGCAGGCGAACGCCGAAGAGACGCTCAGCTTCACCGAGGTCGAAGATCGATCGCTTTCGATCAACCATGCACACGTCGGCGCCGACCTGGCCGAGAACTGGTTGTTGCCTGAGGACATTTGCCTTGCCATCAGGAACCACCACGATCCGTTCGCCTTGGATGAAAACCACCCCGCGGCTCTTCCCGTCATTTCGCGGCAACTGGTGGCCATCGCTCAGTTAGCCGAGTTCCTGATCCAGGAGCAAGGCGGGCAGAACCTGACCAAGGAATGGAGCAAATTGGGGCCCGCGTGCATGAGGATTCTCGAAGTCACTCCGGACCTGGTCGCCGAAATATCGGACGAGTACCGAACGGAATTTTCAGTGCTTGAATAGAGCCATTCCTGCGCCTGAGCGGCGTTATTCGGAGCCTTGCGGGAATCGCGCCTTCTAGCCGAATCGGTGCACCAAAATGAGATATTTGCTCCATAGGTTGTACGGCCGCGTCGCGTGCGCGATCTCTCTCTGGTCATCGAATCTCACGCTCCGCAACGGAATTCTCTTTTGTTCCCCGGACGAATCGAAGGTGTGGAGCTCGCCGTCGTGCAGCTTGGAAATTACGCTCCAATGCGCGTACCTCTCGTCCGGATCGGCTTTGTCCTGCCATTTTTCATAGGCGAAGATTGCGACGACGCCCTTTGCCGGACCAAGCGTTTCCAAGTGAGAAATTACTTCCGCTCTCCCTGACGGCATGGATTGCCAATATGGGATATTGAAGCCGAAACGATAGGGAGTGCCGTCTCCGCTATTTAGCAAAAATTCGCTGTGGACGGACGCGATGGTTCGGCTAAGGGTATTTTTTATGGCGCCTCGTCTGGTTCCTTCGACGATGGCCATAGGGTTCCCGCTTTCCAAGAAGCCCCGTATCGCGAACTTGAACAGCTCTTCGCCGTCCAGTTCAGGCTCAAGAAGTCTGAGCGCGTTTACGATCGCGTAAAACCCGCAAGCGCCATCCAAGTCGCCTTGGACGTGAGGCCTAAGTCGAACTACGGACATAAATCCCCCCAGGAAAAATTCATAAGGTTCTCAGCCTTGTGGAACATACGAATCCTTCGACACGGTACCATCTAGGGTCTCTAATGGCCCTGGTGAGTGCTTCGAAAGAGTTCGGTGCACCGGCTCGCACTTTAATGGAGAGTAATGTCGAATGAGAGGTGAATTAAGCGGGGATGAGGCCGCGGATTTGCTGGGAGCGCTGAAGTCCATACGGCCGGCGTTGCCGGAAGAGCTTCTCAGAAAAATCATAGACAGGGAAGAACGGGTCTCACTCGGGCCGGATTTGGATTTTCTGGACTACGACGAAATCTGCTCTTTGCCCGGGGCACGTACTTGGTACGAATTCGATATCGGTCTTGACGAGAATCTTGACGCTGCTTGCGAACGTGCCGTTAATGAAATGCGGGTTCAGGGGATCGAACTCGCTCGGGCCGGAGGCGTGATGATTTCATTACTTTCCGGTGGGAAGCATTCAAGGATTGCTGAGGTTGTGGGGGCCATCAGAAAGCATTTGCACCGTGCGTCCGTGCATGCCTTAGGGTGTTTCAAGGACGAGGCCTCGCATGGAGGCATTTCGTGTCTGATCATCGCGACCGGGATCGATACGCTTGAGCCGTTTGCGTTCGTCGGCCCGGAAGAGAATTTCTCCCGAAGATTCGAACGCCGGAACGGTTTTCCTACGATATCCGAGATTCCGGCTTTCTTACGTCCGAAACCGAGCCCGGGCATGAACTGATTCGTACGGACGACGACAGCTTTCGAAGCGGCGCAAAGCAAAATATTCATTTAACATAATGTTTATTATGCGGTGGACGAACCGCACCGGTACCGGCGCGCTCCCGATGCCGCGGCCAGCAACCTTTGGTATTAGAATCCGCATGGAATACTCGGCAGCCTGCCGACTAGCGCCGACAAGAGCTTACCATGAGCAGAACCCCACGAATCCTTAGGCAGCCAAATCCGAATTTCAGACGCTCCGGGCGTCCCGAAGCGGGTCCTCAACAGCGGGTAGTCATAGATCCGGGACGATCCGCGATCGCCGGCAAGTATTTCTTGTCGGACGTCCCGGGAGCGACCGTTCCCGCCAGCCGGCTCAGCACCGTCCTCGAAAATATCGAACAGGACAAGAAGCTTTCGGCGAATGCGTTCGAATACCTACGGCAACAGGGGTATCTCGCCTTATTGAGCCTGGCTTCGAGCGAGTCGAACTATGAAGAATTCTCGAATCTGGCCCGCGTCGAACAGGGAAGGCGGGAATCCGCCGCCGCTGAGGTCAGGCAGAAGGAAGAAGCCGAACGTCTGCGGGCCATTGCGGAATCGGCGGCCAAGGAAGCCGCCCGGATGGCGGAGTACGAGCGCCAGCGACGGATCCAGGAAAGCGATCCGAAATACCTCGCCAAGGTGAAGAACCAACGGCTCCGGGCCCGATACGGCCTGGACCAATTCATCGAGAAGGAATCGTTCAATCGCCTAATGGGCATCCTCCACCGGATCGACGGAGGCGCTCGATTCAGTGACGAGGACGTGCTGTGGCTCACCACGGAGGGCTCGGATTACTATTCCGACGAACTCAGGTTCGAGTTCCACTCCAGGGAAGCCGCGTTCTTCGCTAATGAATTCGCCCGAACCCGCGACCCTTGGAACGCCGTCAACGCCAGCGGCCATTTTAGAAAATGCGACCGCTCGGGGGACGCTCACGAGCTATTGGAAGGCGTTTCCTCGGACGGTTTGAAGTCACCGAAGCTGAAGTCCGCCGTACGTACGACCCACGGCGGAGTAATGCGCGATTTGGGTCGGTTCGAAGAGGCGCTCCGCTACGGAACCGAGGCGCATGCCATAACGGACGGTGATTTCCGACCCTGCACGCTGCTCGGTGCTGTGAATTTCGAGCTGGGCAACTACGAATCGGCCCGGGATTGGTACGCCAAGGCGGCGGAACGGGGTGCGAGCGAACGCTCGATCGACGATGAATTGCGCGGCATCTATATGCGGGCCGAAAAATCGAAAAGAGACGAAATCAGGGCGTTCCTCATCAGGGAAGATCCGGTCCGATACAAATGGGCCCATAGCCTCCGGTAGCCGCAGTCCAAGACGCCGAGTTGACGCGTCTGCGAAAACCGCCTTTCCCGCCCTGTGGGGCCGGAGTGGCGGTTTTTGTACCAACGGCACAATCCATACATCATGGTTTACCATGGCGCATTCCGCCGCCAAGTGCGAATAGACGAGGAACGGACGTTGTCGAGCGAATTGGAAGAAGATTTCGAGATCGAGGATCCCGCAGAGGAACTCTTCAGGGCGTGCGAGAAAGTGGTGCGCGCCGGCGTTTGGCTCATCCGGAACGGGTACGGCCGCCTCGCGATCCTGCCGTACCTCTCCCCGTCCGGCTGCCATTGGCGGTGCGAATTCCATCCGGTCGGATTCCGATCGAGGACCATGTTCCGCTACACGAGCGCCGACGGACATAAATACCTGGCCGCCCATTGCGGCGGAACGCTCAGGAAGGACGCCTCTCCCGAAAAGCTTGCCAAGGCCGCCCTCGTGGGCGCCAACGAAGACCTGCTTTCGGCGTGCTCCGGAGAAGCCTCACCGGAAACCCTCGCCTGGCTCGAAGTCTTGGAGCGGACTCTCGGGCAGGGGTTCGTTCCGCAGGCCTTCCACGAATACTCCACCGATCCATCGTCATGGGATGTCGTGACGCCGGCCTCGGATTTCAAATCCTCGATCTCCGCGCCTCCGTGGAATTGGGAGGAGGACCTTTCCTGGAAGGACCTTCCCTACTGGCGGACCGCCCTGGCACGCTGGGAATCAAGGACAGGCTCGGGCCCTCTGGCGTTCGACCCCGCTTCCGTGAACGAAATCGCGGCCGACGACGCTTTCGTCGGAGAGTGGGGTTGTAAGCCGGAACCCCAGAAATTTCCGTCACCGTCGCATTACCCGCTCGCAGGGGTAGACCTAACAGTCGTTTCACCAGCCGCCATTGAGTTAATCCGTGCTATTGACTCCAAACAAGTGGGTTGTTTCAGAATACGGGAAATATAGAGCATTGAAAGCTAATGGAATTTTATATTGTGCAATGCGATAGAGAGTGACACTTGATATTGGTCGCAGCCCGAGCGTCGCTTCGGTGCCCATTCCGGCCATCCCGCTTTCTCCAGACTAGCCGGTCAGCGAAAATCTGGTTCATCAAATTTGGAAGCTCCGAAGCTGTCGTTGGCGACCTCACCCAATCGGCCAGGAGCCGCCGCTCAAATTTTTTCCCCATTGCTGCCATTTATTTTCATGTTCGCTCTGAAGCAATGGGATGGACCCCTTCTCACCCACCGGCATCAATGTGCCAGACTGGAAATGTTGATAACCAGTCAAGATAGAGAAGGAGCCCATCATGAAGCTTATTCGACCAGTCAGGCCGAAAGGGCAGGCCAGAGCATGAACGAAATCTCGGGAGCCATCTCTAGCCTTTCCGCCATCGTGGCGGGGATCAGCTCAGCGTCGATGGAGCAAAGCATCGGCATCGAGCAGGTGAACAAGGCGGTCGCCCAGATGGACGAAGTGACCCAGCTAAATGCAGCATTGGTGGAAGAGGCGGCGGCCGCAGCCGAGTCACTGGAAGAGCAGTCACAACAACTTCAACGTCAGGTTTCTGCCTTCAAGCTTGGAAATGCCGCCTTTGCAACTGCATCAAGCAAAAATGCCATGCCCGGCGGGGGAAGAATACCCAAACCCAGAGCAGAGCTGCATGCACCTTCGAAAGAAGATGCCGAGTGGTCTGTGATTTGAGGCTATTTCAGGAAGTGTCGGATTTTAGATTGCCCAATTGATCCCGAAGGCCTGAACATGGCCAGGAAAACGCCTAGAATAGAATCAGTTATTCCAGACTGTAGTAATTGCCCCCAAGGAACCGGCCATCCGCCTGCTGCAATGAATTCCATCGACATCTTCCCCTGGGACGACAATTTCAATACAGGGATATCCGCAGTTGATGAACAGCACCGAAAACTGGTGCAATTGCTTAATACCCTAGCGAGTCATGTCGCATTCCACTCCGACGTTCCCGAACTGGAACTGTTGTTCGAAGAGTTGGCCGACTATACGGTTTATCACTTCGAGACTGAAGAAGGCATCTGGCACAAGTTCCTCGACGGCGACCCGGCCGAGACAGCACATCGCGCCACCCATGCCTCTTTCGTCAATGAAGTTGTGCGCTTCAAGGCGGCGCTTGGTTCGACGGCTCAGCACCAATTAGCCGAGGAGGCATTGGGTTTCCTCGCCCGCTGGCTGGCCTCGCACATTCTCGAAACCGACCGTTATATGGCTTACGCCGTGCAGGCATTGCAGGAAGGCCTGCAGCGCGAAGCTGCCAAGGCACGGGCCAAGGAACTGATGGGCGGCGCCACTCGCGCCCTGATCGACATTATCCTGTCGATCTACTCCACGCTATCCACCAATACCTTGCGCTTGATGCGGGAACTGGCCGAGCATCGGCAGGATGAAATTGCACTCAAGAATGAAAGCGATACCAATCACGCCTTCTTGCGTTGCGCCAGTGATGGCATTCATATCCTCAACCTATTGATTCGGCCCAATGAAATATGAACTTTCGTGGTTTCTTTGCGTCTGATTGATATGGAAAAAGAGAACGCCAG
>Ga0209211_10007551_pt1 | contig 15204 bp, 14 predicted proteins | sample RifGroA2_FD_183992 | JGI IMG/M metagenome (GOLD analysis project Ga0209211, IMG submission 183992) | Groundwater microbial communities from Rifle, Colorado, USA - Groundwater A2 (SPAdes) (version 2) | ecosystem: Environmental > Aquatic > Deep subsurface > Groundwater | place: Rifle, Colorado... | reverse complement strand
GGCCTTTCCGGTTTTACCCCCCCGGCAGGAGTCCTACACCCGCAAAGGGGTCTGGGCCAAGTGGCTTAAGCTCTCCTTTGAGAGTTATTTTCTCTTCAAGATGAAGCATGGCTTAAGCCGGTTGCCGTAATCTTGGCGGCAACGCCGCGTAAAGAATCCCTCGATAGCGCTGTCTTTATTTTTTATCTTGACATTCAATGGCGGATAACGTCTAAGATACATATAAACATATAAACAACTTTTTATTTACATCGTGTCTGCTTTATCAGGCAGAGCGAAAAACCTAAGATGACCGCGGTCCGGAAGCATTAAACCAGAGGTATCCACGGCGGACCGTGCCGGTCCACAACGGATCTTAAATATCGCCCGCCGTTCGGCTGGGGACGTCCATTGCTATCCAAGCTACGGCACGGGAAAATTATCAGCAATTCTTAAGAAAGGAGTCAGACAATGGGAAAAACAAAAATTATCTGTGCGCTGCTGTCTTTATTTTTGCTTGTTCCGGTAATGGGTTTTGCCGCGCGGCTGCCTGACGCAGAGGAACTGAACCGGTTGATCCAAAAGATCAGCGAACGACAGTCCAAGGACCTGAAAACCTTCGAGAAGAAGAGCAAGGCCTATTTCTTTGAGGAGCAGAAGCCGGAAACGATCAGCAACGTGATCGGTCAGGTGCCGCCGGGCGAGGCGGTTACCGTATTCGTCCTCTCCAAGCTGTCAGGGAAGCCGACCCAGGACATTATCGCGATGAATAAAGCGGGCAAGGCCTGGCCGAAAATCGCCCAGGAGACCGGTGTGAAGCTCAAGGATTTAGTGAAAGATGTGAAGGATTTCAGACTTGGCATCGGCTGAGAATAACATCCTTCGGGGCGTGTCCCTGAAATGAGCAAAAATGGCAGGAAAAAAAATAAATCCCTAAACAAGGAACAAGGAAATGAAAAGAACCATAGTGAGCGTATTCATAATAATTGTTGCTCTGTTTCTGGCCGCCCCGGTCTTCGCCCAGGACGATATGGCAAAGAAACTGAACGATGAATTGAGCAAGGGGCCGGAAGAAGGCCACTGGTGGGTGAGCGCGGAAGAACTGAGCATGTGGCTCAAAACCGGGAAGACCGATTTCATGGTCCTCGACGTGCGTCCCAGCGAAACAGCCTTCAAGAAAGGGCATATCCCCGGCGCCATCTTCATGCCCTATCACAAGGTACTGGCGCCGGAGAATCTGGCAAAGCTGCCGAAAGACAAAAAGATCGTTCTGGTCTGCAATACCGGTCAGCTCCAAAGCCTCCCCGTGCTGGGGCTGCGGGTTCTCGGCTATGACGCGGCCACCCTCAGCCTCGGTTATATCGCCTGGCAAAAAGACTCCTTCGGTTCGCAGCAGGTAAAGTCTGTCTCTGAAAAGGCGGCGAAGAAGAATTACCCGATGCAATCGGCAGCCATCGAAAAGACGGCAAAAATGAATTCCCCGAGCCAATCGGAATCCCTCAGCTGCAAGGAGGACTGATCGATGCCTTCTATCCTTAAACGGCCTTGGTCCTTCGTTTGGGGCGGGTTCCTGGTGGGGCTCGCCGAGGTGCTCTACTTCCTCAATTACGAGACCCCCATCCCGGTTACCACGGGACTGGCAAAGATGTTCGGCACCCTTGAAGCGAATATTACCCATACCGATTTTATCACCAGAACCTATAGCGCCGATATCCATTGGGTCTTGTTCGGCTTGATCGCGGGCGGAGCTCTGGTAACCCTCATCGAGGGTGAACGCCGGAGCTGGGTAAAGTATCCGCCCAGGGTGGCGGCCCTTGCCTTTATCGGCGCGATGATCTTCGGCTTCGGCACGAGGCTTGCCCAGGGTTGCACGGCATGGCATTACCTGGGCGGCATCCCGGCGATGAGTCTTACCTCGATTGTGGTAGCGATCGTGAGCATCCCCTTCGCGTATCTTGCTTTTCTGCTCATGGCCAGGCTCAACGCGGGCGGGTTCATGAAACATCATGAGGTAAAAGCGACGGTCCAAAAATGCGTTGAACTTGAATACCAGACCGAGACCCTGGCATATGACCCGGACTACAAGCCGCACAAAGACCCTCTCCGGCTCGGGCTTACCGCCTTCTTTCTCCTGCTCATTGCCTCGGCCGGATGGACTGCGCTCCAGGGGGCATCGCCGAACAGCATCGGCGGACTGGCGTGGACTGAGATCCTGTTGAAGGCCATGATCGGTTTTCTTGTCGGCTTGGGTATTGCCAAATCTGGATTCGGAACCGAGTGCGCGGTCATGTCACCCAAGTCGCTGCTTATGAAACCGAAGCATTTCGAGGCCATGAAAGTAGCGAAGATCACCCAGACCATGTTTACGGGCATGATGCCTTTTGCCGGTCTCCTGGTGGCGATCCTGATGTTCAATCTGACGATCCTGTTCACCTGGATCGTCCTGGGCTGGGATGTGCCGGTGGTAGCGGAAGCAGGGAGGTACAAATACGGTTTCCATCTTGGCCACCTGATCGGCGGCCCGATGCTCGGGATCGGCAGCGTTATGATGCTGGGGTGTGAGATTCGCACCTATGCCCGGATCGGCATGGGTTATCTGACGGGTCTTGCCGCTCTCCCCGGTTTCATGCTGGGATATCTCCCCTACTCGCTCTTCAAGGAGCAGATCGACGAGATCTTCTTCTCGCGCGGCTTTATGAAGGAGAAGAACATGCTGGAACTTCTGCCGGATAGCGCCTTTTTCCAGTATCCGTTCGCTCTTGCCTACACGGCTCTGCTTGTCGCCCTTCTTGTCTGGACGATCAGGAAAGGCTCCAAGATCGCCAAGGTGAATAAAAAAGAATATGTTATGCTATCAACAGATGAAATATTCCTGAAGGGCCTGCACAATCAAGAACTGGATGAACCCAATGCGGGAGGCTCCACACAATTTCAGCCGGCACCATGATGATGGAGGCAATGATGCGTAAAAGATCCCTGGTAGCGCTGTCAGTCGATTATCCCAAAACCGTGGTTTTCCTCTCGGTGCTTCTGACCATGCTCTTCATGACCCAGTTCCCGAAGATGACCATCGACACCAACCCCAAGAACATGCTCCCCGCCACTTCCGCGGTGCGGGTCGGCAATGACGGGGTAGAGAAAACCTTTGGCCTCTACGAGGACATGATCGTTTTGGGCGTGACCCACGACCAGGGGGTGATCAATCCCGCAACCCTGGCCAAGCTTAAAAGGATCACCGAGGCGATCTTACAGATACGCGGGGTGGCTGCTCGCGATGTGGCAAGCTTCACCACGGTCGATAACGTGACCATGGAAGAGGGCTCCCTGCGGGTGGCGCCGCTGATGACCGCGGTGCCGGAAGAAGAAACCGGGCTCGCTAAGCTGCGCCAGGCCCTGGCGGAGAATCCCCTGTTCATCAATCGCATCATTTCTCAAGACGGCAAGACTACGGCTATCTATGTCCCGCTGGAAAAAGGCGCGAACGGCAAGGTGGTCGCCGACCGCATCCGGGAGATCGTCAGCGGTGAAACGGGGGCGGAGCGTTATACCATCGCCGGTGACCCGGTGGCCCGCGATACCTTTGGCGCCGAGATGTTCAAGCTCATGGGCATGTTCGCGCCCATAGCCGGCATGATTATGTTCGGCGTAGCCTTTTTCATGTTCCGCAGCCTTTTTATTTCCATGGCCATCATGGCCCCGGCCATGGTCATCATTATTTGCAGCATGGGGCTCATTATCGGCATGGGATATCCGGTGCACATCATGAGTTCGATGAGCCCGGTCTTCCTTATGGCCATCGCCACCGACAGCATCCACATCTTCAACGAATTTTATTTTCGCTTCCACGAAAAAGGGGACCAAAAAGCCGCCATCCTCGACACCATGCAGGCGGTTGGCAAACCGCTCATTTACACCGACATTACCACCGCCGCCGGGTTTGCCTCGCTGATGCTCGCCAACATCATCCCGGTCAAAGTCTTCGGCTTTGGCGTAGCCTTCGGCGCCATGCTCCTGCTGCTCTTAAGCTTCACCCTGGTCCCGGCCCTGCTCACCTTTATCAGGCTTGACAAGGTCAAGCGGATAACCGCAAGCGAAGACCTCCACACCGACAAGACCGCCTCTTTTCTGATGATGTTAAGCCGGATCGGCAGTTACCGGCCCCGAGCTACCCTGCTGGTGGGCGGCGTTCTCCTGCTCGTCGCCGTGCTCGGAGTGAGCCGGATTCATGTCAACAACAATCTGGTGGAGTGGTTTAAGGCCGGAAGCGAGATCAGAACGGCGGATCGGGTGATCAACCAGGCCCTCGGCGGCACCTCGCTTGCCTATGTCGTCGCCGGCGCCAAGGAAGACGACTTTATGAAACGCCCCGAGGCCATGCGTTATCTCGAAGGGTTGCAGCGCCACCTTGAGACCTTGCCCATGGTGGGCAAGACCTTTTCCGTGGTCGATTACGTGAAACGAATCAATCTGGTGCTCCACGACAACGACCCCAAGTTTGACGCAGTCCCCGAAACCAGGGAGATGATCGGCCAGTACCTCTTTCTCTTTGCCATGTCCGCCAAACCCTCCGACCTCGACAATGTGGTTGACTACCCCTTCCGCCAGGCCAACATCTGGGTGCAGATGAAGACCTGGGACGCCCAGGCCATGCGGCAGGTGATCGCGGCCATGGGCGAGTATGCCAAAGCCCATCCCCTGCCCATCGAACTGAAACCGGCGGGCATCGCCTACTTCAATCTGGTCTGGAACAACGAGGTTCTCGGGGACATGGTAAAAGGCTTCCTGGCGGCCCTGGTCATGGTCTTTGTCATCCTGATCGTCAATTTCCGCTCGGTCAAATGGGCCTTGATAAGCTATGTGCCCCTGCTGTTCACCATCCTCCTGCTCTACGGCGTGATCGGCTTCATGGGCAAGGATTTTGACATGCCGATCTCGGTGCTCTCCTGCCTGTCGCTGGGCATGGCGGTGGATTTTGCCATCCATTTCGTGGGCCGCTTCCGGTTGCGGCGGGCGGAAACCGGGAGAACCGAACCGCTCGCCGACAGCCTGGCCTGGACCGCGGCCCGGCCCGGCAAAGGGATCATGCGCAACGTCCTGCTCTTTGCCGCCGCCTTTTCGGTGATGCTCTTCGCGCCGCTTACCCCTTACATCACCGTGGGCGCCTTTATCGTCAGCATGATGTTTTTGAGCGCCATCATGACCATCATCTATCTGCCGGCCCTCATTACCCTGATGCAGGGCTGGTTACTAAAAGGAGAATGAAATGAAACGACTTGCCTTGCTGATCATGTTCCTGGCCGCCTGCCTTGCCTCCAGCGCCCTGGCCGCCTCTCCCGAAGAAATCGTCCAAAAGTCCCAGGCCGCCTTTTTCTATCCCGGCAAGGACTTCAAGGCCAGGGTGATGATGAAATTAATCAGTGCCAACGGTCAGGAGCGGCTGCGGGAGATGACCCTGCTGCGCCTGAACACCGGCGCGGCAGGCGGTGAACAGAAATACTTCATGTACTTCTTTCAGCCCGCCGAGGTGAAAAACATGACCTTTATGGTCTTCAAGTATCCGGCAAAAGATGATGACCGCTGGCTGTTCATCCCGGCCATCAATATGGTGCGGCGGATCGCCATGCAGGACAAGCAGGCGAGCTTTGTCGGCTCGGATTTCACCTATGAGGATGTCTCCGGCCGGGATATCGCGGATGATTCGCACGAACTGCTCAGGGAAGAGGTGCTGAACGGCAAGAAGTGCTTCGTGATCAAGAGCACGCCGAAAAAGGCGGACAGCGCGGGCTACGGTCACAAACTCGCCTGGATCGACAAGGCGACCTGGCTGCCCGTGCAGGAGGAGTATTATGACCGCGCAGGCACAGCCGTCAGGGTCTTCACCGCCGAGGCGGTGCAAGAGGTCAAGGGCTTTGCCACCATCACCAGACGGACCATGAAGAATCTGCAAAGCGGGCACCGGACCGAGGTCTCCTATGTCAGCCAGGATTACAATGTCGGCCTGGAGGGTAGCCTCTTTTCGGAGCGTTTTCTCAAACAACCTCCCAAAAAATGGATAGAGTAAGAATGGCTGGCATGTCAACCATCCGGCCATGGTTCGCCGCCCTGCTTGCGGCCTCATTTCTGCTGAACGCCGAGAACGGAAAGGCGGAACTTAGCCTGCACGGATTCGTGCAGGGAAATTACGCGCTGAACACCGCCGCTTCGAACCCGGATGGGCGGGACTCCAAGCTGGCCGAGGAACGGGCGCAACTCAAGCTTGAGGCGGATCAGGGGCCGTTCAGCTTTTTTGTCAAAACCGACCTGGCCTGGGATCATCTGGACGACAAGGAGGATCTGGAGCTGCGGGAAGGCACGATTAATTACACCGCCTCGTCTTGGGATCTTAAACTCGGCAGGCAGATGGTCACTTGGGGGCTTGGCGACCTGGTGTTCATCAACGACGTCTTCCCCAAGGACTATGAAGCATTCTTTTCCGGCAGACCGCTCGAATACCTGAAAAAGGGGGTGGACGGCGTGAAGATAGGCCTTTATCCCGATGTTGCCTCGTTTGAAGTCATCGCCATCCCCCTGTTTACGGCCAACCACTTTCCGGACTCCGGGCGCTTCTGGCTGTATGATCCGCTGCCGGGGGTGACCAACCGGCAAACCGACGAGCCGGACTCAAGCCTCGACAATACCGAGGTCGCAGTGCGCGCCTACCGTGATCTCGCAGGCCTTGACCTCTCTCTCTATGGCTACCGGGGATTTTACCGGCAACCCGCCATGCTGCCCGACTCCGCCGATGCCCCCACCCGGCTAACCCTCTGGTATCCGAAGCTTGCGGTCTATGGCGCCAGTCTGCAAGGCAGCGCCCTAGACGGCGTCGTGAGTCTGGAAGTCGGCTACTACGACTCCCGGGATGATCGGGATGGCGGCGACCCCATGATCCCCAACAGCCAGGCCCGGCTCCTGATCGGCTATCAGCGCCAGTTCTGGGAAGATTTCACCGTCAGCGTTCAATATTATGGTGAGAGGATGCTGGATTACGGGAACTATACCGCCACCCTGCCGCCGGGAATGCCCGCCGAAAAAAGACTGCACGACCTGATCAGTGTCCGCCTGACCCAACTCCTCATGCATCAGACCGTAAAGCTTTCCCTCTTCGCCTTCCGGGGACTCTCCAGCGCCGACTACTTTATCAATCCCGAGATCAAATACAATTTCACCGACCATATCTGGGGGGCGCTGGGTGTCAACCTTTTCGGCGGCGGCGAGCCCTGGACTCAGTTCGGCCAGCTCGACCGCAACGACAGCATCTATTTCCAGACCCGTTATGAATTTTGAATGCCCCCTGATTCCCAATTTTACCGCAACCTCCTGGCCCTGAACCGTCTCGGCCCAGAGTGAACCGGCTGGCTCCTTCTACCTGGCATGCTCTTTAAGGACACTCAGGCGTAGGGAAAAGATAACCCTCCGGCAAGGCGGGGCAACCAGAGCTACCCCGCCACACAGTTTGTTTGGGCCTTAGGCTCGGACTACTCGATGACCATCCGGTTCTTTACCGCAGTCACCCCTTTGACGTCGCTGGCGAGTTTGGTGGCCAGATTCATTTCCGCTGCGTTGCGGGCCTTGCCATACAAGGTGACCTTGCCACCCTTCGTTTCAACCTTGGTATTAATGACACTGGTCGAGCGGTGGGATAACAAGGTCATCTTGACCAGGGCAGTGATGGAAGCGTCATCAATCTTTTCGCCTACGGTTCGCTCCTTCTTCGGAGTCTTTGCCACGCTCATCTCATTTTTTACTACTTTAACCCCTTCCACATCCTTGGCGTATTCCGTCGTCAATTCCTTTTGCGCCTGGCTGGCAGCCTCGCCGCGCAGGGTCACGATGCCGTCTTTGACATCCACCTCGGTTGTGATGGCGCTCACGCTGCGATGAAACAAGAACGTGACTCTCACTTTCTCCCGGAGCCACGCATCGGAATTTGCGGTGGGGGATGCACCTTTAACTTCCAGCCTGTTGTCCACGCTCTTGACCCCGGGGAGGCCTGCGACGGTATCCTGGGCCAATGATTTGTGAAAGTTTTCAGAGACCATCCCGGTCAAGGTGACGGCGCCCTCCTTGGACTCAATTTTGATATCATCGTTCTGAAGGTAGGTCTTGAACACATACGACTGCTTGGCCGATGATTCGATGCGGCTGTCCATATTTTCAGCCTGCACAGGGGTATTGAGCAACAGCAGCGCCACCGCTGCCACCAGCATAGCTATAGAATTTATTGCTTTCATAAAATCTCCTTCTTGTCTTGATTATTATTATTTCTCCATCATCTTTGCCGGTTTCTTCGCACCCCTCTTCATGGGCATCATCTTTTTCATGTTCTTAAACTGTTCGTCCGTAACAATAGCCCGCATCTCTTTCATGGCTTTTAACATTTCCAAATGATGGGCTACTTTTATCTCGCCGATTTTTATCACTGCAGCGCGGGCCTTCTCAAGGTCAAAATCTTTGACTTCCATGATATCCCGCAGTTCGATCTCTGCAATCTTCAGGTCAGCTTTGAATTGGACCTGCTTTTTTTGCATTTCGCTGTGCCCAGGCTTCATTTTCGCGATCTGGTCATCGGTAAGCCCCATTTTTTCTACATGCATGAGGCACATCCCCATCATCTCGCCCATCATGTCCATATTGCCCATTCCCATCATCATCGGTCCAGATTCTCTACCCTGCTGCCGCATGGGCATATCCTTCATCTGGGAAAATGCGGGCATTGGCACGCTCAACGCCAACAGGACTACTGCTGCCAGTTTTAATAGTGATTTCATGACACGTTCTCCTTTTCTTGTTGTTGTGGGGTATTATGTGCATCAGCAACCGTAGGCCCAACGACCCGCCAGTGTATAGTAAGCCGCACGTACTATTTCTCGAAAACCTTCTTGATCTGACCCATCTTTTCCTGCACCTTGCCGACTATCTTTTCACCCGTCCCTTCATCTGCCAACTTTGGATTATCGCCTAGAGAGCGTCTCAGGGTATATTTTTTATTCTCTCACAGTTTCGGTTTTCTGATCAAGCAAGGATCGTTTTCGTCTCATATAAGGAGCAGTGGGGTCAGTATCTGACAAAAACACTCTATGAACCAACATCACCAAACTTCCCCCCCGTGCCGTTGGCCAAAACAAGTTATTTTAGAACCAGCGTCTCCATCTTATTTCCCGCATATTTTTTCCTTAAATAGTACTTTTCCACCCTCGCAGGGGGTATTATATAGCTGGCTATATAATACCGGATAAAATTATCCGGGGGTGTTATATGTCTGCCTGACACCATGGAGCAATTCAAGGATATTATCCCTGCATTGGCCCCGGACAATGCTTCTCCTTCTTCCCTGCGGCACACCCCAATGATTCCAAACTCCTCATTTTTCCACGCCTTTTTCAACCTGAACCACCTTGCCGCTGAAGGCACCGGTTGGTTCTTCCTGCCCGGCATGTGCTTTGCGGATACGCAGGCGTGGTGGAAGGATGGTCCCCGGCAAAGCCCGCACGAAGGGATTGATCTGCTCTTTTTTACGGATCAATCGGGGCAGCGGCGGGAGCTGCCGCAGCAGGCCCTGGTTCCGCCGCTTTGGGATGGGGAGGTGGTGGCGGTGTTCGAGGATTTTCTGGGCAGCACCGTGGCGGTGCGCCATCCGGTAATGGATGGGCAGGGCTGGAGGCTTGTCTCCCTCTATGCCCATGTTCGGCCCCTGGTGGAATGCGGAGCGCAGGTTTCAGCGCGAGCCCCCCTGGCTGCGGTGGCCTTTGGCAAGGTGCGGGGATCATCGGCCCCGCCGGATCATCTCCACCTCTCCCTTGGCTGGCTGGCGCCGGGCTGGCCGGTAACGGAGCTGGTCTGGCCTGCCCTGTGGAACAACCCCGGCATCCGGCTTATCGAGCCAATCTCTCTGATTCAGCCCAGGCACTGATCGGCTGAAGGCTGCAACTGCCCGGCAGTGTAACGAAAAACCACGGTGCGGAAAAAATCGATCACTGCCTGCCGGCGCCCGGCGACCCGTTTCTGCTCCGGGATCAGGCCGCAGGCGGTCATGCGGTTGATGGACATCTTGTACTCGATATGGCCGACATGGCGGTTATCGAGATACCAGGCATAGGTCAGGCCGAAGAGCAGGCCGGGCGGGGTAAAGCCTTCGTCACCGTTCACCAGCCGGGTATAGAGGCGGGTGTCACCTGTTGCCTGCCGCATCCGGACCAGCCCCAGAAACCGGGCCAGCTCCGCCGGGCTGAAAAAACAGCACAGCTCCGCCTCCGGCCGCAGAACCAGCCGGAATTCATAGCCCAGCGCCTCGCCGTCGCGCTCCACGGGCAATCTGCGTTTTTCCTCGGCGTAATTGCCCAGCAGGGACTGGCCCAGGGCGATTAGCAGCCCCACCTCGAACTTGTCCGGCACGGAAAAAATATCCTCCCTGATCTTGATCAGCCGGTCTGCGGGATCATAAAAGGAAAGGATGGTGTCCCATTCCTGGGCCCTGGCCCACTCCTCCCGATCAAGCAGGGCAACCCCGGCAACCCCGTCCAGATGGGCAAGGGGAATATCCCCGTGGCGCCAGAAGATTTCGGCCAGCGCAGGCTGCAGCGCTTCAGCAATGGCCAGGGTGCGCAGCCGCTCGCGGATCGCGGCAAAACGGTGGCCGGCCGTCTGGCCCAGGGGATCGAGCAAAACCTCCGCCCCACCCCCCGGCCCGGCGAGCTGGTACTTCGCCGCCCCGCCCAGGGAAGCGCGGATCGCCCACATGACCCGCACCGCCGCGGCCAGGGAAGCGGGATCATGCTGGATCACCCCGCGCTGCTCGATATCGGCCTGGGCACAGAGCCGGGCCTCGACCGGGGAAAAACCCATGGCCTTGACCTTGTCCCGGTCAAGATAGATGGGCACCTTGTTTTCGAGAGCATAGCGCTGGAGAATGGAACCGGGGATATCGCGCAGGCCGAGGACCAGGATCTGGGAAAAAAGATCCTTCACCCCGCCAGGGATATTGCGGTGATAGGCGGCCAGCAGGTCGGAGACATGAAAGCGCTGGCGATGGTCGCCCTGAGCATCGCCATTTCCGTTGCCATGGGCCATATCGGTTTCCCCGGCCTGGGCCCAGAGATTGGCGACCAGCATCTTGAGGGCCCTGCGGTTATCGCGGATCGCCTGGGCGATACCAGGCACCTGCAGGATCGGCACGATGCTGGTAAACAGGCTGCCCGGCGCAAAGAGGATGATATCCGCCTCACCAATGGCGGCCAGCACCCGGGGCGGCGCCTTAGGCTTGGCGGCAAACTCCACGAAAACCCGGTCCACGGGATAGCCGCGCCGGGCCTTGCCCGATTTGAATTCCCCGCTCACCAGCACCCCGTTACCATACAATACTTTGAGCCGGGCCGGGGTGGTGGTGCAGGGCAATACCGCCTCTTTGTTTGCGCCGATGAGCTCGGCCAGCAGGGAGATTCCGGCCAGTTCCTCCTTGGCGTCCAAAATAGCGGCGGCAAGGAGAAGATTGCCCAGGCAGTGGGGATGGTCAAGCTGGCTTTGCAGCCGGGGCTCGGTAAAGATCGCCTCGAGCAGGCGCATCAGCCCCTGGCCCAGACCCTCGGGCAGCGTTGCGAGATTTACCTCGGCTTCGGCCAGCAGAGCAGGCGGCGAGGAAGGCCGGGTCTCGAAACGGTGATTGAACAGGCAATGAAGCTCCCGGCAGACCCGCAACGCCTCCCGGTTGTCCAAATAGTACTGCGCTTGCAGCTTCTCCTGCCGGAGGGAAGAAAGCAGGACATGACGGAGATCGCCCAGGGCGATGAGGGGCAGATCCTTGAGCAGTTCGCCGCTCGAGCCGCCGTCGTCGGTGACGCAGACCACCGCCCTGGTATGGGGAAAGGCTTCTTTGAGCCCCTGAAAGGGATCAGCGGGCCAAAGAGGATTGCGGCTGTCCCCGCCGATTAGGTTGGAAAGCCCGGTACCGCCCCCGAAAACCACCACCCGGACCTCCCTGGTTTCCGCACTGTTCAAGGCCTGGTTCAGGTAAGCCAGCTCCGTGGCCATGCCCGCCGGCGCAGGCGGCACCCCGGAGAGCGCCAGACCGATGAGCTTTTCGGCCAGATCGCCCTCGGGCAGGAGATCGAGCAGGCCGAAGCGCGCCTCGCCCAGGCGGGAAATCAAATCGTTGGTGGACAGGGGTTCAGTCAAGAATGCTCTCCATTTAAGTTACCTTGCCAGTTATAGGCCGGTAGCGGCCATCTGCTTGCGCACTGCCGCCTCGGAGTCGGTCATGGCCGTCTGTTCCTCGGCGGTGAGCTTGAACTGGATGATCCGCTCCACCCCTTTGTTGCCCAGCACCACCGGCACCCCGAGAAAACAACCGGAGAAGCCGAACTCGCCCTCCACATAGGCGGCGCAAGGCATTACCCGCTTGCTGTCGGTAATGACCGCCTCGGCCATCTCCACCGCGGCCAGGCCGGGGGTGTAGAAGGCGCTGCCGGTCTTGAGATGGTTGACGATCTCGGCCCCGCCGTGCTGAGTGCGGTGCACGATGGCGGCCAGCTCCTCGGCGGACAGTAGATCGGTGACCGGCACCCCGGCCACATTGGCCAGCCGGATCAGCGGCAGCATGTTGTCGCCGTGGATGCCCATGACCAGGGCGTTGACATCGCGGGCTGCCACGCCCAAGGCCTCGGCCAGGAAGGTGCGGTAGCGGGCGGAATCAAGCACCCCGGCCATGCCGATCACCCGTTCCCTGGGGAAGCCGGTGACTTTGAAGGCCGTGTAGACCATGGCGTCGATGGGATTGGTGACCACGATCAGGACGCAGTCCGGGGCATGCCTGGCCACCTGTTCGGCGCAGGACTTGACGATGGCCACGTTCTTGGCCAAAAGATCGTCGCGGCTCATCCCCGGTTTGCGGGCCAGGCCGGCGGTGATGATCACCACGTCGGAACCGGCCAGATCGGCGAAGTCGTTGGAACCGGTGATCCGGTTGCTAAAGCCGTCCACCGGCCCTGATTGCAGCAGGTCCAACGCCTTGCCCTGGGGCACCCCTTCCACCACGTCCAGCAGGAGGATGTCTCCCAAGCCACGGCTGGCGGCCCAGTGGGCGGCGGTGGCGCCGACATTGCCCGCGCCGATGATGGTGATCTTGTTTCTTCTCATGATTTGTTCCTCAAAAATTATATGGTTATCTTGAAAATCAGCGATTATTGGGCGCCGTCTTTGCGAATCAACTCCTCCACCCGCTCCAGATCCTTGGGGGTATCCACCTCGATGGAATCATGCGCCGTGAGCACTACGCGGATGCGGTAGCCGTATTCCAGGGCCCGCAGCTGCTCCAGCTTCTCAAACCGCTCCCACTCCCCCTCGGGCAGGCCGACAAAGGTGAGCAGGAACCCCTTGCGATAAGCATAAAAACCCAGGTGCTTGTAGTAGGTGGGAGCTTGCGGCTCCTCGGGGTTGCGCTGAAAAGGGATGGAGGCGCGGGAAAAATAGAGGGCGTTGTTCTGCCGGTCGAACACGGTCTTGACGTGGTTGGGGTCGGTGATCTCCTCCTGGCGCACGATCTTGTAGATCAGGGTGGACATGGGCAGGGCCGGATCTTCGAGGAGCGGGGTGGCCACCTGGGAAACCACCTCCGCCTCGAAAAGCGGCTGGTCGCCCTGGATATTCACCACCACATCCTGCTCGCCGATCCCCATGATCGTGGCCGCCTCGGCCAGCCGGTCGGTGCCGGAAACATGGTCGGAACGGGTCAAAACCACCTCGCCGCCGAAGGAGCGAACGCACTCGGCGATCCGCTCGTCGTCGGTTGCCACCGCCACCCGGGAGAGCAGGGCCACCGCCATGGCCCGTTCGTAGACGTGCTGGATCATGGGCTTGCCCGCGATCTTGGCCAGTGGCTTGCCCTCGAAGCGGTTGGAATGGTAGCGGGCCGGGATGATGGCCACAACTTTGGCTTGTACTTTATGCTGGGTATCCATTATCTTTCCTGTAATCTGTTATCCCGGATTCACCACGCATGGAGAGCGCGGCGCAAAAAACGCTATGAATATACCATCTCATCAAAATGATGCACTGCTAAAAAATTCCGTCCCTGCCCCGGCCAGCCGATGATTTCCGCCTCATCACCCGCGGACCTCGCGATCTGCTTCAGCGCCGAAATGCTTGCCGCACCGGCGCGGGAGTTGGCCTGCCGCCTTGGCCTGCCCATCACCCACCCCCAGGATACGCAGTATCCGCTGCTGCTGACCATGACCCCGGCGCGCCTGGAGCTGCGCCAGACCACCAAGGGCGCGGAAGGCCCGCTGTTCGTCGATTTCAGCGGCGGAGCCATCGAGTACCGGCGCAGGCAAACCAGCAGCCGCAAGGAGGCCATTGCCCGGGCGGTGGGGCTAAAGGGCGGGGCAACCCCCAGCGTGCTCGATCTCACCGCGGGCCTGGGCCTGGACAGCTTCATCCTGGCCAGCCTGGGCTGCCCCGTCCAGATGGTGGAACGCTCCCCGGTGGTGGCGGCCCTGCTGGCAGACGGCATCGCGCGGGCGAAGGAGGAACCGGCGCTGGCCGGGATCATGGCCCGCCTCCGCCTCAAGGTGGGCGAAAGCCTGGAGATTCTCCGCACCTGGCAGGGGGAAAGGCCTGAGGTGGTGTACCTTGACCCCATGTACCCGCACCGCGGCAAAAGCGCCCTGGTCAAGAAAGAGATGCGGCTTATCCGCCTGCTGGTCGGCGATGACGAAGACAGCGACGAGCTGTTGCGCGCCGCCCTTGCCGTGGCCGGCCGCCGGGTGGTGGTGAAAAGGCCGCGCCTCGCCCCACCCCTGCCCGGCCCGGCGGCAAACTTCATCAGCTGCGGCAAAAACAGCCGCTTTGATGTGTACCTGGTCTGAGAAGACCCTGCGGTTATCTCCCTTGCAATTGCGGCTTGTTGTCATTGTTGCCGCAAATAAGGTAGGATAGCGAAAACCTTCATCAAGCCCGAGGACACACGATCCGCCATGCCTTTTCACTCCAGGAAAAAAAGCCGCGCCCTCCTGCCGCTTCTCTGTCTGCTTGCCCTGGCCCTTTCCGGCTGCCGGCAGGACAAGGCGCCGGGAAAACCCATGGCTCCGGAAGCTCCGGCCCGCCAGCCCGGCTGCCAGGGCTGCCACCAGGAGATGCGGCTCGACGCCAGACACGCTTTGGCCTGCCCCGCTTGCCACGGCGGAAACCCGGCGGGGG
>Ga0209211_10007548_pt1 | contig 15207 bp, 11 predicted proteins | sample RifGroA2_FD_183992 | JGI IMG/M metagenome (GOLD analysis project Ga0209211, IMG submission 183992) | Groundwater microbial communities from Rifle, Colorado, USA - Groundwater A2 (SPAdes) (version 2) | ecosystem: Environmental > Aquatic > Deep subsurface > Groundwater | place: Rifle, Colorado... | reverse complement strand
GATTTACACTGATATATTATATTTTTCAGATTGATGTAGATTGAAGAAGATTGATAGGATTGATGAAGACGTTCTTCAATCTTGTCTTCTCAATCTATTCAATCTTGTTTTTTCAATCCTTTAAATCTTTCTTCTCAATCTTTTTCAATTTTTCAATCTTTTTTTATCAATCTTATCTTTTCAATCTTTCTTCACAATCTTGTTTTCTCAATCTTTTTCAATCTCATCACTTAACCTCAACCGCTAATATAATCATTCCCTTGTGTGTCTTTATTTAGTCATGGATGTTTCATCTGTTTATATTTTTATATTGTGTTCATATTTATTGGTTTTTAGTTTATTAGTTTAGAGTTTTTAAAAACCCGAAACTTTAAACTTTTTTTTATAATCATCCCCTTCCCGCTCAATCGGGATAAATCGTGTGTTTTAAATTAATAGTGCAAGATGTCCTAAAATTCTTGCTTTTGTCCAGTGGGACATTGGTCGCGTTTCAAGGAATGTTTTAAAATATAAATCACGGAGTTACTGTAGGAAATGCAAGCCCTTCAACCAATACAAAAACTGCCTGAAGATAAGAAGTAGGGCAAAGCGGAAAACATTCTTTGCAGGCGTTGCACTCTTTTGAGGCGATTTCGGGAATAAAACATATTTCTTTATTTATTCCTCGGTCAATAAATCCAACAGCATTTAATTTCTTTACCTCAGCACAGTATCTAACACACAGTCCACAATGAACACAAAAAGATGCTTCTTTTTCGAAACGATTTTTATCGGCACCATATATTTGTGCTAAATTTTGTAATTCGATTGAGAAGGGAGCATGAGCTAGTAATAGTTCTAAAATAGTTTTGCGAATTCTATCAATTTTTTCAGATTGAGTTCTAACAACTAAGTTTTCTTCAACATTATACACACACGAAACTACTAATTTTGATTTACCATTTGTTTCGGCTTCTACAATGCAAAGTCGGCAGCCACCAAACGGAATTAATTTTTCGTGATGACAAAGCTTAGGTATTGATATTCCTGCATTTTGTGCTGCTTCTAATATAGTTTGACCATCATGGGTCTTAACTTCTTTACCGTCTATATTCAAATTGAAGATTTTCATCTAAATAATATTTTAAAGTCCAAAAATCAAGTTCCAAAAACCAATCCGCTGCGGCGGATCAAGATACAAATTAGTTAATTTTTTTACTGTTCGCAGATATAAAATCACATCAACAGCAAATTTTTGCAGTCTTTCACAAATATCATTTTTTTTCTCCATTATTTTTCTTTTTTGGATTTGGCGCTTGGTTTTTGATATTTGTTATTTTTTTAAACAAGCATTCTTTCTTCTTCAGGAATAGGCAATGGAACTGGCATACCAGAGAGCTTTTTTACTGCACTAAACTTAGCGGGGCAAACTTCAAAACAAGTCCCACAATTTGTGCATTTCTCCTGATTAATTATATGGATTTTTTTCTTGCCACCATCAATCGCTTGGGCAGGACATTTTTTAAAGCAGAGCATACAAGCCACACAATTTCCGGGATCAATATAGTAATTGATTAACTCTTTGCAGTATAAAGCAGGGCATCTCTTCTCTTTGATATGTGCCTCATATTCAGCTCTAAAATACTTCAAAGTACTTAAAAACGGGTTAGGAGCAGTCTTACCTAAAGCACAAAGAGACGCTTCCATTGCTGTTTCAGATAGCAGTTCCAAAAGCTCAATATCGCCTTCTTTCCCTTTTCCTTCGGTTATATTGGTAAGAATTTTATTCATCTGTCTAAGACCTTCACGGCAGGGAACGCATTTCCCACAAGATTCTTCTGTAAGAAAGTTAATGAAGTACCTTGCAACATCAACCATACAGGTATCTTCGTCCATTACAATCATTCCACCGGAACCCATCATTGAACCGGCTTTAGTAAGTTCATCAAATCCAACTTTCAAATCCAATTGTTCTTCGGGAATACATCCGCCAGAGGGACCTCCTGTTTGAACAGCTTTAAATTTTTTTCCTTTTGGGATTCCGCCACCAATTTTATATATAATATCTTTCAGGGTGATGCCTATGGGTACTTCCACAAGGCCAGTATTGTTTATCTTACCGACCAGAGAGAAAATCTTCGTACCCTTGCTTCCTTCAGTACCAATTGAAGTAAAAACGTTAGCTCCTTTATTAATAATCAAGGGAACATTTGCCCAAGTCTCCACATTATTAATATTTGTCGGCTTATTCCAGAGCCCTTTTACTGCCGGAAATGGTGGTCTTGGTCTTGGTTCGCCTGCCTTACCCTCCAGAGACATGAGGAGCGCTGTTTCTTCACCACAAACGAAGGCACCGGCTCCACGATGCACCTTAATATTAAAATCAAATCCAGAGCCTAGTATATTTTTCCCCAGAAGACCGTATTCCTCAGCTTGCTTGATGGCTATACTCATGTTTTCCAACGCCAGTGGATACTCCTGGCGAACGTAAATATAACCCTCATTAGAGCCGATGGCATAAGCGCCAATCATCAAACCCTCGAACACACAATGAGGATTTCCTTCCATGAGCGCTCTATCCATGTATGCTCCCGGATCTCCCTCATCACAATTGACCACAACATACTTTTGATCCCCTGTAGCATTACGTGCAAATTCCCACTTTACTCCCGCTGGGAAACCTCCTCCACCGCGACCCCTCAACTTGGCTTCTTTCACTTCATTAATAACCTGCTCTGGCGTCATCTCAAATAGAGTTTTAGCTAAAGCTTGATATCCACCAATGGCAATGTAATCTTTAATGCTTGTAGGGTCAATTTTTTGATTGGGGCCAAAAACAAGCCGTTCTTGAAACTTATAGAAAGGAATATCGGATTCACGGGTTACTTTTTCGCCTGTGGTAGGGTCGGTATAAAGTAAACTATCTACAATCTTCTTATTCTTTATAGTCTGAGAAAAAATATCGGGAACGTCTTTAGGCGTTACCTGGAGATAACAAATCTCTTCCGGGAAAATAATAACAATGGGACCTTTCTCGCAAAAGCCATGGCAGCCAGTTCTTCTAAAGTCCACATCTTCCTTTAAACTTTGTTTTTCTAATTCCTGTTCAATAGCTAAAGCAACTTCTATACTCCCAGTAGCATGACAGGCAGTACCAGAGCATAATGTAAGGCAAGGTTTCTTCAGGTCTCTCTTTGATAATATTTCTTGTCTGAATCTTTCTAATTCTTCAGGCGATTTTATCTTCTTCATAATCATTTCTTTTTTTTGACAAGATATTCATTTTTGACAGGATTTACAGGATTTACAGAATTTTTTTGTTAATCCTGTAATCCTGTCTAAACTCTTAGTTAATCGTAGTTTTTTAGAACATTTGCTGTTTCACTTACAGTAATATTACCGTGAGTTTTTCCATCAATATTAACAACAGGCCCAAGTGCACAACAACCAAGGCAATTTACAGTTTCTAAACTAAATTTCATTTCTACATCAGTTTCACCAGACTTAATTCCAGTTAATTCTTCAACGGTTTCGAGTACACGTATAGCACCCCGCACATGACAAGCAGTACCCATACAAACATGAACTTCATGACGTCCTTTTGGCACTAAACTAAAAGCTTTATAAAAACTTGCGATGTGCATTGCCCAAGTTAATGGAATTTGTAATTTTTCGCTTACTCTTTCTAATGCTTCCTTAGGTAACCAATGGTTTTCGCTCTGAATTTCAAGCAATACCTGAATGAGCGAACTAGCTTCGCTATTATGATTCTCAATTATCTTATCTATTCGTTCTGTATTCATATTTTAAATTCCAAGTTTCAAATTCCAAGTTAGTGATTTTCATAATTTATTGATAATAGAAGCAAGAATCAATTTTAATTCTGAAGATTCTTTAACTAAATATTCGCTTATTTTATCATCACCAAGTTTTAAATGATTAAATATTCTTAAAAAATAATTTGATTCACGCATTTCTTTTAATGATATTCCGATTTTAGTCTTTACATCAGGTCTTGTGGGAGAACCCTGCGATTCTTCATAATTTGCTCCACTGGATGTTGATGATCTAACAAGTTGTCTTTTCATGTCCATTGTTTCTACTGTATTTTTTACTGTGCGTAAATATAAAATCACATCAATAGCGAACTTTAGCAATCTTCCACAAAGATCATTTTGTTTAACCATTATTTTCTTCACTTTGAATATTAAATTTGAGATTTGAGCTTTGGAGCTTGGGGCTTGAATCTTTGATTTTGGGGCTTTCCACATTGGCAAGTGCATAACATTTACTATCAACGTCGTACCTTACTAATCCCTGTTTTGATGAATCGTTTATATGTTTTGCAACTTCAGAAGGATTCAAATTTAAGTACTTAGCAATTTCGCTAATTGAAAGATTTTTTTTCTGTAAGAGAATTGTGATTTGGGCTTTTGTAAATTTGTCAAGTATTAATTCGTTAAACAATTTTTCAAATTCTTCACTGTTAAAAAACTTATGATACGCTTCTTCGGTTCTCTCTGACGCATGGAGCCGCTGATTTAACACGAGTTTGATGTAGGGAATGATTTTTTTTACAGCTTTAAAATTGAATACCAATGTTTCTTTGTCAATGCCTTCAGCTTTTCCGAGAGGTCCTAACTTAATAAGTTCATCGCTATATTCATTCATAAAGTTAGCGAAGCGAATACCTTCTCCGGCAGATACCCATTCAATCCTCAAACGTTCGGGATGTACACCGATGCTTTTCAGTATTTTTTTACATACTTGAACCATACTGAATGCATTAAAATTTCCTTGAGTAACATAGTGGCAATCACCAAGATGGCAGCCACCAATAAACACACCGTCGTTTCCATTTGCAAAAGCACGAATTATATGCAACAAATCAACCCTGCCAGAGCACATTACTCTTATAATTCTAATATAGGGTGGATATTGAAAACGAGAAACGCCGCACAGGTCAGCCCCTCCGTAACAACACCAATTACATAGAATGCCTATTATTTTTGGCTGAAAATTATGTTCTTCGCTCATTTTTTCTTTATTTTATTTTCAAATTAAAGTTTCAAGTCTCAAGCCCCAAATTAAAAATTCCAATTTTCAAATTTTGAATTTTGAAACTTGAGGTTTTTAATAAATAGTTGCATACTGGTAAGTTCAATTTAGAAAGAACGAAATTGAAGTCTTCGTCAATCAGAAGCGTAATGTTGTTTGATTGACATCATTTTCTTCCGACAAACATTTTTCTGCATAATGTTCAATTACAGATTTATCATGTTTTTGTAATAGGAAAATAATATTTTCCTGTTGTTCGTCTTTCCAACGAACTTCTCCTATAAAAACTAATTTAAGAATGGCTTGTTTTACCCAATCTTTCTTTGGTAATTTTGGTTGTCTTTCCTGATGATTTTTATGAAACGAACAAAAAGAATATGTTTTATGTAATCTTTCAACAACCTCATCAATTGAAATTTCTAATTCTATTTTTGTTTTTTTATTTATTTTATGATATTTATTTTCTTCTGTTGCTTTATCAATCATACATGAATATATTAGAAACATCATCCATGATAAATGAGGTGGAGTATCATAAATTAGAATTTTTGAATATTGTACAACTAAATATTCCATCGCTATAGGACAACCGGAATAAATTTTAGAATGAATTATTGGTTCAGATAAATTACCATATTCTATTCTAAATCTAAAATAATGTTTTGCTTCATCTGACCTGCCATATTCAATAATAATAAATGGATGGTTAAATTTTAATTCATCTTTTTTGCTAAGAAAATAATCTTTAACATCTCTTGATCTAGAATCTTGGACTAATAAAACAATATCATATAAAGGAATGATTTCATCTTTAACAGGCCACCCAATTAAATTATCATCATATTGTAAAAGTTGTAGAAAATCTTCCTTCCAAAGTGATGTATCTTTTGGAAAACTATTTTTCACTTCCCCTATCACACCCGATTTTTCATTTATCAATATTCCAATATCCGGTGTTGCAAAATTCTCTTTATCATTCTCTTTATCAAACTTTCTTCCTTGAAACAATTTAACATCTATATTTTTTTCTTTTTTAAATTCATATTTATAAATATGCATAAAGCCTACTATTGCCTGAATAGTATTTGAATAATTATCATTAAATTCTTTTATTTTTTGAAGTGAGTTTTTCATTTAATAAGACATCTCATAATCTTTTATTTCACCCTCGGCAAAAGTGTCGAAAATATGATTCAAGATTCGTTTAATACTTGCAATAGTTCCTCTCATTTGCGGAACTAATATTATCTCTTTACTATTTAAAACCCAAAGGTCAAATGAGGAACCATCCAAATAATCAATTATAGATAAATGAATATATGGATTTCCATGAAGTGTTGAAACAGAAGCATTATCAAGTCTTGAAATCGCATTGATAAAAATTATATTTTCATCAACATTTTTAAATATTTCAGAATCATATTCAACAACTAATGGTTTTGCATCTAAATTTTCACTACTTCTCCTATCTCTGTTTCTAAATTGCTTATAGTTACTATCTATTGATTTGCAAATTGGCTGAATAAACGCATTATAAACCATTTCAAAGTTTAAATCAGTTTTAACAATACCTTGCCTGTTAATAAAAACAGAAGTAATAATTTTATTATACCTGATTGCGTCAAATTTCAAAGATTTGAACCATCCATTTTGATCGTTTACTACCCAATTAAATGCTTCATCCAAAGGCATTTTAGGCCATGATAAACCTGGAAAAGATTCTTCATCTTCTTTGCGCAAAATAAAATTTGCTTTATTTATTATTATCGCGGATATTTCATTTCTTAATTTAAACTGTTCAATAAGGTCTAACATATTTTTACTTTTAATAAAAGTAAAAATTATTTCAGGGTAAAAAGACTTTATAAATGGTTTTAATTCCTGATTAAAAAAAACGCTTTCTTCAAAAGTAAAAGCAATATATACATTATCATAATCAGGATGTCTATATAGAATAAAATATCCGGAAGATTCAATATTTTTATCCTTTTTATTTACATGAGTTAACTTGTATAATGAAAGATCGTTTTTCACTTCTTCTTTTTTTATAAATCTAACTGAACTTTTAGCTCTCTCAAAAAGTTCGTTAATATCAATTTCGCATCCAAATGGGATAGTGCTGATGGGCTTATTTTCGGAATTAGATATGCTATCTAATCTGCTTATAAGTTCGGTACCATCAGGTAAATTCTGAAAAAAATCGCTATTAAAATCTATCAAATTCATTTCGGAGCTAAATTACATAAAAAAATAAACATAAGGCAACTGAAAATAATTAAATTTTATTTTCTTTCTATTACTGCATCAATCTGGTCCAGCAACTCATCATCAGTATAGTGCTTTAGCGAAATAGCCGAAGTAGGACACACCACATTACACAGGCCATCTCCTTTACAAAGGACTGAATTTACAAAGGCTTTATTTGTTTCGTTGAAGGCAATAGCACCGTATGTACAAACCGAAATACAGGCACCGCATGATACACATGCATTCTCGTTCACTTCGCACACCGAACCTGAAGCTGTGACTGTATCTTGTGAGAGAAGAGCAACTGCTCTTCCAGCCGCACCATAAGCCTGACTGATTGCCTCTTTTATATGTTTAGGATAATGTGCTGTGCCGCACATATAAACACCTTCGGCAGAAAAATCGACAGGTCTTAATTTCACGTGGGCTTCCTGAAAAAAACCATCCTGATTAATTGCTACTTTAAATAATCGCGATGCTTCATAACTTCCTTCCGAAGAGATAACCGCTGCTGCAAGAGAAAGAATGTCGGCATCAATAGCAAGTTCTTTACCTAAAATAGGATCCAATACGTTAACCCTTAATATTTCTGAGCTTCCCTCATTTACTAATTCAACCAATGGTTTATTTTCCGGTTCATACCGAATGAACTTTACATTTTTATTCGATGCTTCCCTGTAATAATTTTCACTATATCCATAAGTTCTGATATCTCTAAAAAGAATATATATATCAAGTTCCGGATTAACATCTTTTAGCTTCAACGCATTCTTTATTGAATGTGTACAGCATACCCGGCTACAATAATTTCTGTCTTCCTGACGACAACCGACACACTGTATCATTACTAAACTTTTTGCATCAGTTATTTTTTTATTTTTTAGAGCAATTTGTTCTCCAAGTTCTACAGATGTCATTACCCTTTCGTCTTTTCCATAAAGATATTCAGTTGGTCTGTATTCAACTGCACCAGTAGCAAGGATTGTGGCACCATGCTTTATTGTTTTAGTTCTTCCTTCAGAAACAACTGTTGTAACAAAATTTCCTACATAGCCGGAAACATCAGTAATTGTTGCACTGTGAGAGACATATACTAAAGGATGCTGATAAACTTTTTTAATTAGAGCGTTAATAAATTCCCGAACATCAAGACCTTCAAGAGTAGTAGGAATTCTTAGTGCCATTCCTCCGAGAGTTGCTTCCTTTTCCAATAAATGAACTTCAAATCCTTGATTGGCTATGCTAAGTGCGCTGGTCATTCCTGCAATTCCACCGCCAACAACGAGTGCTGTTTTATTTACAGGCAAATCAAACTCTTGAAGAGGTTCTAAGTGAGCAACCCTGGCAACTGACATACGCACAAGGTCTTTTGCTTTTTGAGAAGCTTCTTCTTTTTGTTTGGAGTGTACCCACGAACAGTGTTCTCTTATATTTACAAAATCGAAAAAGTACTGATTTATGCCTCCTTCTCTAAGTGTATCACGAAACAATGGCTCGTGGGTTTTTGGAGTGCATGCGGCAACAATAACACGATTAAGTTTTTTCTCCCTGATAGTATTTGATATTTGCTTAGCAGCATCGGTAGAACAGATAAAAAGACCTTCTTCTGCGTGAAAAACATTGTTCAGCGTCTTTGAATATTCGATTAATGAAGGTATATTTACAACACGACCAATATTAGCACCACAATGACAGGCAAAAACACCAACTCTTAATTCTTCTTCGGAAACATCTCTTTCATCGGGATAAACACGTTCCTTTGAAAGCTTGCCTCGTCGGGCTTTTAAAAGCTCACCTACAAGTGCATTTGCTCCGCTGGCTCCCAAAACTGATTCGGGAATATCAAGTGGTCCGGCGAAAGCTCCACTGATGAAAATACCTGGTCTTGATGTATTTATTGGTGTTGTGGAATTGGTATTACAAAACTGATGAGCATTGAGCTCAATACCGAATATATCTGCAAGCGTATTTACGTTTGCAGGAGGGAGCAATCCAACCCCCAATACTACAAGGTCGAATTCTTCTTCTTTTACGCCTTTATCTGTTGTAGAATATCTGATAGTTACATTTTGTGAATCGGGAATTTCTTTTCCAACAGTTACATAACTTCTAATGAATGTAACCCCTGGAAGATTTTCAGCTCTTTTATAAAATCGTTCGAAATCTTTACCATAAGACCGTATATCATTATGAAAAATCATCGCTTGCATATCTGGAGCATGGTCTTTTGCTAAGATTACCTGTTTCTGAATATATGTACAACATACCGAAGAGCAATAACTATTGCCACCTTCGTTTGTTTGCCTGGACCCAACGCAGTGAATCCAAGCAATTTTTTTAGGATGCTTAAGGTCTGATGGTCTTAAAATTTCACCGATATGAGGACCTGTGGCACAAAGCAAACGTTCAAAATCGAGTGAGGTAACAACGTTTTTATATTTTCCATAGCCATAATCTCCTCTTAGTTCGGGATGAAAAACATCGTAACCGGGAGACAAGACAATTGCTCCCACTTTTATGATACGTTTCTCTGGTTTCTGATGAAGGTCAATTGCATTATTTTTACAAACACTGGCACAAATCGAACATTTTTCATCTTTAAGGAAAGAGCAATTTTCATCAATATAAGGAACTAAAGGAACTGCTTGCGAAAAGTATATATGGATAGCTTTATTTGTTGATAATTTCTGGTTAAACGGATCTGGAATATGAATTGGACAGTATTCTGCACATACAGTACATCCTGTACATTTGTCCTCAATAATATATCTGGGTTTTTTATTTAGTGTTACGGTAAAGTCTCCTGCTTCTCCTTCTACACCAACAACTTCAGTATAAGTTAGAATTTCTATATTGGGATTCCTATCACATTCAATAAACTTAGGAGATTCAATGCACATAGAGCAATCATTCGTTGGAAAAGTTTTATCAAGCTGAGCCATCTTACCGCCAATTGTGGGTGCTTTATCAACCAAATAAACCTTGAAGCCTGAAGTGGCAAGATCAAGAGCAGCTTGAATTCCACTGATTCCCGCACCTACAACAATAACATCTCCGAAATTATTATCTACTGCATTAATATTATCAATAAATTCTTCTTTCATCATTTATAAAATTTCAAGACCCAAACTAAAAATTCCAAATTCCAAATCCCAAATTAAATATTTGTCTTCAACCCTTGGGTTTTGAAACTTGGAACTTGGTTCTTGGTATTTGAAATATTTCATTCTCTTTGTCTTTATTCGTTTAATTTTATTCAAGAAATCGCTTCCTGAATAATTTCTGTTATATCTTTTATCACAATAGTTTCACGATTTTTATGAGACAACAAGCTGTCTTCAAAATTGGTGATACAATATGGGCAGGCAGTAACCAGCACCTCAGCTTCAATTTCTGCTGCCTGGTCTAATCTTAGGTCGGAAAACCTTTCTCCCTTTGGTGTATCCATCCAAATTCTGCCACCACCACCACCACAGCAAAGACTATTTTCTTTTGAATCAGCCATTTCTATTAGTTTTAAACCTGCTATTTTTTGTAATATATTTCGTGGCTCATCATATATACCATTATGCCGTCCGAGATAACAAGGGTCATGATAAGTAACTTTTTTAGCATATTCCGTATTGTTAATTTTAAGTCTTCCATTATTAATAAGTTCAAAAATATATTGGGCGATATGAACCACCTCAAAATGAACCATAAATTCGGGGTACTCGTTTTTAAAAGTTTCGTAACAATGTGGAGAAGAAACAAGAATTCTTTTTACACCATTATCAATAAAGGTTTTTATATTTTCTTTAGCTAAATGAAGGAACAATTCCTCATCACCGGTTTTGCGAATACTTTCGCCACAGCAAACCTCTTTGGAACCTAATATCCCGAAATTAACTCCTGCTTTATTTAGGATATTGGCAGTTGCAATTGCGACCTTTTTTAATCTTGAGTCATAACTTAAATAACAACCGGGATAATATAATATTTCCATGTCTTTTGTGAACTCCTTTACAGAATGGTCTTTTGCCCAATCGCCTCTTTTTTTACGTTCTTCAAAAAATGGATTACCTTCTCCGCTAAGCCCTGATCTTACAGCACGAATTGGATTTACAGAAGCTGGATAAACGCCATATTCGGTTGCAATTCTTCGCATAGCTATTCCGGATTTAACCTGTTGCACATCTCTGGGGCAAACTTTTGGGCATTTGCCACAGGTAGTACAACGCCAAATATTTTCGCCTTCAATTTCAGACATACCAAAAGTTGCTTCCCTCACTAATTTACGCATACTAAAGTTAGTCAATTGGTTCCAGGGACAAACAACATCGCATTTGCCACATTGGTAACATAATTTGAATGCGTCTCCGCCTTTTTCTTTTATTATGTCTGCAATTTCTTTATAGTCAGCTACTTTTTCCATTCTTTTTTAAATTCCAAGTTTCAAGTTCCAAATACCAAGTTCCAAGTTTAGGGTTTGAAATTTGAGACTTGGGACTTGAGGTTTTGGGCTTTGTATTTTACCCTTTTTTTGACTGAGACATTCGGGCAATAATATCTTCAATTTTGTTCAATCCATATTTATTTGCCAATGATTCGAGACCAAGTTCCAGTTCTTCTTGCTTTTCTTCTTCTTCAACTTCAACTTCCCTTTCTTCGAATATCAGAGCATCATTTAAGCACCACTGCACACACATAGGCATTTTAAGTGTAGGATCACTTTCACACATATCGCATTTTAGAGGAAGTCCGGAGTCAGGTTCTTTAAACAAATCTCTTGATGGACATGAAGCACGGCAGAAAGCACACTCGTTATATTCTTTTCCGTCAATCGTATATTTATCCCTCCCGGCACATTCAGCTACTGTATATTCGCCTGCATAAACAGGAACAAATATGTCAGCAATTAGATCACGTATCACGCGAATACGAGACCTTGCCGGATTGTTGCTACTATATTTAGGATTAGAATGAAAAGAGGAACAGATTACTTCACAAGCCCTGCAACCATTGCATTTATCAACATCAATCCTTATAGATTTAATTATTTTCTTTTTCTTTTCACCCTTCATGATTTGCGCCCTCCACTTTATTGTTTTCGTTGTTTGCAGAAGTTTTTTCCATATCAGTATAAATACCTCTATGTTGGAAATCTTCGCTAACATAATCTAATCCCAAATCATGTAAGGATTCTATAGTTGGAATACCTTCATTATTCCACCCTTTAAATTTGTAATATGCATCTAAGAGTTCCTTTTCAAGCTCAGGAAATCTTTTTTTCCAATGGTCTTCAGGAGGTTTCTCATCTTTTCTCCTCATGCCTCTTCTTATATTTATTGCTCTAACTAATGTTCTGTATCTTTTGGCTGCCAGCGATATTTTATCTTCATCCATTTCGATACCTGCACCTAATTCTATAAATTTAGGCAAATTATGTATGTGATAGGGAGCTTTCATGTGAAATGATGATAAGCCGGCACACATTCCTAAAGCATCATCAATATAATGCATCTTTTCTTGCCAGTCAACAATATCACAACTCATGTCAACGGTAGGGTAATATGGATTTGATTTTTCTCCGCGTGGTTCCCAATCCAAAAAATATTGTTTAAACTTTTCGTCAGGCACCTGAAACCAATCTTTTACAAACTCTTCACGGTCTTTTCTCTCAGGAAAAGGTCCCTGTGGAAACTGCCCTTCAATCTGAGTAATACTTATTTTTTCGCCAGTTGCATACATCAGAAAATAAATGGGATTCAGCATGGATAATTTGAGAGGTAGTTGCTCTTGTTTCTTAATGTTATTATGAGCATAAGCCTCTGATCCCTTGCCAATTTCATGAGAAGCCGAATATGTTCCATTAGCCAAAATATTTCCTATTCCTTCACGTCTTACAATTCTATTTAATAACCAGAAAAATCTTCCTTCTGTATCAGCGGGTATGCCTGGTAGGTCGGCATCAGTTAAAATGCCGTTTTCGTAAAGTTCGAGAGCGAAAGCCATAACCTGAGGGGCAGAATATCCGTCAACTCCGTACTCTGTGGCACGTTGAGCAATTGTAAGACCAAAATTCAGGTCTGAAAAAGCTGCCATAGTGTAAGTTAACTTCGAGAAACATTTCATCATGTATGTTGGAAGCCCTGGCATGGAAATCGTTGCAGCACATTTCATAGGACAGTTATAGCAGCTTATAAGTCGTGTCCTTGCTATATTCATTGTTTCCAACCACGCCTTGTCAACATCTTCAGTCCAAAAATCTTTTCTGCGGGTACGTGCATTCCCCCACATAAAATTTTCGGTGTGCCACTTTTCATTTTGTATTGCCATCTCTTGTGGTGAACCAAGCACGGCAAGTATAGGTATTACTCCGGGAATAGGATTTTTTTCTCTGAATTTAATATATTCCAAAACTTCGTTGCAAATTTTCATGTATTCAGATGGTTGAGCAACATTGATATCCTTTGTTCCGCGAACGACTATTGCCTTTACTCCTTTGTCGCCCATAACGGCACCTATTCCGCCTCGGCTGCTGCTGGACCTGCCTTGTTCGATGGATGCGAAAAAAACTCTGTTTTCACCGGCAAGACCAATAGCAGCTACCTGAGCTTTCGGTTCATTAAGCTCCTGTCGAAGAAGTTCTGCAGTTTCAATTGCGCCTTTACCTTTTAAATGAGAGGCATCGCGAATTTCTACTTTATCATTATTAATCCAAATATAAACTAATTCAGGTGACTTGCCACTAAGAATCAATTTGTCATAACCTGCATACTTTAATTCAGGTGCCCAAAATCCACCCATCATTGAAAATGCCATTAATTTAGTTTGAGGAGAAATTGTTGTAACAATAGTACGATTACAACCTGGAGCGGACGTGCCGCATAAAATACCAGTGGCAAATATTATCAGGTTTTCAGGAGAAAAGGCGTTCACTTCTGGTGGAACCCTATCCCACATAATTTTAGCATTAGTGCCAAGACCACCCAAATAAAGCTCTGTGTCTCTTGGGTTAGTTGAAACCCTTTCAATGTTTTTACGTGTTAGATCTATTTCTAAGTTAAAACCTGTCTCTGCGTATCTCATTTTTCTTCTTATATTATTACCAAAATATTTGTCATCAATTCATTGTGTATTAAGCCTTTCATTACTCAATGTTTTTTTATCAAAAAATTGTTATCTGAAAATATATAATATTTAACTTTTACACTATTCTTTTAAGTTGTTAAGTTTTTTGCAAGCTTCCATTTTTTTGACAATTCAAAAATAGTAAAATTATTAAAACAAAAATGTTTTATAGCAGTATTTCTTTTAATTAAATTACAAATTGTTAAAATTTATTGATGAATGCAATAAAATTATACAGCAATAAAATTTAGTAAAACATCAAAAAAAAACCTAAGTTTCCTTAGGCTTTAAAATAAAAAGTCGGCAACGACCTACTCTCCCACGAATGCAGTACCATCGGCGCAGATAGGCTTAACTTCTCTGTTCGGAATGGGAAGAGGTGGAACCCTATCGCTAAAGTTACCTTAAGACTTTTAATACAGAATGACGTACAGAAGAAAACTATTTTAATATCTAATCTGAAAGTAAAGTTTCGGGCAATTAGTACTGCTCGGCTTTGACATTACTGTCTTTACACCTGCAGCCTATCAACGTCGTAGTCTGCGACGACCCTTTAAGGAAATCTCATCTTGAAGTTGGCTTCGTGCTTAGATGCTTTCAGCGCTTATCCAGTCCAGACGTAGCTACTCTGCAATGCAGCTGGCGCCACAACAGATACACTAGAGGTCTGTCCGACTCGGTCCTCTCGTACTAAAGTCAGGTCTTCTCAAATTTCTAACGCCCACCACAGATAGGGACCGAACTGTCTCACGACGTTCTGAACCCAGCTCGCGTGCCACTTTAATCGGCGAACAGCCGAACCCTTGGGAC
>Ga0209211_10007547_pt1 | contig 15207 bp, 10 predicted proteins | sample RifGroA2_FD_183992 | JGI IMG/M metagenome (GOLD analysis project Ga0209211, IMG submission 183992) | Groundwater microbial communities from Rifle, Colorado, USA - Groundwater A2 (SPAdes) (version 2) | ecosystem: Environmental > Aquatic > Deep subsurface > Groundwater | place: Rifle, Colorado... | reverse complement strand
CATTCGTACCTGAGCCCCTCTACCGGGTCGAACCTCGAAGCCTGCCACGACGGGTAAAGGGTCGCCAGAAAACTTATCCCGATGGATATCAGGGCGATGACCGCGACGAACACGGGCTCCACCTTTGAAGGGAACTTGTCTATGTAGTAGATGGAAGGCGGCAGCACCTTGAACTGGAAGACCGTCTCGATGAACTGGACTATCGTCTCGAGGTTCAATGCCGCCACGACCCCGAGCAATGTCCCAAGAAGGGTGCCTGTCAGGCCTATGATGATGCCCTCTATCATGAAGATGCGCATTATGCTCCCGCTTGTCGCGCCGAGGCTTTTCAGTATGGCTATGTCCTTGTTCTTTTCCATCACGACCATTATGAGCGTGCTTATGATGTTCAGAGCGGCGACCATTATGATGAGAGCGAGGATGATGAACATCGCTACCTTCTCGAGCTTCAACGCCGAGAACAGGTTCCTGTTCATATCCATCCAGGTCCTTGTCCAGTAAGGACCTTTTATCTCCATCATTATGTCGTCAGCTATCTTTTCGGCGTCGTAGATGTCGGTTATCTTCACCTCGACGCCAGTGACCGCATCCCCCATCCTGAAGAAAGCCTGGGCGTTCTCAATGGAGATGAACGCCATTGACGAGTCGTACTCGTACATGCCAAGCTCGAAGATGCCCGCTACCTTGAAGGCCGCCATTCTCGGGACCGGCCCAGCCGGAGTCATGGTCCCCATGGGGGATATGACATTGACGGTGTCGCCGACCGAGACGCCGATGTTCCTGGCCAGCTCGCGGCCGATTATTATCCCAGCGGATTCCGCCCCTTCGCCGAGCCTGGGCCTCAAGCCTTCCATGGAGCCTTCCTTTATCTTCTCGGGAAGGACGGTAACTGACCCGGTCGTCTCCATGTCAAGACCCCTTATGACCGCGCCGATGACACCGCCAGAGGCTGATATCATGGCCTGATTATAAGTAAAGGGAGTAGCTCCCACCACGCCCGGCACCTGAAGGACACGGGAGGAGACCTCCTTGTATTCCTTCATGGGCGCGCCTAATTCGGTTACGACGACATTCGCGTTAATGCCGAGTATCTTCTCTCTCAGGTTCTCCTCGAAGCCGGTCATGACCGAAAGCACGATGATAAGGGCGGTCACTCCCACGGTTATCCCCAGAATGGAGATGAAGGTGATGACCGAGATGAAGGTCTGCTTTCTTTTAGCCTTGAGGTAACGCAGACCTATGAAGAGTTCGTATGCCATTTATCCTTTGGTATTACGCGACCACGGCTTATATGATAACCGCCGTGGATTAAAAAACCTGTAGCACGGGATTAAAAAAGAAGCCCCGCGCCTTGAGCGAACTTCAGTTTATCATGGGTTTTCCACCATTCGCGGCCGAATTACCTCCTGAGCTGCGGAAAGAGTATTACATCCCTTATGGAAGGGGAATTCGTCATGAGCATAACGAGCCTGTCTATGCCTATGCCCTCGCCTGCCGTTGGCGGCATGCCGTACTCAAGGGCGCGCACGAAGTCCTCGTCCATCTCGTGTGCCTCGGTGTCTCCTGCCGCCTTTTCCTTAAGCTGGCCGACGAATCGTTCCCTCTGGTCAACGGGGTCGTTGAGCTCGGAGAAGGCGTTGGCTATCTCGCGGCCCGCCACAAGCAGCTCGAATCTGTCGACTATCGACGGGTCCTTGGCGTTCTTCCTCGAAAGCGGTGAGACATCAAGCGGATAGCGGGTAACGAAAGTCGGCTGGATGAACCTGTGCTCGGCAACAGATTCGAATATCTCGATGAGTATCTTGCCGTGGGAGAAGCCCTCAGGGATAGTAAGGCCTATCTCCTTTGAAAAGGCATGTGCCCTGTCCTTGTCAGTGAATATCTCTTCAGGGGCCTTCGAGTGCTTCCTTATTGCATCGTATACGGAAATCCTTGTCCAGGGCGGGGTAAAGTCTATCTCGGTTCCCTGGTAGTCTATCTTCATCGTGCCGTTTATCTCAAGGCAGAGCTTGCTTATGAGCTCTTCGGTCAAATCCATCAGGTCTTCGAAGGTGGCGTATGCCTGGTAGAACTCGAGCATCGTGAACTCGGGGTTGTGCATGGTGGAGATGCCCTCGTTCCTGAAGTTCCTGTTTATCTCGAATACGCGCTCTAATCCGGCGACGACCAGCCTCTTCAAATAAAGCTCCGGGGCTATCCTCATGAACAGCTCCATCTGGAGCGCGTTATGGAATGTCTTGAAAGGCCTTGCCGCCGCCCCGCCCGGTATTGGCTGGAGCATGGGCGTTTCGACCTCCATGAACTCTCTGTTCGTCAGAAAATCCCTTATGAACTTTATTATGCGCGACCTCTTTACGAATACATCCTTGACCTCGGGGTTGACCATGAGATCAAGATACCTCTGCCTGTAGCGGGCCTCTACGTCCACGAGGCCGTGCCATTTTTCGGGCAACGGGTGCAATCCCTTGGCGAGAAGCTCTAGGAAGTCGGTCTCTATCGTGAGCTCGCCCGTCCTTGTCCTGAAAAGGCTGCCCTTGAGCCCTACTATGTCGCCCAGGTCGCAGTTCTTGAACAGGCCGTAGCCTTCTTCTCCGAGGATGTCCTTTTTCATGTAGGCCTGAACACGGCCCGTCCTGTCCTGTATCTGTATGAACGAGGCCTTGCCAAAATCCCTCTTCGCGATTATCCTACCCGCGACCGACACCTTCCTGTCGTTCGTCGCCAGCAGCTCTTCAGCTGAAAGGTTGCCGAACTTCGCGGCTACATCCGCGGCGGTCGTCTCCGGCTTGAAATCATTCGGGTATGGGTCTACCCCTGCCTCCTTGAGAGAGGAGAGCTTTGCAAGGCGCTGTTGGAACTCCGTAGATCTGTCTTCCACCAATATGACCCCTGAGTAGATTTGATCCGTCTAAACTGCTTAAAACCGGCGGTATTTCCTTTTAAAGGCTGAAAAGATTAATGTATAAAGTTATCCCATTTAAGGGGCGTGAGTCAAGGGAAAAGGGTGTATTTACAGGGGTTTGGAAAAGGCGCTCAGAGGTTCTGGGGCTGCGTGAAGCCATTGGTCAAAAGGGACTTTATTGGACAGGTGGCGTCAAGGAACAGATACGCCCTCAATAGGCTCAAAAGGCCTGCCGAGCGCTTCTGCCACAGACCTGTGGACGACATGGCCGTCCACGAGGTTCAGCCCGCGCTTCAACGGGACGCTGGACAGCGCGCCTTTCAAGCCTGATTTGGCGAGCTGAAGGACAAAGGGAAGTGTCGAGTTTGTAAGGGCGAATGTCGATGTCCTGGGCACGGCACCGGGCATGTTCGCTACCCCATAATGTATGACGCCGTCCACCTCGTAGACCGGGTCAGAGTGGGTCGTGGGCCTTATCGTCTCTATGCACCCGCCCTGGTCGACCGAAACATCGACGATGACCGCGCCTTTTTTCATGGTCTTTATCATATCCCTGGTGACGAGCCTCGGTGTCCTCGCCCCGGGTATATGGACAGCGCCTACGAAAAGGTCGGCCTTGCCGAGTCTCTCTTCGAGGTTGAAGTGGTTTGAATAAAGGGTCTGCACCCTAGAGCCGTAAAGGTCGTCAAGAGCCCTTAATCTTTCGGCCCTGGTATCAAGCACAGTGACCTGCGCGCCGAGCCCGACCGCTACCTTCACCGCGTTCACCCCGACGATGCCAGCCCCGGCGATTACGACATGGCCCGACTCCACGCCCGGTACGCCGCCCAGGAGCACGCCCCTGCCGCCGTATGCTTTCATGAGGAAATGCGCGCCAGCCTGGACACTGAGCCTGCCCGCCACCTCGCTCATGGGCGCGAGTATGGGGAGAGTGCCGTTGTCGCACTCCACGGTCTCGTAAGCTATCGCCGTTGTTCGGTTTTTAATGAGTTCAGCCGCGAGTTCATGGTCAGCGGCAAGGTGGAAAAAGGTGAAAATTGAAAGGTCTTTACGGAGGAATTGGTACTCGCCTGGCCTCGGCTCCTTGACCTTGACGATAAGAGAAGCCCTGTTCCAGACATCAGCGGCTGAATCAACGACTTCGGCCCCGGCGGCTCTGTATTCTTCGTCGGTTATCGCGCTCGCTGCGCCCGCGCCGGTTTCAACAAGGACGCTGTGGCCTGCCCTGACAAGGGCGGCCGCTCCGGAGGGCACAAGCCCCACGCGGAACTCGTTATCTTTTATCTCGCGAGGTACGCCTACGACCATCAACTGATAACCTTTTTAATTCAGTATGTTACAACACCTTAAAAGAACAGGCTAACAGTTTTGAAAGCCTTCGTCAAGGCCTTATGCCTGCTCTTCCTTGGCATTTCTGATAAGCGGCAATACGGTCTTTTTAAGGTATGCCATATCAGCCTCCAAAGTGCTGAGCTCCTCGGGGCTCAGCATGTAAGGGGCTATTGGTATGTCGCGGAGGAAAGCGTTCCTGAAAATACTGCCGTTAATTTTCATGAACTCAGCGGGGATGATATTCGGGGCGGTAACATCGTTCATTATGGCCCATGCGAGCGTCCATGCCCTGGATACATTGCTGAGGTCATAGCCTCCGCCACCGAGGGCTGCCCAGGGTATGTTCATGGCACGGAAACGCTCGACCGCCTTCTCAAAGCTGTTGGTCGTAAGGCTGAGGTGCGTAAGCGGGTCGGTCTCAAATGAATCTACCCCTAACTGCGTGACCAGAATATCGGGCTGAAACTCCTCTATTATCGGCTGGACGACTTCGTCGAATGCCTTGAGAAAGACCGCGTCGCCTGTTGAAGGCGGCAGAGGCATATTCACAGCAAAGCCTTTCCCTGAGTTGACCCCTATGTCGGTCACAAGGCCTGTGCCCGGGAAAAGCCATTGGCCGCTTTCGTGGACAGAGAGCGTCAAAACCCTGTTTGTATCGTAGAACGCGAACTCGACGCCGTCTCCGTGATGGGCGTCTATGTCAACATAGGCAACCCTTTTCCCGAGGCCAACGAGATACTTTATGGCGATCGCCGCATCGTTTATGTAGCAGAAGCCTGACGCCCTGTTAGGCATGGCATGGTGTAGGCCGCCAGATATGTTAAACGCCACATCAGCCTTGCCCTCCGCCACCAGCTCAGCGGCCTGCAAGGAAGCCCCGGCGCAAAGGGCAGACCACTCGAAAACGCCGTTGAAGACCGGGTTGTCGGCGTAACCCAGGCCGTGCTGCGAGCCGTCCACCGGGATTATGCCGGTATTCGCCTCTTTCAATACCTTTATGTATTCGGGCGTGTGGAAAAGGAGAAGTTCCTGCTCGGTCGCGCTCCTTGCCTCCACCATCCTTGACGAGGGCAATTTGTCAAGCCCCAAAGCCCCTATGAGCTCGCCGGTGAGGCGCAGCCTCACCGGCTTCATCGGGTGCTCCGTGCCGTAGTAAAAAGCGCCGAACCTGTCTGAATAGACAAAGGCGGCCCTGACCTTCTGCTCTTTCTTCGATAGCCTATTCATATCTGAGCGCCTCAATCGGGTCCATGAGCGAAGCCTTTCTTGCCGGATAGATGCCGAACACGAGCCCTACGAGGGCCGAGAAACAAAAACCCAGCGCGACCGACCAGAAAGTAATGACAGTACCCCATTCGCCGAAGCGCGACAGAAGCTCCGCTATGGAAACGCCCGCCCCTATGCCGATGACCCCGCCCGAGACCGTTATGACAAGGGCCTCGATGAGGAACTGCCTCAGAATATCCTTTCTGCGCGCGCCCACGGCCATGCGTATTCCTATCTCCCTTGTCCTTTCGGTCACGGAAACGAGCATGATGTTCATGACCCCTATGCCGCCTACGAGAAGCGAAACTGCGGCTATGCCGGAAAGGAGCACCGTGAAGGTGCGGGTCGTCTCCTGCATGGCCATCATCATCTCTGTGAAGTCCCGTATGCTGAAGTCAGACTCCGCGCCCGGCAATATCCTGTGACGGGCGCGCAAGACCCTTTCCACGCCCTCTTTCACGGACGGGATTAATGATGTCTCCTCGACCTGTATGGTTATGTCGCTTACGAAGTCCTGAAAAAAGACACGCCTCTGCGAGGTGGTCACCGGGATGAATATCTGGTCGTCCGGGTCTGAAAACGAGGTCTGGCCCTTAGTCGCCATTACCGCTATGACGGTAAAGGTCTGCCCCTCTATCTTGATATCCTCGCCTATGGCCAAGCCTTCTCCGAAGAGCTCTTGTCTGACTGTGCTGCCTATGGCGGCAACCCTTCTGACAAGCTTAATATCAGTCTGTTCGAAAAAACTGCCTTCCGCAACCTGAAAATTGTTTATTTCGATATATTCGGGGGTTGTGCCGGTAATAAGGGTGGAAGCGTTCCTGTTAGAGTACTTCACCTGAGTTGAGCTGGCAACGACCGGGCTTATATATCTTATGCCCGGGACCTCTTTTGCCAGAGCCTCGGCGTCCTCGATGGTCAGTGTCTCTACGCGCCCGGTGCGCACATGCCCCATCCTTGCGGCCCCGGGCCGTACCCGAAGGACATTGGTGCCGAACCTGGACATCGACTCCATCACCTGCTGCTTGGCGCCCTCGCCCAGAGAGAGCATGGCGATTATAGCGCCCACGCCGATGATGATGCCGAGCATGGTAAGCGAGGTCCTCATCTTGTTGGCGATGATGCCCCTGAAGGCGGTGCGCAGTATCTGGAAGAAGAGCATGGGAACCTGTTCTTTAAAAACGAATAATAGAACTATTCATTTTTTTGAGTTGTCGAAAATTATGTTATGCTCAAACCATACAAATAACTTAGGGAATTTTTTATCTATTTTTACTAACCCAAAAGGCGTTTCCTTCTTTATAATTAGTCAAGAAGCCTTCATCCTTCAATAATGGCAGTATGTAACTAAGCCATTGTGGCGATTTTCCTCTTTGAAGCAGTATTTCACCCAATGAATTAGGAGCCGGATTATCCCGGCACGCGCCCATTTTTATCGGACTTCTCTCTATAATAATCCTTCTAATCAGATTAATATTTTCTAAATCTATACATACAATGGTGCCTGTTGGTTTCCCATGATCATCCAAAGTGTGAACTTGCAGATCTGAATTGGTATTGCCAACATACAGGAATGGCTTACCCTTAAATGTCACGCCCTTATTCATCTTCCCTCACTCTTGATAATAAGATTCAAACATGTACCATTTAGCAGGAAGCAAACACTCTAGCTACTTCCTCCTCCTCAGCGCACAACCCGCCCGTCCTTTATATTGATGATCCTCTGCGAGCATGCGGCCACGGTCGGGTCGTGGGTTACGAGTATGAGGGTAGTGCCCCTTGAGTGCAGGCCGTCAAACAGGGCCATTATCTCCTTGCCTGTGCGCGAGTCCAGGTTGCCAGTCGGTTCGTCCCCGAGAATGATTGGAGGGTTTAAGACGATAGCCCTGGCGATAGCGACCCTCTGGCGTTCGCCGCCTGAAAGCTCGTTTGGCCTGTGCTTCATGCGCCGCTCCAGGCCGACCTCTTTCAAGGCCGCCCTGGCGAGCGCTTCGGAATCATTGACGCCAGCGTAGAAAAGAGGCAACTCGACATTTTCAATCGCGGTGTGTCTGGCGAGGAGGTTGAAAGACTGGAAGACAAAACCGATGTTCCTGTTGCGCACGGCCGCAAGGGCATCCTCGTCCATTGAATCGACTCTTACGCCGTTCAGGGAATAGGTGCCCTCGGTGGGCCTGTCAAGGCAGCCTATGAGGTTCATGAGAGTAGATTTACCGCTGCCGGAAGGGCCCATTATGGAAACGAACTCGCCCTTTTTTATGTCGAGGTCGACAGAGGAGAGCACCTCCACGGTCGACCCTCCCATCAGATATCTCTTTGTTATGCCCCGGAGCTCTATCAAATCCGGCCCTTTTCCATTATGAGGTTACGATTAAAATTCTCCGCCATAAATGACGTAGAATTTTGATGGTATGGAAAGTCATTTTTATTTGCCAGCCTTGACCCGCCGCTAAAGCGGCGCGATTGCGGCTGGCATACCCATTCAAAAACGCCCCTCTTTTTCTAAAGAGGGGCGGGGGAGATTAATCACAAACATAATTCCCCTCAGTCCCCCTTTAGAAAAGGGGAAGTGAAAATAAAAGTCCTCGCTGCGCTCGCAAATGACAGAATCAGGTTCAGGCTGCTCAAAAAGCTCCAGATGCGAGGCGTCGAGGAGCGAGGAATGAGGCATACTCTTTTGTACGCCGCAATTACGAGCTTTGAAAAGAACGACACAGATGGGACTTATTCCAAGCCTGTCTTAAAAGAACATCCTTCTTCTCGGCTGCGCTCCATTGCCGTCAGGCTTCGATATGCCGGAGGTCACTACCTCGTCGCCTTCAGAGACACCGTTTTTTATTTCGGTTGAAACGCCGTCGGCGGCCCCGGTCTCAACCTCCACGAACTCCGGCTTCCCGGCTTTCATAATATACACGCCTGACTTCGAGCCCTTTGACTTCACGGCCTCCCTGGGCACGAGGAGCGCGTCTTTCCTTACCTCGGTAAGTATCTTCACATCAGCCGTCATGCCCGGCTTAAGGAGAGCCTTGTCCTTGTCGACGACCTTCACGACCACATCGAATACCGTGATTGTCCTCTCTGTCCGGCCCTGCGGGGCGACCCTTTCCACCACGGCCTCGAATGTCCTTTCAGGCAGGGCGTCAACGGTAACGGAAGCCGCCTGGGCCGGATTTATCCTGGCTATGTCGACCTCATCTACCCCGGCGGTCACGAACATCTTATCGAGGTTTGCCATGCTGAATATCTGCGTGCCCTCGGAGGCCGAAGAAATTGTCGAGGATATGACCTGCCCCCTGTCCACGAACTTTTTCAAAATCGTCCCGGTGAAGGGAGCTCTTATGCTCGTATCCGCGAGCCGCTCCCTTGCCTCTTTCAAAGCCTCGCTCGAATGCATCAGCTCTGATTCGGCTATGCTTACCTCTGTGCCTGCCTTCTGAAAAGCTATCTCCGAATCTTCAAGCTCCTGCCTTGAGATTATTCCGTCCTCAAAGAGTTTTTTCTGCCTGCCGAGCTTCACATCGAAGTCCCTCAGCGCGATTTTGGCCCTCTCGAGCCTGGCCTTTGCCCCGAGGAGCGCGGCTTCGGCCTGCTTCGACCTGGCCTGTTCGGTCTCTGGGTCGAGCTTCACGACGACCTCGCCTTTTTTTATGATGTCGCCAGCATTGTTAGAAAACTCGATTATCTCGCCTCCGGCCTTGCTCTTGACTATGACCTCTATCTCGGGGTTTACCGTGCCGTTTGCCATGGCCTCAAGCTTGAGGTCTCCCCTTACGGCCTTCGCGGTCTTGACCGGCTCAGCTTCCACAGCCCCTTTTTCACGGAACAGATAAAACGCCGCGGCCGCTATTATGAGCAGACCTATCGCTATGAAAAGCCACTTCTTCATTCGACCTCTTCGATATCAGTTATTCTGACGCCGAGCTCTTCCAGGAGCGTTCCTTTTTCCCTGTAGAAGGCGACAAGCGAAGTATTGTAATCGGATACCGCGTCCAGCCTTTTAAGCCTGGCAAGGAGCAGGTCTTCCTGAATCCGCAGGACATTGAAGGTCGTGCTCCTTCCAGCCTCCAGCTTTTTCTCTTCGGCATCGAGCGTCTCTTCCGCGAGCCTTACCGCCTCGTCAGCGGCTTCAAGGCGCTTCAAGTCCGTCTCTATCTGTTCCAATGCGCCGCCCAGCCTGAAGACTATCTCCTGCTCGAGGCGCTTGAGCCTCAAGACCGCCTGAGCGGCCTGAAGCCTTGCCGCTTCCAGCTCGCCCCTTGCGGCCCTGTTACCCAGCGGGTAGCTGAAGACGACTCCCACGGACCATTCGGGATTTGAGTTTATATCGCTGAACGAGCGCGAGAAGGAATCTCCAAGTCCGTTGAAGCCGTAGCTCGCCTCAAGGTCTACTTCCGGCCAGGCCTGGTCGGCCCTGTATTTCAGGACTATTCTTTCCCTTTCAAGGGCTGTCTTGAGCTCCATGTAATCGGGCCTCGCGGACAGCGCGGTCGATACCGCGTCTCCAGTGGCCCCGGAAGCGGGCCTCAATGTCCCCTCTCCCACAGGCACCAGCTCGTCGTCCCTCATAGCGTAGGCATCCGCCGCAATCAGCTCTTTCAATCTTCTCTGGGAGTCCTGCACGGATTTCTGCGCTACAAGCAGGTCTTCCTTGCGGGAAGCCGCCGCGGATTCGGTCTGCACGACTTCCAGCCTCGAAAGAGCCCCTGCCTCGAGCTTCTTCCTGTTCACTTCAAGAAGCGTCTCGGCTAACTGAAGAGATTCCCTTCTTACCTCAAGGCCGCCTCTGGCCGACATGAGCGCCCACCACGCGCCCGCGTATTCGCTCAACGCGTCGGAAAGGAACTGCCTGAACCGCTGCTCAGAGGCCGTCTTGTCCTTCAACGCGACGGTCAGCGCCAGAAGCTCTCCGTTGCCAAAGCCCTTCAAAAGAGGCTGGCGCACCGTGACGCCTGTAAATGATTCATATTCGAATTCAAAGCCTGAGAATGTGTCAGCCGTCCAGTCGTCCCTGACCTCGAACCTGTACTCCGTGCCGAGGCCGGTCGTGCCAGAGATGCCCGCGTTGAAGCTGTACGCCTGCGATTCAACCGACCTCAACCCACCGGCAGCCACGCTCGAACGGGCGGAAAGCGGCATTGACGCGTCCCCCCTCTTAAAAGAGCCGAACAGCTCGGGGTCGAACGCGCCCTGGGCGCTCAATACATTCGCGCCAGCTATCCTGGGGTCGAGCCTCGAGGCCTTGACCTGGAGGTTGTTCTCGATGAGCATCCGCATGCCCTGCCTGAAAGGCAGCTCAATGCGCTGCCCATCGGATGCGGCAGCGCCGGAAGCCGTGAGAAAAAAGGAGACAAGAAGGACCGATGTGCGCAGGTTCAGCATTCAGAAGTAAAACGGATGAGGGGCATGAAATGTTCCGTGGGCCGTCCCCGGCAAACGGCAGATCATTTTTTGTCTTTCCTGTCAGCGCTCCGGGCGCTTTCGCGGAGGAGCACTTTCCTTGGCCTTATCCCGACGGAGTGGTCTTTCGGAGCCGTTATCTTTTTAAGGGCGTCAAGCCTGCCCTGCTTTTCAAGCCTGTTGTAAATGCGCACCCACGCGCACTCGCACTCTATATTCACTTCGCACTTGCCGTGGGCAACCCCGCCGCACGGGCCGTTCAGCAGGCCCTTGGGGCATTCGGTATGCGGGCATATGCCGCCGGTAGAGTCAAGCACGCACTCGCCGCAAAGCGAGCACCCTTCGAAGAACCTGCCCACGCGCTCGACCGTGGCGAGGAAAAACGAATCAAGCGCCGGGAACACTGGCTGGGTCTCCTCGACCGAATCGGCGACCGTCCTCACGCCCGCGCCGCAAGCAAGCACAAGGACCGCTTCAGCCTCCCTGAACTCCGGCTTATTCCTGTAGTCCTTCAAGACGAGCTGCCTGTAGCAGGTCTCCTCCGGAAGGGAGGCGCCGACGACCTTTATCCCGTTCTCTTCAAGGATGGCGGTCATCTCTTTAAGTTCCTTTTCACCGCCCGTGGCGCACTGCTCGGCGCACGAGTTGCATCCGAAAAGGTAGACCGACTTTTTGCCCTCGAGAGAGGCGAGGATAGCTTTTATGTCCTTTTTCTTCGTGATTATCATGAGGGTATTTTAAGTATAACCGCTTATAGGTTTAACTGGCTGCTCAAAAAGCTCCATATGCTAGGCGTCGAGGAGCGCGGAATGAGGCGTACTTTGTTTGTACGCCGCAATTACAAGCGACGATGACAACAACGCAGATGGACTTTTTCAGCAGCCAGAATTTTATTTAGCGCGGCTAGCCGCAACTACCGTGTTCTTGAGCAGCATTGCGATGGTCATAGGGCCAACGCCCCCGGGCACGGGGGTTATGAAAGACGCCCGCTCGGAAGCTCCCTCGAAATCGACATCTCCCACGAGCTTGCCTTCCATCGTGCGGTTCATGCCCACATCTATCACAACCGCGCCTTCCTTGACCCACTCGCCCTTTATGAACTCGGCCCTGCCGATGGCCGCCACAAGTATGTCGGCCTTCCTGACCCTTTCGACGAGGTCTTTTGTCTTGGAATGGCAGACTGTCACGGTCGCGTTTCTCTTCAACAGCATCATGGCCATCGGTTTTCCGACGATGTTGCTCCTGCCGACGACTACGGCGTCCTTTCCGGAAAGGTCAACGCCCGTCGAATCAAGCAGGCGCATGACGCCGTATGGCGTGCATGGCTGGAGAACCGGGTTTCCTATCATGAGCCTGCCGACATTGTATGGGTGGAAGCCGTCCACATCCTTTGACGGGGATATCTCTTCCAATATCTCTTCCTCATTTATCTGTTTGGGAAGCGGGAGCTGCACGAGTATGCCGTGTACCTCTTTCGAAGCGTTCAGCTTTCTAATGAGGCTCAAAAGCTCCGCATGGGTGGTCGTGTCCGGCAGCTTATGCTGCACCGAATTTATTCCCACCTCTTCGCAGGCCTTTATCTTGTTTCTGACATATACTAACGAGGCGGGGTTTTCACCGACGAGCACGACCGTAAGCCCCGGCGTGACTCCGGTCTTCTCCTTTAACGCCTGTATCTCGCTTCTGAGTTCGGCCCTTACCTGGGCCGCTATTTCCTTGCCGTTTATTATCTTTGCCGTCATTACATTTTCCATATACTTTCCCGTTATTTTTCACAAAAGTATACTTTAACAGGGCTGATAATGCAAAAGATTATTGCTTTTCAGGCCAGTACAAGTTGCCAGAGCGGGCTTCAGGGCTTTCTTTCGCTTGACTTAACCGGGCCCCGGTGATTAATTAGAGGTAATATCTTCGAATCATTAATGATTTCTTTTTCTTGGAAGGAACAAGGGAAGGAGGGATGATGGGTTTTTGGGAACACATAAACCAGGAGCTTAAAAGGGCGGTCGAAGAGGGCTGGACGGCTGTAAAGGAGAGCGCGAAAATAGGCAAGCTCCGCCTGAACATCCACAACCTTCACAAGGACGCTGAAAAGCACTTCAAGGACATAGGCGGACTAGTGTACGAGATGGCCGTCGACCCTTCGGAGAACCCCCTGCACAAACCCGAAGTCCAGAGGCATATCGGGGAAATAAAAAAGATAGAGACTCAGACAACGGCCCTGGAAGAGGAAATACAAAAACTCAAGCACAAGGAAGCCTCAAAAGAAACTGCCGGGCAGTAAACCACGCGCGTTCTTTATTATCCCGTTTTTAAGGAAAGTCTTGGCTGTGCAGGCTTTGCAAGTGCCAGCACAGCGTTCTTATGGAAAACATACCGCTTTTACGCGACATAGTCATACTCATGGCCGTGTCCGTGCCTATCAGCATCCTGCTGACCAGGCTCGGTCTTCCCATTGTAATCGGCTTTCTCCTCACAGGCGTAATCGTAGGCCCTTACGGCGCCGGTCTCATAACCGAGCTTGGCAGGGTCGAGACTCTCGCTCAGATCGGCGTGGTGCTCCTTCTTTTCACCATCGGCCTCGAATTTTCGGTATCAAGACTCCTCAACATCAGAAAAGAAGGCATCCTGGGCGGCGGGTTCCAGGTTGGGCTCACCGTTCTCGTCGTGCTCGGCATCTCACTGCTTCTGCACCAGTCCTTTTCAGTTGCCATGCTCCTTGGCTTCGTAATCTCCCTTTCCTCAACGGCCATAGTATTAAAGCTCCTCGTGGACAGGGGTGAAGTCAACTCGCCGCACGGCAACCTTTCCGTAGGCGTTCTCATATTCCAGGACCTTGCCGTCGTGCTGATGGTCATGATCATACAGTCCATCGGCATAAACGGCGACTCCTCCGCCATGGACATCGCGGGGAAGCTGGGTTTTTCCTTCGCGGCTTTCGCCGTCATAGTCATCGCGGTCATCTGGCTCATACCCAGGATATTCGACCAGGTCGTGAAGCTCAGGAACCGGGAGGTCTTCATCCTCACCATCGTGCTCGTATGCCTCGGCACCGCGTGGGTGACTTCACTTTTCGGCCTCTCGCTGGCCCTCGGCGCGTTCATAGCCGGGCTCGCCATATCCGAATCAGAATACTCCAACCAGATAGTGGCCGATGTCATCCCCTTCAGAGATACCTTCTCAAGCCTGTTCTTCATCTCCATCGGCATGCTCCTTGACATCAGCTACTTCATGGGAGAGATACCCAAAATAGCCCTGCTGGTCGCGGCCATAATCGCCCTGAAGGCTCTAATCCTCGTCGGGGTGGGGCAGATTTTAAGATACCCGCTCAGGCTCTCCCTTGTGGTCGGGTTCAACCTCGCACAGATAGGGGAGTTCTCGTTCATACTCATAAAAATGGGAGAAGAGTACAGCCTGTTCAGCCAGGGCCTGTACCAGTCGCTTCTTGCCGCGTCGATAATAAGCATGGCGTTGACGCCCTTCATCTACCAGAGGTCGTCCAGGCTCGCCTATGATGTCGGCAGGCTCCTAGGCAAGGGCGGCCTGAAGAACGGCCACAAGAAGACCTCGCTTTCCAATCATGTCATCATCATTGGCTACGGCCTTAACGGCCGCAACCTTGCCAGGGTCTTGAAGGAGACCGGCATCCACCACCTCATAACCGACACCAACATGGAGAGGGTCAAGGCCGCCAAAGCCGCCGGCCACTCCGCCTTTTACGGAGACGCGAGCCACCCTGAAGTCTTCAAGAGCATGGGCGTTGAAAAGGCGAAGATGGTCGTAACCGCCATATCCGACCCCATAAGCACAAGGACGATAGTGAAGCTCGCGAGAGATTTGAACCCCGCGATTTCGATACTCGTGAGGACGCGTTACATAAGGGAGGTCGAGGAGCTTTACAAGCTCGGGGCCAATCAGGTAATTCCAGAAGAGTTCGAGACCTCGGTCGAGATATTCGCGAGGGTCCTGCGCGATTACAGGATACCTTCGAACATCATCCAGAACCAGATAGACCTCATACGCCAAGAAGGCTACGCCATGTTTAGAAACCCCTCTATCATGGGCGACAGGCTCGCGAGGCTCTCCAGCATACTCGAAAAGACCGTCATGGACACATACTTCGTGGAGCACGACTGCTCGGTTGCCGGGCAGACCATAAAAGAACTGGACCTGAGGAAGAACTCCGGCACGACGATTATAGCGATTGCCAGGGGCGGGCACGCGAAGACCAACCCTGAGCCGGATTTCAGGATAGAGGCAGGGGACATACTCGTGCTCCTCGGCAGCCACGCCCAGCTGAATGAGGCCTT
>Ga0209211_10007545_pt1 | contig 15208 bp, 18 predicted proteins | sample RifGroA2_FD_183992 | JGI IMG/M metagenome (GOLD analysis project Ga0209211, IMG submission 183992) | Groundwater microbial communities from Rifle, Colorado, USA - Groundwater A2 (SPAdes) (version 2) | ecosystem: Environmental > Aquatic > Deep subsurface > Groundwater | place: Rifle, Colorado... | reverse complement strand
CCCCCGCCAAGCGGAATCAAAATTCGCCCTTTAATAATTGAAAAAAAACGTAAAATGAAAATAATTTACATCGCACAACTAATTATATCCCCGTCAACCCCAATCTGTGGATAACTTAACCCCGCCTCTGGGCGGGGTTTTGGTTGGTTTGTGTAGCCAATAAATGGTTTGTTGTTTGTCCAAACAGAATATATGACATTGGTCATCTTGCGCATGACAGCGACCATGGCGACTTTGAGGGCTGGACTTCGTTGTTTGGTTAGTTTAATAGAATATTTACATCTTAGCCAAAATCCGCTACACTATACGTGTTATGCAAAAAGTCTTCTCTGGCATCCAACCCACCAACATCATTCACATCGGCAACTACTTGGGCACCATAAAAAATTGGATTGAATTGCAGAAAAGCTATGACTGCTTATTTTGTATTGTGGATTTACACGCCATTACCGTACCGCAAAAACCGGAGGCTCTGCGCCAAAATATTTTAAACACTGCCAAGGCCTATCTGGCGCTCGAAGTGGATCCGCGTAAATCGACTATTTTTGTGCAGTCTGCAATTAAAGAGCACGCCGAACTAGCCTGGATTTTAAACACTATTGCCAAAATCGGCGAGATGGAGCGGATGACGCAATTTAAGGACAAAGCCAAACAGCATGCCGCGACTGTCAACCTTGGATTATTCGCCTATCCTGTTCTCATGGCCGCGGATATTCTGCTTTATGATACCGAGGTAGTACCTGTTGGCGAAGACCAAAAACAACATGTTGAGCTGGCACGCGATTTGGCCGAGCGTTTCAATCACCTTTTTGGAGAAACGTTCACCGTACCAGAACCCCTTATTAAAAAAGAAGGCGCGCGTATTATGGGCCTTGATGACCCCACCAAAAAAATGAGCAAAAGCACACCGAGCGCCGCTAACTACATCGCGCTCTTGGACAGTTCGGAAATAGCGCGTAAAAAAATCATGCGCGCGGTTACCGACTCCGGCACGGAAGTAAAATCCGGCGCTGACAAACCCGCGCTAACCAATCTTCTCACCATCTACTCTCTACTCACCGGCAAAACAATTAAAGAAATAGAAAAAGAATACGCGGGCAAAGGCTACGCCGACTTCAAAAAAGGTTTAGCTGATGTGGTGGTTGAATTCTTGACAGATTTCCAAATCAAATTCAACGCCTTGAATGATAGTGATGTCAGAGCTATATTACAAACGGGCGCCGAAAAGGCGCGGACGATGGCGGGGAAGAAAATGGAGAAAATGAGAAAGAAAATGGGATTAGAATAAATTTTCAACACTATGGAAACCTCATCATCTCCTTCAACAAAAAGAGACATCATCAAAAATATTTACCTCTACCTCGTCTCATTCGTCGCTCTCATTATGATGGTCGTTTCCACCGCCGGTCTGATTGACATCGCTCTGCGCACCTTTATCTTCACCAAAGCCGACCGGGCTTTCATGTATTACCCCGGCCCGGAATGCGGGGGGAGCATGATCAAAGGACCAGAAGACCGAGGCGCTAGGACCACCACACCAACGGAATGCGCCGCGCAAGAGGCGAATATCAGAAAACAAAACGAAGAAGAACGCGCCGCCCAAAAACAACGCGACATTGTCCGCGATATCTCCTTCATCTTAGTTGGTATCCCGCTGTTCCTGTACCATTGGAGAATTATAAGGAAAAAAGAATAGAATCATATGGCAACAGATTTGACATTCTCCACTCTCACAGGTACACTATACACATTAATTCTTAACAAAGCTCTATGACTGTCAGATTCAATAATAATGTGAATAACGACCCACCCTGTTGCGGTTAGTTTTTTGCCACACCAAACAAAAGACTCTCCCGCGACGGAGAGTCTTTAATTTTATTCCAGGGTAGTTGAGCGGCACAACGCCACGCTGTTAACGTGGATATCGCAGGTTCGATCCCTGCCCCTGGAGCGCATTTTTTAATTTTAATCTTAATTTATGCCTCACGCGTATACTAAGGAGGATATCCTTGCCAAGTGCAAGGAGGAAAAAGTTAAATTTATTGATCTGCAGTTTAGCGATCTGTTGGGTCAATTGAAGGGTGTTACTATCCCGATAGAAAAATTAGCGGAAGCCATGGATAACAACGTATGGTTTGACGGATCGTCAATAGAAGGATTCGCTCGAATTTTTGAGAGCGACATGTATCTGAAACTTGATCTCTCCACCTGCGCTCTTCTGCCTTGGACTAAAGAAAACGGACACACCACAGCCAGATTCATCTGCGATGTGCACCGGCCGAGCGGGGAGCCTTACGAAAGCGACCCGCGATTTATTTTAAAGCAACAAATAGCTCGCGCCGCCGCGCTTGGCTACACTTTCTATGTGGGTCCTGAACTGGAGTTTTATCTGATGAAGCGCACTGATGACGGCTCAATTATCCAGCTTCCTACCGACAAAGCAGGATACTTTGACCAAGCCACGGATGCCGCGAGCGAAGTGCGCAAAGCCATGACTAACGCCCTACAGGATTTAAATATTAAAGTTGAGGCGCTGCATCATGAAGTCGGACCGGGACAGCATGAGATTGATTTTAAATATAATGATCCGCTCACGACCGCGGACGCGGCGCTTACTTTTAAAATTACTCTTAAGCAGATCGCCCGCCAGCACGGCCTGTACGCCAGCTTCATGCCAAAACCCTTTTACGGCCTCGCTGGCAGCGGCATGCACGTGCACTTCAGTTTATTCAAAGATGGACAAAATGCTTTTTTTGACAGCAGCGACCCATACCGTTTAAGTCCTGTGGCCAAAAATTTTATCGCCGGCCAACTGCGGCATATCAAGGCCATAAATGCCATAGCCAACCCTTTGGTCAACTCTTACAAGCGTTTGGTGGTAGGTTATGAAGCGCCGGTTTATATCTCCTGGGGCCAAACCAACCGATCTGCGCTCGTTCGCATACCGCGCGTAAACCCGGACAAACCAACCGCCACCAGGGCCGAACTCCGCTGCCCGGACCCATCCTCAAACCCATATATCACTTTTGCGGTAATGCTTGCCGCCGGTCTTGATGGAATAGAGAACGAGATGATTCTGCCTGCGCCAGTTGAAGAAAACGTTTTTGAATTCACCTCCGAAGAAATGCTGAACCGCGGCATAGAAACACTGCCAAGCGACCTATACGGCGCACTCCGAGCATTGCATAAAAACCACGTCATCCGCGATGTGCTTGGGGATATCACTTTTGACAAATACTACAATATCAAAATGAAGGAGTGGGACAGCTACCGCACCGCGGTAACAGATTGGGAAAAAGAGCAATATCTGGAAAGGTTCTAGTAAAGTTCTATGATCCTTGAGTTTACAAAACATGAGTCTATAAACATCAACTGTTTAAAATATTGACAATTTCGCGCCTTTTAGCTATAATGCGGGTATTAACACTATGTGGGACCCTGACACCATTCAGGGGCTAGAACCACACAATTACGGATTACGGATAACACGGATTTACGGATGGCGACAAGCCTCTGTATCATCCGTAAATCCGTGTTATCCGCAATCCGTCACTATGTCAAAAAGAATGGCCGCCCTTAGGGCAAAGGTGGATAAGAATAAGCTGTATTCGGTTGACGACGCGGTTAAGCTCGTTAAGGAAACCTCGGGCGTAAAATTTGACGCCGCGGTTGAGGTTCATGCTAATCTTGGCATTGACACCAAAAAAACCGAACAGCAAGTTCGCGTTACCATTGTTTTGCCGCATGGCGCCGGAAAATCAAAAAAAGTGGCGGTTTTTGCCGGAACTCCGGAAAAGGAAAAAGAAGCCAAGGAAGCCGGCGCTGATCTTATCTATGGTGAAGAAGAAATCCAGAAGATAAAGACCACGGGCGCGATTGACTTTGACGTGGCGGTCACCACTCCTGATATGATGCCTAAACTCGTGGCTGTCGCCCGCATCCTTGGTCCAAAAGGACTGATGCCCAACCCCAAAACAGACACGGTTGGGCCGAACATAAAAAAAATGGTGGAAGAACTTAAAAGAGGAAAAGTCACCTTCAAAAACGACGATTCCGCCAACATCCACCAATCAGTCGGCAAAGCGAGCTTCACGGAAAGCCAACTGAAAGAAAATCTTACCGCCTTCCTTGACGCGCTAAAGAAAGCCAAGCCTGCGTCCGCCAAGGGGACATTCATCCATAGCCTGTCCATCTGCGCGACTATGGGACCTTCAATAAAAGTATCAGCTGATTAAACAAATTACCCCTCTTAAGAGGGATAATTTTATCATATGGAGTGCGCTCTTTGCATCAAAGATAAGATAAAAAATGAAACTCTTGAAGAAACTCCAAACTTCGTGCTGGTTTCTGCTTTGGGTTCCTTTATACCATATTACCTTTTGATCATATCCAAGACCCACATAACTTCGCTTTCATCCATAATTAATATTCCGTCGCTAGAAAAAGAATTTGAATCGTTAAAAAAAAAGGCGGAGAAATTTATCAAAGCCAAAACAGGTAACAATTGCATGGCTTTTGAACACGCCTCCGACCAAATCGGAAGGGCCGGCTGTTGCGTAAATCACTTGCACCTTCACCTTTTGCCGTGCGTTAATGGAGAAAAAATCGTCAAGAGAATCACAAACAGTGTGGGCTTGCCCGCCACCATAAAAACGTACGGCGACCTAACCACTTTATTTTACCAGAATACTCCGTACTTATTAGTAGAAACGAATAAAATTTATCTCTGGAAAGACCCTCTTATTTTGAGCCAATTCATGCGCCGCGTGATTGCTGAAGAATATAACATTGTGGAGAGATACGATTGGAAAAGATACCCTTTTTATGAAAACATGACAAAATCCATGAAAGAGTGGAAAAAATGGAAAAAATAAATTATATGATTATTATTGCCACAGCCTCTCTCAATTCCTGCACCCCATCAACGCTGAACAAAATGATATTGGCCGGGGCCGATATTCTTAGATTTAATCTTTCATATGACACAATGGAAGAAAAACTGGATTCCATTAGGGTGGCGCAAAAAATAATTGAGGAGCTGAATGGATCGCAAAAAATACTGATAGACTTGCCAAGCCCTAAGGTTAGACTTGGAAATTATCCGGGGGGCGAACTGCTCATCAAAGATGGAGACTCAATAACATTGCAAAGCGCCGAATATAGCGCCCAACCTTCCATCGCGTTGCCGGTGCAATATCCGGAAATTGGGAAAGAGCTTAACGCCGAACAAACAATAGTCATAGACGAGGGCGAGATAACCCTTAAGGTAACCTACGCGATATCCCCTTCTTCACTTGAATGCCTGGCGATGAACAGCGGCAGTATACTGCCTCTTAAAGGCCTATATTGGCGCGGCCAGAAAATAAATAGTGATGATGTCTTTAACCACACTGCGACCACGGTCCTGCCGTTTCTGGTGGATATCGAACCGGACTTTATCGCTTGCCCCATAATCAACAACGAGGCCGTAGCCAAAAAATACATCAAGGCCATAAATGACACCGTGTGGAAAAATAAAAAGCCAAAGATAATATTTAAAATAGAAGACGAAGAAGGTGTCAACGAGATAGAAAAAATCATGCCTTTGTGTGATACAATACTCCTTGAACGCGGCACGCTTGGTATGCGTTCATCTTTTGAAAAAGTCGGAATTTATCAAAAATACGTCACGCAATTGTGCAAAAAAAATCGCATGCAAGTAATAATATCCACTCAAATTCTTGAGAGTACCATCACAAATTTCATACCCAAACGCTCGGAAATTCTTGACCTGACAAATATTGTCCTGGATGGAGCCTATGGCGTGATGTTGTGCCACGAGACAGGAGTCGGCAGCAGGCCAGCCTACTCAATCTCGGTTGCCAAAAAAATAATCAAAGAGGTGGAAAAAAATAAAAAAAACATTCTTCCTTAAATCTATGCGTATCCGAGAAATTCATGATAGCAAAATGCCATCCATCACCGAATGGCTGCAGGCCACAAGTTATAAAAAAATTAACGCGTTTAGGTCCGAAGATAACCATAAAAGAGACCGGCTGGAAGTCCTATTTCAAATAATAAACCTGCCCTATGATAAACCGGAAAAAATGATGGCCACGGATATAAAAAATCGAACAAAAATTTTTTTGGATGTTCTAAAAAGAAGAGGGGATGAAAAATGCGCTTTAAGATTGGTGCCCACGGTGGACGGCCTGCCCAAACTACGGGTAAGGGGCAAAACGCTAAAAAAGAATCTAACGTGGTTCCACAAGCAAAAAATTGATCATCGTTTATACAAAGTGGAAATAATTCCTCACAATGACGACACTCTTTATTCCGCCATCTTTATCGTAAGTCAATCCTCCATTCAAGGCGAAATTGTAAAAGGGGCCCACTGGCAGCTTACTCAAGGTTTTCACGAGTATCAACCCATAACTTTCCATTACGATTATAATAGATGGCGTCTATCTCCAAATAACGATAAGCAGGCAAGAAAAATACTAAAAAGAGCGATTGGCTATATTCGCGTCGCCAAACAAGATAAACAAAAAAAACTTGCCAGCAAACTTCGAGCCAAATTTAATAATAAAAAACATCTGCTTGGATATTTTGAATTTGTGGTTTACCCGGATACCGGAATTACGTACATTGATTACAACCGCAAAATGCCCAGACAAGACTACTTTAATATAAAACAAGTAAGCAGCGCGGTTAAAACGGATGGTATGGCGGCCAGTAACGGCAAGGCTATTGGAAAGATACGAAAAATTTTTAATCCTAGAAAAGATAAATTCAAGCGCGGCGATATCTTGGTCTGTAAAATGACGACTATTAATTTCATCCCTCTGATGAAAAAAGCTGGAGCCATAATTACGGAACAAGGCGGAATCCTATCGCATGCCGCCATTGTCAGCCGCGAATTAAAAAAACCGTGTCTAGTTATGGTCAAGGATGCCACTAAGCGTCTAAAAAATGGAGACCTGGTTCTGGTAAACGCCACCCAAGGCACGATACATCGCTTATCTTAGCGGCGTTTTGGCATAAGGAAGTCAAGAAGTACCAACCCCAAACACGCTGAACAGCGCTTTTTTTATTTTATGTCGCTGTTGCAAAAGGGCGACATTTTTGTTAGTATATAATACAGATTATACGGATTCCATTGAATTACACAGATTCAATAATCTGTGTAATCATTCACATAATCAATATAATCCGTGTTATTGAGTATGCAAACCTCTCGCGCCAACTACATCTCCTGGGATGAATGCTTCATGCGCATGGCGCACGTGATTGCCGAGCGCTCCAAAGATCCTTCCACCCAGGCGGGAGCGGTTGTGGCTGATCAAAATAATGTCGTAGTTGGTTTAGGTTACAATGGATTTCCAAGAGGAATTGGCAACGACGCTCTGCCGTGGGAACGCGGAGGTGATTTTTTAAACACAAAATACGCCTACGTCTGCCATGCCGAAGAAAACGCGGTGTATAATGCCAACAACTCCACCAAAAAATGCAAAATTTACTGCACCCTGTTTCCGTGCAACGAGTGTGCTAAAACGCTTATTCAAAACGGTGTTGTGGAAGTGATTTTTGAAAGTGATAAGTACCATGACGTGGACGCCTTCGTGGCTTCAAGAAGGCTATTTGACGCCGCGGGAATAAAATACAGACAGTATATCTGTGAATGGACTAAGGTTGGACAACCCCTATGGAGTCAAAAATAATCATCGGCATAATTGGCAAAAACGCCAGCGGCAAGACCACTGTTACCAAATACCTAAAACAAAAATATGGCGCGGCGTCTTTTCGTTTTTCTGATCCGCTTAATGACATCCTGAAACGACTGTATCTGCCCGCTACGCGAGCCAATTTCCAAATGCTTTCCACTATCGTGCGACAAAATTTCAGTGAAGATATTTTATCGCGCGCGATTGCCGAAGACGCCAGAAAAGCGGAAACGCGAATAGTCGTCGCCGAAGGAGTGCGCCGCCCTACTGACATTACCTATCTAAAAGAAATTCACGGCTTTGTTCTTTTAGCCCTATCCACGGAAGCCAAAATCCGTTTTGAGCGTCTGCGCGGCCGACACGAAAAGCCCGACGACACCTCCAAAACCTGGGGGGAATTTTTAAAAGAAGAGAATCAAGAATCAGAGCAGAAAATAGACGAGATCGCGGCAAAGGCTGATTTTACCTTGAATAATAATGGAAATGTGGAGAATTTGTATAGGCAGATTGATGAAGCGGTGAGTAAAATACAAACACCTTAAGTTCAAAATCCAAAATCCTAATGCCAAATCAAGTTCAAATGACTAAAGTTCAAATAACCACTACCATTGTCATTCCCGCGAAAGCGGGAATCCATATCGCATGGGTTATACCATAACCGTTGAATAGCATGGATCCCCACTTTCGTGGGGATGACAATGAATGGTTGATGTTTGACATTTGGGTTTTGAACTTGATTTGAAATTTGGCATTAGGATTTTGGACTTTATGCCTTAGATAATTCGCACTTATCTTCACCGCATGAAAATAAAAATAAAAAAAATAAAAAACGAATCCACCCTCCCTTCCTACGCCCATCCCGGCGACGTGGGCATGGATTTGTTTTCTCAAGAGGATTATGTATTGCAGCCTGGCGAGAGGAAAATCTTTGATTTAGGTTTCGCTATGGAGTTTGATGATGATTACGCCGCTATTGTAAAAGATAAAAGCAGCCTGCCAAAAAACGGAGGCATCCATACCATGGGGGGAGTATATGATGCAGGATATCGTGGCGAGTACAATGTCCAGCTTATCAACCTTGGACAGGAGCCTTATAAAATAGAAAAAGGTAACAAAATCGCCCAACTGGTAATATTCCCTGTGGTGATAGCGGAGTTGGAGGAAACAAGCGAACTTTCCGACAGCTCGCGCGGCGCAGGAAGGTTTGGGAGCACGGGACGATAGACTATGCAATCATACCTGACCATAGTAAAATCCATTCTTGAAAAAGGCGAACGCAAAGATGACCGAACCGGCACCGGGACACTCGCTATACCCGGGGCCATGTTTCAGCATGACATGTCGGCTGGTTTTCCGCTTCTTACCACCAAAAAGGTTCCCTATCGATTGGTTGCCTCGGAGCTGGAGTTTTTTATCAAAGGAATTAGCGACAAAAAATGGCTTCGGGACAGGAACAACCATATCTGGGATGAGTGGTGCACTCCGCTCAAAATTCCCTACGCGCATGACGCGGAAACAAAAAAGAAAATGCTGGAAGAGAGGGATCTGGGGCCGATTTATGGATGGCAGTGGAGGCACTTTGGGGCAAAATACAAAAGTTATGATACAGATTATACCGGGCAAGGAGTGGACCAGCTAAAACGCATGGTGGATGATCTCAAAAAAACTCCTTACAGCAGACAACTGCTTGTGTTGGCATGGAACCCTGTGGATCGCGACAAGGTAGTTCCTCCGTTTTGCCACTACGGATTTCAGGTTACAGTTCTAAACAACAAATTAAATCTTTTCTGGAGCCAACGGTCAGTGGACGTGGCTTTGGGTCTGCCGTTCAACATTGCAAGCTATGCCACGCTCTTGCACCTATTGGCCAAAGTAACCGGCTGTCAAGAAGGCAAACTAACAGGATTTTTGGCAGATACTCACATCTATCTTAACCATGTAGAAGGGCTAAAGGAACAACTCACCCGCGACCCTAACGCCTATCCCCTGCCCGCTATTCAAACTGATAATTTTACAACCATTTTTGATTGGAAAGCGGAAGACACAAAAATTATTAATTACCAAAGTTATCCAACGATTAAATTTGCGATAGCGGTGTGATATGCCTTTCTCTCTAATTGCCGCGGTGGCAAAAAACAACTGCATTGGTAAAAAAAATAAAATCCCATGGAATATACCGGAGGACTTTCAGTACTTCAAAAAAACTACGATGGACAAAACCTGTCTCATGGGCCAAGCCACCTTTGAGTCAATCCTCGGTTATCTGGGGAAACCTTTGCCCGGAAGAAAAACGGTTGTTCTTACTCTTGACCCAAATTTTAAAGCTCCGGAAAATGTAAGGATTTTCCATTCATTGGATGAGGCGTGGGAAAAATTAAAGGATGAAGATGTTTTTATATGCGGTGGAGCCAGCATCTACCGGCAAACCATCAACCGCGCTGATACCCTGTATATCACACTAATTGACCAAGAGCCGAACGGTGACGTTTTTTTCCCGACTATTGACGCAGAAATCTGGAAAGAAACATGGCGCGAAAACCACGGCGGATTCGCGTTTGTAAAGTATTCCAAAATCTCACCCGCGGACAAGGCATAATTTCAACTTATGTTTATCATGATTGAAGGCACCGACGGTTCCGGAAAGAGCTTGCAGACAGAGCTTCTGGTTAAGCGTCTGCGAGAAGAAAGAAAACGCGTTGAACAAATCAGCTTTCCGCAATATGGCGAGAGGAGCGCCGCGTTGGTTGAAGATTATTTAAACGGAAAATTCGGCTCCGCCCAGGAAGTCGGCCCCTATCGCGCGTCCATTCTCTACGCAGTTGATCGTTACGCCGCGAGCAAAAAAATATCTGCTTGGCTGAAAGAAAGCGCTATTGTAGTGGCGAACCGTTATGTAACTTCAAACATGGGACATCAAGGCGGAAAGATTAAAAACACGGAAAAGCGCCGCGAATACTTTGCATGGGTTTATGATTTGGAGTATAATATATTCGGCATTCCCAAACCCGATATAAATATCATTCTCCACGTCCCTGCCGAGATCGCCCAACAGCTCGTGGATAAAAAAGGAGAACGCGAATATTTACACGGGAAAAAGCGCGACATCCATGAAGATGATCTGCGCCATCTTAAAGACGCCGAGGAAGCCTACCTGCAAATCGCTAAGATGTTTCCGGAATATACGGTTGTTGAATGCATGGACAACGGCAAACTTTTGCCACCGGAAGACATACAAGATAAGGTGTGGAGAAGTTTGACATTTGGATTTTGACATTGATTTGACATTAGAAAATTTGACATTTGACATTCCAACCATATGCTTATCTCTGCCGGCGAAATTATTAAATCAAGCTGGGATCTATACAAAAAAAATTGGAAACACTTTACAGCATACGTGCTTCTGCTTATTTTGCCTTCGCTGTTGCTCGGAGCGCTTACCGCGGGGTTGTCGGTATTATCTTTCATATATTTTTCAAATAACACTATCTTGAACGTGGCTCTGCTCCTGGCGGTGATCGCGGCGGCCTTGGTATTTGGATTATGGATTTCCATCGGTCTGGCTCAAGCCATAAAAACCAGACTTAGCAACCAAGAATTGCCCACCTTTAGATCAATGCTCGGCTCCACCAGCCATCTTATCTGGCCGGTAATCTTCACTTCCCTGCTTACTTCTCTGATTATTCTGGGAGGGGTACTGCTTTTTGTCATCCCGGGCATCATCTTCATGGTCTGGTATTCCTTCACCTATTACATTGTTGTATTTGACGGCCAACGTGGAGCAAACGCCTTGCGCGCCAGCAAATCCTTGGTCATTGGTCGATGGTGGCAAATGGTGTGGCGAATGATTGTTCCGATTTTCCTATTTAACCTGATTGGTTGGATCATTAGCGTCCTCATTTCCCTTCCATTTGAGCTTTTCCTGTCTGAACAAGGCAACGAAATCGCTTTCCAAGCAAGTTCCACTATCGTGAATATCGTGATAACTCCGCTTGTGGTCGCCTCCTCTATTATTTTATTTCTAAACGCCAAAGAAAATCCGCTAACCGCGCCCGCGACTCAACAATAGACCCAGAACAAACCTCATTCCTCGGGCTGCTTTTTAGCAGCTCTTTTAGTTGCAAAAACACAAAAAAAATGATAAAGTATGTGCGAACATATGCCCCGCTTTACCCCCATCATCGGCCTTGAAATCCATGTTGAGCTTAAAACCAAAAGCAAAATGTTTTGCGGTTGCAAAAATGAGCCGGATCGGGAGGCGCCGAACACTAACATTTGCGAGATATGTCTGGCGCATCCCGGGACTCTGCCCGTGCCTAATAAAACCGCCATCGAGTGGACAGTCAAAATCGCCAAGGCGCTGAATTGCCATGTTAATGAGAACAGCAAATTTGATCGCAAACATTATTTCTATCCTGACTTGCCCAAAGGCTATCAAATTTCCCAATATGACCAACCCATTGGTGAACATGGGTATGTTGAACTAGAATTTTATAATGGAAAAAATCATCGAGATCAGGCGCGAATCAATGTTACTCGCGTACATTTGGAAGAAGACACGGCGAAGTTGACACACGCCCTCTCCCCTTCCCAAGGGGAGATACAGAGGGGTTTGCCGTCAGGTGCGGATACTGGGGTTTCAGCAGAGGACGGCCAACCCCCTGTAGCCCTCCTTAGTGAGGGGGGCAGGGATAAGTCACTCGTTGACTTCAACCGCGCGGGCGTACCTCTGGTGGAAATTGTTTCTGACCCGGATGTGGAGAGTGCGATTGAGGCCAAGACCTACTGCCAAGAACTGCAGTTGATTCTCCGTTATCTAGGCGTGAGTGACGCGGACATGGAAAAAGGGCATATGCGTTGCGAGGCTAATGTGTCGTTACAGGAAACCGGCAAGTTTACCAAAAAAAATGGAGTTATTGTGCCGTTGGATGGCTATAAACTTAATGCCAAGGTGGAGGTAAAAAATATCAACTCGTTCCGCTTTATTGAGAAAGCCATTGGCTACGAGATTGAGCGGCAGACGGCTATGCTGGAAAAAGGCGAAACATGGGAAATGGAAACCCGCGGCTGGGACAGTGAAAAACAAAAAACAGTGCGCCAGCGCGTCAAGGAAACAGCCGCCGACTATCGCTATTTTCCGGAACCGGACATTCCCCCATTCCATCCTCTGCAAATCGCCGGCGAACTGGCTCTGCCTGAACTTCCGGCCGCGCGCCGCTCTCGCTTTCGCGAGGAATACGGTTTTTCATACGCGGACGCGGAGCTATTGTCAAATGACAAAAACTGGGGCGACTACGCGGAACAAGTGATGAGTGAACTTGTGGATTGGGTATCAAATTTGGACGAATCAAAAAAAACCACCGCAGGAATTTTGCGTGACCAAAAACAACAGTTGGCGCGCATGGCTGGCGGATGGCTGACGAGCAAACTCATGGGCGCCATGTCTGAACGTAAAATTGACATTCGTATTTTAAAATTAAAACCGGAGAATTTTGCCGAGCTTATCGCCCTTCTCCACACCAACCGCATCAATTCCACCAACGCCCGAAAAGCGCTTGGTATTATGCTTGATACCAACACCGATGTGGACCCAACGCACATAATGGAAGAAAAAGGATTGGGGCAAGTGAGCGATGAAAGCAAAATTGCCAAAGTCGTGGAAAACATCATCCAAAGCCACCCCAAACAAGTAACCGAGTTCAAAGCCGGCAAAGAACCGCTCATCAAATTCCTCATCGGCATGGTCATGAAAGCCACCGAAGGCAGCGCCGATCCGCAAGTGGCGGAGAGAGTGCTCCGGGAGAAGTTGAAGTAAATTTACCTCCACAGCCAATACCTTCCCATCAATTCCTCACGCACTTTGTAAGCATTTCCGTATCTCAACTATAATGGTCTGGGAAATCTAGACAACCCATTAAGATATAATTTGGTGGTATAATAACCGCCTATGCGTAAAACATTTACCCCCAACCAAAAAGCGCAAATCGCCACATCATAGGGGTATTCTGGTTAAACGTTTGACATTTACCAGTTTACCCCAGTGTTACCTTTCTGTGTAGATTATATACTTTGATTTTCGGACCAGATCAACACCTACTCACCTCACCCCACTATCAACCCAGCCCATAGATCTTCAAGAAATTTCTTCCAGGGCACAATCATGACGTCGCCGGCATCTCGCGGTTTTGGATCCAGCGACACAATTATCGCTCTTTTGGGTTTGTACTCTTCACGAAAAGCGTTTATGCCGCGCAAATGGTGAGAAAGGACTTCTGGTACCCCCTTTACCTCCAGCGCCACATCCCGATCACCAAGAATAAAATCAACCTCCAGCCCTGACGATGTTCTCCAGTAGAAAATTGGATATTCTAAACCCGAGTAATGGCTGTGGGCCGCTATCTCCTGAAAAATCAGGTGCTCAAAAACCCGGCCGAATGCTTCACTGCCAGGTAAAACGGGCCCTCGCTTTAGAAGCGAATTGGCTATACCAACATCAAACAGATAAAATTTTGGCGCTTGGACAATCCGCCTTTTTGGTTTTTTGTGGAATACTGGCAGAAACCTAGCCAAAAGGGTATCAATTAAAATCTGAAAATATTCTTTGGCGGTCGGGGCGCTGACCCCGCATTCGCGGGCTATATTGATGTAATTAACCACCCCCCCATTGCTGAACGAGGCCGCCTCAAGAAACCGGGCAAAGGCCGGAATATTGCGGGTCAGGGCCTCGGCCGCGATCTCTTCTTTTAAATAATCACCCACATAGGAACGGGCTAACGGCTCTGCGTTATCGGCCAAATAATGCCGTGGCAGACACCCGTGATTTAGCGCCCGCGTCAAATCAAATTCTGGAATCTCCGCCGATACCAAAGGAAATAGCTCGTAGCGAATCGCCCGGCCGCCAAGCAAATTTCCACTGCCGCGTTTTAGCTTGCGGGCGCTGGAACCGCATAAAATAAACTGGATTTTTTTGTTTACGATGAGCCATTGAATCTCATCCAAGAGTTGGGGAATTTTTTGCACCTCATCAATAATGACCGGAGCAGAGACCGGACTGGCTAAAAGTTCTTCTCGCAGTAAAAACGGTCGGCTGTTCAGACGCGCGAACTCGTCCGATAATAGCAGGTCATAATATGGAGAATCAGGAAAAAGGGCTTTTAAAAGCGTACTTTTACCACTCTGGCGAGGACCCCACAAAAAACAGCTTTCTGACCCCAAACCAACGAATTTTTGCAATCTGTTAAACATATATTTATAATTACATGTAATTTTAAATATATATTTTATAATATCATGTATATGCAATTCGTCAAGTCTATCCTTACCATTTTTAAGCCAAATCTGTGGATAACATCCGTGTGGATAACACCCTTTGACCGTTTCAGGAGCTCATGCTAAACTATGCTGGATATGAACTACATTCCGTGCGCAACCTATACTTTTCCATAATAAGAGGCCACTCCTTAAGGAGTGGCCATTTTTTTTAACACAAAATAAAACTGAATGAACTA
>Ga0209211_10007544_pt1 | contig 15210 bp, 17 predicted proteins | sample RifGroA2_FD_183992 | JGI IMG/M metagenome (GOLD analysis project Ga0209211, IMG submission 183992) | Groundwater microbial communities from Rifle, Colorado, USA - Groundwater A2 (SPAdes) (version 2) | ecosystem: Environmental > Aquatic > Deep subsurface > Groundwater | place: Rifle, Colorado... | reverse complement strand
GACCGAAAAAGAGCTGGCCGAACGATTGCTTGGACGGCGCTCCCTCTGGGCGGTAAAAGATATTACGGCGGGGGAAAAGTTCACGGTTGAGAATGTCCGCAGTCTTCGCCCCGGTGTAGGTTTATCACCTCTTAATTATGATGTAATCATTGGCAGCGTCGCCGCAAAAACCATTAAGAGTGGCACGCCACTTTCCCGTGATGATGTATCTAAGTAGATTATTTAGGACAGTAACCGCCTTCTGTATGTTTTCCAGACTAAAAGACAGCCAAGTCGTACGTAATAAATATGGTTATTATGAACTTGCGCAGAAACCAACCAAAGAAGAGTTAAAAAAGTATTATTCAGAGAAATATTATCAGGAAGCGAAAGGTGGCTATCAACAAGAATATTCGACCGACGAGATTGCCTACTTTAAGAATAAAACTGAACAAAAATATCAGGTTATTAAGAAAATTCTTTCTTCGTCCGACCACGCTCGCACGTCGCTCTTAGATGTAGGTTCAGGCGAGGGTTGGGTGCTACATTTTTTCAAGGAAAAAGGGTGGCAGGTCGCCGGTGTTGATTTCAGCGAGTTTGCTTGTAGAAAATTTAATCCTGATTGCGCCGGTGACGTTCAAGTGGGAGATCTCTATGAAAACCTACAAGTATTGGCTGCTGCCCGAAAAACCTTCGATGTTATTTGGCTTGATAATGTCTTGGAACACGTCCTTGATCCCTTATCTTTATTGCAAATGTGCCGCGGTCTGGTGAGTGACGGCGGCGTATTGGTTGTTGAAGTGCCAAACGATTTTTCTCTGATACAGGAGTATGCGTTACAGAAAGGGTATGTTGCAAAGGAGTTTTGGGTTGCCCTGCCTGACCATCTGTCTTATTTTAACAAAGCTGGCCTGACTGCGCTCGCCAAAGAGGCGCGCTGGAAATGTAGTAAGATTATAGGAGATTTTCCTATTGATTTTAACTTGATTAATACATCGGCAAACTATATTGCCGATCCGGCCAAGGGAAAGGCCTGCCACCGGGCGCGGGTAGAGATTGAAAACTTGCTTCACGGCGTTTCTGTCGAAAAAACCATTGCATTTTATGAAACGTTAGCAAACCTTGGGCTCGGCAGGCAAATTATTGGTTTTTTTGTTTGTTAAAGAGTATGGTCAAATCATCATTTGCTATAGTCATACTCGGCGGCGGGCTGGTGAAGGGCCGGTCTGGTAAGTGGCGCACTACAAGTTTTAGTGAAAAAGACGCCTTTGGAGCACTGGGAGACAGGTTGCGCGTGGTAGCCGGAGGCATTATTTACGCAGAACATCCTGAGGCAGTTGTGATAGTTTTGGGGGGCCGGGGGCAGCTTAAATCGGTACTCGGTGTTCCTACAGTGGCCAGCATTATTAAACAAGAATTAATAAAACTGAAAGTGCCGCCTAAAAGGGTTATTATTGAGGAAAAATCCGGGAATACCTTTGAACAGCTCGTGACTTTAAGCGGGATTATCCGGCGGGGTAAATATGATAAAATCATGATTATTTCTAATGAGTATCATCTGCCAAGGATTAGGACAATGATAAAGTATGATAGTGCGTTGAATCGTATTTTGCATGACGCTAAGGCGCTTTCAGCTGAAAAAATAGTAATGCGCAAGCACCATAAAAAATGGGCAGGTATAATTGCTAAAGCCTATGCGGGGGCAGCGATGAAACAGCGGATACGGCTGGAGAAAAAAGGGGTTGTCGACATCAAATCAGGGGTTTACAAATACTCTTAAAATAGGTAGTTTTAGTTCATTTGGCCAGGTTCATTTGGCTTGACATTGGGCTTGAGCGCGTGATAAAATTATTGAGACTCTTGATACTAAAAAAGCATGATTAATAAGTACAAAAAGCTCCGGAAAGATTTAAAAATCGATGGGCTAACGCTTGTTAATTTTATCAATTTAGACGATAGTGGAAAAAAACTTGTCCTTGGCTGGCGAAATCATAAGGATGTAAGAAAGCAAATGCTCGCTAACCATGTTATAACCAAGGCGGAACACGCTGGATTTATTGAAAAACTTGTAAAAAATCAAACTCACTTTTGCTGGTTAGTTGAGAAAGATAAAAAATGTATTGGCGTAGTTGCCTTACACGACGTCGATTTTAAGAATAAACATTGTTATTTCGGCGCCTATGCCGATCCACACGGTAAGAATTTCGGCGTAGGTTTCACATTATTCCAAATCATAATTAAACTTGCTTTTAATGTGTTTAAATTGCATTCATTGCGAGGCAGTACGTTTGCTGAGAACCCGGTGCTTTATATTCATAAAAAACTTGGATTCAAAGAGGTTGGCAGATACAATGAGCATACATTAAGAAACGGCGAATGGTTAGATGTGGTAATTACGGAAATTATTAATAGTAACGACTGAGTCTTGTGGACAGCAATCTTTTACAAGATAAAATAATACTTGTTACAGGAGCTAGCCGAGGAATCGGACGCGCGATTGCCCGCGCGTCTGCTTTTGCGGGAGCCTGTGTTATATTGAATTACCGCGGGCGGGAGGCCGGGATAAAAAGTGTTGTTAATGAGTTAAAAAAGCTAAACAAGCACACGATTGCGGTAAGAGCGGATGTCAGCAATTCAAAAGATGTTAAAAAAATGTTTAGCATCATAAAAAAACGGTTCGGACGACTTGATGTACTTGTTAATAATGCAGGAATTAGAAGAGACAGTCTGTTAATGAACACCGCTGAAAAAGATTGGGACGATGTATTGGATGTTAATTTAAAAGGAACTTTTTTGTGCATGAAAGAGACGGTCAAATTAATGCTTCTCTCCGGAGGCCGAATAATTAATATTACTTCAATTGTTGGAACGAATGGAAACCCCGGCCAAGCAGCCTATAGCGCAAGTAAGGCTGGCATAATCGGTTTGACAAAGTCAGCCTCCAAAGAACTTGGGCCAATCGGTATTACCGTCAACGCCATTGCTCCGGGATTGATTGACACAGATATGGTGGCAAATCTTACATCAGAACAACGCGCAAAACTTATTAAAAATACACCGCTTGCGCGTTCCGGAACGGCCGATGAGGTGGCTTCCGCCGCCGTCTTTTTGGCAAGCGAAATGGCTGCTTATGTGAACGGCCAAGTTATCGGTGTTGACGGCGGAATGATTATGTAATTATGAAACCAGTCTTATCAAAAAAATCACAAAGCTTTAAAAGGACGATATCTCCAGTGCGTCAGATAATGATGTATGCGGATCAGGCGTATTTAAAAACACTGGGAATAAAGCCGGAAAATCTTATATCGTTTGCGGGAGGGTGGGTGAATCATAAAGCTCCTTTGGAATTGCAAAAAGCGTATAAAGAAATCGTGAGCGACGACGAGTCTATGCACGCCTCCGGCGGCTACTCCCCAACACTGGGGATGCTTGGCTGTAAAGAGGCAATTGTAAAATTTGAAAAACATACTTACGCGGTTCAGAATCTAGAACCCTGCCACATTGCCATTGGCGCGAGTTCAACACAACTGTTGTCCGATCTAATGCGCGTCTTGCTCGATCCGGATGACAAAGTCTTATTGCTCGATCCTTCATACTGTAATTATCAGTCGCAGATCGTAACTGCCACCGACGCAAATATTATCCGTTTCCCGGTGATTGACGTGGATACTTGGGAATATAACGCAGACAAGCGCATTGGCGCGTTTGTTGACTACATTCAGAAAGAAAGGCCAAAAGCCGTGCTTTTAGTTTCCCCCGACAACCCAACTTCACAAGTTCTCTCGCAAGATTTTGTGGTAGCGGCGTATGAAGCAGTTTGTAGTATAGGCAGTTTTCTCGTAGTTGATTTCGCGTATAAGGATATGGTCTTTGAAGAAAAAATACCAGAATATTTTTCTTGGGGACCAACCGACAACTTAATAAGTATTCATTCCAATTCTAAGTGGTCGAGGAGTTTAGGACGCCGCTTGGGATGGATAGAAGCAGACGAAAGTGTTATTCAGGCGCTTGATTCCATCCAATCATCAACTATTCTTTGTCCGGACACCCTGCACCAAATGGCGTTCCAAAGATGCGTCAATGAAGCTGTCGAAAATAACACTCTGCGGCCCTATATAAAAAAAGTTTCCGATGATTATAAAAAAGCCGCTTTTTTTACGGTTGCGGCAATAAAAAAATATACGAACGCGAAATTTCTTGTTCCACAGGGCGGATTATTCACTTGTATTGATGTCAGCATGGACGGCGCTGTCTTTGTTGAAAAGGCGCTGAAAGAAACCGGCGTGTTGCTTGTCCCTGGTTGGGGTTTTGGCAAAACACTAAAAAATGCTGTTCGTTTATCGTTCGGTCCGCTTGTGTATGACTTACAAAAGATTGAAGAAGGGATAAAACGTGTTAGTCGCCTTTTATGAAAACAGTTTTTATTACGCGCCGATTGCCAAGCATTGCCGAGGAACTGCTTTCCAAGCATTTTAAAGTTACTACCAATAAAAAGAATAAACCAATTTCCATCCGCCAACTTCTTGACGCGGTATCAAAGTATGACGCAATCTTATCAACTGTCAGTGATAAGTTCACCGCGGAAGTAATTGCCAAGAAGAAAAAACTTCAGGTTATATCTAATTACGCGGTTGGGTTGAATAACATAGATGTGTTGTTTGCCAGAAAAAACAGCATTGCTGTTTTTAATACGCAGGATGTTGTCACGGAAAGCACGGCTGATATGACCTTCGCGCTCCTCCTTTCTTTGATAAGAAAAATAGACGAAGCCAAAAGCTTTGTTAAAAAAAGCAAATGGTCGGGGTGGGATCCAGAAATATTTTTAGGCGAAGAACTTTTTGGCAAAACGTTTGGTATTATTGGCTTTGGGAGAATCGGCCAAGCGGTCGCGACCAGAGCCGTGGGGTTTGGTTTGCGCGTTATCTATTGTAATCGGTCAAAAAAAATCACTGAAAATTCTGATCTCACAGGCAAGGTACGGCAGGTTGACCTAAAAACACTGCTTGAAAACTCGGACTATATTTCCCTCCATGTTCCTTTAGAAAAGGACACTTACCATATAATTAATAAAAAATCAATAAGCGTAATGAAGAAAAAACCAGTTATTATTAACATGGCTCGCGGCGGAATTATTGAAAGCAAATCTTTGCTCGGCGCCTTGCGAAGTGGCCGTATCAGGGGCGCGTGTCTTGATGTCACCGAGCAGGAACCGCTTAGCGGAAAAGATCCTTTGGTGAATATGAAAAATTGCCTGGTGGTCCCGCACATTGGAACCGCCACCGTTGAGTGCCGGCGCGCCATGGCGAAATTAGCCGCAGAAAATATTATTAATTATTTTGTATGAATAAAAAAATAGAAGAAAAATTAGCCAAGATTATAAAAGAAATTTTTGGAGTTAAAATTACCGATAGTCTTTCTATGGATAGCGTTGAGGGGTGGGATTCGCTGCGCCATATCCAGCTGATGGCTAAAATTGAAAAAGAGTTTGATATAGAAATTGATTTTCAGGACACGCTGGCGATGACCAACATAAAATCAATAAAGGAGATTATAGAAAAGTATACAGATAAGAAGTAAAAAGTTTATGCGAGTTAACCGGGATCTATTAAGAGAACACCAAAAAATAGACCGTGATTTTTTTGTTGAGTACAATAACGTGTACGAACTTTTTAGCGCGCAAGCCAAAAAATTTCCCCAAAAAATCTTTGCTATTTTTCCGGAATACAACAAGACATTTTCGTACGAAGACTTTGCTGATAAAGTTGTTGAGCGTACGCGGTATTTGCGACAACAGCACGTTTCAAAAGGCGACAGAACAGGTCTTGTGCTCGGAACGTCGCCGGATTTTATTTTGCTTTATTTTGCCGCGTTTCGCGAAGGGGCCACCGTTGTGCCGATTAACCCTGATTTATCGCCGCCGGAGATTGCTTATATTGCCGCTGACGCGAACGTAAAAGCGGTTTTTTATAATGACAGGTTTTCTAAAAAAATTTTAGAAGTGCAAAAAGCCGCCGGCCTAGGACGGACTGTTTTTATAGATGTCTCAAGCATAGACGTAAAAAACGCCCCAGAAGCGGAAGATAGCGCCGCTCCGGATGTTCTCTGCACCGATGAAGCGGTGATAATATATACATCCGGGACGACCGGGAACCCCAAAGGCGTTGTGCTTAGTCATTTGAATTTGCTCGCTGATTCGCAGGCAATCTCGGAATGGTTTTGCTTCACGCCAAATACCCGTACGCTCTGCATTTTGCCCCTATTTCACAATAACGGACAGGTAGTTACATTGCTCGCGCCGCTTAACGCCGGCGGCTCTACCGTGATGGTGCCGCCCAAAACTAGCCTGGGGCTCTTCTGGTCGTTGGTTAGAGAATATAGTATCCACTGGACTAGCGTAATGCCTTCCATATTAGCAATAATTTTAAGCGCAAAATTGGAACGGAAAGATTCAAGCATGGTTGGCATCGTTTGTGGCGGACAAGTGCTTAACGATGAAGTAAAAGCGCAATTTGAGAATACTTTCCACGTTCCCATATTCGAAGGCTACGGGCTGACGGAAACAACATCATTTGCCAGCCTTAACCAATTCCCCGCGAATAATAGAAAACTCGGAACCGTGGGCCGGGCCTTGCCATCCAACGACATTGTAATCCTTGATGAAGCCGGACAAGAGGCCGCGCGGGGCATTGAAGGAGAAATTTGTATGCGTGGTTTGAACATCATGACCGAATACCTTGGCCTTAGCGAAGTCAATAAAAAATCTTTGCGCGGCGACTTGTTTCATAGCGGTGATTACGGCTACATTGACGCCGACGGCTATATTTATTTCAGAACCCGCAAAGATTATCTCATTAGCAAGGGAGGGGAAAAAATTTATCCGAGCGAAGTTGAAAATGTTTTATTTGGGCATCCGGCAGTTGATGAATGCGCCGTTATCGGGGTGCCGGACAAACTGCTCGGGCAAGATATTGTTGCTTTTGTCAAATTAAACAGTAAGTGCTCGAAGGACTCTTTAAAGGAGTTTTTTATCGGTAAACTGGCGCATTATAAACATCCAAAGAAAATTTTTATCGTCAATGAACTTGCGGATCTCACCGACATACCAAAAGGGCCTACCAAAAAAGTTTTATATAGAGAACTGTTAAAATATTATATTGAAAATTTGTGAAACTAGCATTTTTGCATTTGGGAATAGCGTGCGATGATATGGCGGCGTGCCAGAATTTTATTAAAGGCACGATGAATGTTATCGCTGAAAGTGAAACGATTTTTGACGAAAATCAAAACGCTTCGGTATGTCTTTTTACACTTTCCGGCGGCGTCCAGCTGGAGCTTATCACAGGTCCGGTGGTCACAAATTTGGTTAAAAATGGCACAACATATTATCATACGTGTTATGGTGTCCCGGATATTGAGCAAGCGATATTTTTTTTAAAGAAGGAACACAAAGCCTCCGTGATTTCTGAAATCAAGCCGGGTAAATTATTTAACGGACGGCGAGTGGTATTTTTGTACACGCCAATCGGCATTATTGAATTATTGGAAGATAAAAAATGAAAATACTAGGTATCGGCGTGGATATTGAAAGCGTGGAGCGTTTCCATGGCCTGACTATCAAAAGTGACAGCCAGTTTTTAAATAAAATTTACACAAAAAACGAACTTAAATATTGTTTTTCCCATAAGAAACATGCCCAGCATCTGGCGGTCAGGTTTGCTGGGAAGGAAGCTGTTATAAAGGCGATGAATGGCGTCAGCGGTAAGATATTTTCCGTTAAAGATATAAATATAATTAACACCGATAACGGCTCACCGGTCGTCAAAATATCCAAGATATATGGCAACGCACGCGTCCTCATAAGTCTGTCTCACTGCCATGACAAAGCCATTGCTTTTGTTGTTGTTGTTCGCGATTGATATATGCAATTATTTCAGCCAGATAATTTTTCGGAATCAAAAATAAAATACAAGAAAGTATTTGGTGATTTTAATTTTATTACAATACTAAACCATTATTTTAAAGAATATACCCTGAATGATATTTTTCAATTGGATCGACCAGAGGTCAACTCAGAAAATTATAAGGTGGTTCTTAGCATCAAAAATAGGCCAGTCATCATTCTGATTCGTAAATATAAAAATTTATCAGATCTTGAACAAATACGATTATATCTCGACCTTATAGAGAAAATGGCCAAAAATGGAGTGCTTGTGAGTCGTGTAATAAAAAATGAAAACGGCGAATTGGTCATGAAAGTAGGGGAGGACATCATAGCTTTATTTGAATTTATAGAGGGTGAATACTTTTCTCCCACCGAGGAGCGTTTTGCTTCCGTGGCCAAGGCTATAGCAAAAATGCACGCCAGTTTCGACCTTCTGAGCGAAAACTTCGTGAATCAAGTCGCGGAGTTTAGTGAAGAAACAAAGGCTTATTACAATATCATAAAAGAATACTCGGTGCGTGATTTTGACGTCATCCGCGAAATCATTGAAAAAAAAGTTACCAAGGATGATAGTGATCGAGCGGTGTTAGAAAAAATTCCGCTTTTTATCGTTACTGTTGCCGAGATTAAAAGCTTTGAGAAATTATGGTTATCACTGCCGCGTAAGATCATTCATTCTGATCTTCACCCTCATAACGTCCTATTCAAAAATAACGTTGTGGTAGCTATTCTTGATTTTGACGCGGTGAGAATAAGCCAGCGGGGGAGAGACGTGGCGTTTGCACTATATCGTTTCGGCCGTCAATTTTTGGTCAATAAAAATTTGGATCAGGTGAAACTATTAGGTCCAGAGATGCGTGATATATTTATAAAAAGTTACCGGCAAATTCAAGCCATCTCAGATGAAGATGTCGTTCTCATGCCCCTTCTATTAAAAGACGAATTCATTAACAAAGTGCTCTTGGTGCTCAAAGGGATCTATCTTGAGAAGAACCATGTTTGGGCAAAAGATTTATCAAAATTTTTAGTAGCTGTTGAGGAGATTGATTATTTTTGGCCAAAATAGTAATCTATAAAAGGTACGTTTTAAACATTGTAAAAATATTGTTATGAGCAAGATAAGAGTATTAGCAAGCGGTTCTACTAATCAGGAACGAAGCAATCGGAGCTATATTGTTGATAAATTACTGAAAACACCGATAGAAAAAAGCGAGCTAGTTTTCAATTTAGGATTGTATATAACAAGGCAAAATTTGTCTCGCATACTTTTTATGCATGAACTGTATTCTAAAATAATTAATGTTCATGGGGTGATTATGGAATTTGGTGTTCGTTGGGGGCAAAATATGGCATTGTTTGAAAATTTTAGAGGAATATACGAACCCTATAATTATAATAGAAAAATTATAGGTTTTGATACCTTTTCTGGATTTTTGGGGTCAGAGAGTAAGGGTGGAGTTGTCACTAAAGATAGCAGTATTGTATTAAAAGGCGATTATTCAGTTACAGAGAATTACAACAAATATTTAGAAGATATATTGGTTCATCATGAATCTGAAAGCCCTGTTGTGCAGAAACGAAAATTTCAACTGGTCAAAGGAGACGCGACAGAAAACCTGAAGAAATATCTATCAGATAATCCTGAAACAATTATATCTTTGGCATATTTTGATTTTGATCTATATAAACCAACCAAGGTGTGCCTTGAACTCATAAAAGATAGGTTGACCAAGGGAAGTATTCTTGTTTTTGATGAGTTAAATTGTCCCGAGCTTCCAGGAGAAACATTGGCTTTGAAAGAGGTGTTTGGCTTAAGTAGATACGCTCTTCGAAGAAGCCCTTTAAATCCCCTCGTGTCTTACTTAGTAATTGATTAGAACACCACAAAGATAGGTAAATTTATGAATAAAAAAGAAAAATATTTACAAGAGGCAAACGAGTACATCCCTTCAGCCGCGCAGACACTCAGCAAATATCCGGGACAGTACGTAATTGGGGTGTCTCCTGTTGCTATTGCTCGGGGCAAAGGCGCCTATTTATGGGATATTGAAGGTGATAAATATCTGGATATGATTCTTGCTCTCGGTCCGATGGTATTTGGGTATGTCAATGAGCGTATAGACCGGACGGTTAAAGAGCAGATTGACAAGGGAACCATTTACTCATTGCCTTCAGAACACGAGCTTACTTTGGCAAAGTTGCTAAAAGAGGCTGTACCCTGCGCCGAAATGAGCCGTTTTCTTATGAACGGCAATGAGGCCACAACCGGCGCGGTTCGTTTAGCTCGGCACATCACCAAACGTGACCATGTCGCTAAATGTGGCTATCACGGTTTTCAGGATTGGAGCATTTGCACCAAAGAAGGCCGCAACACCGGCATACCGGATGTGCTTAAAACTTTGACGCATGATTTTATCTATAACGATATAAATTCCTTGGAAAAAATATTTTTTGATTACCCCGGCCAAATTGCGGCCGTAATTTTGGAGCCGGCCTCGGCAGAAAAGCCAACCGATAATTTTTTAGAAAAAGTAAAAGAAATTGCTCATCACCACGGTGCAATTTTAATTTTTGACGAGATGGTAACCGGTTTCCGCTGGTCCTTAGGCGGTGCGCAGGAATATTTTGGCGTGATTCCGGACATAGCTTGTTTCGGCAAGGCCGTTTCTGGGGGCTATCCCTTGTCCATTATCGCGGGCAAGGCGGAGTATATGAAACGAATGGATGAAATATTTGTCTCCACCACCTTTGGCGGTTTCACCTTGGGTCTGGTAGCGGCTATCGAAACAATCACAATGATGCGGGAGTTCGGCAATGTTCATTCATACATGCATAATTTAGGTGACTATTTTATTAGTTCGGCTAATAAAATAAGCGTAAAATATGATGTACCGTTTGAGTTCATGGGTTTTGGCCCGCATCCCTTGATGAAAATTACCATTAAAGACGACCATACTAATCGGCTCCTGAAAACATTTGTCTACCAAGAAATGAACAAGGTCGGCATCTTGTTTAGTTCCTCAATTTTGATTGGCTACATACATCAGAAGCTGGAAATTGATTGGATTTTGAAGGAGCTTGATAAAATATTTAAAATAATAAAAGAGGCTGGCGATTATAAAAATTTGGAGACATTTTTGGAGGGGAGAATTGTGACGCCGCGCTCTGTAAGAACTACGCCATAAATATGATTCAGGATGCAACCAAAATTAAAGCGGTAATATTTGACTGGGGCGGAGTTTGTTGCCGGGAAGGCGAACCATTCGCTTCCTTTGATTTGCAGTACGCACTGCAGATGAATCCCAACCAGCTCGCCGAGAAAGCCCGGGAAATTTATGACGGCTATTATATCGGAAAATATACCAGTGATAGTTTTTGGCGTACGATAATGACTCATTTTGGGTTAATGGAAAATGAGAAAATTAACCCACTCGTTCTGAGCGGCTCCTATCTGGCTTCTTATGAAGTATACCCCGAAGTTTTTGCTATCATAAGTAAACTAAGGTCAAAATATAAAATTGGTCTACTGTCTAATTTAACACCGGAAATGCGCGATCATATTCGTCCTAAACATGAAACAGTCAAATATTTTGATGTCGAAGTTTATAGCTGTGACGACGACGTAAAATCGAAGAAGCCGATGGCTCTGCCATATCAGATTGTTTTAGAAAAAATGAAAGTGGCGGCAAAGAACGCCTTGTTTATAGATAATTCTTTTAAAAACATTGAAGTAGCCGAGAATCTTGGTTTGCAGACCATTTTTTTTAAAGATTTACCTCAATTTATGGAGGAGATTAAGACCATTCTTTAATATGAAAAAAATTCTTATCATCGGCGGTGGCTCAATAGGGAAAAGGCATCTCAAAAATCTGCTTTTTTTGGGTGAAAAAGATATTATGGTGGTAGAGGTTAATCCTGAAAGAGCGAATACGCTCGGCAAAGAGTATGATATCACAGTGGTCGGCTCAATTGGTGAAGCCGTGAACAAGAAAAATTTTGACATTGTTTTTGTTTGCACCCCCTCAGTCTATCACCTGGAAAACGCTTTGTCTTTTGTAGAACAAGGCTGTGATTTATTTATTGAAAAACCTCTTTCGCACAGTTTGGAAGGAGTTGATCGGCTAGTCGCGGTTGTCAAAGAGAAAAAAATAGTTACTATGATAGGGAGTAACTGGAAATTTTATCCACTCTTTCAAAAAATGAAAGAGCTCTTGGAAGTAGGAGTAATTGGCAAGGTATTATCCGCTCGCTGTGAGTCGGGTCAGTATTTGCCCGATTGGCACCCTTGGGAAGATTACCGTAAGGGCTATAGCGCCAACAAAGAGCTTGGTGGTGGCATTCTTTTAGATTCCCATGAGTTTGATTATCTCACATGGTTTATTGGTGAGTCCGTAAAAAAATTGGCTTGTTTTAGTGACAGAAGAAGCAATTTGGAGATTGATGTGGAAGATACCGCTGCTGTAATTTTGCAATTCACGGGGGGCACTATCGGTGAAATTCATCTCGACTACACTCAGCGGTTCCCCCAGCGTAATTTTGAATTCTTCGGTGAAACCGGTACCATCCTTTGGGACGCTACCTTAAAAAAAGTGATTCTAAGAAGTAAAGAATCAGGTGAAACTAACTTCCCTCTAAGGGACAATTATGATTTAAATAATATGTATATTGAAGAAGTAAAACATTTTTTGGAGTGTATAGATGAAAGAAAAGAAACTAATACTCCTATGGAGAGGGGCGCAAGTATCATTAAGTTGATCCAAGCGGCAAAGGAATCGAGCGAAAAAAATCAAATAATTTTTGTTAGTTAATTATTTGTTATGTTGGTTAAAACTAATCGGACGACAATTGTCTGTGAAATGTCTCAGACTTATGAAGGTTCATATGACATTGCGAGCGCCTTGGTAAAAGCAGCTGTTGATGCCAAAGCTGACGCCATAAAATTTCAGGTTTTTTTGGCCGATGAACTTGCCACCAAGGACTACCAGCACTATGACCTCTTCAAACGGCTAGAACTTACTCCTGACCAATGGGGTTCGCTCATTTTACAAGCTCATGAGGGTGGTATCTTGGCCTTGGCCGATGTTTTTGGTGTAGAGAGCGCCAAAATATTGCTAGAAAGAGGAATTGATGGGTTTAAAATTCATGCTACTGATGTTAAAAATACTCCGCTTTTGGAATTTTTGGCTAAAACCGGACGGCCGTTACTCTTGTCCGTCGGTGGAAGTCATCTTGAAGAGATAAAGCGCGCCGTCGAGACATTACAGAGTTGTGAGGCCAAAGATATTATTCTCATGCACGGTTTCCAGAGTTATCCAACTCTCGTTGAAGATACTTTCCTTAATAAAATGAGTTTGTGGGCACATACCCTCAATTTGCCAGTCGGATTTGCTGACCATATTGCGGGAGACCACCATCTCCGCTACGAATTATGTGGTGTTGCTATCGGCAAGGGAGCCTGCCTCGTTGAAAAGCATATCACGAGCGATCGCCTGCTTAAAATGGAAGATTATGAATCAGCTCTTAATCCCGCTGAGTTCAAAGAGTTCGTTGAACATATCCGCGGCCTTGACAGGGCTTTAGGGCCGGAGGCTCTGAATTTGTCACCAACCGAGGAGAAATACCGCAAGGGAACCAAGAAGCATATTGTGGCTGGCAGAGATTTGCCATCTGGATCGACCATCCGTGAAATTGATATAGCTATGAAACGGACTGCCGAAGAGTATGATTTTATTGATAGGGAAGATGTGGTGGACAAGATACTTCGTCAAGAAATTAAAAAAGATCAGGTTATACGATTAGAAAATCTTGCTTAAACATAAACCAACGAATATGAGAGTAGTTTGTACCCTTGCTTGCCGTGTGCAATCAAGTCGCCTCTACGGCAAACCATTGCAATTATTGAACATTGAAAAAAACATTAGTATCCTTGATTATCTATTAGATCATTTAGCTGCCACCATAGAAATTGACAAAACAGTCTTGGCAATCAGCGAAGGTGCAGAAAACACGCCATTCATCAGTTTGGCTGAAAAACGAGGATTGTCTTATGTTATTGGAGACGAAAAAGATGTGTTGGGGAGACTGATAGCCGCCGGAGAAAAAGAACATGCTGACATTGTCTGTCGTATAACTAGTGAGTGTCCATTTATTTATATGGAAGGCCTCAAGGAAATGCTTAGTAAACACCGGGAAAACCATGCGGCTCTTTCGGTCATCACAGGACTACCTGAGGGAGTTTATTTCGAACTGATTAATCTTAATGACCTCAAGCGCTCTCATACCGCTGGAGAAGATCGGCATCGTAGTGAATTTTGTTCCTTATATATTTTTGAGCACCCTGAATTGTTTAAGATTCTAACATTACCAATATCACAGAAAACCCTTCATAGGCCCGATATTCGTTTAACTGTAGATTATCCGGAGGATCTCATTGTTGTCCGAGAAGTTTACAAAGCGCTCAAAAGGGAAGGCAAATTCATCACTATTGAAGAAATTATTCAGTATTTGGATCAACATCCTGAGTTGAATAATATAAATAATTGGATAAAAGCAGGTAAAAGTAGGATTTGGGAATAAGGAAAAAAGTGAAATTTGAATTAAAACACATTTTTTGGTAAGCTACCTTAATACAAGCTTTTATGAACATTCTCTACATAGGCGCGGGTTTTGTAGGCACTTGTAGTGCAGCGGTATCTGCCTCAAGCGGGCACGACGTACTTGTCTACGATATTAACAAAGAACGCGTTCGCAAGCTTTCTTCAAACAAGCGGGAAATGATAGAATCCTGTCTTTTTGAAGATGGATTAGCCGAACTGCTTGTCCGTTACAAAAAAAATATTACTTTTACAGATAGCACACAAAACGTTAAAAAATTTATTGAACAAACAGACGCAATTTTTATGTGCCTGCCAACACCGGAAAAAGTCGGCGAAGAAGGTCAGTCAGATCTTTCTTATTATGAGTCTGCTTGTGAAACGCTCGGACAGCTTTTATCTAAACGTCAGCACGGCAAACAAATTACTTATGTTGTCATAGTAAATAAGAGCACTCTCCCTGTTAGCATGATTGATCGTACTAAAGAAATTTTACACAAGCACGGCGTTAAAAATTATGGTGTTGTTTCAAATCCGGAATTTTTGGTAGAAGGCAAGGCAATTTACGGCTCTATACATCCAGATAGAGTTGTGGTTGGCGCGGAAAATGAAAAAGATTTTAAAATCATGCGTGCGCTTTACCAGCGTTTCTTTACTTCTTCATCGGTCAAATATATAGAAGTCAATCCGCATGAG
>Ga0209211_10007543_pt1 | contig 15210 bp, 15 predicted proteins | sample RifGroA2_FD_183992 | JGI IMG/M metagenome (GOLD analysis project Ga0209211, IMG submission 183992) | Groundwater microbial communities from Rifle, Colorado, USA - Groundwater A2 (SPAdes) (version 2) | ecosystem: Environmental > Aquatic > Deep subsurface > Groundwater | place: Rifle, Colorado... | reverse complement strand
GAACTTCAGCCACTCCTCCTCCAGCAACTGCAGAAAACGAAACAAAGTTTGCTTCAATATATTTAGCAATGATGCGGGCTAAAGTAGTTTTTCCGGTTCCCGGTGGTCCCCAGAATACCATTGAAATAACTTTTTTGTTCTCAATCATCCGGCGGATCGGTTTGCCCTTGCTAACCAGGTGTTCCTGACCGACGAACTCATCAAGTGATTGTGGACGTAATTGTTCGGCAAGTGGAATATCCATGAGATTAATTTCAAATTTCTAATTAATATGTAAACAATTGTTCACCTTAATATTAGTTTAGTTGTTTTTGAAAATCAAGAGGAAAATATTCGGCAGTATTAAGCAAGATTCGGCAAGATTAGGCAATATTCGGCAAGATATGGTAAAATAATTTCATGAAAGTTCCTCCTGATTACATAATCACGGCTGAAATGTTGGACTTAATAAGTAAGATCAGTACTAACCTGATGTTTTTGTCTTCGTTAAATGTACCTATCCAACTCAAACAAAAAATTCAAAGAATTAGTTTTCTGAAAAGTTCTTTATTTTCTGCTCGAATTGAAGGTAATCCTATGACCTTGGAAACTATTAACAAAAGTAAAAACGATGAAGAAAAAAATAAAGAAATTTTCAATATTTTAAAAGCGAATAAGTTTCTTGAAAGAAAAGTAAAAAACAACTTCAAGATTGCTAAGAAATTTATTTATGACCTTCATTCAATAGTGATGTTTGGAGAACCAGAAAAAACAAAAAATTTTAGAAACGAAATGGGAGCAATTTTTAATGAAGCGGGAGTTGCCGTTTATCTATCCCCGCCGCCAACACAGATCAACCGACTAATTGATCAATTAACAAGCTATATAAATTCAAATCAAGAAAAATTTCCTTTGATCTGTGCTTTAGTTTCGCATTTAATATTTGAAAAAATTCATCCGTTTATTGATGGTAATGGGCGGATAGGCCGACTGTTGATTTTTTCTATTTTAAAAGCAAAAGGATATGGCGACGGATATTTAATTTCATTTGAAAAGTATCTTGACGAGAATAAAAGCGATTACTACTATTATTTGGATCAAGGATACAAAAATACGGAAAACTATTTAGTTTTTATGCTTAATGCATTTTTGACGGAATCAGAGGAATTAAAAAAACAAATAGAGTCAGCGCAGGGTGGAAATGAAACATTATTGCCGCCACGGCAAGAAGAAATATATTTAATAATCAAAGAACACAAAATGGTCTCTTTTGATAACATCAGGCGGAGATTCTTGAAAGTCCCCGAGCGGACTTTAAGGTATGACCTAAAAAAGTTGGTTGGCAAAGGGTTAACTATTAAAATAGGGGAAACTCGCGGAAGTTATTATAAAATAAAATAATATGGACATTAATTATATATTACGATTATTAACATTGACTTTACTTGTTATTTGGCGTATTTATTGGTTTGTCCATACGAAAGAAGCGGCAATAAAAAAACCAAAAACAAATAATGATCCAAGAATTATTGAGAAAATTTATAGTCTTTTGGCAGCAGCTTACGTACTTATTAATTTATTAGGTTTTGTTATATTTTCATTCAATAATCTACCTATTCAAATCTTTGGTTTTATTTTAGTAATTCTTGGATTTTTTGAAGGAGTCAGTGCCAGAAAAATTCTCGATGCCAACTGGACGGAGTCATTTGAATATCAGATTAAAGAAAAACATGAGTTGATTACAAAAGGTATTTATAAATACGTCCGTCATCCGATCTACGGGGGGATTCTTATTATGGTTAATGGTGCTTTAATCTTAGCAGGTAATTATACAGTTATATTATATTTCTTGATAATGTTTTTGGTTATAGAATCTTATGCGAGGAGAGAAGAAAAATTACTGACAAAACATTTTGGTATGAAATATGTTGAATATATGAAGAGTACGAAAAAATTCATTCCATTCGTTTATTAACTTAAGGTGATTTTACGAATTTTACAATTCCATTATTCGCATCGACTTCAATATAATCTCCATCCTTTAAGATGTGGGTGGCAAATTTTGTTCCGGTAATGCAAGGTTTTTTCAATTCTCTGGCAAGAATTGCCGCATGACAAAGGACTCCACCTTCGTTAGTGACAATTGCCGCCGCTTTTTTCATAGCCGGAAGAAAATCGGGGATAGTCATTGAGGAAACAAGAATCTCGCCTTTTTTCAATTCCCCGATCTGTTTATGTCCCATGACTCTTCGGACAAATCCTCGGGCAATCCCTTTTTGAGCAATACTACCTTGCAGAATTGCCGAATCAAATTTTTTAACCTTAAATTTTATTTTAAATATTTTCTCAATATCAGATCTATTTTTGTCAACAAACAATAGATTATTTCCAAAGAAATACCCTTTATCTCTTTTGATCAATTCTTCAACTGATGGAAGAATTCCTGATAAAATCTCCTTAGTGGTTAAAACTGAAGATAGATCACCAAATTTAGGATAAATTTTTCTTAGGGATTTTCGAATCACAGTATCGGATCCGTTGCATAAGTTATCAGTAAGCATTCTAACTTTTTCAAGATTCTCTAAAGCCAAGTCCTCAGCCTTAGATTCGTCCATTTGGAAAAACCACCACATCGCCTCAAACCAGGGATAACCATCTTCCAACTCCTTTAAAAATATTTTTAATTCTGGCAAAGAAATCGCCCTTTCTTTTTCATAGATCGGTCTTATGTACTTAAGCTTTTCTAAAACTGTTTCCTCAATTTTTTTTAAGAATAATTTATCTTGATGGGCCAATTTAGATAAGAGATTACAAACCCAATCAACTCCTTGTAAGTCATAGTTGAATCGAATTGTGTCATCAAATCTCTCAGTAATAATGTAGGGTAGAAACGGTTGTTTTAATTTTGTCCAGCCCTTTGGATTGGTACTTTCACCCCTTACCCAAGCTTCAACCGAAGGTAAACAGAAATCTCGGGCAAATAATTTTTCGTAAAGTCCGATTTTTTTCATTAGATTTATTATATCAATTAGTAAGTTCTTTGTGCTTGGGCATCTGAGTGGAAGTAATTAACTACGTTTGTAAAACAGCTTTCTTTTTAATTCCATTTTTAATTTTTTTAGCGATTTTTTTTAGAATATGTATATTTACAAACAAATATATTTCAAGGTCTTTCAATAGTGAAGCATTTTCTGCGTAGTCAAGTTGAAAAGGAACTCTTTCTAAGTCTGACCTTGAATTATTTACCCTTCCAACACCTGGATCAAAGACGCCTGATTTTCCGAAAAATTTCTTAGTCGACCAATCAACAAATTCTTTTTTCGTCATTCCAGCTTCGAGATTATCAATAGCTTGCTGTTCAATAACTCTAAATTCGACAAGCGCAAGTTGTCCTAGTAATATCTGAATTACTTGGGGAAATTCGTCAATGTCGATTTGTCTAATAAATCTACCAACTTTTGTTAACCGATCATCGTTGTCATCAGTAAATTGTTGGTAATGGAGTAAAGTTTGTGAAGTGGCATCGTTACCTTGCTTCATAGATCGAAATTTATAAACAATAATCACTTTACCGTTCTTCCCGACCCTTCTATCTTTATAAAAAATAGGCCCACCGTCTTCCAGTTTAATTGCCAGAGGAATTAAAGAAACAGGTACTAATCCTAATAAGGCTATTGGTAATATCAATAGTTTGTCTGTTACTTCTTTAGTCCAACTTTCCCTCCATTCTCGTCCTTTGTGAGGAAGTAGTTTTTTTCTTAGATACTTTCCAGATGGTAATTGTTTAAATATCTCGGCCACAAGCGATATTATACATTAGATTATTACAATTACTTATTTTAAATAAGACCCATCTTCTCTTTTACTTCTTTTACAGTTTCTCGGGCGATTTTGCGGGCGCGGTCGGCGCCGTCTTTGATAACTTCGTCGACATATTTTTGATCAGCTGCGATTTGTAGACGTCTTTCTTGAAAAGGTTTTAGTTCTTGGTAAATTGCCTCGGTGATGGCGTCTTTCAATAAGACAAATTGGAGTGATTGGTCATTATACGATTTTTTGAATTTCTCGACTTGACCTGGAATATAAAGTTGTGCAAAAGTAAATAAAGTTTTAACTCCATGAGACATCTCTCCGCCGGAAACACTGGCGGTTGGGACGGATCTGATTTTTTTCCTAATTTCCTCAAGTGAATCCGTTAGGTTTATAAAACTATTGGCGATCGTCTTGCTCATCTTTCCTTCACCGGTTAAAGACGGAATATATTCGCCTTTGGTGGCAAAGCGGACCGGTTCGGGGAAATCAGTTCCATAAATCTGATTCATCTTCCTGGCAATTTCACGGGCCACTTCCAAATGGGGTTCCTGATCGATGCCAACCGGCACAAGTGAAACTTTATAAATTAAAATATCAGCCGCCATCAAAACAGGATAATTTAAAAGGGCCATTGTCACATTTTTCGGGTGTTGTTTTATTTTCTCTTTATAAGTGGGCAGATGCAACATTCGAGCAATCGTGACAACGGTTGAAAAATAAAAGGCCAGTTCAATATGCTCGGGAATGTCCGATTGATAGATTAGGATACTTTTTTCCGGATCAAGTCCAGCCGCCAGATAGTCAATAATAATTTCTCTTTTATTTTTGGTAAGCATTTCTTTGTCATAGGGGGTTGTGATTGAATGAACATCAACAACACAGTAAATAGTTTCGTATTTGCCGGTGTTTTGAATTTCAAGCATTCCTTTAACCGCACCCAGATAATTTCCAAGATGCAATCGACCAGTGGCTCTAATACCTGAGAAAACTCGTTTTTTCATAATATATATTTTAAATTATAACTTATTATGTAAATATTTGTCATAACCGTTTAAGTCCAAAAGGCCGTGGCCGGAAAGATTGAAAAGAATGACTTTTTTCTTTCCTTCATGTTTGGCCTTGATTGCTTCATTCATAGCCGCTTTTATGGCGTGAGATGATTCGGGGGCAGGGATTATTCCTTCACATCGGGCAAAATCAACACCAGCTTGGAAAACCGGACTTTGCTCATAAGCAACTGCTTCCATTAATTTTTCCTCGAATAAAAAAGAAATCAATGGCGCCATGCCGTGATAACGTAATCCTCCGGCGTGAATCGGTGAAGGGATAAAATCGCTTCCCAAAGTCTTCATCTTCAAAAGCGGTGTCATACAGGCGGTATCGCCAAAGTCGTACCGGTACTGGCCTTTGGTTAGTGATGGACAAGAGATTGGTTCAACGCCAATATATCTTGTTTTCTTTCCCCTTTTTAATTTATCGACTAAAAATGGAAAGGCTAGGCCGGCAAAATTACTGCCTCCGCCGCAACAACCAATAATTATATCCGGATATTCACCGGCTTTTTCCATCTGTTTTTTTGCTTCCAGTCCGACGATTGTTTGATGAAGCAAGACATGGTTTAAGACGCTGCCAAGAGAATATTTGTAACCTTTGTTTTTGACGACCGTTTCCAAAGCTTCGCTGATGGCAATACCCAAGCTGCCAGGATGATCAGGTTTTGCTTTGAGCATTTTTTTTCCAAACTCGGTTTCCATTGACGGACTGGCAAAGACTTTAGCTCCGTAAGCTTCCATGACGGTTTTTCTGAATGGTTTTTGGTCAAAACTGACTCTTACCATAAAGACAACCAACTTCATTTCAAAAAAATTGGCAGCCAAAGCAAGAGCCGAACCCCACTGACCGGCCCCAGTCTCAGTCGCCAGGGTTTTTACCCCTTCCTTTTTGTTGTAATAAGCTTGGGCAATGGCCGTATTTAGTTTGTGAGCGCCGGTGGGACTCGCACCCTCATATTTATAATAAATATGAGCTGGCGTATCAAGAAATTTTTCCAGTCGATATGCTCGAATCAAAGGAGTTGGTCTGTATAGTTTATATAACTCTCTGACTTCTACGGGAATAGCAATTTTTTCCTCTAAAGATACTTCCTGTTTGATCAACTCCATCGGGAAAATAGCCGCCAAATCCTCACCTTTTATCGGCTGTTTAGTTCCCGGGTTTAAAGGCGGATCAGGCAATTTTCCTAAATATTTTTTTAGATAATAGGAAATATTAAGATAATATTCTGGAATTTCGGAGTCGGAAAGGGTAAATTTTATGTTTTTCATATTTTTGTAATATAAATTTATAATGTAAAAAAATCCTCTGCCTGAAGCAGAGGTTAAACCATCAAAAAATCATCTGCTTCACCAGAGGTTGCTTGTCCACCAATTTTTAGAAATATTGTTTTGCATATTTATATAAGGACAGTCCTTATAAGGACTGTCCTTCTAGGGACTGACCCTAGAAAACCTACCTAACCTGAGTTCTCTTGATCCTCTTGTCACCGTTGCCACCCCGACTTCCAGACGACGGGCAATTTCCTGGTGGGGGAGGCCTTTTTTTAAAAGCCTGACGATTTGCAAACGGGTCACTATTTCGTCAAATTCGTTTGGTGTTAAAATGCCTTTTAAAAAATCGAGCATTTCAGCGCTTGTCTTATTCTTCAAAAAAGCTTCGACCAGCTCCCCTACTTTATTCATATTGTGTACTAGTATACTAGTACACAATTAATTTGTCAAGGGGAAAATATTAAACAGTTAAAACTTAAAACATTAAACATGTTTTGTTTAACAGTTTAAGATTTAACATTTTTTATGTGCTTTCATCATGCACATATTCATGACAACAGTTAATCCGGCGGAGCGCGCTTTGGTGGCAGCATTTTCATTGATAACTCCCTCTTGCATCCAGATTATCTTAGCGCCGATTTTGATCGCTTCATCAACAATTGCTTCGACAAATTCCGACTTTCGAAAAATATCAACCACATCAATTAATTGATTAATTGATATAAGATTTGGGTAGCTTTTTAATCCGAATACTTCTTTAATATTAGGATTAATAGGAAAGATTTTAAAACCCTTTTCCAAAAGATATTTTCCCACTTTATAGGACGGACGGTCAGGTTTATCAGATAAACCAACAATGGCGATAGTTTTGATTTTTTTAAAGTCTAATCGTTTGGTATGGTTCATTGTCATGATTACAGTCAACACAATAAATTCCAAACATGTCTTTGATTATAGTTTTTTCTTTCATCTCAACTTCGGGCCAATTTTCTGGAGCTAATTTATCATCTTTGGTTATGGCAACGGTTTGTTTGGAAATATGCGGTTCATTCGGTTCTGTCCCTTTGATAAAATATTCAAACCGAGGAGAACAGCTTTCTGTTCCATCGTCTTTTTTGACCATTAAATCTCCAGAATCCCAGCAAACTTGTCTACCAACGACTGTTTCCGGCCGAATCGGCCAGAGATCCGGCTGATTTTTCAAAAGAGTTCTCATTATCCGATTCCAAATCGGTGCGGCACCAGTAATACCTGAAGCAAGATAAGGATTCATTGGTGTGTTGTCATTATTTCCAACCCAAACCGTAGTCATAAAATTTGGAGTGTAGCCGATAGTCCAATTGTCTCGTTTGTCATCTGTGGTACCTGTTTTTACGGATACGGCCCGGCCGGGAACTACAAGAAACGAACCGACTCCAAAAGCAGCGCTTCGGGCATTATCATCAAGCAAAATATGAGAAATAATGAAAGCAGTTTCTTCCGAGACTGGTTTTTTACCGGAAATTGAGAGAAAACTTGGATAGTTAAGAGATTTTTTAATATCAGAGGTAAAATTCGGATTTTCAAATTTGTATAGAATCTTACCAAATTTATCTTCAATTTTTAGAATTGGGTTAAGGTTTTTTATAACGCCCCGATTAGCAAAAGCAGAAAAAGCTGTTGCCATCTCAGTCATTTTTACTTCTCCTCCGCCAAGAGTGAGAGATAATCCGTAATTTTTTGGATCTTTAAAAGTAGTGATACCAAAGGCAGAAGATGAAGCAACAAAATCTTTAACTCCATTGATTGCCAACATTTTAACAGCGGGAATATTATAAGAACTACCAAGAGAAAATCTTAAGGCTTGCGGTCCATGAAATTTACCATCATAGTTGACCGGACAGTAGCCTTTAGGTTGTCCGCCACCGGTAAAACAAGTGGGAGAATCAATAAAAACGGTTGCGGGCGTTACTAACTTTCTTTCTAGTCCGACTGCATAGTTGAGTGGTTTAATTGAACTCCCTGGTTGACGTAGCGCGGTCGTGACGTTAAAAGTTCCTGAGGCGGTAGCAAAGTAGTCGACTGATCCAATCATGGTTAAAATCTCTCCGGTCGGAGGTCGGGTGATTAATACTGCGCCATTGGAAACATCAAGATCTTTAATTTTTTCCAGTTCTTCTTTAAGAATCTTTTCTGCCTCTTCTTGAATGTTAAGATCCAAAGTCGTCGTTACCTTTAAACCGCCTTCTTCAATTTCTTTAGTCGAGTATTTTTGTTCTAGTAAGCTTTTAATGTAAAAAACAAAATGAGGGGCTTTGATTTTTTCTTCAAATGGTTTGACAACAATTTTGGTTTTTATTACTTTTTCGTAGGCTTTTTTATCAATATATTTTTGTTCAAGCATAGCCTTAAGAACTTCATTGCGCCTTTTTAAAGCCAAATCTGGATTGTTATAAGGGGAATATTGCGAAGGGGCCTGTGGCAGTCCAGCAATAAAGGCGGCCTCTTCAAGAGCTAATTTTTTAGCTGGTTTACCAAAGAATCTTTGCGACGCTTCCTCAACTCCGTAGATAGCTCCTCCGTAGGGAATTTGATTTAAATACAGCTCCAGAATTTCGTTTTTAGAAAAAATTTTTTCAGTCCAAAGGGCTAAGACAATTTCTCTGATTTTTCTTTGAATCGTCCGTTCTGACGTAAGTAAAGCGGACTTTACTAATTGTTGGGTTATCGTTGAACCTCCCTGAAGTTGTTGGCGAAGCAGTGTATCTTTGATGGCTCGAAACATTCCCCCAAAAATTGAAATGCCATTATGTTGATAAAAATTTTTATCTTCAGTGGCGATGGTTGCTTGGGCCACATAAGGCGGAAGATCTTTTAGTTTAATAGGCGTTCTCTTTTGCTTCTGATAGAGTTGATAGAGAAGTTTTCCGTTTCGGTCAAGAATATGAGTCGATAATGGCGTGGCTTTAAAATCTTTTAAACTTTGAGGCGAAGGGAGTTTGTAAAAAATAAAAAAATAAATAAAAAAAAGTAATAGAATACCACTAACCAAACTGGCAATTTTTTTATGCTGCTTAATTTTAGTATGCAATTTATTTAATTGTTCTTTCATATTCGGGGAAACAAAGGTGATATTTTAGAAATTTTGCCAGTCGTGAACTGTAAAATTTTTTGGCTGGTTTCCGGTAGAAATGGCTGTAATTCCCAGGCAATTGACCCCAACGTTTTAAAAGATTGAAGTAGAAAATCTTTACGATCGTTAGAATTTTTTTTCCAGGGGGCAAAGTCATCGATCTGTTTGTTTAAATTTTTGATACGTATCCAGATAGATTCGAGGATAAGGTTAAATTGAAAAGAGTCAAATTGTTTCATTGTCTCATTATTCCATTGTTTCATTGGTTCATTGTTGATAGTTAGTCCATCTTTTTCGGCAAGAGTAGTAATTCTCATAACCAGATTACCAAGTTCGTTAGCTAAATCAGAATTATATAGTTCTTTCATTCTTGATTCAGAGTAATCGCCGTCATCAAAAGGCGGAATTTCTCGAAGAAGATAATACCGAACAGCGTCGATGCCATATTTATTGATTAGGATAAATGGATCAATCACGTTGCCTAAAGTTTTTGACATTTTTTTGCCCTCAATGGTTAAATAACCATGAACAAAAAGAGATTTTGGTAATGACAAACCAGCTGATAATAAAAAAGCAATCCAATAAATGGCATGAAAACGAATAATTCCTTTACCAATGACATGGACATCGGCCGGCCACCATTTCCGATATAATTTTTTATTCCAGCCAAAACCAACACCTGATTGATAGATGTTATCAGCATCAAACCAAACATAGATTCTTTGCGTATCGTCGTCTGGGACTGGCACACCCCAATTTTTGGCTCTTTCATTGGTTCGGGAAATACTAATATCCAAAAGTGGCTTTTTAAGAAATGACAGAACTTCTTTTTTTCGAAAATCCGGATAAATTTTTAGTTCATCTTTAGAAATAATATCGATTAATTGTTTTTGATATTTGGACAGTTTAAAAAAATAATTTTTTTCTGAAACTTCTTCAAGTTTTCTTCCCGGATGTTCAAAGCATTCACCCTTTTCATTCAATTCGTCAGTTGGATAAAACGTTTCACAACCAACACAATAAAGACCTTTATATTCTTTTTGATAGATATCACCTTTATCTGCACAAAGCCGCCAAAGTTTTTGACTTGAAAGAAAATGGTTTTTTTTATCGCTTCCTCTTTGAAAGACATCGATTTTTACTGATAATTTTTTTGCTAGTTCTTGAAATTTTTTTGCGTTTTTGTCGATAAATTCTTGAATTGGCATTTTTTCTTTTTCAGCGGCTTGGACATTTTTTAGGGCATTTTCATCAGCTCCTGAAAGAAGGCAGGTTTCCTCATCAAGTAGACGATGATAACGAGCAACCGTGTCAGCTTGGACAAATTCTAGAGCATGACCAATATGAGGAGCGGCGTTAACGTAAGGAATTGCAGTGGTTATATAAAATTTTTTTACCATAACTTTTACATTATAACAATTTTAGAAAAATATTATTCACCTTCAGCGATTGTTCCATCGGTTAGAGTTATTACCTTTCCAGGTCCCAACGACTGTGATGTCCTTCTTCTATCATTTTGCTCAGGGCTATGTGTAAAAATTGTTTGTGACTCAGTAATAACCCGACCGCCTCTCCGTTTTCCTTTAAGTATTTGACTGACCTTTCGCCAGCCCCAACCCTCATCTCTCCTTGTAGTAATCGGTGCCGATTCTTCACCGTCCTCATATACTTGACCACCATGCTTTATGGCGCCAAATAACAGTCGATAAGCACTTGTTACAGCTAAAGTTAATACTCCTAATTTTATTAAGTTTCCTATGCTCTGATGTTTTTCACCTTTTTTTTGTTCCTGTCTCATTATTTTCTTCACCCCCTTTCTGTGACAAAAATTTTAACCACAAAAAAACCTCCCTTGTGGGAGGTGTGCAAACAACTTTATTAATTACACATTACCTCCCCAAAAGAGAGGTATCATCATTATGTTTATTTTTAAAAAGGATTTTTTAGTCATTTGAAAACATTTTAGCTTATTGTTGGTTTTTTGTCAAAAGAAAAATTATTTGCAAATTATTTAGCCATGGTCTATCGTCATTTATTTTCCTTTATGACAATCTAATTAATACATTTTGTAGGTTATAAACGGTTGACAAGATTTTATAGTATTTTAGGATTTAATAATTAATTAAAAAAATGTCCGATAAATTTAAAGACAAATACCGAATCCAATCATCCCGTTTGCTTAATTGGGATTATTCTTCAAACGGATATTATTTTATTACTATTTGTACCAAGGAGCGTAAACATTTTTTTGGTGAAATTATTAACAACGTTATGCGTTTGTTAAAAATCGGTGAAATCGCCCAAAAATATTGGTTGGAAATTCCTAAACATTTCTCGTTTATAGAATTGGATGAATTTGTGGTAATGCCAAATCACATACATGGCATTGTGGCAATTAAAAATGTATTCGATATCAAATGTAGAGACGTGATTAATCACGTCTCTACGGATAATGTGAAAAAAAATATTTATTCAAAAATAACCCCAATGAATAAACATTCGTTAGGTAAAATTATTCGTTGGTTCAAAGGCAGAACAACATTTGAAATTAGAAAAACAGAATCAAAATTTTCCTGGCAATCACGATTTTACGATAATATAATTCGTAATGAAAAATCATTTTGTTATATTCGTAAATATATAAAAGAAAACCCAATGAATTGGGAAGAAGATAGAAATAATTTATCTAATTAGCAACCCCACTGCAATTGATAAGCTAATGGCTATTATTAGATTTAAAGGGTCAAAAAGTTTGAGAGCGAGGAAAAAAACAATTAAAAATATAGGTAAAGTCAAGGCAAAGGCAATTTTAATTGTAAAAAACATCTTAAATATAAAAAAGAAAAATAAACTTATCATTACATTCATTAATATAATTATTAAGAAATTAGAAGGAGTTACTAAAAAAGCTAAAGAGATAATTACACCTAAAATTATAAGTAAAAAAATCAGTTTTTTTGGCAAAACCTCTCTTGCAAGTCTCATTAGTTTCTATTATAATAGGAAACTATGGCTAAAGTAGCAGATGGTAAAAAAGTAGTAAATGATAAGCAAAAAATAATTGATAAGTTTGGTCAGAAAAAAGGTGACACTGGGTCTCCAGAGGTTCAGGTAGCTCTTCTTAGTCATAAGATTGAGAAATTAACAGAACATTTAAACATTAATAAAAAGGATAATCATTCCCGTCGTGGTTTACTTAAGGTTATTGCTAAAAGGCGAAGAATTTTAAATTATTTACAACTATTAGACGAAAAAAGATATAAAAAATTAATCAAAGAAATAAAGCTTAAAAAATAATGAATATTATTGAAAAATCCATTGAGATTGATGGGCAAAAATTAACACTCCAGTTTGGAAAACTTGCCCAAGCAGTTGACTCTTCAGTCTATGCGACGCTTGGAGACACGGCCGTGCTGGTCACTGTAGCAGTAGGGCCTGAAAATCCTAATATTGATTATTTTCCATTATCTGTTGAGTATGCAGAAAAACTTTATGCCGGTGGACTTATCAAAGGATCTCGCTGGGTCAAACGGGAAGGCCGACCATCTGACGAGGCTGTCTTAAATGGGCGCCTTATTGACAGATCAATCAGGCCTTTATTCCCAAAAGCCTATAAAAAACAAGTTCAGGTTGTTGTCACACTTTTGTCTATTGACGGCGTTAACGACCCCGAAGTTCTTTCGGCCATTGCGGTATCCGTAGCTTTATCCGTCTCTTCTATTCCTTGGGCCGGTCCAATTTCAACCGTCCGAGTTGGTTATGTCAGTTCAGCGGAAAAAAAGGAAAGCGCTTTTATTTTATATCCAACCGAAAATGAACAGGAATTTTCTGATCTTGATTTAGTTGTCTCATCAACAAAAGATAAAGTATTGATGATTGAAACAAAAGCCAACATGATCAAGGATGAAATTATTCAGGAAGGAATAGAAATGGCCAAAATAGAAAACAAAAAAATAATCGAGTTTATTGAAAATATAGCCAAGGAAATTGGTAAGAAAAAAGATATTTCTCCTGACGAGACTGATTATTCAGAAATTATTAAACTGGTTAAATCAAAATATACTAAGCAAGTTGCCGACTCCGTAAAGCAGGCGGCTTCGACAGCCGGAAGCGAAGATAAGATGATGAAAGAATTGGTTGACACAATTTATGAAGAGTTAGAAAATAAATTTGATTCCAAACAAATTTTGGCCGCAATTACAAAATTTAATTACTCAAATATCAAAGCGGATATTTTGACCAAGAAAGTCAGGCCTGACGGAAGAAAGTTTAATCAAGTGCGCGATCTTAATGTTGAAGTATCGCTCTTACCCCGTACTCACGGTTCAGCTTTGTTTCAAAGAGGACAGACTCAGGTACTTTCTATTGCTACCTTAGGTTCAACGACTTTAGAACAGTTGATTGAGGGGCCGGAAGGAAAAGAAGTAAAAAGATATATTCACCATTATTCCGATGGTCCTTATTCTTATGGACAGACAGGCAGAATGATGGGCCCGTCAAGGCGAGCAATTGGTCACGGAGCTCTGGCGGAAAAAGCTATTGAACCGGTACTGCCTTCAACTGAAGATTTTCCTTATGCGATTAGAGTAGTTTCTGAGATTCTTTCCGAAAATGGATCTTCATCAATGGGTAGTGTATCCGGATCATCTTTATCCTTGATGGATGCAGGTGTGCCTTTAAAACAAGCGGTTGCCGGAGTGGCCATGGGACTTGTTTCCAAATCTGACAACGAATACGCGGTACTAACTGACATTGTTGGTTTAGAAGATTTTGCCGGAGAGATGGATTTTAAAATTGCCGGAACGAAGGACGGTATTACCGCCATCCAGCTTGATGTCAAAAATAAAGGTTTGACTTCGAAAATGATTAAAGACATTTTTGTTCAAGGAAAAGAGGCGCGACTTAAAATATTGGAGGCAATGAATAAAGTCATTTCTAGTCCTCGGAAAGAAGTCTCCCGTTATGCACCTAAAGTAGTTGTTTTGACTCCTCCTCCTGATAAAATTGGAGAGATTATAGGGCCGGGTGGAAAAAATATTAGAGCTTTGATTGCTCGAACTCAAACAGAAATTAATGTTGATGATGACGGTAGAGTGACCGTTAGTGGATTAGATCGAGCTAAGGTTGACGAAGCTGTTGCCCACATTGGTAATATAACTCGTGAAATTCAAGTTGGTGAAGAATTTGAAGGCGAAGTTAAAAGGATTTTGCCTTTTGGGGCTTTTGTAGAAATGGTTCCTGGTAAAGAAGGTTTAGTTCATGTATCCAAAATGGGTACAGGTTTTGTCAAACATCCAGAAGATGTCGTAAAACTAGGTCAGAAAGTGAAAGTAAAAGTTTACCAGATTGACAATATGGGTCGGGTAAATCTGCAAATGATAAAATAATCCTGTACAATGAAAATTATGGCCAGACGTAAATCATTAATTCGGTTGCCGTTTTTCAAATTCAAGATAAATAAAGGAACAATTTTTAATATTTTTGGTTTTATTTTAATCGGTACTTCTTTAGTATTAATTATTTCCTATGCAAAAAATCTTTCCAATCAAGAAAATGGTCGAATGCTGTATTCATTAAACCAAATTTTAGTTTCTAAATTTGGCGGTTTATCTATCTTTGTTCCCCTAATTTTACTTTTAGTGGCCGTTCATTTTTTTAATACCAAGAAACTAAAGTTTATCAAGCCAAATATAACCGGCGGATTGATCATGATCTTCATTGCGCTTCTTGGAGTCTTTCAGTCAGGAGAGTTCGGTTTAAGTATATTTGAAAATTTAAAATTAGATTTTTCCGTGATTGGGGCCGTCATTATTATGAGTGTTATCTTTATTATTGGGTTGGTGCTTTTCTTAGATACCTCGATTGATGCTTTTTTGATTTTTATTTTTACGATTTTAAAATCAGCCCTACTTTTTATTAAAAATTATTTATTTAGATCATTAACAACTAAGGGTCTAGAAAAAGAAAAAACCCCGGAAA
>Ga0209211_10007537_pt1 | contig 15219 bp, 14 predicted proteins | sample RifGroA2_FD_183992 | JGI IMG/M metagenome (GOLD analysis project Ga0209211, IMG submission 183992) | Groundwater microbial communities from Rifle, Colorado, USA - Groundwater A2 (SPAdes) (version 2) | ecosystem: Environmental > Aquatic > Deep subsurface > Groundwater | place: Rifle, Colorado... | reverse complement strand
GGTGGAGCGGTTCAGTTCGGCTATAATCGCCGGAGTTTTCAACAGGATCATCATTCATGGTGCGAAGTTTACCTGCATTCCAGTCATTCCCCGCTCTCTTCCGCGTGCTGATGGCTGTTTTCATTGCCGCTTTCATCGCTGGCTGCGGCATGATGCCGGCGCAAATCGACGAAACCGCCGGCTGGTCGGCAGGCAAGCTCTACGGCGAAGCCAAGGACGCGCAAGCCGACAACAACTGGGACAAGGCTGCCAAAATGCTGGAGAAGCTGGAAGCCCGCTTCCCTTACGGCCGCTACGCCCAGCAAGCCCAGCTTGAAATGGGTTATGTCTACTGGAAAAACAACGAACCCGGTTCGGCGCTGGCTGCCTGCGACCGCTTCATCAAGCTCCACCCGAGCCACCCGGCAGTCGACTACGTTTATTACCTGAAAGGTCTGGTCAACTTCAACGAAGACCTCGGTCTGACCGCCTTGATCAGCACCCAGGATCCGACCGAACGCGACCCCAAGGCAGCCCGCGAAGCCTTCGATGCCTTCAAGGAACTGGTCACCCGCTTCCCGAACAGCAAGTACACGCCAGACGCCACGCTGCGCATGAACTACCTGATCAATGCGATGGCCTCGCTGGAAGTCCACGTTGCCCGCTACTACGTCAAACGCGGCGCCTACATTGCCGCGGCCAACCGTGCCCAGTACGCGATCAAGACCTATCCGCAGGCACCCGCCATTGAAGAGGCGATGTTCATCATGGTCACCGCCTACGACAAGATGGGCATGAATGACCTGCGCGATGACGCTGATCGCGTGATGAAGAAGAACTTCCCGACCAGCCGGTTCTACAAGGATGGGTTGAAGAGCAAGACGGCTTGGTGGCAGCTCTGGTAAGAGTGTCTGCCTAGGCGGAAATATCATGAGGCCGCCAATCAAGGCGGCCTTCTTTTTTTGCTGACCTGTCGTGTCCGTTGGATTAGCCTGGGGTTCCGCCCTGCCCTTTCACGACCCCTGCTTGATAGCCAGAATCGCCTGATTCCGCAGCGTCCTCAGCAACTGCAATTCCTTTTCGGGAATCGAAATTCCACCCGGCTCATCGCGGTCGGCATAAATCAGCGCCACCGGGTTCCCCTTGATATTGAGCGGGAACAGTACGAAAGAGTTGGCTGGCACAGCTTTGCGATACCAGTCGGGAATACGGCCCGCAATCTTCGGATCATTGATGTCGCTGATCAGCAGATCAACACCCTTCGATGTCGCAGCATGAAAGATATCGGGCGTAAAACTGAGCGGAAAGCGGAAAGCCTTGGCGAGCTCGTTGGCATCCGGCCCGAAACCGAAGCGGCCCTGCATGACACCGGCCTTGGCATCGCGGATGCAGAGCACGACGCGCTTGAAGCCCATCGCCCGGTACATCGTTTCAAGGATGATGCGCAGGATGTCATTGAGTTTAAAGCCATCGATCAGCGTATTGCTGATGTCCTGAATACCGGCCGTCAGAACTGACTGCGCATCAACCTCTGGCGCGCCGGGAGCGCCACCAACGCCACCTAGCGGATCGCTCTCGCCGATAACCGTACCGTCGGCAAAATCGCTGCCATTCGGGTCGTCAGCGGAACGCTTGTCGACCGCGCCGGCTTCGGCGAACTGGCGCATCTGCTTGCCGAAGGTTGTCTGTTGAAGATTGAGGTGAATGATCCGGGCAAAATCGGCAACCTCCTCGACCGCTCGCTGCACGGTCTGCATCACGTCGTTCTGGCCCAGCGCCACGGCGTCGGCAAAGCGCGCCATGGTTTTCTTCAACTCGCGGTCTCGTAGCTCCGGGGTAGCCAGCGCGATAACGTCGCACAATTCATTGGAAAAGCCAGACAGCGTGCGCAGGCGATCTTCCTGATCGACCGCCTTCTTGACCGTACCGGTCGGCAGGCGCCGCATAGACGAAACGATCAGCGGCGGGAATCCCCAGAGTTTGGCGATGGCAATGCCGATTTCCTCGAAGGAGATGCCCAGCACCTGTTTCGCTGCCAGGTCCTCGCTGCAGCTCTTTTGCGCCATGATGCGGCGAATTTCTTCAGCGTCTTCCGGAAAATAATATTGCGACAACAAACGCCCAAGGCTGTGGAACAGCGAGCAGATAAAGGACTGCTCGAGGTCGCGCATATGCGCCGTCGCGCCGATATCCTTGGCCAGCACGCCGGCCATGTTGGCGCGCAGAAAATCCTCCTTGAGCTGATTGGCGTTGGCCTTGTTCTGCAGGTGATCGAAGAGCAGAACGGTAATGGCGATGTTGCGCACAGCCTCGAAGCCGAGGACGATCACCGCCCGTGACACGGTGCTGATGCTGCCACCACCGGCCTGCCGGAAATAGGCCGAATTGACCAGGCGCAGCAACTTGTTGGTCAGCGCGAAATCCTTGAGGATGGTGTTCGACAGTTTGTCGATGCTCTCCGTCTCGCTGTTGGCGATCTTGTTGATGGCACTGACCGACTCGGAGAGCGCCGGGAAATCGCTCTTGTGGCGCATCCGGCGCAACAGGAACTCGAGCGTTGCCTGCCGGCCGCCAGAACCTGCAGCAAGATCTTCTTCGGGGTCGAGATAGTTATCCAGCGCCTCGCCAAACTGGGCCGCCGTCTGGAAACGCAGCAGCGGATCGCGCGCCAGCGCCTTGTGCAAAATGGCACTTAATTGTTCGTCGACCGCAGCATCCTGCGGCAGCTTGATATCTTCGCCGGCCAGCCGGTGCATGGCCGCACCAGCGCTATCGGCGACCACCGCGCGGCGCCCGGTGAGCATTTCGAAGAGAATCAGTCCGGCGGCAAAAATATCGGAACGCTCGCTGATTTCCCGCCGCAGGATGTACTCCGGCGCCATGTAGGCCGGCGTGCCGGTTATCCGCTCGGCCGGGTCGCTCGACGCATCAACCCGCGCCGCGATGCCGAAGTCCATGACCCGCGGCGTACCGTTGTCATCGAGCAAAATGTTCGACGGCTTCAGGTCACGATGGATGATGCCCTGTCCGTGGGCGTAAGCGACTGCGTCGAGGATAGGGCGCAGGATCGAAATGGCTTTGACCGGTGGCAGCGCCCCACTCTGCCGCAGGAATTCGCCGAGACTTTTGCCTGGCACGTACTCGAAAACGAGATACAGGTCGCCATCCTGTTCGCCAGCTTCAAAAATCGGCACGATGCTCGGGTGGCGCATCCGGCTGACCGTGCGCGCCTCGTTGAGCAGCGTGTTCTTGTGCTCCGGATCGGGCCTGGCGAAATGCAGGGTCTTGATGGCGATTTCCCGCTGCAACTGGGGATCGAAGCCGAGATGAACCACGCTTTGTGCGCCCCGCCCCAACTCGCCCCGGACCTCGAAACGACCGATTCTTCTGCTCATTGTTCGCCGTCTTCTATCCAGACAAGCTGTGGAACGCCATCGGCACCGCCACAGACGACAGCATTCTGGCCAAAATCGGCAGCCAGGGCGCAGGCGTCCTCGCGGGAAATGTCCGGCACGAAACAGCTCTCCTCCGTCGCCCAACCATCGTCGTCGGCCTCGTGCTGCGCTGCATATGGCTCGTAGTTGCCTTCCAGCAACTCGCACTCCAGCTGTGACTGACGCTCGGCATTGAGCGCATCGTCAGCCCGCAGACCGCCGGGATTGTAGGCCGTGATCAGGGCAAACTCGGTGCTGCCGGCCGTTTCAAGCCAGCAGCGCAGGGTCTCGCAAGGCTGCCCGATGCGCAGATCACAGACACCTCCAGGCAGGAATACCCGGTAAGTCGTCGCCTTGTAGGCGGCTTCCAGTTCACTCGTCTTCGCCATCGAATTCCACCACGCCTATCAATTGTTCGGCCTCTGCCACCGGCAGCGCCTCGACTTCCTTCAAGCGGCGCGTCAGCTGCCGCGTCCGCGTTTCCGCCTTGCTGATGCTGTTGCTCGCCTCGTCCAGCTTCTTCTTGGTATGGGCCAGCGCCTCGCCAAACTTGCTGAACTCCGTCTTTACGGCACCGAGCACGGCCCACACTTCGGCCGACCGCTGCTCGATGGCCAATGTGCGGAAACCCATCTGCAGACTGTTGAGCATCGCCGCCAGCGTCGTCGGCCCGGTCAGACTGACCCGCCAGTCGCGCTGCAGCGTTTCGGCCAGGCCCGGACGGCGCAGCGCCTCGGCGTAAAGACCTTCGAGCGGTAGGTAGAGCAAGGCAAAATCCGTCGTGTGCGGCGGCGCCACGTATTTCTCGTGGATGCTCTTGGCCTCGTTCTTGAGTCGGGTTTCGATGGCTCGCGAGGCCTCCTCGACGCCGGCCGGGTCGCCGCGATCCTGGGCGTCGAGCAGGCGCTGGTAATCCTCGATCGGGTACTTCGCGTCGATCGGCAGCCAAACGACAGCACCGTCATCCTTGCCCGGCAGGCGGATGGCGAAATCGACGCGTTCGTTGCTGCCCGGCTTGGTTGCGACGTTGCTGCCGAACTGCTCGGCCGTCAGCAGCTGTTCGAGCAGCGCCGACAACTGCACCTCGCCCCAGGTCCCACGCGTTTTCACATTGGTCAGCACGCGCTTGAGATCGCCAACGCCGGCGGCCAGCGTCTGCATTTCACCAAGGCCGCGATGAACCTGCTCCAATCGGTCGCTGACCAGTTTGAACGACTCCCCGAGACGCTGCTCAAGCGTTGCGTGCAGCTTTTCATCGACCGTCCGCCGCATTTCTTCCAGCTTGTTGGCGTTGTCGGCCTGTATTGCGGTCAACCGGGATTCGACAGCAATTTTCAACCGCTCGAAACGCTCATCCAAGCCCAGCGAAAAGCGATTCAGTTCGCGCGCGAAAGCTTCCAGCCGTTCGGCCTGCGCTCCGCCGAACTGGACGACCTGTGTGGTCAGCGCCTGCCCCAGCAAACTGGACGACTGAGCCCTTTCCTCGCGATCGCGGAAGGCCTCTTCGGCCACCTCACGCCGACCACGCGCCAGTTCCTCGCGCAGTTCGCGCTCAAGACGCATCAAGCCCTTTTCCTGAGCCTCCTGCTGTGCCCGGAAGCGCTCTTCATCCGGCCGCCGGTTGCCACGCAGCAACAACGCCACCTGTAGCAGGATAACGACCACAATGCCGACGATCAGCGCCAGCCCCATCGTTTCGCTCATCAGCGACTCATTTCAGCGAAAAATCAACACGGCTGGCTTTTCCCTTTTCGTCAGCTTCGACCTTCGATGGCAACAGGAAAACCCGCTCCGGCGGCACCTTGCCCTGATCAACCAGCCAGCCCTGTACCACCTCGGCCCGACGCGCGGCCAGCGCCTTCACGTCGTCATCGCTGACCAGCAGGTTGGTCAGCATCAGCTTCTCCATTTCCTCGACCGGCAACTCCTTCTGCAGACCGATCATGTTGCGCGGTTTCGGGAATTTGGCTTCCTTGTAGGCACGGGTCAGGTAAGCAGTCCTTTCGTCCGTTGCGATCTCGATTTCATCCAGCGATTTTCCTTCGCCAGCCTTCTTCAGATCCTTGAGTTTTTCGGCCTGCATGGCGCGCTCCAAGGCAACGCGCTTGGCACCCTCCCGGTCGGCCACAGGATCAGCCCGGCCAGTAATTTCGAGCTTCAGTGCATTGCGCTCATTGAGTGCCTTGGCCAGCGCTTCGAGCTTCTTGCCGGCCGCATCGTTGAGCGTGGCACGCCCGGCCGCGAACTCGACGTTGGACAACTCGTCACCGCCGCCAAACATCGAACCAAGCAGCGCAAACGGCGACGTGACAGCCTTGACGAACAGATTGACGATGACCTTGACGATCAGCCCGCCAATTGAAAACTGTGGATCATCAAGCGAACCGGAAATCGGAAGGTTGAGATCGATCTCGCCGCGATTGTTCTTGAGTAGCGACAACGCCAGATTGACCGGCAGCTTCGTCGCATCCGGGCTCTCGATCTTTTCGCCAAAGGTAAATTGGTCGATGAACAGACGATTTTCCGCTGCCAACTGGTTGTTTTCAAGCTTGTAGGCGACATTGAGCGACAGCTTGCCCTTTTCGATGGCGTAACCAGCGTACTTGCCGGAATAGGGAGAAAAGCCGACCAGATCGACGCCCGTGATATCGGCCTTGATATCAAGGTAGGACTTGGCTGCCAGCGGATTCAGCTTGCCCAGGATCTGCACCGGCGCGGAATTGGCGTACCTGCCACGCAGTTCCATGTCGGCTACGGTATCAGCCGCCGACGACAGATTGGTCACCCGTCCGCCGAGCTTGGTCACGTTGACCGTGTAGTTTGGCCTGACGAAGAGGTCGGAGAAATTGACTGTGCCGTTCTGCAGGGTGATCTTGCCGATCTTGATCGGAATTGGTGGCTTGGCCGGCGCCGCATCCTTGGCCACCACCTTCGTTTCCGGCTTCGGTTCTTCTTTATTTGCCGCCTCGCCTTCCGGCTTCTTGACGATATCGGCGACGTTGAGCTTGCCCTCCTTGTTCAGGATGAGCCGGGAGAAGTAGTCGGTCAGCGCTATTTCACCAATGTTGATGGCCATTGGCTCGAGACGAAAATCGATACCGCCGAAATACAACGACTTCCACTTGAGGAAATCCGCACTGTTCAACTTGTCCACCGCAACAAAGTCGCCCAGCGTGAAAGAGCCCTTGTAGCCGGCCTTGAGGCCTGCCGTATCGAGCTTGGCCTTCGCTTCGCCCTTGTTCGAAACCTGGCCACGCGTCAGTGAAACATTCAGGAACTGGCCGAAATAAGGCTCCAGCGGCAGTAGCGGAATCGCGACCGTCTCGACCTTGACCGCCACGTCAAGCGGATAGATCTGCAGGCTGCCATCAACATTCAGGCTGCCCTTCTTGTTGATCTTGCTCTTCAGTGAAATCGAGCCCTTCTTGTTTGGCTCGTTGGTCAGCTCCTGGCCAAGCAGATTGAATCCCTCGATTTCCTGCACCGCGACCTGTTCCAGGGAGCGATCCTCGAAGCGAAAACCAAGGTCTTCAACGGCCAACTTGCCAACCTTGCCTACCCACGGTTTTTCATCCTTGACCTGGGCATCCGTTGCCCGGATGGTTTTCAGTATCGGCGAACTGACCCATTCGATCTTGCCCGCCTTGTTGCGCAGCATGCGAGCGCGCGTACCACTATTGATTATCTCGGCAATCTCGACGCGGTGCGCCGGCAGATCGACCCTGACCCCCTTGATATCCATCTTTTCGACGCGGAAACGCTCGCCGAGATCGACCTGATAACTGACCTCGCCGATTTCGATCGGCTCGACCAGCTTGCTATCGACCTTGCCGACGTTGACCTGCAGATTGCGCACCTCGCCAGCCACCGGAGTCAGATTGGACTCGTCCTGCCAGCGGATCAGGCCATTGGTCAGGGCGAACGCACCGAGCGACCACTCAAATGGTTTGCCCGGCACCGGCTTGGGCTCCGGCGTTGTTGCGACCGGCTTGGCCAGCTTGTCGACGACCCGCAGGACATTGAACTCGCCCTGCTTGTTGACCGCCAGCGAAACATCCAGGCCATCGAGTCCGATCCGTTTGACGGCTACCTTGCTGTTGATCGGGTCGGCGTTGTCGAGTTCAATATCTAGCCGCTTCCAGCCAAGCAGCGGCTGGCCTTCGCTTTCGGTCAACGCCAGCCCGGAAACATGCACCGCGCCAACGACCGAAACCGAGTAGACCTGGTCCGAGACCTCCTTGAACATCGCCTTCAATTCGGAATCGAGCGTTCCCGAGGTCAGCCGAAAAGGCAGCGAATCAGGCAGGTAGGGTTGCAGGCCAGCCAGGTCGAAGCGATCCAGATCAAGGTTGAGCCGGCTTTCGTGGGTCTCCGAAAACGGTTTGCTGTCCCCGGTCAAGGCCAGTAGCGAACCATTGATCGTGGCTGAAAACGACGGATTGACCAGAACCTCGGTGTGGTAGGGCAGGCTGGAGACAAAGGGCAGCGCCAGATTGATGTCGCTGATCGTGTGCACCTTGCCCTTGGGCTGGTCATCAAAGACGATCTTGCCGTTGATCAGCTGGATATTATTTACCGAAAAGCGCGGCGTGCCGGACTCCGGCTCGTCCTTGGGCTTCATCCATTCATCAAGCAGATCGGAGATGTCGTAACGCCCCTCGGCAACTCGCGACACGGCAACGCGCAGCCCCTGCAGACGAACCTCATCAACGACGGCAGCCAATTTGAAAATGGAGGCCGACGAAAGATTGACGAAAAGTTCGTCGAAACCGGCCACTTCCTTGCTGCCCTCGGCCTTGATCGAAAAACCGCTGACCTTCGCCGACAAGCCGTACGGGTTTATGTCGATATTTTCGATGCTGACTTCGCGATGCAGCTGGACCGACAGCTGTTTCTGCAAAATGGATTTGAGCAGTGGCGGCGCAGCGAAAAAACCAAGCACCCCGAAAACCACAAAAATGCCCGCCAGCCATTTTCCAATTTGCTTGCTGCGCGGCGATTTCAGCGCCCCGGTCAGGCGTAACATTGTTGCAGAATTGCTTGCTGTCGACTCGGCCATGATAATCTGCCCTTCTTGTTTTATATCCGCCAAATTTAGCACACCGCCACACCGGAAATATCAGCAAAAACACATGAAATGGTTCATCGAAGAATTATCCAGGTTAGTTGAGCAGCTCAAGCGTTGGCAGACTTGGCTGATCATAGGATTGATCACTCTTTTCGCCGGATTTGCCTTTTTAGTCGGCGGCTTCGCCTTCCGTACCGACGGCATCCTGCTCTATCTCAACCGCACGGCGGGAGCCTGTCGTGAGCTGAACAACGGCATCATCATCTTCATGTTCTGCGGCATGATTTTCTTCATGCTGACCGCCCTGCTCACCCTTGGCGAATTTCAGCGCTATTTCCAGTTCAAGCAACGCGCTGCCCACTATCAAGCCAGCCGGGCGCTGTACTGGGGAATCGGCTGGGCTGTTACTGCCATCAGCATTTCGATTGCCGCGCTGGTTTTCTTCAATCGATATTGCCGCTAGACTGCGCTGATCGAAGCCCGGCAGCAACCATGAAAATTCTTGTCGTCGAAGACAGCCGCTCCAACCTCCACCTGCCGATCCAGCATGTGGAGAAGTTCGGTGCGACAACGCTTTCTGCCCGAAGCGGCGAGGAGGCGCTGGAAAAATACGCCAGAACCCGCCCGGATCTTGTCTTGCTCGATGTCGTTCTGCCCGACATGGATGGTTTTCTGGTTGCCCAGCGCATCCGGGCCATGGAAGGCCCGGGCGAGTGGACGCCGATCATTTTCCTGTCCGCCGAGAGCGATGAAAGCAGCATCGAAAACGGAATCACTGCCGGTGGTGACGATTACCTGCTCAAGCCGGTCAGCGAAATCGTGCTCGGTGCAAAAATCCGCGCCATGCAGCACATCGTGCTGATGCGCTCGTCGCTTATTGCACTGACGCGCAAACTGGATGCCGCCAACCAGGAACTGGTGCGCATTTCGTCAAGCGACGCGCTGACCGGTGTCGCCAACCGGCGTTTTTTCGATGAGGCGATTTCAATCGAATGGCGCCGGGCACGCCGTCACTCGAACAGCATCGCCATGATGATGTGCGATATCGACTACTTCAAGTTATACAACGACACCTACGGCAATCAGGCCGGCGATGAGTGCCTGCGCAAGGTAGCAAAGGCGATTCGCCAGCACACCGAACGTCCATCCGACATTGTGGCGCGCTATGGCGGTGAAGAATTCGCGGTCGTCCTGCCCGAAACGACGATCAGCGGCGCGCTGATGGTGGCTGAAAAAATCCGCAACGCCATCCGCGAACTCAATATCCAGCACGCCTCCTCACCTGGCGGGACGGTCACCTTGAGCATCGGCCTCGCCTCGGCCGCGCCCGGTTTCGACAACCCGCCGGACGACCTTATCCAGGCCGCCAGCAAGGCACTGCTCCATGCCAAGCACGGAGGCCGGGATCGCATCTGCCGGGCCGACGAAACCTAGTGGCCAGACGACGCATATCCATCGTTATCGCTGACGACAACGACATGATGCGCAGCATTCTGCGCGCCATGCTGCGCGGCGAGGAATACGACGTGGTCGGCGAGGCCCGCAACGGGCAAGCGGCCATCGACGTCGTCGATCGCATGAAGCCGGACATCGTCTGCATGGATGTCATGATGCCGGAGAAAAGCGGCATCGAAGCACTATGCGAGATCAAGGTGGCCAATCCGGACACCGAAGTCGTCATGGTAACCAGCAACTCCGACCCGGAAACCGTTCAGGAATCGATCATGAACGGCGCCAGCGGCTTCATCATCAAACCTTTCAATGCGGCCCGCGTGCTTGATGCGCTGGAAAAAGTCAGCAACCGAATCCGCCAGGCAAAACCGTAGGGCGACGCCCTAGAACTCGTTTCGCCAGCCGCGAATGGTTTTGAAAATTGAGGTTTTTTTCCGGTTGACCGTGGAATCGCGCTTTTCAGCAGCCGCCATGACCGCCGGCTCGGTACAGCGCAGGAAGGGGTTGGTCGCCTTCTCTTCACCGAGTGTCAACGGCACACTGGGCTGGCCCGCCGCCCGCAGCGCCGCAACCTTCGCCACGCGCGCCAGCAAGGCAGCATTTTCCGGCTCGACGGCCAAGGCGAAACGCAGGTTCATCTCGGTGTACTCGTGGGCGCAGTAGACCAATGTATCGTCGGGCAGCGCGGCGATGCTGTCGAGCGAGGCCGACATCTGTTCCGGCGTGCCCTCGAACAGCCGCCCGCAGCCGGCGCCAAATAAAGTATCGCCACAAAACAGCGCGCCCGGTGCGAGGTAAGCGAGATGCCCGAGCGTATGCCCGGGAACGGCCATGACATCGACCGTCTGGCCCAGAATATCAATCCGCTCGCCACCTGAAAGTGGACGCGTGCAGCCTGTGATAGACTCATTGGCCGGTGCATGAACCTCGACTGGCCAGCGCGCTTTGAGTTCGGCGACGCCACCCTGGTGATCGGCATGGTGATGCGTGATCAGGATGCCCTCCAGCGTCAGATCGTCGGCTTCCAGACGGGCAATGACCGGAGCTGCATCGCCAGGATCGACGACGACGGCACGCTTGCCGCGGGTCAGCAGCCAGATGTAATTATCCTTGAACGCGGGAATGAGCGAAATTTCAAACATACCGGAACTATCAAGCGCAGCGCCCCGGATGTCAATTCCCGGGCTCGACGCCTGGCTGTCGACCGCAGCCGGCCGCTATGTGCTCGATTGGGAACAGCGTCAGGTCGATGCCGCCGTTGCCGATGTGTTCGGTTTTCATGCCTTGCAACTCGGCCTGCCGCAGGGCGAATTCCTGCGCGCCAACCGCATTCCGCTGCGCCTCAAGGCCGGCGAATACGGCGCTGTAGACATGCTCTGCGACTGCACCGCCCTGCCCTTCGCCTCGCTCAGCACCGACCTCGTCGTCCTGCCGCATGTGCTTGAATTCAGCGACGAGCCCCACCGGATATTGCGCGAAGTCGAGCGCATCCTGATTCCCGAGGGACAGGTCATCATCATCGGCTTCAATCCGCTGTCGCTGTGGGGCCTGAAACAGAAATTCGACGGCAGCGGAGATTTTCCGTGGAATGGCAGTTATCTGTCGCTGAATCGCCTCAAGGATTGGCTAAAATTGCTCAGTTTTGAGGTCGATCGCGGCCAGTTTGGCTGCTACATTCCACCGGTCGAACAACTCAAATGGGTGCAACGCTGGCAGTTCATCGAAACGGCCGGCAACCGCTGGTGGCATTTCTCCGGCGGCGTTTACGTGCTGCGTGCCATCAAGCGCGTGCACGGCATGCACCTGATCACCCCCAACTGGCGAAACAAGTCGGTGCGCGCCAAGGCGCTGCGCCCAATCGCCCAAAAGGAAGGCCATGGCCGCTGAAGAAATCGTTGAAATATTTACCGATGGTGCCTGCAAGGGCAATCCCGGCCCCGGCGGCTGGGGGGCCATCCTGCGCCTCGGCCAGCACGAAAAGGAGCTGTGGGGCGGCGAGAAGGAAACGACCAACAACCGCATGGAACTGACCGCTGCCATCCGCGCCATAGAAGCCCTCAAGCGGCCAATCGGCGGCAAGATCTACACCGACTCGCAGTACGTCATGAAGGGCATCAACGAGTGGATTCACGGCTGGAAGAAAAACGGCTGGAAAACCGCCGACAAGAAGCCGGTCAAGAACGCCGACCTGTGGCAACTACTCGACGCCCAGGTCCGCCGGCACAAGCTCGAATGGGTCTGGGTCAAGGGCCACGCCGGCCACCCGGAAAACGAACGGGCCGATGCCCTGGCCAATCGCGGCATCGATGAATTGAGAAACAGGGAAGCAGCATGAGACAGATCGTCCTCGACACTGAAACCACCGGCCTCGACCCGCGCTCGGGCCACCGCATCATCGAAGTTGCCTGCATCGAGATGGTGAACCGCCGCTTCACCGGCCACCACCTGCACAAATACCTCAACCCGGAACGCGAAATCGACGAAGGCGCCCAGGCAGTGCACGGCATCACCCTCGAATTCCTCGCCGACAAGCCGAAGTTCGCCGACATCGCCGACGAGTTCCTCGAATTCATCAACGGCGCCGAACTGATCATCCACAACGCGCCCTTCGACATCGGCTTCCTCAACGCCGAACTCGACCGCCTCGGCCGGGTGCCGGTCGGCACCATCTGCGGCAAGGTGACCGACACCCTGCGCATGGCCAAGGATCTGCATCCCGGGAAGCGCAACAGCCTCGACGCGCTGTGCGAACGCTACGAAATCGACAACTCCAGCCGCACCCTGCACGGCGCTCTGCTCGACACCGAGCTGCTGGCCGAGGTTTTCCTGGCCATGACACGCGGCCAGAACTCTCTGATGATCGAACCCGATGCCGCACCGCGCCCGAACATCGGTGCCGACGGCCTGGTCCGCGAGCGCAAGCCGCTCACCGTTCGCCGCGCCTCGCCCGAAGAACTGACCGAACACGAGCAGGTGCTCGCCGCGATCAACAAGGAATCCAAAGGCGCCTGCCTGTGGCTGCCCAAGCCTGACGCCGAAGCGGCCTGAGTCCGGCATGGTCCCTGTCTCGCTGCTCATCTGGCTCGCCTTCGAAATCAGCGGCTATCTGTACATCGGCCGCCATTTCATGCACCTCGACTGGCCGCTGGCCACCATCGGAGCGATCAACTGCCTGCTCGGCCTGCGTTTCTGGATGAACGCGACGACCTGGTTCTTCGGCATGAAATTCGCCTCGCCGGCACCGGCGCTCGGCTTTGGCAAACGCTTCCGGATCATGGCCGGCGAATACTTCGCCTTCCTGCTCACCTTCCTGCTCGTCATTCCGTTCGAACGTCTGTGGATGCCGGCCGATCGCCTGCTGCCCGGACAAAAGCCGATCCTGCTCGTCCATGGCTACGGCTGCAGCCGTGGTGTCTGGTGGCTGCTCCGCCGTCGCCTCGAAGCAGCCGGGCATAGCGTCGCCACGGTCAGCCTGGCGCCGCCCTACACCAGCATGGGCAAGCTGGTGCCGCTGCTCAACCGGCGCATCGAGGAAGTCTGCGCCGACACCGGCAGCCAGCAGGTGACCCTCGTCGCGCACAGCATGGGCGGCCTGATCTGCCGCTCCTATCTGGCCCGGCACGGCATCGAGCGCGTCGACCGTTTGTTCACGCTGGCCACGCCGCATGCGGGCAGTCTCCTGAGCAAAATCGGCTTCGGCCAGAATTCCCGCGAGATGACGCCCGGCTCGCTGTGGCTGCGCGACATGGCGACCGAACCGATCAAGATTCCCGCCGTCAGCCTGCGCAATGCCTACGACAATTACGTCATGCCACAGGACAACCAGCGCCTGCCCGGTGCCCGCGATGTCGAACTGCCTGCGGTAGGTCACATCGCAATGCTTTATGATGATCGGGTTGCCCGACAGTTGATCGAACTGCTGAAACTCAAGAAGCCATGAACATTCCCGACTCCACACGCGCCCAGGCGCAGGACCTGCTCGATTTCATCGACGCCAGCCCCAGCCCGTGGCATGCCGTCCAGACTTGCGAAGCCCGGCTGGCCGCTGCCGGCTTCCAACCGCTCGACGAAGCCGAGCGCTGGACCTTGACCGCCGGCGACCGTCGCTACGTCGTGCGTGGCGGATCGTCGATCATCGCCTTCATCGTCGGCAGCCAGCCGGCAGCAACGACCGGCCTGCGCCTGATCGGCGCCCATACCGACTCGCCGGGCCTGCGCCTCAAGCCGAAGCCGGCTGAAGACGCCGCCGGCCTGGTGCGCCTCGGCGTCGAAGTCTATGGCGGTCCCATCCTCGCCACCTTTGCCGACCGTGACCTGTCGCTGGCCGGCCGCGTCAATGTCCGCGTGCCGGGCGGCTTCGAAACCCGGCTGGTGCGCTTTGCCGACCCGCTGCTGCGCCTGCCCAACCTCGCCATCCACATGAATCGCGAGGTCAATGAAAATGGCCTGAAATTCAACAAGCAGACCGAACTGCCCTTGCTGCTCGGCATCTCCGAAGACGGCACGAAGGCGGAAGCGCGCTTCCGCCAGCCCATCGCCGCCGAACTCGGCGTCGAGCCGGGCGATCTGCTGACTTGGGAACTCAATGCTTATGACACGCAAAAAGGGGCCTTTTGGGGCGTCGACCGTGAGTTCGTCGCCAACAGCCAGCTCGACAACCTCGCCTCCTGCCACGCCGCGCTGAGCGCCATGCTCGCCACGTCCGAACCCGCCACTACCTGCCTGTGCGCCTTTTTTGATCACGAGGAAGTCGGTAGCGAGAGCGCCACGGGCGCCGGTGGCAGCTTCGTGCAGGATGTCATCGCCCGACTGGCCGCCAGCGCCGGCCTCGATAGCGAAGACCAGCGCCGGATGCTGGCCCGGAGCTTCTTCATCAGCGCCGACATGGCACACGGCTGGCACCCCAATTTCCCGGCCGCCTACGAGCCTTGCCACCACGCGCTGGTCAACGCTGGTCCGGTCATCAAGAGCAACGCCAACCAGCGCTACAGCACCAGCGCCGAGACAGCAGCCCGCTTCATGGCCATCTGCGACAAAGCCGGCGTGCCCTGCCAGCAATACGCCCACCGCACCGACCTTGGTTGCGGCAGCACCATCGGCCCCATCGTCGCCGCGCGCCTCGGTATCCCCAGCGTCGATGTCGGCTCGCCGATGTGGGCCATGCACAGCATCCGCGAAAGCGCCGGCGTTCTCGACCACGGCTACATGATCGCGGCCCTCACCGCCTCATTCTCGAACTGACATGAACGATCTGCTCACCTTCCTCGCCGGCTCCGGCATCGTCCT
>Ga0209211_10007532_pt1 | contig 15224 bp, 14 predicted proteins | sample RifGroA2_FD_183992 | JGI IMG/M metagenome (GOLD analysis project Ga0209211, IMG submission 183992) | Groundwater microbial communities from Rifle, Colorado, USA - Groundwater A2 (SPAdes) (version 2) | ecosystem: Environmental > Aquatic > Deep subsurface > Groundwater | place: Rifle, Colorado... | reverse complement strand
CACCGGGGATGAGGCCGCCTTCAGCGTGGCCCAACGTCAGCCGATGAAACTGGCGGCCATGGAAGGGTTGTATGTGGGGCAGGACAAGGCCCCCATCGTCGCCATGGGCATCATCAACGCCGACAAGAGGCCGGGCGACGACCAGCCCGCCTTCCATCAGGAGATAAAAATCCCCGGTCTGCTCTCGCTTTTGGCCAACCGCGATCCCAACAGCTATGTCCCCGGGATCAACGATCTGGTCTTCGGCAATGGTGAGCGGAACATCGTCGGCGCCGAGCAACGGATGGTCACCGGCAAAATCGCCCTGGCCGAACTGGCCCACTACAAATACGCCAAAGAAAAAGGGGATACGGCGGAAGCCGCCTCCGCCCTGGCCATCTTTGACCGGCACAAGGGGGATCTCGGCTACGGCTACCTGCACAGCCCGGCCGAAGCCGCGCCCCCGGTGGCCATCACCTTCTACAGTTTCCATATCATGGTGGTCCTGGGCACCCTGTTCCCGGTGATCTTCCTGCTGGTCCTCTATTTCGCCTTCAAGGGCACCCTGGAGCGGCAGCGCTGGCTCAACATCGCCTGCTTCTTTTCCATCTTTTTAGGCTACGTGGCCCAACAGGCCGGCTGGGTGGTGGCCGAGGTGGTCCGGCAGCCATGGGCCATTCAAGGATTGCTGCCGGTGGGCGTGGCCACCACCAACATTGCCGCAAGCAATGTGCAGGCCACTTTTTTCATCTTCCTGACTCTGTTCACCGCCCTGTTGCTGGCGGAGATTCGGATTATGATGAAGCAGATCAAGCTCGGACCGGAGGCATAAAACCATGATAGGAAACCTGGATTACGCAATTCTGCAGCAACTCTGGTGGCTGATCGCCTCCGTGGTCGGCTCGCTCTTTCTCTTCCTGACCTTCGTCCAGGGCGGCCAGACCCTGATCTTTACCCTGGCCGGCAGCGAAGAGGAAAAGGCCCTGATCATCAACGCCATGGGCCGCAAGTGGGAACTGACCTTCACCACCCTGGTCCTCTTCGGCGGCGCCCTGTTCGCGGCCTTCCCGCTCTTTTATGCCACCAGCTTCGGCGGGGCCTACTGGGTGTGGATGCTCATCCTCTTCACCTTCATCCTCCAGGCGGTGAGCTATGAGTACCGCAAGAAACCCGACAACATCCTCGGGGCCCGGACCTATGAAATCTTCATGTTCATCAACGGCAGCGTCGGAATCCTTTTGATCGGCGCGGCGGTGGGCACCTTTTTCACCGGCTCCCGCTTCAGCCTGAACCTCTACAACTCCGTGACCTGGCATACCCCGTACCACGGCCTGGAAGCGGCGCTCAACCCCTTCAATCTGGCCTTCGGCCTTTTTCTGGTTTTCCTGGCCCGGGTGCTGGGCGCCATGTATCTCGTCAACCATGTGGACCACGAGCCCCTGGTCAAAAAAGCCCGCAAAGCGACCTGGCTCAACCTGCTCCTGGCTCTGCCCTTCCTGCTCACCATCCTGATCGGCCTGGTGACCATGGACGGCTTTGCGGTTGATCCGGCCACGGGCCAGGTTTTCATGGAGAAGGGCAAATACCTCCACAATCTGCTGGGGATGCCCGCGGTGCTCTTACTGCTGCTGGGGGGGCTGGGTTCGGTTATCTACGGGGTGGCGGCCACCGGTTTTCTCGGCAAAAACTGCGGCATCTGGTTCGGCGGGGTCGGCACCGTGCTGGTGGGGCTGGCGATCTTTTCCCTGGCCGGCTACAACAACACCGCCTTTTACCCGTCGCTGACCGACCTGCAATCAAGCCTCACCATTTATAACGCCTCAAGCAGCAAGTACACCCTCACCGCCATGAGCTATGTGGCCCTGGGCGTACCCTTTGTCCTGGCCTATGTCGCCTATGTCTGGAAGCTGATGAATGCGGAAAAGCTGACCCTGGCCGAGCTTGCCGGGCAAGACGCCGATGAGATGTATTAATCGTAAAAAAAAGGAATAAAGCCATGAATACAATTCTACTCGTTAGCTGGCTGCTGGTGCTGGTTGTCTCGTACCAGGGCGCCATTGTAATGCTCAAGAAAACCGAACTGCTGTAACCCGCCACGAACCCAGGCAGTCCAAACCGGCGCAGGAGAAGATCCTGCGCCGGTTTTTTTATAGGCGCACACACAACCCCGCCGCCTTCTTCGCCCTCCCAATATTGTTTGAGACACAAACATCTTGACAGTCAAACAATACCCCTGTATCCTCCCCTCTCCTTTTTCCGTGCCACCAGACGCCCGCGCCTAAGCGAACCAGGCCAATATATTCTTTTATCAGAGAGGATTCGGATGCATACCCATTCCCTTGATACCTGGCAGCACCCCCACGACTTCGCCGTAATCCAGGAACACGGCGAGAAGCGGACCCGGCAGGTGCTGCTCATCACCGCCGTCACCATGCTCGTCGAGATTGCCGCGGGCATGGCCTATGGCTCCATGGCCCTGCTGGCCGACGGCTGGCACATGGGCACCCATGTCGCCGCCTTTATGATCACGATCTTCGCTTACCGTTTTGCCAAAAAACATGCAAACAGCAAGGCCTTTGCCTTCGGCACCGGCAAGGTCAGCGTCCTGGGCGGCTTTGCCAGCGCCATCGCCCTGATCGTCGTCGCCCTGCTGATGCTCATCGAGTCGGGCCAGCGCATCCTGGCCCCGCAGCCGATCCATTTCAACGAGGCCATCGGCGTCGCCGCCCTGGGGTTATTGGTCAACATCGCCTGCGCCTTCCTTCTGCAAGACCATCATGACCACGGCCACGCCCACGACGATGATGACCATCATCACCACCATGACCACAACCTCAAGGCCGCCTACCTGCACGTGCTGGCCGACGCTCTGACCTCGGTGCTGGCCATCGGTGCCCTGCTTTTCGGCAAATATCTCGGCTGGAACTGGCTTGATCCCCTGATGGGCATCGTCGGCGCCCTGGTTATCTCCCGCTGGGCCTATGGCCTGGTGCGGGAAACCGGCTCTATCCTGCTGGACGGCAGCCTCAGCACCAAGGAGCTGGCCGCCATCAAAGAAAAAATCGAGGGAACCCTGGACAATCGGCTTGCGGACATGCATGTCTGGAAGGTCGGCCCGGCCCATTACGCGGCCATCCTCTCCATCGTCACCCATTACCCGCAGAAGATCGACTACTACAAGGAACTCCTGCACGACTTCCACAATCTTTCCCACCTCACCGTGGAAGTCCACCCCTGCGAGAGCGAGCCATGCCTGCCCCAATGAACGAGACCGCGAAACTTTCCCACCAGCTCGTGGAACTGTACGAGAAGCTTTCCTCCTGGGAGCAGGACGTGGTGAAAGCCTCCGGCCTGTCCACCGCCCAGATGCACACCATCGAGATCGTCGGTCACGGAGCCGACGGGGTCCACGGCGCCCCAATGCGCATGAAGGAGCTGGCCAAGAAGATGGGGGTGACCACCGGCACCCTCACCGTGATGATCGACCGGCTGGAGCAGCAGGGGTTGCTCAAAAGAACCCCCCACGAAACGGACCGCCGCTCCTACCTGATTGCCCTGACCCAAAAGGGACAGGGGCTTTATAGCGAACACCACCAGTACCACCTGCGTCTCACCGAGGAGATCACATCTACTCTGTCCCCGGAGGAACAGGCGTTGTTCAGCACCGTGCTGGAAAAGGTCATTGGCCAGATGTGAAGAGCCTTCACCGCCGCAACCTGCTCCATGAGTTTGAGCCGGGATTCGGGCGGAATTTGGGCTTGTTTTTCTTTTGACTTTCCATATCCTATCAAATAGCATCGCAATAAGCGGAAATTACGTCCACCTATAGGCGGTGATATAATGGACAAGATTCCGCTTATTGCACTGTTTGGCTATTAAAAGACATCATGAATAATAAACAGAAAATGCGTAGACAAGCACTTATAAAGAAATCGAAGCCATCTGTTTCTGAAGGTATCAATCCTTCTTCTGAGGAAGCAATTCGCCTTGCCTTCGAAGATGAAGAAAATTCGAGCGAAGTACGTTTTGATCAAATTTCTTCACCGGAAGCGGTAGAAACAATTTCTAAAGCAACTAAAGATTTTCAATTAAAGCATCAGCTAAGGGTTACTGTAACGAAACAAACAGAGGAACTACCAGATATACCACCAGATACTGGATTCAAGTACAGTCACCCTGGAGAATACGGCGCCCTTGGCTCATGCCGAATTAGAATCGGAAAGGGAGAAAATATTATAGTAGCATTAGTCTGGGAGGATGACTTTTTAATCGGATATGGAATAGCTGCAATTGTTAATGGGAAATGTGAGATTGAGATAATTGATGTTGATTCCTTCTCGCGCAGGAATGCTGGCTTAGCGGATGTAATTCAGATCTCCGAGCAATCTTTCCAAGTTGGAGTCGGTCATGTAGTGGTTGACGCGTTGTTAAAAAAATGCCCTTCGCCTATTTATGTGGATGCTACCCACGATAGCTCACAGTATGTATTCAAATCCCTTGGATTTTTCAATGATATTGATTCAACTAACCCATGCATACTTAAAATGGGTTAGTTAAAGTCCAACCAAAGGATGTACCTGACGGCCTTCAGCCGCCGATGATCTTTACGTTGGCACAGATAGGATAGGACTACGAAATTAAATCGATGAAAACAAAATGGGGTTGGAGAAATCCATCTTGGAAATGGAATACTACTTGGCGATCAGAGACCAACTGGGGCGATCTAGGGCTGTCAAGTGCCATGCGTGCGACCTTGCAACAACTCGCAAAGAACTTAACACAAAACCACGGAGCAGCAAAAGCCACGATCGAAGCCCTACGTCGTCGTGGATTCGTTGACTCGGTAGGTTCAATTACAGAGCCAGGTATCGTGGCGGGTTTAAGCATGGCGCCACTTCATGACCAGTGTAGCGCCTTGGATTTACCTGTCGAAGTTGTCCAGCTTCAAAAAAAATATAACGACCCTGCGGTTGACGGTATGTATTTTTTTATGGGCCAAGGTCTTCGCTGTTCCTATGAGGAAGGGGCTGTCCTTCGAAAGATCCTATATTGTTCATACTTTCATCGCCTGCCAGAACTCACAAAAGAAGGCTGGAGGTACTTCTTGGAAGGAATGGGGACTATGCCCCTTGCAATCGGGCTAGGCCTTTTCGACTTCGAAGACTTTGTGAAAGATCATACGAAGATTATGGACGATCTGAAAGAGACCATTGCGACAGTAACGCGTAATGAGTTCCAGAGAAATTATCGGACATTGTTCCCGAAAGGTTACTGTTGGTTTGGCGCGGAGGAAAAGTTTGTCACCCAGATTTTTGACAGTCTAGGAAACGAACGCCTGGCACAATTTTTTGGCGCCATTCTGGTTGATCCATACGCTTTTTCACAGGGGTGGCCTGACCTGACGGTTATTGGTGATGACGATTTTCAGTTTGTCGAAGTTAAAGAGAAGGACAAACTCACGATCAGCCAGTTGATTACAATACCTGCCATCAAGGCGGCAAATATCCCGGTTAAGGTGTTACAAGTGTCTAGGAGGGACGAAGGGAACGCTGGTTCTAAGTGAACTTGCGACCTTGTTAAGTTGTTTTAGAACCAGCGTTGCCCCCTTCGTTCGCTCCAAGTCAAGGAGGAAGCCGCATGACACATTTGCACGGCAACAAATTTGTCCGCACGAAATGCGCCCAGGGAGGTACGCCATGAAATTCGAGAGCTTCAAGGCAGGTCAGTGGCGGCAGCGCTACCAGTACAAGAGTTTCGAGCCGATTATGGTCAACCACGACTGGACCTGGGAAGACCCCGCCATCAACACCCTGCTGGAACAGGCCACCCGCGCCCTGGGCGAGCTGAACGCCTTTTCGCTGATCGTGCCGGACATCGACCTGTTCATCGAGATGCACGTGGTCAAGGAGGCGCAGACTTCCAGCAAGATCGAAGGCACCCAGACCGGTATCGACGAAGCGTTATTGCCGGAAGAGCAAATCCGCCCGGAAAAACGCGATGACTGGCGCGAGGTGCGCAATTATATCGAGGCCGTGAACACCGCCATTGCCGAACTGAAGACCATGCCGCTCTCCAATAGGCTGTTGAAACAGACCCATGCCATTCTGATGCAGGGGGTGCGCGGCGAGCACAAGCAGCCAGGCGAGTTTCGCACCAGCCAGAATTGGATCGGCGGCTCCAGTCTGAGCGATGCCAGTTTCATCCCGCCGCATCACGACGGCGTGGCGGACTTGATGGGGGATCTGGAAAAATTCTGGCACAACGAAGAGATCATGGTGCCGCATCTCGTCCGTATCGCCATCAGTCACTACCAATTCGAGACCATCCACCCCTTTCTGGATGGCAACGGTCGTATCGGACGCCTGATGATTCCGCTCTATCTGGTCAATCAAGGTATGCTGGCCAAGCCCTCGCTCTACCTGTCCGACTTTTTCGAGCGCAACCGCGCCAGTTACTACGATGCCTTGATGCAGGTGCGAGTCAGCAACAATCTGATCCACTGGGTTCGATTTTTCCTGAATGGTGTTGCGCAAACGGCCACCAAAGGACGTGAGGTGTTCCACCAGATACTTACTCTGCGCACCGAGGCGGAACTGGCAACCATGGGCATGGGCAAGCGGGCGGCCACAGCCCGCCAGGCGTTGAATGTGCTCTATCGCAAGCCGGTCCTTGCTGCGGCGGACCTGGAAAAAGCGCTGGCGGTAACGACACCGACCGCCAACCGGCTCATCCACTCGTTGATTGACAAAGGCATCTTGGTAGAAGTTACCGGGCAGCAACGGGGGCGAATCTATGCCTTTGATCGTTACTTAAAACTTTTCGTTAGTTAAAGAAAAAGGCTTTCCTTTAACTAATAACGACGCTTAGTAAAAGACAAAACATGCCCCAGGCCACTGAGAAAGCCTTTGGAAGCTATGTGGAGCAGGTATTGCTGGGAAGTGACTGGGACGTAGGTGCAAAACACCCTATTCCAGATAGCACTCGCTCTCCGTGAAGGGAAGAAGGGGACCGGCGGCCTGCAAGAAAGAAAAACAAGGAACCCATGCATCCGAAGATTGTTATCAGGAACGAGACCGATGCCGATGTGAGCGCGATAGCCGAAGTGACCGTTGCCGCGTTTAGAACCCTGGAGATCAGCAATCACACGGAGCAGTTCATCATCGTGGCGCTCCGCGCCGCCAAGGCACTCACGGTCTCGCTCGTCGCAGAGGTAGATGGCCGGGTGGTCGGGCATATTGCTTTCTCGCCGGTGACCATTTCCGACGGCACCCGGAACTGGTACGGCCTTGGCCCTGTTTCGGTGTTGCCGGCGTACCAGCGGCAGGGTCTCGGCAAGGCCCTGATCCTGGAAGGATTGTCGCGGCTGAGAGCGATGCAGGCGCAAGGATGTTGCCTCGTGGGGCATCCGGCATACTACGGGAAATTCGGGTTCAGGAACCTGCCGGGACTTGGGCTTGAGGGTGTGCCCCCGGAGGTCTTCTTTGCTCTGTCATTCGACGGGCATACTCCGCAGGGCACGGTCGCTTTCCACGAAGGCTTCAGAGCGGCTGGCCAACCAGAGGGGGCCTGAGCCATTCTCTCTCCTGAACGTCAACCGGTAGATTCAAATTGGGGAGACAAAAGGGAACATCCTGTTTTCCCGCCGTCAGGAGCTGTTTTCGTCCGTCCCTGATTTGACGGGAATCCGGACGGTGAACGTTGTCCCCTTGCCCTCCTCGCTCGTCACCTCGATATCCCCCTGGTGTTTTTTGATGATGTCGTAGGTGATGCTGAGGCCCAGTCCCGTCCCTTTGCCCACCTCCTTGGTGGTGAAAAACGGCTCGAAGATCCGTTGACTGATTTCCGGCGGAATCCCGCAGCCGGTATCGGAAAAGGCCAGGTAGATATTGTCGCCCTCGGACCAGGTTCTGATGGTGATTTCCCCCGCCTCCCGAATGGCCTGACCGGCATTGATCAGCAGGTTGGTAAATACCTGGTTGAGCTGCCCTAGATTGCAGAGGGTGGTCGGAATCTCGCCGTAGGCACGGATCACGGTGGCCTTGTATTTGAGCTCGTTCCAAACGATCTGCAGGGTGCTTTCGATCGCCTTATTGAGGTCAACTGGCTTGTTTTCCGCTTCGTCGATGCGGGAGAAATTCTTCAGATTCTGGACGATGTGCTTGACTCGGTTGGCCCCCTCAAGGGATTCGTCAATCAGGTTCGGGACGTCGGTGGCGATGTAATCGATCTTGAGGCTCTTCCGGTCGGCGGCGAGGCTCTCCAGCATGGCCTGTTGCCTCTCCGGCGTGAGGCCGGTTATAGCGGCCAGAGCCTCATCCTGGCTCCGGATGAAGGCCAGCAGCTTTTCCGTGTACTTTTTCAAGGAATTGAGGTTGCTCATCACGAAGCCGACCGGGTTATTGATCTCATGGGCGACCCCGGCGGCAAGCTGGCCGATGGAGGCCATCTTTTCCTGCTGGAGCATGTGGGACTGCGCGGATTTGAGATCGCTGTAGGCGCATTCCAGCTCTCTGGTGCGGTCGGCCACGCGCTGTTCGAGCGCCTCGTTGAGTTCCTGCAGGGCTTTTTCCGCCTGTTTGCGCTCGGTAAGATCCTGGAGCATCCCGTCCACATGGAGGATCTCCCCCTGCTCGTCAAAGGCGGCCCGGGTGCTCACCAGCACCCACAGTTTGCTGCCGTCCTTGCGGTACATTTCGATCTCGAAGTTCTTGACCTCCCTTTTTTCCCGCATCAGGGCGTAGAGTTCCCGGCGGCGCTGGGGCGAGACATAGAGCTGGGCGATGGTGGGGATGGCCTCGATCAGTTCTTCTGGCGAGTCATACCCCAGGATGGCGGCGGTGGCGGGGTTGCAGTTGAGGAAGCGGCCATCGGCAGTGGTCCGCAGTATCCCCTCCACCGCGTTTTCGAAGATGCCGCGGTATTTCGCCTCGGCCAGCCTTCCTTGTTCGAGGGCGACCTCCATGTTGGTATAGAGGATGTAATTTTCCACCGCCGAGATGAGCAGCCCCACGAGATTGCCGATCCCCAGCAGCGCCCCCTCGCCCTCGCTTATCCGGCGGTAAAATTCGGCATTGCCGGCCGAGTTCCCCACCGCCAGCAGGGCATGGGGGCGCTCATGGGAGCAGAGGGGGTAGAGCAGATATTCGTCCATGTGCAGCTTGGCGCGATAGTCCACCAGCGTCTGCTGGTCGCAACCCCCCGTGCAGACAAGATATTCCCGCCCCTCATGCAGGGGGGAGAGAAGCGGGTCATCCTCCTGGATAATGAGTGAGGCGACCGCGTTCTTTTCCTCTTGGTCGTAATACCCGTCAACAGCGCAGACGGCATACCGGCCCGCATATTCGAATTGTTCGAGGAAAACCACCCTTTCATACTCAAGGTTGCGGATGATGTATTCGCCGGTTTGGCGGAAGACCTTCCGGATATCCAGGGTCGCGTTGTTTTTTCTGCTCAATTCGTAGAGTTCTTTATATTCCTTGAGCTGGGCATCGAGCTCCTCCTGGTACTCGTACAGCTTGCCTTCCGCCCGGATCAGCCGCCTTACCTGCTGGGAAAGGGTCTCGTTTTCCCGCCTCAGCGCCGCGGTTTCGGCTGCCATAACCGCTTCATCCATAATGGTTCCCGCTTTGAGAGGTTCAGTACACGGCTGCAACGACCGAGGTGAAGTTGTGGAAGCAGTTGTTGCTCACCACCGGCCCGATTTCGCCGTAGGTATAGAGACCGATCCACGGGATGCCTTCCCCGATCTCTCGCTGCAGGGAGCGGACCAGCTCGACCTTCTCCCGTTCCCGGAAGACGACCTTGCCCCGGCCCACGCATTCAAACTGGAGGACGAACTTGGGTTTTCTCTCCGCCAGCTGTTCCCGGATCTGGCGGGAGATCGCCTGCATGCCGCAGGCGATCAGCTCCTTGTCGCGGCGCACGATCCAGAGTTCGGTGCCGTCACTGACCTCGGACTGGATGGTCACCCCCCCTTGTGCATCGTCCTTGCCCATCATGTAGCGGATGATATAGTCTTCATAGCCGCTCTTGAGATGCGCCGGGGTCTTGAACCCCAGGCAGAGGTTCAGGGAGGCCTTGTTCCACTGGTTTTGCCAATCCTCGCCGAGATAGTCCTTCAGGGCGTCCAGGGCCGGAATTCCGTCGATTTCGTAAATGATGTTGCCCTGGCTGCGGGTGATCGTGCGTTTGCTCCCCACCGGAACGCAGCCGTGATTGACCCCCGAGGCGACCCCCCCGCTGCCCGACATTGTCACGCAGCAGAGCCCCTCGGAAAAGGCCTCGTCGTTGTGATACTGAAAAGTTTTCCGGGAGGCCCAGTTGTCCGCGGCCAATCCGCCGAAAAGCGGGAGAGGGGTGTCATGGCCTTTCTGCCGCAACGCGGTCTCAAAGGCGGCCAGAAAAGGGTCGAAGTTGAAAACCAGTCCGTCGGCCAGGAGAAAGCAGGCAATGGTGTCCGCGGCCAGAAAGGGCTGGATCTCCGCCGCCAACCGCTCTCCGGCCAGGTCGGCCCGCTCGCCCACCCCCTTGACCATGGCGTTGTTGAAGCGGAGTTCGTCCGAGCTGATCGCCAGGACGGCAACGCCGAAATTCGTCTCGGCCACCGTCTCCCGGGTGATGATCCCTTCGCCGGAGCAGCCGCTCAGCGGCGCACCCGAGGTCGCTTCCCGGATCGAGCGGATCAACGCCTGCTGGTTATAGCCGACCGTGGCAAAGGCAAAAACAAAGTCCGGTTTCGTTATCCCCGCCTGCTGCAGAGCCTTCACCGCCGCCTCTTTTCCAGCTTCCGCCGGATTCCGGTGCTCGCTGTAACCCACTCCCGCCGCTGTTCCCATGGAGTCCTCTCCCTCATTCCAAAGTATTTCTAAAACATCCCACACACTTAATGGATTGTCAATGCTTGGGAGATCAAATCACACGGAGCAGTTCATCATCGCGGCGCTCCGCGCCGCCAAGGCACTCACGGTATCGCTCGTCGCAGAAGTGGAGAGCCGGGTGATAGGGCATATCGCCTTCTCGCCGGTGGCCATTTCGGATGGCACTCCAAACTGGTATGGACTTGGACCTGTTTCGGTGTTGCCGAAGTACCAAAGGCAGGGCATCGGCAAGGCCCTGATCCAGGAAGGGCTGTCGCGGCTGAGAGAGATGAAGGCGCAAGGATGTTGTCTCGTGGGACATCCGGCTTACTACGGGAAATTCGGGTTCAGGAACATGCCGGGACTTGGGCTTGAAGGCGTGCCCCCGGAGGTCTTCTTCGCTCTGTCTTTCGACGGGCAGACTCCCCAGGGCACGGTCGCTTTTCACGAAGGCTTCAGAGCGGATGGTAACTGATCACAGGATAGGCGACCAAGTTCAGCGCTGCCCCCCAACTGTATGTAAGCGATTACAGGGTGCGGCAGATGCGCGACAGATGCCTGAGAGCTATAGCTGAGTTGAGCAGCTTGCCTGCTCAAACGAAACTTATACCCTTTGGGTGCATACATAGGTATGTGAACAGGCCGATAACAAAGCAGATGTCGTGCCCTGTGATCGCTTACATCGGATGGTCAACCAGAGGGGGCCTGAGCCCGATTTCTCTGCTTTTTCAGGCAGGATCACGGCGGACTTATTTTCTCCCAGAGCCGCTGGCCGCGCCGGGCCAGCAGGAAGGTAAGCGGAAACAGCAGCAGCAGTTGCAGCACCGGGATCACCGAAACCCCGAGCAACGGGAGGCGCGGGTTGATTGCGGTATACACCCAACGGTCGGTGGCGAGGGCGTAAAGCTCAATGGGGATGCTCAGCGCCAGCGCCGCACCCGGCAGGGCGAGCCACATCCGGAGTGTCCAGGTTTCGCGCAGCCACAGCCAGCGCCCGGTGAGCGCCGTCAGCACCAGGTGCGCGATCCAGGTGAGGATAACGTCCCCGCCGGTCACCCGCAGCATGGACCACGGGTTCGCCGGGCTGGCCCGATGCACGAAGAACAGTTCGCACTGGACATATTCCCAGGCATAGTGCAGGACAAACGCCAGCCCGGAGACCAGGGCGGCATGGCGGGCGATGGGGCGCCAGTCGGGAGGGTGGCCTGTTTTCATGCGCTCTCCAGCTCTTTGCCTGGCCACCCAGCCGTGGCCGGTCACAGAAAAAACCTCAACCCGCAGTCTACCGGTCGGCGCGGCCGATCAAAAAGATGCCGTAGGTGGCCCGCAGGTTGGGGAGAAAGTGGACGATATGCCCGGTTTCCTGCTGCCGGTGGGTGTTGATCGCCACCTCCCTGAGGATGGCGATGCCCTTTTCCCTGGCAAAGTTGCGGAAATCCCGAAGGGTGATCACCCGGATGTTTGGGGTGTCGTACCATTCGTAGGGCAGCTCCGGGCTTCTCGGCGCATAGCCCGCAAAGAGCAGCTGCACCCGAATCCGCCAGTGGCTGAAATTAGGAAAGCTGACAATGACCTTTTTGCCGATGGCAAGCAGGGTGTTGATCAGGGCGACCGGTTCGTAGACCTGCTGCAGGGTCTGGCTGATGATGATGTAGTCGAAGCTGTCCGGCGGGTAATCGGCCACCTCCAGGTTGAAATCCCCCTGGAGCACGGAAAGACCCCTGCCGATGCAGACGGCCACCTCGGCCTCATCCTTCTCGATGCCGGTGGCCTTTACCCCTTTCTGCTCCTTGAGATACTGAAGCAGCTCCCCTTCGCCGCAGCCCAGATCCAGCACCCGCGAACCCGGCTCGATCAGGGAGGCGATGATCTGCAGATCAAAACGCATGACCGCCTCCGTCTGCCGCTTTATTTTCGGCGGAACCCTCCCGGAAAATCCGGGAGAGAAAGGCGGCCACCAAGGAGTGCAGCCTTTCATTGGGCAGCAAAAAAGCGTCATGGCCCCAGTCCGACTCGATCTCGCAGAAACTCACATCCAGCCCGCTTCTTTTGAGATACCTGACCAGGGTCCGTGACTGTTCGGTGGGATAAAGCCAGTCCGAGGTGAAGGCCACCACCAGGAAACTGATTTCCGCCCCGCTCAGCCCGGTGGCTGCGTAATCGTCCAGGTCGAAATAATCCGCCGCCTTGGTCAGGTACAAAAACGAATTGGCGTCAAAGCGCTCGACAAACTTGTTGCCCTGGTAGCGCAGGTAGCTCTCCACCTCGAAACCGGCGTCGAAATGAAAGGAAAGGGCATCCCTGCTCTTGAGCTGCCTGCCGAATTTTTTCCGCATGGATTCGTTGGAGAGATAGGTGATGTGCCCGATCATCCGGGCCACGGCCAGGCCGAGATCTGGCTTGGCCCCCTCACCATAATAATCGCCCTCCCGCCAGTGGGGATCGGCCATGATCGCCTGCCGGGCCACCTCGTTGAAGGCGATTGATTGAGCCGAATGCCTGGGCGTGGTGGCCAGGGGGATCGCCGCCCGGACCATTTCGGGATAGCGGGCGCACCAGGCCAGAACCTGCATGCCGCCCACCGAGCCGCCCACAACCGCGAGCAGCCGGGAGATGCCGAGATGATCGATCAACGCCTTTTGCGCCGTGACCATGTCACCAATGGTGAGCAGGGGAAAGGCCAGGCCATAGGGGTGGCCGGTGACCGGGTTGAGCGAGGAAGGGCCGGTGCTGCCCATGCAGCCGCCCAGCACGTTGGCGCAGATGACGAAATAGCGCTCGGTGTCGATGGCCTTGCCCGGGCCGACCATGATCTCCCACCAGCCGGGCCGGGCATCTTCCTTGGTGTAGCAGCCCGCCACATGGGAATCCCCGGTAAGGGCGTGGACCACGAGAATGGCGTTATCCCGGTCCGGGGTCAGGGTGCCCATGGTTTCATAGGCGAGGGTCACCGGGCCCAGCCGTTCGCCGCTTTCGAGCACCAGCTCGTGGGGCGGCTCAGCAAAGGTGAAAAACTGTTTAATTACCAGATTGGCACAGACGTCCGGCATGGTTCAGATCTTCTCCAGGGCTTGGGCAAGATCATCGATGATATCCTCCGCCGCCTCGATTCCCACCGAGAGGCGCACCAGGTCGGGGGTGATGGCCAGGCTTTTCCTGGTCTCCTCGGCAAAGGAGAGATATTGACTGGAATAGGGGTGAATGACCAAACTTTTGCAGTCGCCGATGTTGGCCAGATGATAGATCAGCTTCAGCTCCTTGATGAAGCGAAAGCAGGCCCCCTGATCCGCCAGGCCGAAGGTGAACATCCCGCCAAAGCCCTGGCCGCCGAACTGCCTCTGCGCCACCCCGTGCTGGGGATGGTCGGCAAAGCCGGGGTAATTCACCCACCGCACCTTTGGCTGCGAGGCGAGAAAGGCGGCGACCTTGCCGGCATTGGCCAGATGGCGCTCCATCCGCAGGGCCAGGGTGTCCAGGCCCAGCATAGTCAGATAGGCATGGAGGGGCGCCGCGGTGGTGCCGAAATTGATGTGCAGCTCCCGCCAGACCCGGTCCAAATAGGCCAGCTCGCCCTTGCGCTCGACAAAGAGGGCGAAATCCGGAAAACGCTCGCCGCTCCAGTCGAAACTCGCCCCGTCGATAACCACCCCGCCGGTCGCATCACCGTGGCCGCTGAGGTATTTGGTGGTGGAATGGATGACGATATCAGCGCCCAGCTCCAGAGGCCGGCACAGGTACGGGGTGGCCAGGGTATTGTCCACCAGCAGGGGCAGGCCGTGGCTGTGGGCGAGCTGCGCGGCGCGGGCCAGATCCGGCACATCCATCTTCGGGTTGCCGATGGTTTCGAGATAAATAAAGCGGGTTTTCTCGTTAATCGCCGCCGCCATGGCCGCCAGATCGGTGGACTCGACAAAACGGGCCGTGATCCCGTACTTCTTGAAAACGTTGGCAAAGAGGACATAGGTGGACATGAAGAGGGAATTGCCGCAGACAAACTCGTCCCCGGCGCGCAACAGGGCCAGACAGCCGTTGGTGATCGCCGCCATGCCGGAAGACATGAACACCGCAGCCCGCCCGCCTTCAAGCGCCGCCAGCTTCTGCTCCAGCACCCGGTTGGTGGGGTTGGTGAGCCTCGCGTAGATATGGTCGGTAGTGCGCCCGGCAAAGGTATCGCTAAGGCTCTCCGCTGTTTCGTGACAATGGGCGGCGGTCTGAAAAATAGGGGGCAGGGTGGCGCCCTGCCACTCCCCCGGGGTGAGGGCGGCATGGATCACCCGGGTATGAAAATGCATTTTCTTCTCAGTGTCCATGGCGCGTCTCCGGCTCTCTTCGTTTTCGGGGATACAGGATTGCCTGCGGGGGTTTCCGACCCCGCTTCCCGAAAAGACT
>Ga0209211_10007531_pt1 | contig 15225 bp, 13 predicted proteins | sample RifGroA2_FD_183992 | JGI IMG/M metagenome (GOLD analysis project Ga0209211, IMG submission 183992) | Groundwater microbial communities from Rifle, Colorado, USA - Groundwater A2 (SPAdes) (version 2) | ecosystem: Environmental > Aquatic > Deep subsurface > Groundwater | place: Rifle, Colorado... | reverse complement strand
TTTTTATAAAGCATGGGCAGGAATTTCTTGATCATTAGAAAGGCGGCCGTTAAATCCACGCGGAGCACTTCATCAAAATCATCGTCCCTAAGATTGGTAAGCGTATGATCCCGGACAATTCCGGCATTGTTCACCAGCCCGTCGAGAAAAGGCGTTTGTTTTTTGATTTCTTCTTTGAGTTTTTCAATGCCGGCCGAGCTGCCGAGGTCGGTTTGGATGCCGCGGCCGCCGGCTTGGATAAGCGCGCGGGACTGTTCTTCATTTTTAAAATAGGTGAAAAAAACAACGGCTTTTTCCGCCAGGGCGCGCTTAACGAGCTGAGAACCAAGGGTGCCGGTGCCTCCGGTAACCAGAATCACTTTTCCGGCCAAATCAATATTCATAATGGCATGCTCCAAACGGTTGGCTGGAGAACTCGGGCTTAAGGGACTGCGGCTATCAGCTGCCGTGCTGGACTTCGTATCCGGCGCGGGTGAGCATGGCGTGATCTTCAGCCATGGAATTGCCCTTGGTGGTGAGATATCCCCCCACGATAAGACCGTTCGCGCCGCCTTTAAGCGCCGCTTCCTGGTATTCACGGAGCGCGGCTTCCCGGCCTCCGGCCAATTTGATGTTGGACTTGGGCAGAATAAAACGGAAAACAGCGATGGTTTTTACCGCTTCCTCAGGGTCTAAAAAAGGCGTATTTTCAAGCGGGGTTCCCGGTCGCGGGTTCAGGATATTGATGGGCAGGCAGTCGGGCTTGTATTTTTTCAATTCAAAAGCCATCTTGACCCGGTCTTCGCGCGATTCGCCCATGCCCAGGATGCCGCCGGAGCAAAGTTCCATGCCGCCTTCAAGCAGGGCCTTGATGGTGTCAATACGTTTTTCGTAAGAGTGCGTGCTGACGATATTGGGATAAAATTCGGGCGAGCTTTGAACGTTGTGATTGTAGCGCCTGACACCCGCCTCTTTCAGGGCGTGCACCTGCTCAACCGTCAAAAACCCGAGGGACGCGTCAATGTTCATGCCCGTTTCGTTTTTAAGCCGCTTGAAAATGACCAGCAGGGTTTCAAACTCCTGCGGCTGAGGCGCGGCGCCGCTCGTGACCACGCAAAAATTTTTGGTGCCTTTTGCCTCGGCTTTTTGGGCCGCGGCCACAATCGCATCCGGGTCCATCAAGTCATAGCGGTCTGCGCTGGTGTCATACCTCACGGACTGGGCGCAAAAACCGCAGTCTTCTCCGCAGAGATAACTTTTCGCGTTGATCAGGGAACAAAGGCTGGGTTTGTTGGAATTAAAATGAAGGGTGATTTCATGCGCGGCTTCCAAAAGCTGGCGAAAAACATCCTTGTCTTCGATTTGAATCAGCTCCAGGGCCTCCTCAAACGAAATTTGCCCGCCTTCGAGAACGCGCTCTTTGAGCTCCGTTATTTTCACCTGTGCCGTTTGCGTCACTGGACGACATCCCCCACGACGGGTTCCACGATAGCGCCTTTTTTCTTCATCACGGACACCGCCTGCTTGATGTTTGCTTCATCGCCTTCAAGCTCGATGGTGGCTTCGCCGGATTCGGCCGTGATTTTGGCGCGGCGGATGTTCAGCATCAAATCGTGGTCGCGCGCCGCCAAATACATGATGGGTTCTTTGATAAGATTTTGCGGAAAAAAAAGGGTGAACGCTTGTTTGGCCATGGCTTCAGCCTCCGGCTATTGCGGGAATGATGGAAACCTCATCCCCTTCTTTGACTTTGGTGCCTTCTTTTTCGAGAAAGCGGATATCCTCATCGTTCACGTAAACATTCACAAAGCGGCGGACTTTCCCCGCCTCATCGCAAAGCCGGCCCTTGATGCCGGGAAAACTTTTTTCCAGACCGTCGATGATTTCGGCGATGGTTTTACCCTGAGTTTCGATCTCGGCCTGATTGTTGGTCATTTTCTGAAGCGGTGTCGGTATTCTTACTTTAACGCCCATGATGCTCCCCCTTTGACATTTTCTTCAAACGACGCCAGGCTCGGATCGATCAAAACCGGCTTCCCGATATGGCCCTGCACGGCCTCCTGCGTCTTAAGCCCGTTGCCGGTGATGGCCATCACCACCGAATCATTTTTGGGAATTTTTCCGGCAGCAATCAATTTTTTAGTCACGGCCACGGTAACGCCGCCCGCGGTTTCCGTGAAAACGCCTTCGGTTCTCGCCAAAAGCTTGATGCCTTCCCGGATTTCATCATCCGTGGCAATGTCCGCGCTGCCCCCGCTTTCCTTGACCGCATCTTTGGCGTAATAGCCGTCTGCCGGGTTGCCGATAGCGAGCGATTTTGCGATGGTGTTCGGCTTTTTCACCGGCCGCACCATTTCGCTATCTTCCATAATAGCCGAAGAAATGGGCGAACAACCGGCCGGCTGCGCGCAATGCACGCGGGTTTTCACCTCGCGGACAAGGCCCAAATGCTTGAATTCCTTCAAGGCCTTCCATATCTTGGTGATCAAAGAACCGCCCGCGGCCGGACTCACGATATGGTCCGGTGTCGTCCATCCCAGCTGCTCCATGATTTCATAGCAAAGGGTTTTGGAGCCTTCCGCGTAAAAGGGACGGATATTGATGTTCACAAAGGCCCATCCGTACTTGGCCGCGATTTCGCTGCAAAGACGGTTCACTTCGTCATAATTTCCGCGCACCGCCACCAAATTAGGCTGATAAATGAGCGAGCTCACCACCTTGCCCATTTCCAGATCGGCCGGAATAAAAATAAAGCGCTTCAGGCCGGCACGCGCGGAATGGGCCGCCACCGAATTCGCCAGATTTCCCGTGGAAGCGCAGGCCGCGGTGTCAAAACCGAACTCCTTGGCCTTGGTAAGAGCCACGGCCACCACGCGGTCTTTGAAAGAAAGCGTGGGATGGGAAACGGAATCGTCCTTGATATAGAGTTCGCGGACACCCAGTTCACGGGCCAAATTCTCCGCTTTGATCAGCGGCGTGAAACCGGAAGAAAGCCCCACTGTGGGTTCGCCGTCAATGGGAAGAAGCTCGCGGTAACGCCAGAGGGATTTAGGGCCTTTCTCGATTTTTTCGCGGGTCAGCACCTTTTTGATGGCGTCGTAATCATAGTCCACTTCCAGAGAGGCAAAGCAATACTCACACACATAAAGCGCTTCTTTGGGATAGCTATGCCCGCATTCCCGGCACTTCAGCCCTTTGACATACGACATGAGGCTAGGCGACCTCCACCATGCTTAAATAACGCTCGCCCGTGTCCGGCAGAATAACCACCACGGTTTTGCCCGCGCCCAGGCGTTTGGCCACCTGAAGAGCGGCCCAAGCCGCGGCGCCTGACGAAAATCCGACCAAAAGCCCTTCCTTGCGGGCCAGCAATTTGGCCGTGTCCTTGGCATCTTCGTTAGTCACCTGAATGACCTCGTCAATCACCTCGCGGTTCAGGATTTTGGGAACAAACCCCGCGCCTATGCCTTGAATTTGATGCGGGCCCGGAGCGCCGCCTGAAAGAACCGGTGAATTCTTGGGTTCCAGGGCTATGATTTTCACCTGGGGATAACGCTTTTTCAACACCTCGCCCACACCCGTAACCGTGCCGCCTGTTCCGACCCCGCTTATAAAGGCGTCGAATTTACCGTCCGTGGCGTCGAGGATTTCTTCGGCCGTGGTTTCGCGGTGAATTTTGGGATTGGCCGGATTGTTAAACTGCTGAGGGATAAAAGTTTTTTTAAATTGGCCGGCCAGCTCCTCCGCCTTGGCAATGGCGCCCTTCATGCCTTCCTTGCCCGGTGTGAGTACCAATTCTGCACCGAAAAGCTTGAGCAAAGTACGCCTTTCCACGCTCATGGTTTCGGGCATGGTCAAAATCAGACGATACCCTTTGTAAGCGCAAACCAGAGCAAGACCTATGCCGGTGTTGCCGCTCGTGGGCTCGATAATCACGGTTTCCTTGTCAATCTGGCCCCGCGATTCGGCGTCTTCAATCATGCTGAGACAAATGCGGTCTTTCACGCTGCCGCCGGGGTTATTGGACTCCAGCTTGGCAATCACTTTCGCCATGCCGGGCTCAACCACCTTGGCGAGCTCGACCATGGGAGTGTTTCCTATTAATTCCGTTACGTTTTTAGCAATTTTTGGTTTTGTTCTCATAAGACCCCCTATTTTACTCAGCTAAACAGAGTTTGTCTTCTTCAATCTTTCTTTCACGCAGCCAAAAAGCCCGGGCAACAGGCCGCTTGCGCTCCTTCAAGGAGACTATAAGATAGAAAGCTTCCTCATAAACCGCAAGGGCTTTGTCCGTCTCGGAAGGGTAGGCTTCCGAAGTCGGATGCGAATGGTAAATGCCCACCAGCCCGAGATTATCTTTCCGGATTTCCCGGAAAAACTCCAGCTCTTCGCGAGGGTCCATCCGATAAGAAACCGGTGACTGCTCGGTATTCCGTATGGGATGGACTCTTAAAGCTTCTCCCTCTTTCCCCGACAAAAGGCCGCAGCCTTCATTGGGGTATTCCCTGTCAAGATGCGAAAGAATTTCTTCGAAAAGTTTCTTCCGTATCGCGATCATTTCACGCCGGTGAAGGGGCGTTTTGCTTCATGGCGTCGATCAAAATTTGCGCCACTTCCGGCCTGGAAAATTCCGCGGGCGGAAGCTCTCCCTTGCGCAGCATTTCCCTCACCTTGCTTCCCGATAGCGCCAGGTGATGCGAGGGATCATGCGGACAGGTTTTGGTCGATGCCATTTCTTCGCAGGTTTTGCAAAAAAAGGTGAAATCAAAAAAGAGCGGCGTGATGTCCAGCTTGGCCGGATCGAACTCGCCGAAAATATGGTGCGCGTCGAAAGAGCCGTAATAAGGCTTGCCGTCCGGCCTGGAAACGCCGGCATGGTCGCGGCCCACGATAAAATGGGTGCAGCCGTAATTCTTGCGCACAATGGCGTGAAAAATAGCCTCGCGCGGCCCGGCGTAACGCATGGCGGCCGGGAAGACGGAAAGCATCACGTGATTTTTCGCGTAATATTTTTCAAGAAGAACCTGGTAACATTTCATGCGCACATCCGCGGGGATATCATCGCCCTTGGTCTGTCCGACCAACGGATGAATGAGAAGCCCGTCCACCATTTCCAGGGCGCATTTGGTCAAATACTCATGCGCGCGGTGAATCGGGTTGCGGGTCTGAAAAGCCACGATTCTCTTCCAGTTTTTTTTCTGAAAAATATCGCGGGTTTGCGCCGGGTCCAGACGGTACTCCAGAAAATTCGTGTACTCGGGGCGGTTCACCAGGTGAATGGATCCGGCCGCGAAAAATTCGCCCATCTTTTCAACGGCCGCGACGCCCGGGTGATTGCCGTCATCCGTTCCGTAAACCAGCTCGGCCTGCTTTTTTTTGTCGTGCGCGAATATTTCTTCCACTTTCATGATAGCCAGCACGCGCCCGGCTTCGGTCACCAGCGCGACTTCTTCATTCGTCTTGAGCGAAGCCTTTTCGGCAGCGCTGATTTGCTTGGTGATGGGCATGGTCCAGGGCAAACCATTGGCAAGATGCTTTTTTGAAACCACGGATTCATAATCCTCGTGTTTCATAAATCCCGTGAGCGGGCTCAGGGCGCCGACCGCAATCATTTCCACGTCGGAAATTTCCCTTTCCGTTAAAACCAGCTGTTTGAGCTTGGCCGCTTTTTGAAGCGCCTCTTCGCGCGCCGTGCCCTTGAGTTCCTGATTGACCAAAACCCCGCCGTGGGGCCGTATCTGACTGTTCATTCCTTCCATCCTTTCCTTCTTTTTAAATTACGGGTTGTTTTCCTTGGGTTTCATGAATGTGTGAATGCCGCATTCGGTCTTGACGCGGCCCGCCCAGCGGCCCGCCCTGTCGTCTTCTCCCGGAAGAACCGGCCGGGTGCAGGGCCAGCATCCGATGCTGGTGTAGCCCTTGTCAAAAAGGGGATGCGTGGGGAGATCATTTGCTTTGATATACTGCCAGGCGTCTTTCGAAGTCCAGTTGGCGAGCGGGTTAAGCTTGTAAAGTCCGTCCTCGTAAAACTCCAGGATATGAACATTTTTCCGGGTCGGCCCCTGTCCGCGGCGTATGCCCGAAACCCAGGCCTTGAATTGTTTAAGCCCCCGCTGAAGCGGCTCCACCTTGTTGATGGCGCAGCATTTGTCGGGGTCCTTATCATACAAATCATCGCCGTGAGTCCGGACAAATTCTTCCCGGGACATGGCAGCTGTTAACTCAATGACATTCAGCTTAAACTTATCGACAAGCAGTTTTTTATAATCCTGGGTTTCCTGAAAATGATAACCGGTTTCGAGAAACAAGATTTTCATCCCGCGCTGACGGCGCGGGACTGCCTGACCGGGCTGCCGATCGCAGCCTGGCGGAGCTGTCCCCGGTGCGATTTGCGACACCATATGAAGGAGCACCACGCTTTCCGTACCGAAAGAGGACAAAAGAGCGATGTCGCGGCCAAACCGCTTCTCTCCCCACCTTAGAATTTCCTGAGGGGTCTGGGTCTCAAAAATTTCATTTTGCCTGATCAAGTCTATTGTCATGGTTCCCCATACCGCCCTAAACTTAATTTCTGCCGGCCAGCGCGCCTTTCATGCGGGAAAGCGCCTCGTAAGTCATGCTGGCCCAGCTTCCCATATGGCCTAGTTCCACATCCGCCTTGTTGGTGCCGTGAAAATCGCTTCCGCCCGTCACTAGAATGCGGCGCCTTTCCGCCGCGGCCTTGAATCTTTCGGCCTCTTCCTGATTTTGGCAGCTCGAATAAACCTCAAGGCCTTCTAATCCCGCGGCCACAAGACCGTCCAAAATCCCGTCAAATTCCCCGGCTTCCGCGCGCAATAATTTGGGATGGGCCAGCACAGCCACTCCTCCCGCGTCTCGTATCATGCGGATGCCTTCTTCTGGCAGGACCCTCCGCTTATTCACATAGGCGGGCGCGTCTTTGCCCAAGTATTTCCTGAAAGCATCTTCCATGTTTTTCGCGCGGCCCTTGTTTATCAAAACTCTGGCAAAATGCGGCCTTCCGACTTGTCCCCCGCCGGATTCTTTCACCACTTCTTCCAAGGTGATTTCAATGCCCAGGGCGTTCAGTTTTTTGATGATTTGCGGGTTCCGGTCCGCCCTGTCCCGCTGAATCCCTTTGAGCAATTCCTGCAGCCGCGTTGACTTATGGTCTATAAAATACCCCAAAATGTGCATGGTTCCCGGCTCATAAACCACGCTTATTTCAATGCCGGGAATGATTTCCACGCCCTCGCGCTCGCCTGCGGCCAACGCCTCGTCCAACCCGCCGGTGGTGTCGTGATCAGTCAAGGCCAGCGCCTTGATGCCTCTCTCTTTCGCCAAGGCAACCAGCTCCACCGGGGTCAAGGTTCCGTCCGAATGCACGGTGTGGCTATGGAAATCAACTTCTTGGATCATATAAGTTATTGAAAATAAAGGGGTTAATAAAATGCCCGCATTTTCAAAAGAGACCAAATTATACGGTTACAGCTTTGATATTACAATATCTTTTATGGCCGCGAAATACCCCTCAAAATCAGCCGGCCAGGACTATGCCAACAGGACAATGATCGGAGCCCATGACCCCGGGAAGGATAAAGGCCTTTTTCAAACGGGGACGGAACGCCTTGGAAAGGCAAACATAATCAATGCGCCAGCCAATATTCCTTTTGCGGCAATCATTGAACTGGCTCCACCACGTGTAATGCCCGCCTTCCGGATGAAATTCCCGGAAAGAATCCAGAAACCCGCTTTGCACGATACGGTCAAACCCTGCCCGCTCCTCATCCGTGAATCCGTGATTGCGGCGGTTGCTTTCCGGATGCGTCAAATCGATTTCCCGGTGCGCCACGTTCAAATCCCCGCAGAAAATAACGGGTTTTTTCTTTTCCAGTTTTTTCACGTATTTTAAAAAATCGACATCCCATTCGTTGGCCCGGTAATCCAGCCGGGAAAGGTCCCTTTTGGAATTCGGGGTGTACACATTCACCGTAAAATAATCTTTGTATTCAAGCGTGAGCACGCGGCCTTCTTTGTCGTGTTTGGGGATACCCAGTCCGCTGGAAACCGAGACGGGTTTGACCTTGCTAAAGACCGCCGTGCCGGAATAGCCGGCCTTTTGCGCCGCGTTCCAGTAAACAAAATAGCCCGGCGGCACCAAATCAACGTCCGTTTCGCTGGCCTTGGTTTCCTGAATGCAAAGGATGTCGGGGTTTTCTTCTTTGAGAAAAGAGAGGAAACCTTTTTTCAAAACAGCCCTGATTCCGTTTACATTCCAGGAAATGAGTTTCATGCTCATTGAAATCGAATGACAGGCGGGCAAAGCTGGCTGTGGGGAAAAATCAGGATGGCCAATCCGAGGAAAAAAAGAACGGTTCCCAGGATGCGCGTGTTTTTGATTTCGCGGGTTTCGTCAATGGGGCTTACGCGCCAATTGAACCAGCGCATGATTTCCACATAAAGGGCGATGGACCGGCGCGGGTCCAGGGCGGTAAACCCTCCGAAGGCCAGGCAAACAAGAGCAAAGACCAGCAACACGGCCTGAATATGCGCGGCTAAAAAAATCACCGGCAGGCCCCTTTCTTGCGCTCTATCCTTTTGGCCAAAAACACCGAGACCTCAAATAAAACCAGGAGGGGCACGGCCAAAAGAATCTGGGACATGATGTCCGGCGAAGGGGTGAGCACCGCGGCCGTGATAAAAATAATCACCACCGCGACCTTTCGCTGTTTGACCAAAGTTCCGGCGCTGACAAGCCCCAGCCTGACCAGCAGTAGAATAAACGCCGGAAAAAGGAAGGCGATGCCGAAACCGAAAAGAAAATGAAACGTGAAAGACAGGTATTGCCGGATGGAAATCAGCGGTTTTAGATCCGGCGTTTGGAAGCCGAGAAAAAATTTCAGCGCGAAAGGGAGAACGGCAAAAAAGGCGAAAAGCATGCCGGCCATGAAACAGGCCAGGGTCAGGCCCACGCCCAGACAAAGGGATTTTTTTTCCTTTTCATAAAGGCCGGGCGCGACAAAAAGCCAGATTTGCGTAAGGATCACGGGCGAGGCGAGCACCACGCCGGAAAAGAGCGAGATTTCTAGCTTCACCAAAAACGCCTCATAAGGGGTCAAAAAATACAGGTTTTCCTGAAGCGTCCGTATCGGAGCGGTGAGCAGGCCGAGCAATGGCCCGGAAAAAAAATAACTGGCCGCGGCCCCGCAGGCCAGGGCCGCTAAAATCACGAAAACCCTTTTCCTCAGCTCCTCAAGATGTTCAACCCAGTCCGTTTTGTCCGTCTCACCCATAAATGTACGCCTTGTTTTTACAATGTTCGCCGTGGGCCATAGGCCCCTTGGCCGATGCCACGCATTCGAGGATATTTTCCGCTTTTTTGCGCGTCACGCCAATCTTTTCTTCCGTCACGTCCGCCATCCAGGCCTTGTCAAGCGAGGTGAAATACAAAACCCCTCGAATGTTCTTGATCCCCCCGGCGGCACCCGCGATATCTTTGAGGGCCAGAGCGTAGAGCAAAATCTGAAGTTCATACGGACGGGCCTTGGCCTCAAGCTCCTTTTCGGAGGCAACCCTCCCGGTTTTGTAATCGACGATGATCCAATCGCCGGCGGGCGTTTTGATGACCAGGTCTATCTGCCCGCGTACCTGGCCGCTGGACAATTTGTAGATAAAAGGCAATTCCCGGTGAATCTCGGATTTTCTGGCAAGGTCGCCCCATTCGCCGTTCACAAAATTGGAAACGGATTTTTTAAGTTCCTCCGCGTCGGCCGCTGATAAAAACGCGCGTTCTCTTTGGATTTGCCTTTCAATTTCAAGCACCGGCGGATTTTTAAAATCAAAATGCTGCAGCACGCGGTGAAAAATAATCCCGAATTCGCGGCGGGCCAGGCCCGGTCTCGCCTCATCCTCTTCTTGCGCGGCCGCGAAATCCGGTTCTTCCCGCTCCTCGGGCGCGCGCATTTCATAAACGTCAAAATAACACCCCGGGCATTCATCATACTTGAGAAGAGCGCTTACCGGCAAATCGCGCGTTTCATGATAATCCTTCAGTTCGAACCTTACCGCGTCTTTCAAGGCCCTGGCTTGCTCAGGCAGACCGCCCGGCAATTGTTTTACCAAGGCGCGCTCAATCGGTCTCATTTCCAGGACAGCGCTCGCAAAGGGCTCGGTTTCGGCCAGGGAAAAGGCCTTGCCCCAGGACGGGGACGGGCCTTCCTCTTCCGTGAGCTTTTGCACCGGCACTTCTTTAAAAGAAAACAAATCGCCGCTCTGCGCAGGGCCAGCTTGGTCAGGCCGCGGAAGGCGGCCCGGAACGGCAGGCCCTGGCGGGTGGCCTGGGCCGCTGTTTTCAAACGCCTTAAGAAGCCAATCCATCCAGGTCATCAGCTCCGCGTATTTTTTTTCTTCCGGGTCTTTTTCTTTTGCCGAGCCGGAAAGAATCAAATGCTCCTCGGCACGCGTCAAAAGCACATAAAACAGCCTTTTCAATTCCTGCCTTTCCCTGACGCTCTCGAATTCCTTGTTTTTCCGGTATCCGAAATCTTCCTCCCAGCTTCCCGTGGCCTCGTTTTTGATTTTAAATCCCAGGCCGTTTTTTTGCGTAAAATTCACGGGAAGCGATTCTCCCGCGTTGAGGGCCCGGCCCAAATCCGCGGCCACAACCACGGGGAATTCCAGCCCCTTGGCCTTGTGAATGCTGAGAAGTTTCACGGCCTCCCCTTTCTCAAGCTCTACCTGCGCCTCCGATTCGCGCACGTCCTGGATGGAAAGCTTCTTGACGTAGCGGACAAAGTCCGCTAGTCCGAAGGCCTCGCGGGTCTCAAAATCCCGGGCCATGTCGATAAGCTTTTTCACATTCGCCAGTTTTCTTTTGCCTTCGGGCTTGCCGAGAATTTTAGCGTCATACCTGGTTTTCTCCACCGTGTGGATCAGGATGCTGGATATTCTTCTTTTATCTTTGCGGCCCGCCAAATCGTCGAAAAGCCGCGTAAACGCTTCCAGTTTTCCGGCATCTTCGGGAGAAAGCGGCTCCAAAAGATCTTTTCGCCTCAAGGCTTCGCACAGCGGGGTTTGGTCCGCGTTTTCTTTGACCCTCGTCAGCCAAAAAAGCGCGTCTTCCGAAAGACCGGCCAAGGGCGAGCGCAAAACCGAGGCCAGCGGAATATCCAGATACGGTTTTTCCAAAATAACGAGAAAATTCACCAGATCGGCGATTTCCTGTTTATCGTAAAAACCCCTGGCGCGCAGGGCAAAATACGGGATGTCCAGATCCCGCAATTCCTTCTCATAAATCGCCGAGTCCGTGGTGGCGCGGAGAAGAATCGCGATGTCTCCGTACCTCACGTCCCGCTCGCCGTCCTTGTCCGCGATTTGGATCTCGCGCCCTTCGACCAGCCGCTTGAGCCGCCTTGCCAAAGCCCGCGCTTCGCGCACCCGGGCCTTGTCTTTGGTTTCTTCCCCTCCGCCCTCCTGGTCGATTTTTAAAAATTCCACGCTCGGGACTTTCTTTTCGGGGAATTGTTTGCCCGGCGCCAGTTCTTCGAACTCAAAAGTGTCCTCACGCCAGATTTCCCGGAACAGGCCGTTGATAAATTCCAGAAGTTCGCCGCGGGAGCGGTAATTATCGTTCAGCGCGAAACTCTGGCCCAGAGGCCCGGATTCCATCGCGGCCTTTTTTTCAAGAAAGGCTTCCAGGTCTGCGTGGCGGAACCTGTAAATGGATTGTTTGGCGTCGCCCACCACGAAAAGATTGTCGGCCCGCGCGAGACGGTCTATCCAGCCCGACTGGAGCCTGTTGGTGTCCTGAAATTCGTCGACCATGACGTACTCGAACTTTTCGCGGTAGCGCTCGCGCACCGCGGCGCAGATTTCATCCTCGCCGCTGAAAAGCTCATGGGCCTTGATCAGCAAATCATCAAAATCCAAAAGGCCGCTTTCTTCCTTGAGGGCCGCGTAACGCGATGAAAACAATTCGTACAGGCTGAAAAAACTTTCCCGGAACGGCGCGCCGGCTTTTTCTATTTCAAGACCGATAAGCGTTTCGAGCCGCTCCCGCATGTCATGGACCCACTCGCTTCCCCCGCCCCGGGCCTTGATTTGCTTGCCGCAGGCCGCGAGACCGGAAATTCTTTCCCACGAAAGTTTTTCTTCTCTTCCCGGCACAAGCTCCGCCAGCCGCGTGGCCGCTTCCAGATTGGCTTGCGCGGTTTTTGAAGCACCTTGGTTCGTTTTGATCGCTTGCTTGAGAAAAACGGCGAATTCAATCCACAGTTCATCCGTCCCCGGCCGGGCCAGACTGGCCGCTCGCCAGCCCCGATACGAACAAGCCGCGGATGGCGGCCCGGTCAAATCGGGGACGGCCGCTTTGAGCATTTCCGCGAGCGGCTTGCCGAGCGAGCGGGCCTTGGCGTGAACGGCCTTGACCGCTTCCGCGAGATTTCCGTCCTTGCCGTATCTTTGGAGCAAATTAAAAATATCCGGTCTTCCGGCCGCCTCTTCAAAAACAGCCTCAAGCACCTCGTCCATGAGAAGATCGGCCTGGCCGGATTCAAGGACCGTAAAATGAGGATCAATGCCCGCCTCGGCCGGGTTTTCCTTGAGCAGCCGGGAGGCAAACCCGTGAATGGTGCCGATATAAGCGTTTTCCAGAACGCGCCGTTCCTCCAGCAATCCGCGCTCGGTGAATATTTTGACCAGCCGTTCTTTCATGTTGTTCGCGGCTTTTTCCGTGTAGGTCACGGCCGCGATGCGGTCCGGGCTTACGCCTTTTTCGGTCACCAGGTAAGCGAAACGCTCCACCAAAACCAGGGTTTTGCCCGAACCGGCGCCGGCGGAAACACAAAGGCTTTTGCCCGTTGCCGTGACAATGGCCTTCTGCTTTGCGGATAATTTCAGCGCGCCGGCTTTTCCCATACCTTTTCTTCCTCCGAATAAATAAGCTTCCATTTTTCAAACCGGCACAAGTGTTCATAAGGGCATTCCCCGCAGGCCTTGGAACGCACCGCGATGTCGCCTTTTTGAAGTCTTTCCACGTATTCGGGTATTTTTTTCTCTACGGCTTCGAGAAGGCCCCGAAACCCCGGCCCGTCCAGCTGCCCTGAGCTGCGGGAGGAAATCTCAGCGATTTTCGCCATGGCCGGCGCATCGTAAATCCCCCTTCGCCGGGCCGGCTGCATCACGGGATAAAGCTCTCCTCCGGCGGGCTTGAGCCCCAGCAATTTTTCGGCGGCCAAAAGATAAATGGGGATTTGCAATTCAATGCCCTTCGCCAAATGGTCCATAAGTTTGTCCGCCTTGTAGGCCCCTGACTTGTAATCAATCACTACGGCCGCTCCTGTTTCCGGATCAAGATCGATGCGGTCAATGGCCCCGCGTATCAAAACTTCCCGGCCCGATGGGCCTTTGAGGCGCAAATAATCAAGCGCCCCTTTTTCCTTGAAGCCGAAACGCTTTTCAAAATAAGCGGGCATGGTTTTTCGCGTGAGTTCTTTTTTGTGCTCCTGCTCCACCCATTCCGTCAGCGTTTCCGCCAGCCTGGCCCGCACCAAATCCTGTTCGCTTTTTTTCGCCCCCGGAAAGCGCGCGGTTTTAAAAAGTTCTTCCAGTTTTTCAAGCGCCCGGCGGGAGACCTCCTCTTTGCGCGCAAGAAGCGGCCAGTCCTTCTTCGAAGGACCGGCCAAATCGGGGCCGGCCATTTCCTCATAAAGCTCCTGAAGGATTTTATGGATCAAGCTGCCCAGTTCCATCCGGTCAATGCCTTCGGTTTTCTCCTTGAGCCCAAGCACATGCTCGGCAAAATAACGGAAGGGACAGGTGGCAAAAGCTTCCAGCCGGGTGGCGCTGAAAGGCCCTCCGTGTTCCTTAAACCACGCCAAAATTCGCGGGTCGCGGATTTCTGCCTTTTCTTCGTTTCGGCCCGCCTCTTTCAAAACCGAAAGATAATCCTCGGTGCCGACAAGCTCGTTGAAAAGCTCGGCGTAAAACCCGGCCGCTCGCCAGCCCCGATACGAACAAGCCGCGGATGGCGGCCCGGTCAAATCGGGGCCGGCCGGATGGCCGTTTCTTTCGTTTTTTTCAAAAAGCCCCTGGGTCAGGATCATGAACAGGTCCTTCTCGTCCGCGATCTCCTCCAAAAGCGGAACCACCTGATTGATGCCTTTTTTACGGACCGGGATATTCTCTTCGCCCAGGCAATGCCGCACCTCTTCAATATAAAAAGAGGGAAGCGCCTCTTTGCCTTCCAAATCAAAACGCGGATAAGTGAGATAAAGCCTTTCCTTGGCCCGGGTCACGGCCATGTAGAAAAAAAATCTTTCGCCGGAGCTTCGGGCCAGCCTCTCTTCAAAACGCGCGCCGTTCCGGTTGAGGCATTTTCTTTCCTCGTCCTTGAGAAGCGCGTCTTCCAAAACCCTTTGCGGAAAATTCTTTTCAAGGAGCCCGGCCGTGAAAATCACTTTGTATTCTTTTTGAAGGGCCAGCACCACGTCGTAAACCTGCACTCGGTTTTTTTCATAAACCGGCACGGAAAAAAGGCTGAGTTCTATGGCCGCCAGCAAATGGTCCAGATATTCGCCGAGCACGGCTTCGCCGGATCCGCTTCCGCGGTGAAGCGTGATTTCATCCAGAATGGATTCAAGCATGCGGTAGGCCTGAAAATCCTCCCGGGTTTCATCCCGGCTGGCCTGTTCGCTCAGGCCCGGGCCGCTTGTCCGGGCCAGACGCCGCACCATGCCGTGCCTGGCAATCCATTGAAGCAAAAGGGTCTTGTAAACCGCCGGGTGCCTGGCTGGGCTCATTTTTTTGTGTTCTTCGATCAAATCTTCCAACACCGCTTTTTCCTTACCCGACAGCCGGCCCGATCCACCCGATCGGGCCTGCCGCTCCGAGCCGCCTTCCGCGGCCTGACCAAGCTGGCCGCACAGGGCGGCCCAGGCCTCGGCACCCTCGAGCACTCCTTCTTCGAGTGATTTTTGCTCCAGGCCGCGGACGGCCTCTTGGTCAAATCCGTAATAATTCGACTGGAGCAGCGCAAAAAGGTCCTCCCTGCGCCAGCCTTCGCGCAGAACGCGCAGCCACCGCACCACGGCGCGGACAAAAGCGTTTTGCTTTAATTTTTTTCTTTCATGGATTTCAACGGGTACGCGGAAAGAATCAAACACGGCCCTGACCACTTCTTCGTAAGCGCCTATATTTCTGAAAATCAAACAGAAATCGCTGAAATGGTAGGCGCCTTCCCGGTAAAGG
>Ga0209211_10007526_pt1 | contig 15232 bp, 14 predicted proteins | sample RifGroA2_FD_183992 | JGI IMG/M metagenome (GOLD analysis project Ga0209211, IMG submission 183992) | Groundwater microbial communities from Rifle, Colorado, USA - Groundwater A2 (SPAdes) (version 2) | ecosystem: Environmental > Aquatic > Deep subsurface > Groundwater | place: Rifle, Colorado... | reverse complement strand
TGAAATAGAAAGAATAAACTTTTTAAAAATAGACGCCGAGGGTTTTGACAAATATGTTTTACTCGGAGCTGAAGAATTATTGCGAGGTAAAAAAATAGAATACTTGTCGTTTGAAATATCAGAGATACCGCTCAAGGGATCGGGCGTAAAAGCAAAAGAAATTTTTGATGTTTTAAAATCATGCGGTTACCAAAGTTATAAATTTGATTTGGGTCAAGATAAATTTGTCGGGCCAGTAGATGACTCAAACGAATTTTTAAAAAATTATTACGCCAGTTATCATGATTTAGCCAAGCTATGACACCAAAATTAACCACGCCGGTAATCTTTCTTTTCTGGAAAAGACCGGAAACAACAGTTCGGGTGCTAGAAAAAATCCGTGAGGCAAAACCGCGGGAATTATTTTTGGTGGCTGACGGACCAAGGGATGAGTGGGAAAAAATCTTATGCGCTAAGACAAGAGAATTGGTGAAAAAAATGATTGACTGGGATTGCCAAATTTATAAAAACTATTCTGACATAAATTTAGGCTGTCGCGCCAGAGTATCATCGGGCATTGACTGGGCTTTTGAACAGACAGAACGAGCAATTATTTTGGAGGATGACTGCCTGCCCCACCCCGATTTCTTTAGTTATTGCCAAGAATTATTGGAAAAGTATAAAGACAATGAACGGGTAATGCACATCAGCGGAACGAATACCCAAGAAGGGAATAAAAATTTTCAATGCGCGGCAAGTTATTATTTTTCACAAATCGCGCAAATTTGGGGCTGGGCAACCTGGAAAAGGGCCTGGCAAAGCTATGATGTGAATATAAAAAACTGGCCGCAAATAAAAGAAAGCGAGCAGTGGAAAAGGGCTTTGCCGAACTACGCCGTCAGGGAATACTGGACAAAGCTGATGGAAGAGATGTACCAGAATAAAAATCCCCGCAAAAATACCTGGGACGCTCAATGGTTCTACGCAGTTTTAACTAACAATGGTTTGGCAATTACACCCAAGAACAATCTGATTACCAATATCGGCTTTGGAGTTGAGAGCACACACGCGCTTCAAAATGACGCCAAAGCCAACCTGCCCTTAAACAAACTGGAACTGCCCATAGTCCATCCGACGGCGATAAAAATAAACATTAAGGCGGACAACTATAATTGGAAGTTTGTGTTTAGAATCAATAATACCTGGAAAAAGAAAATCAAATCGTTTTTACGACACTATGTACCTGAGTTGTACAGTTTGGCTAAAGAATTCAAAAATCGCTATAACTAAAAAATGTCCCGCAAATGTGAAGGCGGTTTTATTTAGAATACCATCTTAAAATTTTGCCAAGCCATTTTTCCTGATTAAAGTCGCTTTTAATTTTTTGATAACCGCTCTCCCCCATTGACAAGGCGGTTTCCGGATTTTGCAAAAGATAGATTATTTTTTTAGCCAGTCCATCAACAGCTAACGGGTTTACGAGAAAGCCCGTTTTATTATTTTCAACCACTTCCCTGCTTCCGCCAAAAATCGTGGCAATCACCGGTTTTTTACCAGCCATGGCTTCTAAATTGATTGCGGGAAAAGAATCAAAGCAGATTGAGGGAACGACCGCCAAATCGCTCACCGCGTAATAATACTTCATTTTATCGCGCGGCACTGACCCCGCTAGATAAACATACGGGTTGTGGTTTTTGTACTTGTTTTTGCTGTCCAAAACCAGAAGTAAAGCATTGGGAACGACTTGAACAACCTCGTCAAAAGCGGCCATAATTTGCTTCACGCCTTTGTAGCCGCTTAGGCGGCCGGCAAGAAGAACTATTTTTTTATCGGTTAAATCCAATTCTTTTTTTAATTTATCCACTTCTGGCTGACTGACTTGCCAAGCGGCGGCATTGATTCCATTGTGAATAACTTCAATATTTTTAATTTTATTCTGCGTCAAGGCTTTTTTTAGTTCAGCGCTGACGCTGAAAATTTTTGTAGCGTATTTTAAATAATGACGGATAATAAAGTTGCGCCAGGGATTGAAAGCTTTCCTGTCGCGCTTTAAGCCCTTCCACCAGGAAAAACGATAATTGGCCGCTGAAATATTTTCCAGATTGTATTTTTTATCAACAAAATGATCTAGCTTCGTTTGACTAAAGGCCATCACGTCATGGGCGGTAAAAAAAACTTTGGGCGTAAATTGTCTGGCTATTTTTAACAGAGAAAATGGAAACTGGTAGTAAAGATTGTGGAAATGAATGATGTCCGGCTGGACTTTTTTTAAAAATTTTTTAAACTCGCGTTCAAGACGAAAATTACGGAGACAAAAATACGAACGCAAAAACCAACGCGTATCTTTGATTTTGACGCGATAAACTGGTAAGCCGTTTTCTTGGCTCCAACCGGCAAAATTTGGCGAGCCAGCAAAAATAAGCACATCATGACCAAGGGCAGCCAGAGCCCGGGCCTGATCAAAGGCGATAGCGGCCGCGCCGCCTTCATGCGCAGAAAACGAATTGGAGACGATGATAATGGTCATAAAAACACCAAAGCGTTAAAAATATTAAAACAAAAAAGTAGAATTGCAGAAATTAATTATTGCCGCGTTCAAGGATATGCTGACAGCTGCTGAAGACTTGCTGCGGCGTAATGCTCTCAAAACATTGCTTAATGGCTGGGTAGTCGCTTAACTTCGGTTGGCTTAACACCTTTGATTGGCCATGACAATAATACTGATTAGTGACGATGACTCCATAGTCTGGTTTTTGGGTTTTCTCATCACAAGGGCCCATAATGTCAACCGTGGGCACTTTCAGAGCGTCCGCAATGTAAAGCGGACCAGTATCAACGCCAATAAATAAATGGCACTTCTTGATATAATGAGGTAACTCATTAATGGATACATCAGTTATAATAAAATTTTGACCTGGTAATTTATCGCTGACTCGCTTAATTTCTTCCAGCTCTTCCGAAACGCCAAAAAATACGACTTGGGCGTGATAACGCAACATTAATTTTTTCAGCAATTCTCTCCACGATTTTTGCGGCCAGTGCTTAAAATCTTTTCCAGAACTTACGGTAACGCCAATCAACGGATAGCGAGTATTGTTTTTTTGAGACCAAAGCTCGACCGTTTGATTATTGCCCGTAAAAAAAAGTTCGTTTGATAGATCGTCACTTTTCGGATTAATTTCATCAAAAAAAGAGAGGTAGTGAGTCTTTGCCTCGGAAGTATAGTCATACGGTCGAATATTAAAAAACGGATAAAAAATCTTTTGCATCTTGCCGTCCAGAGCCGTTGTCGTTACTGCCTTTTTTTCCGCGCCCATCACTACCCCCAATAATGACGCGTTAAAGTCAGCAAATAAATTCACAAAATAATCAGGGTGAAAACGATGTCTGATCATTAGTCCGGTTCTTAAAACCCAGATATAGCTCGACATCAACTGACCCGCGCTGAAACTAATCAAACAATCAATGTACGGATTGTGTTCCAAAATCTGATGAAACGGCTCGCGGGCGATAACGACAAGTTTGTGGTCCGGATAATATTTTTTAACCAACCTAAAAAGCGGCGTGGTGCATATCAGATCGCCAAGTTTCCCCCGTTGGCAAATGACGATTGTTTTATAATATTTTTTGGGAAATAAGTTGATAATTAAAAAAAGACCGAGCAAAAAAAGATGAAATATTTTTCTAGCATAATAAAAAAATTTATTGTACGGCATGAAATAAATATTATTTTTTTTAACTCATAAGTCTCTATTTAAGGTGCGGGATCGGGCGCTGAACGGCGGACGACCATGGCCGAAATGGCAACCGTGGCAGTAATGAGCATTAAAGGTTCAACCGGATAACGGAAACGGGCGTTGGCCACGGGACTGCTGACAACGGCGAAGTATAAAATTAAAAAATAAATAATTAAAATCCAGAAGCGCTGGCGACGAGGAACCAGGAAAAAAGCGGCCAAAATTAAAACCAAGATGAGCGCATAATAAATTTTCCCTAAGATGAAAATGGAAAAATAAAGGGGGGTCTGGGTAATATTTTCCCAAATAGCGCTGAACTTTCCTTGGGTCAAGAGCAGAGTCAAACTTTGTGCCTGACCAATGTCAACATTAAGCGCGCTCAAGAGATCGCGCCAACCGGCATCAGTGAAAAAAGACGCCAGGCCAATCATATGCAATCTGGCATAACTAAAAATATGAGGGGCCAATATGCCAAGGGCTTCATGATTGTAATATTCCGATGCGAGCAAAGAACGACGATAATCATCATAGCTCACTCCGACAATTAATGCCCGGGGGCTGAAGTGATCTTTGGCCTTATTTCTAAATGTTAAGATAGTTTCGTCTTTAGAAAGATTATTCACCCCGGCGTAAAACAAGCGCGCGTTATAAAAGTAAAGATTGTAATTTTGAATACTGGAAATTTCAAAACGACCGAACGATCCATAATTACGCCAGCTCCAAGGAAAAACAAAAATCAGCCAGGCAAACAAAAAAATAAGCACGACGCCGATAGTTTGACGGTAATTCCTGAATTTAGCGGTGAGGTAAATCGCCATAAACAAGCCATAACAAAAAAACAGATAAAAACTGATTGGGCGGATTAAGATTGAAGCGGCTAAAAGAAAAACCGAAACGGCTAATGTCTTCCAATCAAAATTTTGCAAATAGCGGAATAGAAAATAAACGGCCAGTAGCAAAAAGACAGTATAGAGAACCTCGGTCATGGCCAGGACAGAGGCGAACCAAGTATAGGGGTTTGATAAATATAAAACAACTGGCAGTAAAAGCCAACGGCCAGGTAAAAAGAAGGCTGACAGGCGATAAATAATAACGGCGATGAAACCGGAGAGTATAATCTGCAACAGGGAGATGAACCAGATTTTATCCAAAATAAATAAAGTGAGCGTAATAAATAAAGGATAAAGCGGCGTTCTTAAACTTTCCATTAAATGTCCGTCTCCTGTAAAAAGACTGAATTTCCCTTCGGTTAGCAAATTTTTACCCAAAGTATAATATTCTAAACCGTCATTGGAAATTATTTTTTGCTCACCGGCAAAATGAATAAATATGATTAAAAATAACAACTGGACTGTTAGGGTTGCGACAATGATTAAAAACTCTACTTTGCTAAATTTCATAGTTAAATAATTATTTTAGAAATTCAATAATGCCGCGGGCTCTTTTCTGCCAGGTGTGGCTCTGAACATCCTCGTAACCCTGCGCCGCAAGCTTAGCGGCTAAATCAGCATGAGCCAAGATGGTTTTTATGCCTAGCGCCATAGCCCCCGGATTATCAGGCTCAACCAAAACGGCATTGGTTTCATTTAAAATCTCCCTGATGCTTGGCAGGTCAGAAGCAACGATCGGCACCTGGCTGGCCAGATAGAGAAATAATTTCAGAGGCGAGGTCCAGAAAAAAGACTTTTTGTCCTGGCTGGAATTGGGCAAAATCAAGACATCGGCGGACTTGAGATAAAAAGGAATCTGCCCGTAAGGTTTATACCCTAAAATTAAAATCCGTTTATTGTCTTGATTTTTTTCCCTAAAGCTGCCCAGATCAAACTTTTCTTCAGACCCGCCGATAAAAACAACCAGTTCTTGATCAGTCAAAAACTTAGCGGCGTCGGCCAAACCCTGAACGCCCTTCCAGTCATAGAGATGACCGGTATACATAATAATATTTTTATTCATAGGCAGACCAAGCTGTTCGCGCAATTCTTTTTTTGAGGATTGAACATTATTGAACTCACTCAAATCCACGCCGTCAGGCGCAACCAGTATTCGTTCAGACGGCAAACCAAAACTCATCAATTCGTTTTTTAAACCTTGGGTAATGGCGATTAGCCGGAAACATTTCCGCCAATATTGTAAATAGTATTTGACAGTACGCGGCAAAGTATGGGCTTCCCAGACCACGCGCTTGGAAAACAACTGCAATAAGGGCAGGAGATATTCATCGCGGGTGTAGAAAACATAAGCGGCTTTATTTTTTTTGAGCAGCAAATAGAAAAACAAACTGATCATAAAAAATAACGCCTGAATTTTTATATAAAACCCCTGGGGCAATCGCTTGGCTATCCAAGCCGGGTCGTAACACTTTATTTTTTTAATTTTAAAATTGCGGTTGGCTTGATAGTAATCAAAAGGATTAATATTTCGGAACGGTTCATTTTTTTTGGTGGGTATAATCAAATCAACCGCAGGCAAAATCTCGGCAAAACTCCGGCACATTTTCATAATCTGAATGCCGTAGCCTTTTTCCGTGGGTATTCTGGAATTACTAAAATAGACAAGGCGCATTTAATTCAAAGTTAATAGATAATAGTGCAGGCTGCGTAAAACATCAAAAGCGAAAAAATTGTCCTGGTGCTTTTGGCGGATCATTTTAATATTGATGAATTCATTCAGCCGTTGATGCCGCTCCATTTCATCCCAAAGCGGTAAATGCCTTTTTTGTTTGAGATAATCCTTATAGCCGTAAGAGATTCCCTTTTTTCCTTTGACAATTATCGCTTGGGGCACGGCTCTTTTTACGGCCAATTTTTTAAGAATTATTTTACCAAAATTGTCCAATTTTCTGATGCTGGGCGATACTTGCAGAAACATTTCCACAATTCGTTGATCACAATACGGCAAACCAAACTCGGCGCCGAGTTTCCTGTAGATAACGCTGCGTATGCCGCTCATCTGGCGAACAACGCCTGTTGAGAGCATGCCCATCAAGACATAATCGTTAAAGTTATGTATTTTTTTATCCAACTGCGATTCAACGAGCGCCCGCTTGGCTAAAAAATATTTTGGCGGTAATGTCAACCAAGGCCCCGGGAAAATACCGTTGGAATGAAACCAGGCTGAAAGAGCCAGCGGATTGTCGGTGGCTAGCAGGAATAATTTCCTTTGCCAGTCGTAAAACCAGTGCCAGGGAAAATATTTTAATGTCTTATTAACACGCGATAATTTATAAGCGCGCACCACTTCGCCAAAAGAACCAGCCGCAGTATCCGCATTGTCACCGGTCAAACAAAAAACCTTTTCACCCGCAAATTCTTGCAACTGCTGGGCCATCCTAAAATAAGGCAGAGCGGTCAGTTTGAAAGGTTCCTGGCGACTGCCGACTAAATTAACAAACAACCGTTCATCTTTTTCATAATCGGGAAAAACAACCAGATGATTTTTCAAATTAAATTTTTCAGCGATTGTCTTGGCGGCAAGATAATCAGTTGTCGTCGGTCCCCAACCGGCCCAGCTGACGGAGACATCTGCCGGCTGAAGATAGCTGGCCAGAATGCCGGAATCAACTCCGCCGGATAAAAACAGACCGATTTTTTTGTGGATTTTTCTCTGCGCGGAGAAATAACCAGTCAAAAGCTCGTCCAATTGATTCACAAAATAATTCAAATCTTTATCCAGCGGCTGCCGTTGCGAAAATTGTTTGTATAATTGATTGTCGCGGGTGATTTGCCCTTCATCAACGGTTATTTGTTCGCCGGGAAACATGGCATAAATATCCTGCCTGACGGTATTAGGCGGCAAAACCGCGCCATACAATAAAAAATCGTAAATCGCTTCCTCGTTTATTTTTTTATCATTAAAACCAAAATCAACGAGGTTAAATGATCTGTTGCCGGATTGATCGTAATAAATATTTTTTTCTCCAGCCGGAGATTGAGTCAAAATTTCAGTTTCCATAATTGATGCTTTAACCATCTGATAAATATCCAATATCTTTTAAGCTGTGGTCCGTAGAGATAGTCCCGCACATTTATATCCGCTCCGGACTTTTCTTGATAATCGCCAAGAGCGGCGCGATAGACGACTTTGGCAACGGTGGCAGGCGGCAAGCCCTTAAAATGTCCCATCTTAGTGGCAGTGAGAGAAGGATTGACCGTGAAAATCCTTAGATTGGGGAATTCTAAAGCCAAGGATTTGGTAAGACCCCTGATGCCAAATTTGGTCGCGGAATAAACGGTAAATTGTTTTTGGCCAACGGTGCTCAAGTTGCTGCCAATGTTAATAATGGATTCTTGGATATACGGCAAACATTCTTTGGTAATTTTTATCGGCCCTTCAAGATTAGTTTTGATCTGCAGCCTGATGTTTTCAAAACTTTGTTCGGTCAGGATAGCCTGCGCCAAAAAAGCGGCATTATTGATGAGAATGTCAAGGCACGAGTATTCGGCAATCGCTGATTTAACGGCGTTAACGATGCTTTCATTGTCCGTTAAATCAAGGTGAATCAGTAAGACATTTTTGGCGCCCAAGGACGAACATTTGGCCGCGACTACATCACCCTCATCTTTGTAACGATGATAAGTCAAAACCAAAGAGTCGCCGTGAGCGGCAAACAAATAGGCGGTTTGCTCACCAATGCCGGAACTTGAGCCGGTAATGAAAACTACTTTATGATTGTTTGCGGGTTTTTTCATTAACATATATCAAGAAGTAAATTTTGAATTAAAAATTTTTTCCTTGTGCTAAGTACTAATTGCGAGTTACAAGTTACTGAAATATTCTCTTTTTCAAAATTTTAACGCCTTCCGACCAAAATTCTTCCCGACGCGGGCCAGTATAATGCTTGGTTACCGTATTTTCTCCAACGGCGCCTTTAATATGATACTGCCGCTGATCGAGTTTTTGAAAATTTTTGTTCCGATTCAGAATATAGGCGTAACCGGCCTGCTCGATCAGGCGATACTGACTAGTTGGTCCGCAGCGCTCAAAAAAATAATCCAGCGCTGACAAGCTAAAGCCTTCTTCGGGATAGCCAACGATGCCGCCATTGACAAAACCGGGCGCGTCTTTAGGACAGGCGCCATCGGCGTATCTAAATCCGGCCAGACCTTCGGTCAAGAACATATCCACATTGCCGGCAGCCATAAAAGGTATTTTGGCGCTGATGTTTGCCAAGACCTCTTTTGGATAAGCGAAAAATAGCACATCAACATCAAAAAAAAGTTTGTAAGGCGCGTGACTCACAAAATATGGGTCAATTAACTTGGGCAGATAGACTGGATGTTTTTTATAATTATCCCGATAAGCGCGGATATGCGGATAATCGGCAAGCGCGGATACAATTTTATCTTTAACTTCTGCCGGGTCAATAATGCGCAGACGGGGAAAAATGTGATGGAGTAAAAGCTCGTCATCTTTAGTCAAACTGCCGTCGGCATGCAGATAAATCTCCGGCAAGACCTTGGTTTGATAAAGCCAGCTCGCGAGCGACCAGGCCAGCATAAAAACATGTTTATGGCCGCACAAGGTATGAAAAGAATAAGCATCGGTTTCCGGCAGGCCGAGGCGAGCGATATTGATTCGCGCGATTTTTTTATAAACAAAAAAACGATTGATAAAATAAGACCAGGGATGACGATATTTGAAAACTGCCCGCCAACAGTAGCGGGCTTCGGCATAAAAATTTGTCTTTTTGATTTTATCAAGATATGCCAACATGGTTTATTAAATTAAATAATATATTTTCTCTCTTTGAAATAATCGGGGATAGTTTTTGACCAAGGCCGCATTTGATTCAAGCCGAGTAATTTTAATTTTTTATTTTCCAAAACGCAATAGCTTGGCCGGCGAGCGGACAAACGATATTCAGAGCTTGGCACGGGAATAATTTCTACGCTCGGGTCAATATATTTCATGACTTCACGGGCGAATTCATACCAACTGCACTGCCCCTCGGAAGTGATATGATAAAGACCACATTTTTCGGTCTGAATTAACGCCCATGTTTGTTTGGCCAGATCAAGGGCGTAAGTCGGAGTCAAAAACTGATCGCTAACGACTTTCAATGCGCCGGTCTCCCTGGCTCTTTTTATAATGGACTCAATAAAATTGCCGCCTTTGCCAAGAGAACCGGCCGCGCCGAACAACCCCGAGGTGCGAATAAGAAAATATTTTTTCAGCCGAGAAACAATTTCGCCTTCCCCCAACAGTTTTGACTGGCCATACTGATTGACCGGTCCGGGTTCGTCATCTTCGTTATAGGGAGTCTCGCGATCTTTGTCTCGCCCAAAAACATAATCCGTACTATAGTGTACCAAAACGCAATTCAATTCCAAACAAACATCCACCAAATTTTTTACCCCATGATAGTTGACAGCCATAGCTTCATGTGGCAATTCTTCAGCGCGGTCAACCAGATTATAAGCGGCGGTATTGACAATAATATCCGGCTTGATCGCCAGTAATTGCTTGCGGATAAGCTCTTTTTTCGTTAAATCAAAAGCAGGATAATTTAAATTTGTTAATAATTCGCCGGGGATGACTTTTCTAAAATCAGTACCGAGTTGGCCAGCGGAACCAATTAGGGCGATGGTCATAAACAAGTATAATGTATAAAGTATTATGTATTATGGGCCTGATTGAAAAATTTTAAATTAGTAAAGTCCTACTATCTTCCCGACAAAATCCCCCAAATTGTGGTGCGCGACAACTTCCTCCCGCAATTGTTTTCTTAATTCGTCTTTTTTATCTTCAACTAAATGCATCAGTTCTTTAATTTTGCCCGCTAAAACTTGAGGATTATCTTTGGCAATGAATAACTCCGGCGGCAGAATAGTTTGATAGGCAACATTACTAGTTAAAACCAAACACCCGCAAGACATAGCTTCTAACACTGCCTTGTCCAGACTGCCGGTATCGCTCAAATTTATAAATAAATCGGCATTTTGCAAATAAGGAACGGTTTGGTCATTAGGGATACCGCCAATAAACTCCACTTGTTTTTGTAAATTCATCTTTTCTGTTATAGCTTGCAAACTGGCAAGATACGACAAGCCCGGGGCTTCAACCGGCGCGCCAACGATAGTTAATTTAATATTATTAAATCCTCGCTCTTTTAACTCATAAACGGCCTTAATCATTGATTCATAATCCTTACTTGGGGAAATCCGGCCGACGGTTAAAATTTGGAATTTGTCTCTCTTCGGGTGATCTCCCGTAGGAAGAGAATTTGTCTCCCTGCGGGAGATAATATTGGCGGTTGGAGCGAAGCGACTGACATTTATACCATGGCCGAGAACATGAACCGTTTTTTTGGTTTTTAAACGAAAACTGTTTTTGGAAGCGGTAGCGTATTCATCAATAAAAAAATTTGCCAGACGCAAGCGCCAGTCAACCGAGCTGTGGGTGTACCATTGAATCAATTTTTTGTGAAATATCCGGCACCAGGGACCGAGCAGGATTGAGTAAATCGGCATCTGGTGCGCGAAAACACCAGCGCATTTTTTTACTAGTCTAAACAAAAATTTTTGAGCTAAAAAAAATTGCCTGATTTTTGAGCGACCCAATTCTTTACCCAAAGAGTAAATCTCCACATTGGCCGGCAAACCTCGGGTATCGCCTTTTTCCTGACAGATAACAACTAATTTTTCTAAATTTTTAGCCAAGACAAAAAGCCAATCAAAGACAAAGCTGGCCCGGCTGTCTTGTTTATCCACTTTTCTGGTGATCATCAAAAGATACATAAATTTGCTTAATTGCGAGGAAAATTATAAACTTAAGGGGTAGAAACTATTACTTATATTGTATCTTAAATCTGGCTAAGAGACAAACCAATCATACGCCACAAGCTATTTGGCGCTATTCAGTAAAAATTATGATTAAAAATAATAATCAATTATAATGATATGACGCCTTGGGATGATTTTTTTAACCAAAAAATAAAACAAGTTTTTGAAAATAAAAAGGAGATTGTTGATATTGGCGGGGGTTTGCGCATCTTGAAAAATAAGGGTAATCGCTATAACCCCAATCGAGCGTGGATCAGAGAATATCTAAATAAAGTAAATTATCAAATTTTGGATCCAGTCCCTGATTACAACCCAGACATAATCGGTGACATTCATAATCTGCCGCTAGAAAATGAATCTATAGACGCAATCATCTGCATCGCTGTCTTGGAACATATTAAAAATCCATTCAAAGCATTTGAAGAAATGTATCGGGTTCTAAAAAAAGGCGGCTATTGTTTTATTTATGTGCCTTTTCTTTATCGCTATCACGCCCAGAACGGATATTATGGTGATTTTTGGCGCTACACGGAAGACTCAATCAAACATTTAAGCGAAAAATTTTTTCAGTGGAAATACAAAATGTCAGATGGCCTTTGGAAACCTGGACATACTTGAGTCCCTTGGGGCGAATTAAATTTTTTAATCAATTAGCCAGAGCGCTGGACAAAATGGCGCACAAACAAAAATCCAAACAAACCAGCGGTTATAATATTTTCCTGATCAAATAACAACACACTACCAAGATTAAAACTAAAAAATACTCCGTTGGCGCGGGGTGTTTTTTTATTTTAATAAAATTAATAATCCAGCCACAGACCGTTTTCTTTGATAATTTGAGTGTAATAAAAAGCGCTTTTTTTAAGCTGGCGCTCCTGGGTTTTGGGGTCAACAGCAATCAAACCAAATTTTGGCCGATAGCCTTCAGCCCATTCGTAATTGTCTAAAAGCGACCAGTAAAAATAGCCGCGCACATCAGCACCAGCTTTAATCGCGTAATAGGTTTCTTCCAAGTGCTCGTGAATGAATCTCTCGCGCAAATCTTCGTCGTTGGTGGCAATGCCGTTTTCAGTAATGTAAATCGGCTTTTTATAAACCGACAAATCCATCAAAACTTCATAGATGCCGTGCGGATGTATTAGCCAGTTCGTCTCCGTAGTGCGGCGATCTTCGTCAATGTTCCCCAGCTGGCCGAATAACAATCCTCGTCTTTCCAAGCGCACGGGAAAATAATAATTGAGAGCTAAAAAATCATGGCTCTTTTTGCCGGAAAGAATGTAAAAACCGTGATTGGAAATTTTATAAACCAGATAAACATGCAACTGGTCCAAAAAACGATGTTTGACATAGTTGGCGTAAGCCTGAACATCATTGGCAAAACCAACCAGCGGCTCTTTGCCAAATTTATTTTTCACTGTTTGGTGAATAAGTCGGTAAGCACGACGGTGGGCTCTGGCCAAATGACAGAAAACCCTTAGGCCTTGCCACCAGCTCTTTTGTAATGGCACCCAAAAACCTTGCAAATAGCCGCAAAAGACATAACTGCCCGGTTCGTTGACGGTCAGCCAAAAATCAACTAAATTGCCGAATTCCTCGGCGATAAATTTGGCATAGCGGCAAAAATATTTAACCGCTTTGGGATTGAGCCAGCCGCCTTCAGCCGCCAACCAAGCCGGATTGGTGAAATGGTGCAAGGTGAGAAAAATCTTGATGTTTTTATTTTTAAGGCTAATGAGCATCTGGCGATAGTGCTCCAACGCGTCTTTATCCCACACTCCTTTTACCGGCTCAATTCTTGCCCATTCAAGGGACAAGCGATAAGTATTGTTGTTTATTTTTTGTAGCAAGGCGAAATCTTCTTCATAACGATTATAATGATCGCAAGCCAAACCAACGGCCGGAATTTTTGCCAGAGCATCTTGACACCAGGGCAGTTGATTTTTGTATTTAATAAAAAAATTTGGCGACCAATCATTGACGCCGCAATCACCTTCAATTTGATGAGCCGAGGTGGCTGTGCCCCAGAAAAAATTGTCAGGAAATTTGAGAAATTTTTTGATCATAGCTTAAATAATAAAATACATTCCCAGCCCGATCAAGATAATGGCCATAATTTTTTGGGCAATAATCGCGGCTGATAATTTTTCTTGCAAAATTTTCGGATAATAATAAGTCAGATAAACAACGGCGATAAAGATAAAAACATATTGCGTGCCCTGCAGGGCCTGAACCAAAGAAACCGACGCCATGGAAACAGCGTATTGAATCAGGATGGCGGAAGCGCCGCCGCAGGCCTGGCCGAAAAGAAAGCGACCCTTGATGTTGGCTATGCCGGCATTATTGCCCTGATGAAGCAAGCCGCGGCGATTCGCGGCAAAAAGCATAGGCAACATAGCCACCACAAAAGCGCCGAGTCTGGTCCAGATAAATCCGGAGAGAAATGACTGGTGGTTGTAAACATCTTTGGTTAAGACATAAGACAAACCGAAAAAGAAAGCCGCCGGCAGAGCCAGCCAAAAAGCGCGGCGCAGGTGAGGAAAATGGTCTTTGCCAATGTTCAATGAAACAATGAATGTACCGATGATGATCAGAGCGAAAGCAATCGCTTGACGGCTGAATAACCGCTCGTCTAAAAATAAATAAGCGAGGATAAATACGAAAATTGGCGTCAGCCCGCCAATGACCGGGATCAGGCGCGAAGCGTCTTCTTTTTTTAGCCCAAAAAACATTAAAAAAAGCCCGATGGTAAAAGCGGCGCCGGCGATTAAACTGATAATAAATTGATTACAACCGGGCCAGCGCAAGCCAAAAGGCAGAATAAAAACCATTAACACTGCGCCCAGGGCGGCAATGTAAAAAGTATAGACAAAAGGATTTTTTACATCACGCTTGAGCAGGGTCTTGTCAACGACCATGGCGATGGCATTCAGGAAATAGGCAATCAATGTGATCAATAACCAGGGCATAAAAATAATTTCTAAATTATAATTTCTAATTTCTAATAAAATTTCTAAGCCCAAAAACTAAAAATAATTTGGGCATTAATAATTTGAATATTGGGATTTTATTAGAAATTAGGATTTAGGAATTAGAAATTTTACTTGTATTTTTCCCACTCAAAACCAATGGCCGGGTCGTCATAAGAAATTCTTTCTTCATCCGGATTCTCAGGATTATAAATCTCGGTCACATGATAAAAAAGCATAGCTGTCTCCTCGCCGAGAACCTTATAACCATGTGCCACGCCAGTAGGAATTAAAATTAATTTGTAATCTCCCGCACCGGCTGGAATGACCTGGGTTTCGCCCTTGGTTGGCGAGTCGGGGCGCAAGTCGTGCAAAACTACGATAACTTTTCCCGAGGCGAAAAACCAAAGATCAGCTTGCCGTTTGTGCCAATGAAAAGCTTTGATGGTACCAGGGTGGGCTACGGTAAAAATGCTTTGGCCGAATTTTTTTAAAAGCCCTTCGTCGGCACGCAAGATTTCTATCAAAAATCCAGGAGTTTTGACCACCTCCTCCCCTGCTTTATGAGTGTCCTGATGAACTTTTAATTCTTTAATTTTCACCCCGTCAATCATAAATTAATCTTTAATAAATACAATATAATTTTTATCAAGCGGTTTGTCTTTTTCATTAGAAAAATCCAACTCCGGACTGATAAGAGAAACACCTTTATAATTATTATCTAAAGCGACTTGAATTTGTTTGATATTGTCCGGACTAATGAATTACC
>Ga0209211_10007525_pt1 | contig 15233 bp, 17 predicted proteins | sample RifGroA2_FD_183992 | JGI IMG/M metagenome (GOLD analysis project Ga0209211, IMG submission 183992) | Groundwater microbial communities from Rifle, Colorado, USA - Groundwater A2 (SPAdes) (version 2) | ecosystem: Environmental > Aquatic > Deep subsurface > Groundwater | place: Rifle, Colorado... | reverse complement strand
ACCTCGTAGGTAGGGGAGGCGTTTTGGGGAACTGATGAGAGAGAGAAAGAATTATTACTATTGCTAAATTGTTTCATTGCTACATTGTTACTGGGATTGAAATTTAAGGTAAAGAGCTTAGAGAAATCAGGAAATTTGATTGAAGAAATTTTGGCAAAAATATTTTCCGGACGAATTAATTGCGGATTTGAAGAAATATATTTTATACCAAAAAATATCGCTAAAGATAAAAAAATTGCTAAAAATACCCGGCGGTTTGAGGTAATCATATTTTCCTTCTTGATTTTATTTTACTATTAATATACATTATATAGTAATGGTTAAGTCAAAAGTCAAAAGTCAAAAGTCAAAAGTTAGGGTGGGAGAGATCGGGACGATTGTCATGATGGTGCTTCTTGTCATGGTGTCAGTAATCGCTTTTGGCTCTTCAAAATTTTTACCACAGACAATAACTACCACAACTAAAGCAGCCGGAGGGATGTGTGGGAGTGGTAACCGTTTTGATTGTGAATCGGAAGAAGGATACGGCGATCCATGTTTAGTTGCAGATAAAGTTAATCTTGAATTTAACTGCTGTGTAGCTGATCGGTATGATGCAGATACTAAAGAATATAGAATCAGACGATATGGTTGCACAGGCCAATATTGTCAAAATACAAAAATAAATAATGCCTTAGGTCATCTGGTCGGCTGTGCTGGTTTTACAGATGCGGATAACGGCGATTCCTATCCTTTAAATGATGCTCAAACTGCAATTGTTTTTTCATCATCAGTTGAACCAACGCAAATTTCAACAAATATTAACACTTTCAACGGATGTCTTGATTTCGAAGATGTTAATGCTTGTGAATCGGGATGTTTTACTTATGGAAGAGATAGAACAAGTCATATTTGTACTAGTGAAAATAAATGTTGTCCCAAAAGAGGCGGAGGCGTCGGGCCAGCACCTACAATATTGCCGAGTCAGAGAGGATTATCTGGATGTATTAGTACTAGTGTACAATATCCTTCAAAGATTAGTTGTAATTTTTTTTGTAATAATCCAGGCGTTGGGAGAGCAGGCTGGAGTTGTTCTCAAGATTCAAGTACAAATAAATGGTCGATATGTTGTCCTCCGATAACAAGTACTATTACACCGACTCCAACAATAACTTCAACACCGACTCCAACAATAACTCCAACACCGACTCCAACAATAACTTCAACACAAACTCTAACTTCTCAAAATTATGCTGGAACTTGCAAGACAATACGGGGAAAAGTATGGATTACAGGGTATGCCAGCACAACTACTGTGAGTGAGGATATGAACAATGGTGTTCCTTGTGCAGATGACTATGTACGATATCAAAGTGGTGATAAAACCATTTTTCGAGTATGTAATCCCAATGGATTAAATAATGTATGTAGGTATTTGTGTCGAGTTGGTGACTCTGCCGTTAATTGTGGTGGCGTATATGATGCTAATGAAAATTCTATCATAAGAGTTGTTAATGGCAGTTCATATCCAATATTTATTACTGGCTTAGATCTGGAAAAAACATATACAATTTTTCCAAGAAGTGGACATCATTTCCAAACATACTGTTTTGATGGAACAAATTTTGTCACTAAAGCTGATAATGGCACCTGTGTTCCTAATGTTTTATTACCAGGACAAGTTGTTTCAATAGATCTAAGAGATAGTGATTATATGAAATGTGAATGGTTTCAAAAATCAGCAGCAAAATATTTTATGAGTCTTGTTCCTCCATTTTACTTTGCACTACCGATAGCAATGGATTCAACATTAGTAGCCAACATATTTTATAAGGATGTTAATGGCACCGACGCCACATTAAAATTGGCCGATAATTGTCTTGGAGGAAGTTCGATTACATTTTCGCTCAAATAAATTATGAAAAAAATTATTTTTATCATTTTAATATTAGTATTTGCCTCTTTGGTCTCTTATTTTATTGGGAAAACCTTTTTTTTGGCGGATTCGCCTAAATTAAATCCATTAGCGATGCAAAGTTTAATGGCAAAAATAAACACAATTTTCATCACAAAAAACCAGATTGCCGAAAAATCATCAGTTGATAATCCACTTAAGGCTTCCAATAGTGTTACAAAAACACCAGTGGTAAAAAGCAAAGTAGCATTAACCAATACTTTATCCGATGATATCATCAAAGCGATCAATTTACCTTTAAAAAATGTTAGTCAGGGTGTTTACGCGGATGAGGTAAACGGTAATCAAGTTTTCCAGATAAAAACTAATGAAATAAATTATGTCGAGTATACTTTTAATATAAAAGGAAAAGAAGTAAAGATAAAAGTCCCTAAAGATCAGGAAAAACCGTCACAAGAATTAATGGAGAGAATGTATTAATAAATTATACAATCAAATTATGTACATCGGTCCATTTTATTTTGATACAAAAGAACTTTTTTTGATATTAGCAGCTGTTTTGTTAGGATTAGCCTCAGCATTTGGCTGGAGTCTGTGGTGGTTTGACCGCCGGGCATTATTAACCCTAATTGTACTGGTGTTGATCACTAAAGGGTTATTGCCTTCAATCCATAACGAAGCGTTTTTTATCCTGGCCATCGTCGCCATATTTTTAACATTATATTTACCAATTTTTCAGGTTGTTATATTTTATTTCCTAAGTTTCCTAATGTTCCGAGTTTTAAAAGTTATTTAAGGAAGATTCCTCGACTCCGCTCGGAATGACGGAGGGGGGGGAGAATTTAGGGTGTTGAAAGTGATATGAAAAATCAAAACCTCATCAGACAAAAGCAAAAAGAAATATTAGCGGAATTTTATAGTAATTTTGCTTTGGCCTGGTTTAGTTTTGGTTTGATTTCGCCAATTTTTAATAAAATTGAGGATATTAATAAATTAATATTGGGAATAATTGTTTCTTTAGGAGGCGGGATATTGTCTTTAATACTATCATTTAGTACTATTAAATCTATATATGAAATTTAGTTTTGAAACTTATTATTATTTAGCGGCAATTGTATCGGTGATTATATTATTGTCGACATATTATTTGTTTGGAAGAAAATAAATGACTACAGAAAAATTAAATAACATATTAATGATTTTGGCCTTTTTAAGTTTGGCTTTTGGATATTTTGTCGTTTTGAGAAAAAAATAAATGGAGTTAATATTTAGGGTGATGAAAGTGATAAAAAAGTGCTTGACAGCAAGTATACATTTTTGTTTACTATCAATAAATGAGATTTTTATACCTTCTAATTAAAATAAATCATTTCAAGGAAGTTTTACAGTTTGACAATTAATAGCTTTTTTGTCATTATTATATATATTAATTAAGATCAAGATCCCTCCACGCTCCCGACTGGGTCGGGATGACGGAGGGGGAATTTAGGGTGTTGAAAGTGATATGAAAAAAGAAAGATCAAAAATTGTTTTTTTTTGTTCATTAATAATGATTTTTTTCTTTTTTTGTGCAAAAATTGTTTCAGCAACTACTAATGGTGATACTTATACAGGAAATTGTGGCACATGGGGTTGTGCCTCTAATAAGATTCCAGAATTTACATTTGATGATAGTAATAGTAGTGGTAGTTATGGTAATTGGTTTTTTACTAGATGTATTATCGATGACGGATGTAATACAAAAACGTCTTCTTCCTCTACTGGAGAAAGTACAGAGCAGACTACAGGAGGTACGACTGGAACTGCTACAACAACCACAACAACGACAGCAGCGGCAACTACCGCTGTTGATACAACAACAATCACTAAACTTGCTTCAACTGAAGGGACAGAGGATTTATGTCAGTCTTTGACGGCATCAAAAAATATTATTAATACTAGCGAGACTTTTACCTTAACAGCAACTTCTAAAAATAACACCGATATTCAAACCTTTGATTTTTTATTTTTCAATAAAGACACCGGCAAACCGATAAAATTTACAACAGGCGAGTATAAAAAAAATATTACTTTGACAGTTTTCAAAAATAGTTATACGACAGACGCGATTAACTTTACCGATTTTTTATTTCCGGATTTAAACTGGTCTAACTATTATGCCAACTGGCCGAAAAATATCATCGTTGAAGCCTATCTACATCAATCGGCGACCAAGTGGTCAAAATTTGATCCGGCCTGTCGTGTTGAACTAAAGATTAATTCTGTTCAGCCAACTCCGACCCCTAATCCAAATTGTAAATGTACAACTGATAATTGTACTGCAGCGCCTACCTGTCTTTTTGACAAATATGAGACAGGTTTTACCTATAACACGCCGATTAAATGTAACGTAGATAATAATTTATTTTATTCAACACCGACTGATACTAATAAAACGGGCTGGTGTCAATCTTATCTTCGCCAGAAAGGTGATGCCAACGCCGATGGCAAAGCCGACTCTTTAGACTATTTTTATTTTGTTTCTGTGAAGTCAGCCGGAGCTAAAATACCGGCTACGGTTAATGTCGATTTTAACGGTGATGGAAACATTACCAATGAAGGAGATAGGGCAATTATTGTTAAATCGTTGAAATAATTATGAAAAAAGAATTGACAAAAATTTTACTGATTTTTTTGGTGACGGCCGGGGCAGTATTTTTTGGTCTTAACTACGTATTTTTGAGCGGAAATTCTATTAGGACCAGAGCCGTTGATGACTCAAAAGTGACTCTTTGGTTTGATCCGGCAACAGGGACACCGATAGCCAATGCGGAATTTGTAACTACCATAAAGGTCAAAGGTACTTCTGCCGATGTCCAGATGCGGGGATATGATATGAAATATACTTTTGACAAAACAAAACTTCAGCTGAAAAAAATTGAATATAAATTAGGAGTTGTTTCTGCCGACCTTGGTAATGCAGACGCTGATCTACCTCAGATTAATCAGAACGGAATTTTTCGAATCATGGGGGAGCTCAGCACTTCCATTGGCCAAGCGGTTAATACAACCGGTGTAGAAGTAGCAAAACTGACCTTTACGGCAGTTTCCGCTTCGGGAACATCGATATCCGTCACCAGTAAATTTTATACGATAAATGCCAACGCCACCCTTTCCGAAAACATTATTACTTCACCAATTTCCATAGATCTAAATGGCGGAGGAGCGATCCTCAGCGGTACACCGGCTCCGGCGGCCAGTTGTACTAACAGTAATACCTGCATAAATTTTAAATTGCAATTTCAGGGAATTAAATCAAAACCGGCTGATGCCCAAAATTCGATGGATGTCAAAATAAAATTAACCGGATGCGGATTAACTGCCCCGGTTGAAACGACTGCGAAAGTGACTGCTATTGATTCGGGTGTTTGGTCGGGACAGGCGGGATTTAATTTATCGACCTGTTCATCCGGTTCTTACATAGTATTTGTCAAAGGACCACGTCATTTACAAAAGAAAATCTGTGATCCGGCGCCGACTGAGGCGACTGCCGGCACTTACCGCTGTAGTGAAGGAAAAATTAATTTAGTCGCCGGACAAAACAGTCTTGATTTTTCAGGGATACTGCTTTTGTCAGGGGATATTGACCAAAATGGGACAGTTGATTCGGCCGATATTTCTTTCATCAGGAACAATTTAAATAAAACAGATGCCGACACTTTAAAAAAATGTGATATAAATTTGGATGGAAAGTGTGATACTCAGGATTATTCTCTGGTGATTTCAGCTTTATCGGTAAAAGTTGATGAGATGTAATTTTATGGAAAACACAGAAAACAAAAATAATATTTTTATTTATTTGCTGATTGTTTTTTTGGCAATATTTTTTGGTACGAGTATTTTTTTGGTAATTTCAAGCGGGAAGACTAAGGCGACTGATAATACTAATATGACAACCTCGACAATTAAAGAAGAAAAAATGCTCATTCCAACGGAAAGCCCAACATCCGGAAGTATTTTACTGTCTAAAGAATTTGAATCAACAAAAATTAATAATAATTTTACCGTAACCGTATCGGCAAATTCCAATCAAAAAAATATCGTCGGCTACGATTTAATCTTATATTACGATTCATTAGCAATGGAATTTATAAAAGCAGAATCATTACTGCCCGATTTTCAAATTTATTCATATAAACGTGAAAATTACGTTATCATAACAGCAGTTAAAGGATTACAAAATCAGAATTTATCGGTATTTTCCGAAAATAAAATATTATCTTTCACTTTTTTGGGTAAAAAAATTGGAAAAAATAGCTTATCGTTGCGAAGCAGTTTAGGAAATGAAAAAACTAAACTGGTGACTGATAAAACCGAAACATTAAATCCAAAATTAAGTGATTTACAGATTGAGATTAATTAACTGGATCCCCGCCTACGCGGGGATGACAGTAATAAAAATATGAAAAAACTGGGAAAACTAATATTATTTCTGATTTTTTTTGGGGTGTTATTACCTAATTATTTTACATTAGTTGAGGCGGCCTCTTTAAAGTTTGGGAGTACCACAGCATCAACTACAAATGGCGGTACTTTTCAAATAGCAGTCACTGTCGACCCAGGGAGCGATTCCTTAAGCTCAACCGATGTCTATGTCATATTTGATTCAACATTACTTAAAGCTAACAGTGTGACGGCCGGGACACTTTTTCCAAATGTCAGTAATGATATTTCGGTCTTAGGTAAAGTCTATATTGCTGCCATGGTGAATGATACTTCTAATTCCATTTCAACAACCGGTACTATCGCAACAATTACTTTTCAGGGATTAAAAGATGGAAGCGGGACATTGTCATTTGATTGTAATAGTTCAAAGATTATCAAAAACGATCTTAACGCGACTAATGTCATTGCCTGTTCGTCCAACGGGACGTCAGCCGTGACGATCGGGGCAGGGGGGAGTAGTAATCCCACTCAGGCGCCGAGTAGTAATCCAGCCCAGCTACCGGAAAGCGGAATTTTTGATAATGTTGTAAGATTTGCTATTCCGGGAATTATTTTGTTATTATTAGGAAGCGCGTTTAGATTATTTATATGAATAATAAAGGATTATTAAAGATTGCCTCAATTGTCATCGGTATAGTTGTTTTTATTATTTTGCTTTTTACTGCATTTAGTTTGATCGGGACGCAGGCAGCGGATTTAGAGCCTCGTGACGTAGTTGTTTCTAATATCGAAAAAAACTCGGTTAAACTTTCTTGGGCGACGGGAACCGACTCTCAAGGAGTGATTGAATATGGCACCAGTCCAACTTCTTTAAATTTTTTTGCCCCCGAGGCAGCCAAGGAAAAAAGTCATACTTTAGATTTAACCTTACTTTCTCCATCTACCACATATTATTTTGATGTTAGGATTGGAGACAAAAAATATGATAATGGCGGAGTGCCTTGGACTTTTACAACAAAAAATATTGAAAAGTCAGTGGTTACTCCGACCGAGACGCCGACTCCTACTTCAGCCGCAACTCAAGAAACTTCAGTTCAGCGTTTGAAAATTGACGATAATACTTCGTGCACTGAGACTGATTGTGCCGTCATTAAAACAAAATTAGGTAAGGGTTGCTCAACTCAAGACTACTTTTTATGTATAAAGAAACTGACTCCAACCCCAACTCCATAGTCTAGATAATTCCCGTACTTGGTAGCGTTATTAGGAGATTAGTAAAAAAATTAATAACTGGTTGCAGTATTCCATCAAGTAGCGATCTTCCGTTAAGTGGAATAATCATAAGAATTAAAAACATCCATCCGTATTTTTGCAGACCATACCACTCGCTTGCTTTTTCTTTTGGCAGAATTCCTCCGACGACTTTAAATCCATCAAGAGGATGAATCGGAATTAAATTAAAAATTCCTAAAATAAGATTCATTCGGATAATTGGAATGAGCACTAATCCTATAGTCGATAGAATACTTAATTCAAATATATTCAGCAATTTGAGGACTATAGCTAGTATAATAGCCAAAATAAAATTAGACATAGGACCAGCTATTGAGATAAGTCCGGCATCTCGGCGGGGATTTTTTAAGTTATAAGGGTCAAATTCCACAGGCCGTCCCCAACCAAAGCCAATCAGCAGTAACATAATCATGCCAATGTTATCAATATGGACACGGGGATCAAGTTTTAGTCTGCCCTGAAGCCTCGGAGTCGGATCACCAAGATAATCGGCCATGAGGGCATGGGAAAATTCGTGGATAGTTATGGCAATAAGTAGAGAAATCAGGTAAATAATGAAAATTAGCGGATTGGTAAATAAATAGCTAATCATTTATTGAAAAATGAAAATTATAAATTGAAAATTGTTTCAAGATATGATATCATAATTCCTTATGTTAAACATCTGTTACCACTGTGAAAAAGGAATTATTTATGGAAGATCACATACTCATCATCGGGGAGTGGCCGGAGGCAGATGGAAGAAAAGAGCTCCAAAAACAAGACGGATTTTTTCTGCCAACTTGGTCAGATTATCCATAAACGAAGATGGTCAGGAAAAACAAGTAAAATTATGCACGAAATGTCTTAAAAGAATTAATAAAGATATGATTGACGGAAAAAAACCATTTTTGAAACTATCCAAAATAAAAACTCTAAAGAAAAAAGTAGCCGTCGTTAATTAAATCAATTCAATTTTTATTAGTTCTCCTTCATCCTCTTTATATAATTGTTTTTTCTGTTCAATAGTTCTCTGGGTAAAGACAATGCCATTTAAATGGTCCATTTCATGTTGGATAATGGTTGCTTCGAAGCCTTGGAACCATCCGAGTTTGACCTCGTAGGTCGGGGAGGTCAAATCCTGGTATTCAAGTAATACTTTGTTAGCTCGTTTGACCGGACCCCAGATGCGGGGAATGGAGAGACAGCCTTCGAGTCTTATAGGCTTTTTTTTATAGGGTCTGTCCTTTTTAAGGACGGTCCTAAAAAGGACAGACCCTGAAACCGTCTTAATAATTTTTGGATTAATAAAAACTTTTATTTTTGATTTTTGGGTCGGCCGGATAATAAAGATGGAGAGGTTAACTCCGACCTGATTGGCCGCCAGTCCGACTCCAGGCGGGTCGTCTTGAGCGATCAAAACCGTCTCCATATTTTTAATAAGTTTTTTTATTCTCTCGTCAATCTCTTCCACCTTACGGGTGGAAGATGAAAGAATTTTATCAGGAACAGAAACGATTTTTAACATGGGAATATTATATAATAAAGATATGAAACTTTCACTTTGCCTCGCGGTTTTTAACGAAGAAAATAATATCCATTATCCATTGGATTCGTCTTATGATATTACTGATGAAGTGATTATTGTTGACGGCGGGTCGACTGATAAGACAGTAGAAATCGCTAAATCCTACGGTCCAAAAGTTAAAGTTATCGTCTCTTCTAACCCAGTAATGTTTCATAAAAATAAGCAAAAGGCAATTGAAGCAGCCAAAGGAAAATGGATTTTACAATTGGATGCGGATGAAAAACTATCCGATGAATTGAAGAAAGAAATTCGTTTGATTGTCATCCCGACCGAAGTGGAGGGATCTTCCAAAAAAGATTCCTCGACTCCGTTTCACTCCGCTCGGAATGACAATAAAGTAGCCTACAATATTCCCCGAAAAAACTGGTTTTTGACCAGATTTTTGATGAAAGGCGGACAGTATCCGGATTATACAATTCGTTTATATAAAAACGGCGCTGCAAAATTTCCTTGCCAGGATGTTCACGAAAATGTGGCAATAAAAGGAGAAACAGGATATTTAAAAAATCCAATACTTCATTATGCCGATCCTGATTTTTCCCGCTATCTAATGCGCTGGGATCGTTATACAACAATTGAAGTTGAACGGATGTCAAAAGATACAGAATTAAGTTTTTTTAAATATTTTTGCTGGAAACCGAAGATGACTTTTTTGCTGATGTACTTCCGTCATAAAGGATTTATGGATGGATTCCCGGGGTTTGTCTTCGCCCTATTTTCTTCATTAAGGTTTATGGTTATTTATATTAAATGGAAAATTAGGCGCCGATTTTGAACTCCACCACCTCTCCTTCTTTCATCTCATAATCGCGTCCGGTAGTTTGTACCAATCCTTGTTCTCGGGCTTTTGTCCAGCCGGGAGCGTCAACGAATTTCTGGTAAGGAATAACATCAGCTTTAATGAATTTTTTTTCAAAATCAGTATGAATGGTTCCAGCCGCCTGTGGCGCCAACCAGCCCTTTTTGATTGTCCAGGCGCGGGCTTCAATTGTCCCTGCTGTCAAAAATGAAATTAATCCGAGAATTTCATAAGATTTTTTGATCAATCTATTTAAACCTGATTCAACAAGTCCAAATTGTTTAAGATATTCTATTTGTTCAGCTTGTTCAAAAGCAACAATTTCCGACTCCATTTTGGCGCACAGAAATAAATAATTACCAACACTGTCATTCCCGCGAAGGCGGGAATCCATAACATTAATTGATTCAAGGATAAGTTCAATTTTCTTTTTCGTTTCTTCCTGATTTTGCAGTTGGTTCTCTGAAACGTTAAAAACATAAATAACTGGTTTTATAGTAAGAAGATTCATAGGTTTTAAAAAATTTATTTGTTCATCGGAAAACTTAATATTTCTTGCTGGAATGCCTTTATTTAGTTGTTCTAAAGCCACCTTCCCGACCTCGTAGGTCGAGCGGGTAGCCTTGGAAGCTTCCGGACGAGGCTCTTTTTGCTTATTTAAAGTTTCCAGATCAGCAAGAATCAACTCTGTCTCAATAGTTTTAATATCGTCAATAGGGTTGATTTTGTCAGAGACATGAACGACGTTGCCATCTTCAAAAAGCCGGACGACGTGAACGATCGCTTCCACTTCACGGATATGGGAAAGAAATTTGTTTCCCAATCCTTCGCCTTTTGAAGCTCCGCGAACCAATCCCGCTATGTCATAAAACTCCACAGCAGCAGGGACGATCTTTGTTGTGTTAACGATTTTTGCTAAAACCGAAAGCCTTTCATCCGGTACTTCAATGATTCCCACGTTTGGTTCGATGGTACAAAAAGGATAATTCGCCACATTCGCTACTTGTTTTTTCAGTAGGGCGTTAAATAGCGTACTTTTTCCTACGTTTGGCAGTCCGACGATGCCGATACTTAATTTCATACTTGATATTTTGTTTAGTTGAAATGTCAACTATTTCTAATGGTAAATAACCTTCTAAAGTGGCAGTTTTACCGTCAGTTGCAATATTATCAACCACATTCTGAACGATTATTCTTCTCTTCTCAAAAGAATAACTATCTAAAACAGTATTCATTTTATCATATATACGGTCAAAGTCAGGTATGATGACGGCTCTTTGCTGTACTTGATTGCTTTGACAAGGGCTTAATTTGCTTATATATTTGCTTTTAGCGAGTTTAATTTCGTTTGCTTGCGCTTTGTATTGTGACGGATTATGTAATCATTAGTTGATAAGTTCTTGACTACTTGCAATTGTTTGTCACTATTTAGTATGTCTTCACTGTTTAGTGAAAATACCTATATGAGTGAAAATACGCTAATAAATAATATAATCGAACCAAAACCACGTTTGTTTCAAGACCAGTGCTTTGAATTATGGATAAAGAACTAATCTTAATGGATGAGAAACCAGACAATTTATAAAGTCCACTTGACAAATTGTCTGGACATTTTGTATAGTATAGTTTATATGTATATTCAACGGATCGCCGAAAACCAACTTAAAAAACTGCTTGATGGTCCAGAAATTATTATTCTTCTTGGCGCACGGCAAGTAGGCAAGACAACACTGATTAATCGTATTTTACTGGAACATCAGGGCTTAATTTTGAATCTCGATATTGAAATAGATAAAGACCGTTTCCTTGTTGTCTCTCACTTGCCGCCAAACGAGGCGATAAATAATTTAGGTAATCCGCCACTTTTTGTTATTGATGAGGCGCAAAGGCTACCGGAAACAGGCAGAATCGTTAAGGGGTGGTTTGATAGTAATGTTAAGACTAAAATTATTCTTCTTGGTTCATCTAGCCTTAATCTCTTGGACCAATCGGCAGAAAGTTTAACTGGCCGAAACATTAAACTCTTTTTACCGCCATTGTTATTTTCAGAGGTTTTAAATGCTCAATCATGGTATTCAAAAGGTATGACTCCAAAACTACTCGAAGAAAATATGCTTAATCCGATAGTCTCATTAATTGAGGAGCGAATGGTTTTTGGCAGCTATCCTAAGGCTGTTGAAACAGCACAAAAAGAACAATACCTATTGAATTTGGTGTCAGACTATCTCTTAAAAGATGTTTTCCAATCAACTTTAATTAAATCGCCGGAAACTGTTAAAAAACTATTGATGCTTCTAGCTTATCAAGTGGGATCGGAAGTTTCGCTATCAGAACTGGCTACTAATTTAGGAATAAGCCGGGTAACTGTCGAAAAATATCTTGATCTTCTTGAGCGGTCATTTGTCATTTTTCGATTGCCGGCATTTAGCAGTAACTTGAGGAAAGAAATAGTCAAGAGTACAAAGATATTTTTCTGGGATACAGGAGTGAGAAACGCCCTCATTAAGGAATTTAATTTCTCCGCAGGTAGGCAGGATACCGGTTTACTTTGGGAAAATTGGGTAATTGCCGAATTTGCTAAAAAGAATTTATTAGATGGCCAGCCGAATAATCTGTATTTTTGGAGAACAAGAAACGGCGCTGAAGTTGATTTGGTAATCAAAGGGACCAATACATTCAAAGCCTTTGAGATTAAGTGGTCAAAATCAAAAGCAGTGAATGGTAAAGCTTTTACCAATCGTTACAATATACCGGTGGAAGTCATTTCTAAAGAAAATGTACTAGATTTTATCTTAGCTTCATAACTTCGGACAATCTCATATAATCTTATATAGTTGGAATTGATGGATTAAGGACAATTAATAATGATTCTTGCTTTTCTGGGGTGGAGGAGGGTTATTTTTATAAGGAATGGGAGGCTATTATATCGTGTTGAGTTCCACCTGTACCTATTGATAGTTTCATAAGAAGAAATTATACCAGTCTTTGTTTAAAGCAGGGGGATTATTTTATTACTTGCTTTTAATTACTTTTTTGGCCCAATTCGAAGTCTGACACAGTCAGGTCCGGGGCATGGCCAACCATTTGAGTATGGGGCGATAACACCAACCGTTAAATCTTTATAATCTCCTCCAAGGGTTAAATATTCTGAGTGGGCATTTTGTTTATCAATTGTATGTTTGTTTACATTATCAAGTGAAGCCATTTTTTTGAGAACCTCTAATATTTGTTCTTTAGGAACATGATTTTGTTCAAAAAAATCTGGGAGGCTTTCCATATATGGTCCGTGCGGAGTCAATTCGCAAAATCGAACCATAACACCAGTCTGGCGAGAGAACTCAACAAAGTCTCTTATTTCGTCAAAGTTATTTCTCATAACAACCATATTGATTGAAACATTTTTTCCAAATAAATAATGGGCTTTTCCAATTGATTTTAGAACTAATTCAAGAGCATTTACACCGGTAATTGCTTGAAATTTTTCTGGATATAATGTGTCCAAGCTAATATTAACTCCAGCCCGAACAGTTTCAATGACTTCACGGGTAGGCATCATTACAGGGTTAAATTCCCTGTTAGGATTACAATATACGCAAGCAAGGTTGCAGCCCGGATCAGCGGTTATGCGCATAAATTTAAATAGTTGTTTTTTTCAGAGATCATACGTTAATCTTAGTTGGAAAATACTTAAACTTTGAACTCATATTATAGCATAATATTGTGTTATTAATTACTATAAGATATAATTATCACATGCCACACAAAGAAAAAAATAGTCTATCAATGAATGTTTTTCAAAAAACTGAATTTTATCGAATTAACAATAAACGTAATCCTGAAAAAAGAGCAAGATTGTTTAAAACATTTGTTGAAGAAAGACTGAACAGAGTAGATGTTTTTGGCCTGGTTGAACTTGTTGAGGTTGCGGTAGCAGCAAAAACTGAAAATAAACCAGAGGTGGATCAAATATTAAACGCCGTTTCAAATTATTTAACCCGCATAGATGAACCTATACTTAAAAAATTAACCAATTCTGGAGAAAAAACTGGACAAAACACAAATATGACAAAATTACGTCAAGCGATCGAAGCAATTAATACCATAATAGACCAGATGAATAATAAGAAAAAAAATGAGATGTTTGGAGAAAAAAATACTCATATATTACGATTTATTGATGACATTGGTCATCATATCAGGCAAATAACTACAGATGATGAGGGTGCATGGTCTCTAATACCAATAAACGGATATGGTCGTAATGATGTTGAAAAAATATCAAGACTATTACTATCACCTATAAAAAAGGTAGAACTTGAAGAAAAAGTTAGACTTTTTGATGAAGGAATAACTGATAAGGAAAGATTATTAAGTGCAGTTTTATCTCTGATGAAAAAATTAAATAAGGATAACATGATTTACGAATTAGCACATTTACCAACATATATAATAGAAAAACTCCAAGACGTTACTGAACCTAATATGTATTGGGATAAATCATATGGAGGAATTTCTCTTAAGCAAATATTTTCTGAAACAGATCCAGATATACAAAAAAGTAACTTTTTAACATTTTTAAAATATGTTCCTCGAGGTGATATATTTTGGCAAACAATTTTAGAGGATGGATTGCTTGGGGATTTTGCAGTAGTTGATGAGGATGGTATTCATAAGACTGGTAACACTGCGACTATACTTAGTTTCCAATATTCTATTGGAACAGATTTATTTATCAATCGACCTTCTAATTCTCAGGAAATTGCTGATATATTGACAGCGTTTTATGAATTAAAAATCCCAATTAAATCGTTATTAAATACTTTAGAATCTTCTTTATATTTTTATATAACTTATATTTTAGAAAATGAAGAAATATTACCAGAAGAATCATTAAGGGAATTCTTGAAGGAAAAAAATGATCCTCCAGCAATTTTAATCGATGAGTTAGTTGACTGGTATCTGAAAAGAAATATTAATAAAATTCAAGCGTATTTAGTTCAGAATGCCCCGTCAGAACAAGTAAAAAATGATGTCAGACAATGGGCGATTGAAAAAAAAAGATTTGATTATACAGAGGCTCATACAAAGGAAATACTTGCGTCAATTAGATATATAATGGGAGACCCACTTTGGAACATGTTGTTTGAAAACTCGGAAAAACAAACGGAAACAGAAAAAGTGACTGATAATATAGTAAATTCTGTATTAGAGTGTAAACTATGGCCAACAGAAGAAATTGACAGAGATGAAAAATT
>Ga0209211_10007524_pt1 | contig 15234 bp, 15 predicted proteins | sample RifGroA2_FD_183992 | JGI IMG/M metagenome (GOLD analysis project Ga0209211, IMG submission 183992) | Groundwater microbial communities from Rifle, Colorado, USA - Groundwater A2 (SPAdes) (version 2) | ecosystem: Environmental > Aquatic > Deep subsurface > Groundwater | place: Rifle, Colorado... | reverse complement strand
CAGCGTGCATTTCGTCACTCCGGCGCTGGACGGCGGGCCGATCATTGCCCAGGCGGCGGTGCCGGTGCAAGCCGATGATGACGAGGCAATTCTCGGTCGGCGCGTGCTGGCCGAGGAGCACCTGCTTTATCCGCGTGTCGCGCGCTGGTTCCTTGAGGGCCGGCTGCGTCTGGCCGGCGACCGCGCGCGGCTGGATGGCGAGGTGGCGGTGGGCGGTTCGCTGCACGTGCCGCAACTCGATTGAGATGCGCGGCTGAGATGCGCGACTGAGATGCCATTTGTATTTGCGCTGGTCGCGTCGACGCTGATTCATGCCGCCGCGCTGCTGGGACCCGGCTGGGAACTTCCCGGAGTCAATGAGGCCGATCCGCCGCCGACAATCGATGCGGTGCTGGCCAGGCCGGCAGCACGTCCGCAACCGGCGCCGGTCGCCCAGCCCGCGCCCAGGCCGCATGTCGCCAAGCCGCGTCCGCCGCGCGTAGTCGCAGCGGCGCCCGAGGCTGCCGCACCTGCAAGCAGCCCGCCTGCCGTCGCGCCGGACATGGCGCCCGCCGAGACGCCGCCGGTCGCCGCACCGTCAGCGCCGACTTTTGCGCCGCCTCCTGCGCCAGCCGCGCCCGCGCGCAGTGCGCTGCCGGGCAAGGGTCGCGTGCGCTACACCATTACTCGCGGCGAAAATGGTTTTGTCATCGGCCAGTCGGTGCATACCTGGCAACATGACGGATTCACTTACACGCTGCAAAGCGTGACCGAGACCACCGGGCTTGCCGCCCTGTTCAAGCCGGCGCGAGTGATTCAAAGCAGCCAGGGCGAGGTCACGACCGATGGCCTCAAACCGCGCGAATTCCGCCATGAGCGCGTCGGCGGACTGGATACCGCGAATTTCGACTGGGCGCGCAATGTCGTTGCCTATGCCGGACGCGAAGACCGCATCGCCGTCGGCGCGCAGGATTTCCTGTCGATGTATTACCAACTGGTGCTGCTGGCGCCGAAGAGCGGTGCGCTGGACATGCCCATCGCCACCGGACGCAAGCTGGAAAACTATCGTTTTGAAATTCTCGGCGAAGAAGCCGTGACGCTGGCGGCGGGCGAACGCCGCGCGTTGCGCTTGAAGACTCGCAGTGGTAATGACACTATCGAAGTGTGGCTGGGTGTCGGGCAGGGCGCCGATGCGCGCGGCCTGCCGCTGAAAATCCGTTTCACCGACCGCAAGGGCGAAATCTTCGATCAGCTCGCGGACGAGATCGATATCCAGGAGATGCAATGAGTGTCAGAGAACAGAAGACCGGCGACAGACGACCGAAGTCTGCCGGCAGCGGCCACCGCCGCGACGCTCCCGCCAGGAAGTCCGGACCGGGCACGGTCGAAGCGCCGACCGCTGCCGACGGGCTGGCCGCCGATTTGCTGAATGCGGCAGTGGCGGCGACGGCGCAGTTGCTTACATTCACCTTGCCGGCCGATGCCGCCTTGTCGGCGTTCTTCCGGGCGCGCAAGAGCGGGGCGAAAGATCGCGCCTTCATCGCCGAGACGGCCTATGCCGTGCTGCGCCGCAAGCGCCTGCTGGAGCGCCTGGGCGCATGCGGGCCAAATCTGGAACCGGCCTTCCTCGCCCCCGGCGCGACGCCGAAACGTGCACCGAAAGTTGCCGGGCCGCGTCGCATTTCGCCGCGTGAATTGGTGCTGCTGTCGCTGTCGCGCGTGCGCGGCATGTCGCAGCGCCAGCTCGAAGGCGCGCTGCTGCCCGGCGAAGCCGAATGGCTCGCCGACATCCGCCGTCAGCCGGAGCCGGAACTGACGCTGGCCGAACAACTGGATTTTCCCGACTGGCTGGTCGAGCGCCTGGCGCCGCGCATGACGGCGGAAGAACTGCTGGCCCTGGCGCGCGCGCTGAACACGCCGGCGCCGCTCGATCTGCGGGTGAATACGCTGAAGGCGGAACGGGAAGGCGTGATGGCGCGCCTCGCCGCCGACGGCATCACCGCCACGCCCTGCCCGTATTCGCCGCTCGGCCTGCGGCTGAAGACCAAGCCTTACCTGGCAAAGCACCCGGCCTATCTCGACGGCAGCATCGAAGTGCAGGACGAAGGCTCGCAATTGCTCGGCTTCCTGCTGGCGCCGAAGCGCAGCGAAATGGTGGTGGATTTCTGCGCCGGCGCCGGCGGCAAGACGCTGATCCTCGGCGCCCTGATGCGTTCCACCGGGCGCCTGTATGCCTTTGACGTGGCCGAGAAGCGGTTGGCCAAGCTGAAACCGCGCGCCGCCCGCGCCGGGCTGTCGAACGTGCATCCGGCCTGCCTCTCGGGCGAAAACGACACGCGGGTGAAGCGGCTCCAGGGCAAGGTGGATCGCGTGCTGGTCGATGCGCCCTGTTCCGGCCTGGGCACCTTGCGCCGCAATCCCGACCTCAAGTGGCGCCAGTCGGCGCAGAGCGTCAGTGAGCTGACCGTCAAGCAGGCCGCCATTCTCGCCGCCGCCGCCCGCCTGCTGAAGCCCGGCGGCAGGCTGGTGTATGCGACGTGCAGCATTCTGGCGGAAGAAAACGAAGCCATCGTGGACGCTTTTCTCGCCAGCCATGCCGACTTCCATCGCCTGTCGGCGCAGGAGGTGCTGGCGGCGCAGGGCATTGTCATCGACTGCGGCGAGGACATGCGCCTGTCGCCGCAGAAGCACGCGACCGACGCCTTCTATGCAGCCGTGCTGGAGCGGGCAAAATGAGGAAGTTCTTCGTCGCCCTGTTGTTGTGCTGGACAGTCGGCGCTGGCGCCACGGCGTTGCCGGCGACGGGTTCGGTCGAGGTGCTGTTTACGCCCTGGGACGATGCCGAAGGCGCCATCGTGCGGGCGCTGGGCGAGGCACGACAAAGTATTCACGTGCAGGCCTACCTGCTCACCAGCCGTTCCATCGCCAAGGCGTTGACGGATGCCAGGGCGCGCGGCGTCGCGGTGGAGATACTGGCCGACCGCGAGATGCTGGAAAAGAGCGACAAGTCCCTGCTGCCGCTGCTGGCCGAGGGCGGCATCCCGGTCTGGCTGGAGACGCGTTATGCCATTGCGCATAACAAGATACTCCTGATCGACGCTTCGACCGCGCATGGTTTCGTCATCACCGGCAGCTACAATTTCACCTGGTCGGCGCAGGCGCGCAATGCCGAAAACCTGCTGATCCTGCGCGGCAATCCGGCGCTGGTGCGGCGTTATCTGGACAACTGGCGCCGCCATCGCGACGACGCGCGGAAAATGAACGGAGGCCCTTGAGATGAAACAGAGCGCTTTGGCCAGGGTATGGCAGGAAGTTCAGGCCTATCTGGGCGAACCGGATTTTGTCTGGCAATTGCTGCTGCTGGGCGGCTGCCTGCTGCTGGCCTTGCTCGGCGAAAGCCTGCTGCGCCACCGCCGGACCGGCGAGGGTTGCGCCGGGGCGCTCGGTCACGGCGGGATGAAGCGCGTCACCTTTCCGCTGCTGGCGCTGCTGCTGGTGCTGCTGGCGCGCCCCGTGGCGGCGGAGTGGACCAGTGTCGGCCTGTTTTCCCTGGCCGTGCCGCTGCTGGCGGCGTGGGCCGTGATTCGCGTGGTGTTCTACGTCGTGCGCGTCAGCCTGGTCGGTGCCGTCTGGCTGGCGCCCTTCGAGCGCATTTTCGCCTTGCTGGCGTGGGCCGTCGTCGCGCTGTATATCCTCGGTTTGCTGCCCGAGGTGATTGCCGTCGCGGAATCGGTGAGCTTCAATGTCGGCAAGCAGAAGCTCAGTCTGTGGCACCTGTTGCAGGGGATGGTCGCGGTACTGGCCACCGTGCTGGTCGCGCTCTGGCTTTCCAGCGCCATCGAGGCGCGTCTCAACCGTGCCGTCGGGCTCGACGACAATTTGCGGCAGGTGTTCACGCGACTGACCCGTGCGTTGTTGATCCTGCTCGCGGTGCTGATCGTGTTGCCCATGGTCGGCATCGATCTCACCATGCTGTCGGTCTTCGGCGGCGCGCTCGGCGTCGGCCTCGGTTTCGGCCTGCAAAAGATCGCCAGCAACTATGTCTCGGGCTTCATCATCCTGCTCGACAATTCCATTCGCATCGGCAACGTCATTGCCGTCGGCGACGATCGCGGCGAAGTGACGCGCATCACCACGCGCTATACCGTGCTGAAGAACGTCGCTGGCGCCGAGGCGCTGGTGCCCAACGAACTGCTGGTCGGCTCGGTGGTGCGCAACGAATCCTACAGCGACACAAAAATCCGTATTGCATTGCCGGTGCAGGTCGCCTACGACAGCGATCTGGAACGCGCCATGGAGATCATGGCGGCGGCGGCGCGGGCGCAGGAGCGCGTGCTGGCCGAGCCGGCGCCGGTCGTCCTGCTCAGGGAATTCGCCGATTCCGGCATCAATCTCGAACTCGGCTTCTGGGTCGCCGATCCGCAGAATGGCGTCGGCCCGCTGCGCTCCGAGGTCAATCTCGCCATCTGGCGCGAGTTCAAGCGGGCCGGCGTTTCCATTCCCTTCCCGCAACGCGAAATTCGCATCCTCAACGAAGGCGCCACCAGCCATGTCTGACACGCGACTGATCCACGGCTTCCATGCCGTTACCGCCAAGCTGCGCCACGCCGCCGACGACGTGCGCGAAATCACCGTTGCCGAAGGCCGTCAGGACGGTCGCATGCGCGACCTGCTGAAGCTGGCCGAAACCTGCGGCGTGCGCGTCATCCTGTCCGATGCCAAACGGCTGGATGGCCTGGCCGGAGGATCGCAGCATCAGGGCGTGGTGGCACGGGTCGCGGCGCAGGCCAAACATGTGTCGCTGGACGACGTGCTCGAAGGCTTGACCGAGCCGGCCCTGCTGCTGGTGCTGGACGGCATCACCGATCCGCACAATCTCGGCGCTTGCCTGCGCGTGGCGGATGCCGCCGGCGCGCATGCGGTGGTGGCGCCGAAGGACAAGGCCTGCGGCCTCAATGCGACGGTGATCAAGGTCGCCAGCGGCGCCGCCGACACGGTGCCCTACATAGTCGTCACCAACCTCGCGCGGTCCTTGCGCGAAATGCAGGAGCGTGGCATCTGGGTCATCGGCGCCGCCGGTGAGGCCGAGCGCGCGCTGTATGCCATCGACCAGAAAGGCCCCTGCGCCTGGGTGCTCGGCGCAGAAGGCGACGGCATGCGCCGCTTGACGCGGGAAACCTGCGACGAACTGGCGAAGATCCCGATGCACGGCAGCGTCGAAAGCCTCAACGTGTCGGTGTCCGCCGGCATCTGTTTGTTCGAGGCGCGGCGCCAGCGGGGCGGCTGAGACGACGGTGGAATTGAAGCCCTGGGGTTAATAGCCTCCGCAGTGCCTACTCCTCCTCGTCTGCGGTTCCGGGCTTCTTGTAGCCCTTGGGCAACTTGTGCGCGATGCCCTGGTGGCAGTCGATGCAGCTCTTGCCGGCGGCCTTCGCTTCCATGTGCTTCTTGTAAGGCGTCTGCTTCTGGATATCAGGGTTCATCGCCTCGAAGCTGTGACAATTGCGGCACTCGATCGAGTCGCGCGCCTTCATCCGCTCCCATTCGCGCGTCGCCATCGCCAGGCGATTGGCCTCGAACTTCTCCTTCGTGTCGATCTTGCCGGTGATCTTTCCCCAGATTTCGTAGCTGGCCCCCACCTTGCGAACGATCTTGTGCGTCCAGTCCTTCGGCACATGACAATCGGAACAGATCGCGCGCACGCCGGTACGGTTGCTGTAGTGAATGGTGTACTGATACTCCTTATACACCGTGTCGCGCATTTCATGGCAGCCGACGCAGAACTCAAGCGTGTTGGTCGCTTCCATCCCGGTGTTGAAGCCGCCCCAGAAGATGATGCCGGCGAAGAAGCCCGTCACGAGGAGGCCGAGCAGCGAGTACTTCGCGCTCGGTCGGCGCAGCGTCGCCCACCAGCCCGGCTTGCCTGAATCCTGATTTGCCATGATCGATCAGTCGACCATCAGGGTCGAATCGACAGCACGTACTGCGCCAGATTCCTGATCTGCGCCATATCCTTGGGCGGCATGGTCTTGACGATCTTGTGATCTTCCTGCGAGCCGTTGGGAAGCTTGATCTTTTTGCCCGAGGTCACGTGCTTGATGACTTCCTCTTCGGCATTGGCTTTGCCTCGATACTTTTCGGCGGTTTTCAGGAAAGACGGGCCGTCGGCGTCCTTCTTGATGCCGTGGCACTGCTTGCAGTTGTTCTGTTCGACGAGATCCTTGGCGTCTTCGACATTCAGCGCCAGCGCGCTGGTCGAAAAACCGGCGATGGCAAACGTGGCGACAGCGGCAGTCGAGATCATTCGGCTGAATTGCTTCATGGTGAGTACTCTCTGATTTATGGTTGGGGAAAATCTATTTCGTGACGCCGACGAACTGGCTGTCTACGAGGGGCTTGGCATCGACCTGCGGCACATGGCAGCTATCGCACTGGAAGCGCGTCATTTCAATCGCGGGCGAGCCGTTCCTCTTCTTGATCGTCGTGGAAAAGTGGCTCTTGCCGATCTGCGGCACTTTCTGGTCACGCAGTTCATCGGTGATATGGCAATTCAGGCAGGCGTTTTCCTCCAGCGACATCGGCAAATACTGATCGACGGTATGGGGCACCAGAGGAGGCTGGCCGACGAAAGTACGCGCGATCAGGTTGGGCTCGCCGACGCCCGGCATCTTTTCAGAATAGAGCTTGAGCTCGGGAGCCTGGTCGGAGGCGGTAATGTCGCTGCCGCGCAGGAAGGCGACCGGTGCGTTGGACGCACAGCCGACGATGGTGATCAGCAGAGTTGCCATAACGATGATGTGTTTCATGATGCGCTCCCCTCAGAGGAAAATTCGTTGATCATTTCGGCGTCGCTTGCTGGGCGCCGATCAAGGGTGAAACGGAGTGGCTAAAACGAGTACCGAAGGCAAATACGTCCTTGGCGCAGACATCGATGCAACGACCGCAGTTGGTGCATTGCGACGAGAGAATGACGGGTCCGACGCCGCGCTCGCCATCCTTGAGCGGCGACCGGATGACCAGCGGTTCCGGGCAGACGACGTAGCAATCGTTGCAGTCGTCGCAAGCGGCGCGCCGTGTTGCGGTCACCCGCAGCATGCTGCGCTGGCCGAGCAGGCTGTAAAACGCCCCGACCGGACACAGATGGCCGCACCAGCCACGGTTCATCACCGCCAGATCGAAGAGGAATACCGCCAGCACCGCGGTCCATGCCAGGCCGATGCCGAACAACAGACCGCGATGGAGCATGGATACGGGATTGACAAGTTCCCAGGCGATGCTGCCCGTGGTCAGCGCCAGGACCAGCGTCAGGCCGAGAATCCAGAATCGCGCATGGCGTGAGACATGGGCGCCGCCCTTGATGCCCAGGCGAGTGCGCAACCAGGCGGCGAGATCGGTGACGGGATTGAGCGGGCAGACCCAGGCGCAGAACACCCGGCCGCCGACGAGAAAGTAAAAGGCTGCAACGATGGCGGCGCCGAGCAGCGCGTTTTTCTCCGGGCTGTGGCCGGCCAGCAGGCTTTGCAACAGCATGTGGGGATCGGTGAGCGGCAATAGACCGAGCGTGTAGCTGTAATTCAGGTTGCCCTTGACGATCCAGAGGCCGAACCAGGGCCCGGCGAGGAACAGCGCCAGGATTCCGAGTTGCGAGACGCGGCGCAGGATCAGCCACTTGTGGGCGCTCCACCAGCCCCTGGCGGCAATGGCGGCGTGGCCGATGCGATTGGTACTCAAACTCGTACTCGAATTCGTACTCAAGTTCGCATTCATCGCGGCGCCTCGCTCGACAAGCCCTTGCCGTGCTCGTAGGTAACTCCCTCGGGCAGGTTGTAGCGGTGTTCGATTTCCGGCGCGACGAGACTGCCGCCGGCCTTCTTCTTTTCCACCCAGCCGAGCCGGTAATGACTGCCGAGTTCCCCTTTCGCAAGTTGCGTCGGGTAGACCTTGATCGCCGCCACTTGCAGCACGCAACCCGCCTCGCACTTGCCGCAGCCGGTGCAGGCCTCCGAATGCACGACGGGCTCGAAGATCGTGTGCTTGCCGGTGCGCTCGTTGTGACGCGGTTCCAGGGTAATCGCCTTGTCGAGCAGCGGGCAGACGCGATAGCAGACATCGCAGCGCATGCCGAGAAAATTCAGGCAGGTCTCGTGATCCACCAGCACGGCCAGCCCCATGCGTGCCTTGGCGATATCCGTCAGCTTGTGATCGAGCGCGCCGGTGGGGCAGGCCTTGACGCAGGGGATGTTTTCGCACATCTCGCAAGCCCCGCTGCGGGCGATGAAATAGGGCGTGCCGGTGGCGACAGCCTGCTCGGGTTTCGCCAGCGCCAGTATCTGCGGTGGACAGTCGCGCACGCAGAGGCCGCAGCGAATGCAGGCCCCAAGAAAATCCTGCTCCGCCCCGGCGCCCGGCGGGCGAAACGCCACCGGCGGCAGCGCCTTCGCCTGCTTGACGTAGAGCCCGAGTCCCAATCCCAACAGGCCGACGCCGCATGCCATGCGTGCGGCATCGACCAGGAACTGGCGGCGGAAAGGAATGTTCATACCCAATTGAAATGCGGGACATGGCTGGCAAGGCAGCGCGACGTAAAGGCGGAAATATTCGCCGTTCCAGTCGCGCTGGCCTCAGGCCTTCACCACCTTGCATGCGCACTTCTTGAAGTCGGTCTCTTTCGAGAGCGGGCAGGTGGCATCCAGGGTGAGCTTGTTGACCAGGCGCATTTCGTCGAAGAAGGGCACGAAGACCAAACCCGGTGGCGGCTTGTTGCGACCGCTGGTTTCGACGCGGGTGGAGATTTCGCCGCGCCGCGTGGCCACTTTGACCGTGTCGCCGCGCGCCAGACCGCGCTTCTTGGCGTCTTCGGGATGCATGTAGATCCAGGCGTCCGGCATGGCGCGGTAGAGTTCGGGCACGCGCCGCGTCATGCTGCCGGTATGCCAGTGCTCCAGCACGCGACCGGTGCATAGCCAGAGGTCGTACTCCTTGTCAGGCATCTCGGCGGCAGGCTGCCAGGGCAGGGCGAAGATCACCGCCTTGCCGTCGGGTTTGCCGTAGAAGCGCACGCCTTCGCCCTTCTTCACATAGGGGTCGTAGCCCTCGCGGAAGCGCCACAGGGTTTCCTTGCCATCGACCACCGGCCAGCGCAGGCCGCGCGACTTGTGGTAAGTGTCGAACGGCGCGAGATCGTGTGCGTGACCGCGACCGAAAGCGGCGTATTCCTCGAACAAGCCCTTTTGCAGGTAGTAGCCGAGTCCTTTCGACTCGTCGTTGTCGAAGCCCTGCGCCGTGTCGTTCAGCGGGAACTTGTTGATCTGGCCGTTGGCATAGAGCACGTCGTACAAGGTCTTGCCCTTGTGCTCCGGCATCTTGGCCAGCAATTCGGCCGGCCACACGTCCTCGACCTTGAAGCGCTTGGAAAATTCGACGTACTGCCACAGGTCGGACCTGGCCTCGCCCGGCGCCTTGACCTGCTGGCGCCAGAACTGGGTGCGCCGCTCGGCATTGCCGAAAGCGCCTTCCTTCTCCATCCACATTGCCGAAGGCAGGATCAGGTCGGCCGCCATCGCCGTCACCGTCGGATAGCAGTCGGAGACGACGATGAAGTTTGCCGGATTGCGGAAGCCGGGATAGGTCTCGCCGTTGATGTTCGGCCCGGCTTGCATGTTGTTGGTGGTGCTGGTCCAGTAGAAGTTGAGCTTGCCATCCTTCAGCATGCGGCTTTGCAGCACGGCATGGAAGCCGGGCTTGTCGGGAATGGTGCCGGCTGGCAGTTTCCATTGCTTCTCGGCGAACTCGCGGTGCTTGGGATTCATCACCACCATGTCGGCCGGCAGACGGTGGGCAAAGGTGCCGACCTCGCGCGCCGTGCCGCAGGCCGAGGGTTGGCCGGTCAGCGAGAAGGGGCCGTTGCCGGGTTCGGAGATCTTGCCCACCAGCAGGTGGACGTTGTAGATCATGTTGTTCACCCAGGTGCCGCGCGTGTGCTGGTTGAAGCCCATGGTCCACAGCGACATGACCTTGGTCTTGGGGTCGGCATAGGCCTTTGCCAGCGCCTGCAGCTTGTCCTTCGGCACGCCGGAAATCTCGTGCGCCTTGTCCAGCGTGTATTCGGCGACGAAGGCCTTGAAATCGGCGAAGCTCATCGGTGCAGCCTTCATCGGGTCGCCCTTGGGCTTGCCGTCGGCGCCGGGGTAGCCGTTGTTGCCGGCCGCCTGTTCGAGCGGATGGTTGGGACGCAGGCCGTAGCCGATGTCGGTGACGCCCTTGGCGAAGTTCACATGTTTCTTGACGAAGTCCTCATTCACCGCGCCACTCTGGATGATGTGGTTGCAGATGTAATTCAGGATCGCCAGGTCCGACTGCGGCTTGAAAATCAGTTCGCTGTCCGCCATCTCGGTGGTGCGGTGACTGAAGGTGGACAGCACGTTGATGCGTACATGCTTGCCGGTGAGGCGGCGGTCGGTGATGCGCGACCAGAGAATGGGGTGCATCTCGGCCATGTTCGAGCCCCACAGCACGAAGGCGTCGGCATGTTCCATGTCGTCGTAGCAGCCCATCGGCTCGTCGATGCCGAAGGTGCGCATGAAGCCGACCACGGCCGAGGCCATGCAGTGGCGGGCATTGGGATCGAGGTTGTTGGAGCGGAAGCCGGCCTTGAACAACTTGGCGGCGGCATAACCTTCCCAGATGGTCCATTGGCCGGAGCCGAACATGCCGACTGCGGTCGGCCCCTTGGCCTTCAGCGTCGCCTTGCACTTGTCCGCCATGACATCGAAGGCTTCGTTCCACGAAACCGGCTTGAACTCGCCGTCCTTGGCGAACTTGCCGTCTTTCATGCGCAGCAGCGGTTGGGTCAGGCGGTCCTTGCCGTACATGATCTTCGCCAGAAAGTAACCCTTGACGCAGGCGAGGCCCTTGTTTACCGGTGCATCGGGATCGCCCTGGGTGGCGACGACGCGGCCGTCCTTGACGCCGACCAACACGCCGCAGCCGGTGCCACAGTAACGACATACGCCCTTGTCCCAGCGCACGCCGTCCTTGGCGCTGGATTGCGCGATGGCTTGTGCGCCGGGTACCGCCATTCCCGCCACGCCGGCGGCAGCAACAACAGCATTGGCTTTGATGAATTCACGCCGTGTCAGTTTCATTGCAGAACTCCTTGTGATTGCGGCCTTACCCGCAGGTTGGCCTTAATTCAAACTTCCTGGTCAGGATCTGATTCAAAATGGGAATACACGAGCGATGCCGACATCACACCGTCAAGTCTCTGGATCGTCTCGAAAGTGTCTGCGGTGTCCTGGTCCCCCGCGCTTTCGATGCTGACGATGAACCGGCCCTCTGCCGAAGCCGCATGGACTTCAACTCCGGCAATGGTTTCGAGCTGGCCGCGCAGATGTTCCATGCCGCTAGCTCGCGCATGGATAATGGCACTGGAGATATTCATTTGCCGACTGGCGCAGGCGCTTCTTGCCTGGCCGGCTTTGTCATCAACTGGGCCAACTGGGTCTTGCGGCTGGGATCGACGCGAACCGCTTCCTCAAAGGCCGCGCGGGACAGTTCGGACTGTCCGTCATGAAGATAGGCCATGCCCAGTCCGATCCATGCCTTGGCGTTTTTTCCGTCGAGGCTGATGGTGCGCTGGTAGGCCTGGATGGCTGCGGCATAGTTGCGGCTGGAAAGCTGCAATCCAGCCAGTTTCATGTGGGCATCTTTCGAACCCGGATTGGCGGCAACTGCTTTCTCGAAACTCTTGCGCGCATCCTCCAGCCGGCCTTCCTCCCAGTGCTTGCTGCCTTGGGCGATAAGCGTGGCATCGGCAGGCTTGGCGGCATCGACCGCCCAGGCGCCCTGTCCAAACAAAGCCGCCGCGAGGGCGATTGAAGCAATTCCGATTTTGAGACCCATGGGAATTTCCTTGAATGTGGGAACGGAAGGCCCCCGGTTTCACGGGGGGCCTTGACGATGACGCCTTACTTCAGCGAGCCCTTGCCGTAGCGCTCTTCGAAGCCCTTGCGAACCTTCTCGACCGCATCCTTGCTGATGCCGTTGAAGTACCAGTCATGACCGTCGATGGGCTTGAAGTACTTCGCCAGGATCGCTTCGGCGGCCTTTTCGTTGCCGTCCTTCTTGAGTACGGCGGCGCGCATTTCCGGAATCCACTTGAAGTAGGTGTGCTGCGCGACTTCGTACATGCCATGCCACCAGGTGTAGTCCGGCCCCATCATGGAGGCGCCATGGCGGGCACGACGGCCTTCGTGGTGCCAGATTTCCCACCAGGTCCATTCGATCTTGTCGTCGAACGGCGCGGCGGTGATGTAACCCTTGGCCGTCAGTTCCTTCATGGAGGCGGCGATGGGCTTGGCGAACTTCTCGTTGTAGAGGTTCACCACGTCGTCGAACTGCTTGTAGTGGCCGCTGATGATGTTGGAGCCGTGGCAGGCGTAGCAGACGTTGGTCATCTTCTTGCGCCGGTCTTCCCAGGTCAGGATCTCGGTCACCTTGGCGCCCTTGACCTCATCGCCGACCTTGGGCAGGGGCTTGCCTTCCGGCTGGTCGAACTCGTCGCCGTTGGACAGCCGCACCATGTTGAGCTTGGTGGAAATCGGCGGACGCAGCGTCCAGGAAATCCGCTCGCCGACGTCATGGGTGACGCCCTGGGTGCGGGTGGCGCTCATGTGGCAGGTGGCGCAGGTCGGAGCGGCCGAGTAATCGACGCCGGCAACCCATTTCTTCTTGTCCAGCTTCATTTCGCCGACGTTGGCCCGGTAGAGGATGCCGTGCTTGGACTCGTTATAGACCTCCATTTGCGGATGGTCCGGGCCGAGGTGGCATTTGCCGCAGGTGTCCGGCGTGCGCGCCTGGGCTGCGGAGAAGCGATGCCGGGCGTGGCAGGCCGAGCAGGAGCCGAGGCTGCCATCCGGATTCACCCGACCGATGCCGGTGTTGGGCCAGGTTTCGGGAGTTGCCTCGCCGGAAGCGTCGAGCTTGACCGCGCCGCCGTGACATTGCAGGCATCCGGCGTTCACCGCAGCGGGGCCGCCGATGACTTCGCCCATGATGTTGTCGAGGGACGCGAGAATCTGGCCGGCCTTGGCATGGTGGGAGCGTTGCTGCTGCGCTACTTCCTTTTCATGGCAGGTGGCGCAGGCCTTGGGCGAGACGATGGTGGAGATGAACAGCGGCTTGCCGGCCTTGTCCTTCTCGTGCTTGACGACACCCTTGTCGCCCTCCTTGGCCTTGTGGCAGTCGTAGCAATCCACCTTCTTGCCGGCATGGGCGCTCTTTTTCCAGTCGGTGACAATACCGGGACTCTCCTTGGTGTGGCATTCCACGCACATCTGCCCGATCTGGGCGTCCGCCTTGGACTTTGCCGGAGGCGTTGTGGCGGCATTGGCCGCAGTCAAGGCGAACACGGAAAGGATAAACATCCATCCTTTCGCCAGCTTGCTTAGAGATTTCATTTGGGCTCCCTGATATTGTTTCGGTTGGACAGCACGTGCGCGCCAAGTAAATAACATTGCCGATCAATGTGGTTTTTGCACCGCGTAATGTTAGGGACGTCGCCTCAATGAGGAAATCCGCCGGAAGCACATTCGGCGGCGGCAGACGACGTAGGGGGTGTCCCACCAAGTAGGTAGGCGGGGGTAGTTCGGAAGAACTAGGTCTTGCTTACCAGGCCATGCTCTACCGCATACACGGCGGCCTGCACGCGGCTTGTCATGCCGAGCTTCTTCAAGATTCCTTGAATGTGTATCTTGACCGTGCTCTCGGCCAAATCGAGCGCACGGGCAATTTCCTTGTTGCTCGCGCCACGGGCGAGAAAGGCGAGTGTTTCCCTTTCGCGCGGTGACAACTTCTCATGGTCGGCGACAGGCTGCGGCGTGGCTGCGCTGCGCACGTTCTGCATCAACTTCGCCGTCATCTGGGCCGACATCACCGCCTCGCCTTCGGCGGCGCGTCGCACGGCATTGATTAGAAAATCGGCGTCGATATTCTTCAGCAGGTAGCCCTGCGCGCCGGCGCGCAAGGTGTCAAGCAGATCGTCGGCATCTTCCGAAACCGTCAGCATCACGACGCGGCTGTCCGGCGCCTCCTCGACGATGAGTTGCACCGCCTCGCGCCCGGAAATGCCGGGCATGTGCAGATCGAGCAGCACTACGTCGGGTTTCAGCGACTTGGCGCGCTTGACGCCTTCAAGACCATCGCCGGCCTCGCCGACCACTTCAAAGCCCGCCTGCCGTTGCAGCAACGCCTTGATGCCGCTGCGAAACAGCGTGTGGTCGTCCACCAACAGTATGCGAATCGTTTGTTCCATGCTGGCGGCTGTCGTCTCTAGCGTGAAATAACTCGTTCGGAGTGACGGGTGATAGTCGAGCAAAGCGAGCTGACCAGAAGCCTCCCCGAGAGGGGAGGATGGGAGGGGCGGGCCTTCAATTCGCCTTTCGCGTGTTTCATCTGCTGTGGGTGGCGCTCGGTACCATGAGCGTTAACGAGGCAGCACGAGGGTAACACAGGCGCCACGGCCGGGCGCCGTGTCCAGTTCGAGTCGCGCGCCGATGCGATGGGCGCGCTCGCGCATGATGCCGATGCCGACGTGCGAGCCGCCCTCTTCCATGACCAGCGCCGGATCGAAGCCCTTGCCGTTGTCGCGTACCGCGATGCTGAATTCTTCGTCGCCGCGCATGGTTACTTCCACCGCCTTGGCGCCGGCGTGTTTGCGCACGTTGGACAGCGCCTCCTGGATCACGTGCAGCACCTGGATGGTGCTGGTCGCGGCGGGGACGACCCCGTCGCCTTCCTTGCGGAACGAGGTAAGGACTCCGGTTTGCCCCTCGAACTTCTCCAGCGCGCTGCGGATGGCGTCGTCGAGTTCGGCGTGGTCTACCTTGATGCGGAAGTGCACCAGGAGTTCGCGCACGTTGTCGTAGCTCTCCTGAATTCCCTCGCCCATGAGAGCCAGTTCCGCCGTTGCCGTTTCAAGTTGGCCGTTGTGCAGCGATTCCTTCAGCATCTGGGCTTGTATGTTGAGGAAAGCCAGTGACTGGGCAATGCTGTCGTGCAGTTCCTGGGCAAGCAGGTTGCGTTCCTCGGAAACCGCCATTTCCTTTTCGCGCACCACCAGGCGCAGGTTCTCGATTACCACGCCCAGATGCAGGCCGATGGCTTCCAGCAGTCGCAACTCGTGGGCGGCAAGAATTCGCACTTCGTCGAAGAACAAGGTAAAGACACCGAGAACCTGATTCTTGGAGCAGATCGGGA
>Ga0209211_10007523_pt1 | contig 15238 bp, 17 predicted proteins | sample RifGroA2_FD_183992 | JGI IMG/M metagenome (GOLD analysis project Ga0209211, IMG submission 183992) | Groundwater microbial communities from Rifle, Colorado, USA - Groundwater A2 (SPAdes) (version 2) | ecosystem: Environmental > Aquatic > Deep subsurface > Groundwater | place: Rifle, Colorado... | reverse complement strand
ACAGCCAATCTCCAGAACATTATTGCCCTTTTTCAATTCTAATAAATCTAGCATAAATGCGACTGTATATGGCTGAGAAATTGTTTGGTAATAACCTATTGATAAAGGAGAATCTTCGTATGCTTGGTCTTTAAGCTCATCTGGAACAAATTCATGCCTTGGAATCTTTAGCATAGCATTAAGGATAGTTTGATTAGTTAGACCATAAGTTTTTATGGTTTCAATCATTTTAATTTTAAGATGTTCAAAATTAGTTTTATTTGTTTGTGTCATGAGAATATTAATGTAGATGTAAATTAATTAATAATAATTTAATTATTGCATTGAGTTTCGTATCTTCTCCGCATAAACTTTGTTTTCGCCGTCGTCATATTTTTTGTGAGGCCACTCAAACCTTATGCCATCATTTTTAAATCTTGGAACAATATGGTAATGCGCATGCGGCACAATCTGGCCTGCTGCCTGTTTATTGTTCATGAAAATGTTTAAGCCGTCTGGGTTTAGGCTTTTGTTAATTGCTTCTGCGACCTTTTTTGTGACAACTGCTAATTCTTTGAGCACATTATCTGGCAAATCAGTATATGTTTCATAATGCTGTTTGGGTATAACTAAGGCATGACCTTTGTTTGCTGGTGAAATGTCTAAAAAAGCCAGAAAATTAGGGTCTTCATAAACTAAAGCTGATGGTATTTGTTTGTTCACGATTTTGCAGAATATACAGTCCATTATTCTCACCGAAAACAGAGAAAGCAATGGAATTTATAAATTTTTATTGAATTAATTAATAATTTAACGATAAAGAAAAATCTATTAAAAAATTAAATCTAAGCAAATACTTCCAGCTCTTTAATTTTCTGCTTCAAATGCTCAATTGTTCTTTCATTGTCCTGCTGCTGCAATAAAGAGCCGCATTCTGGGCATCTAAACTCAAGCTCTGAACCCTGATCAAAATCTAACCTTGCGCAGGCATTTGCGCACAAAAAGAAACAACCTTTATTCTGCTCTTCTTTCATTAATCTTTCCTTTAGTTTAGTAAGCTGTTCCCTGTGAATTTCCAAAACAATGTCTTTTATCCTTTTTTTGTTAAAAGTCCAATAAGAAATATAATATCCTTTTTTAGCATCTTTTTTTCTTTTGTAAACTGCTAAATGTTTCTGGTGTAATTTATACAGAATCTTTCTAACATGATGTATTTCTACTTTTGTTTTTTCAGATATAACAAATTCAGATATATTCTTCCTATTCTTTAGAAAATTAATTATAACTAATGATTCATCTCCTACTGCTTCAACCAAAGTTTCATGGATAAGTTTGTTAGTTAATCTTATTTTCTTTGCCATTGTTAAACAAAATTTTAATAAAAAAGTGTGTATTGGAATATCTTTTGAGGTGATAGCTGGCCAATACACACTCTAAAAAGTATGAACTACTAATTTAAACTGTATAAATACAGTAGATGATAGAGACTTTTAACTTAAATAAGCCTCTTATACCTGTCCACCCCCTTATACATAATCTTAATGGGGTAGCTTATATATAAATATTTCGGTTTTTACTGATTAGTGACATAAATCGGTGTAAAATTAGGGTTTTGAAAAGAATAATTCTAGAAAAATTTAAAACTAAGCACCCTATTTAACTTAAATCCAATGGGCCAGTAGTTAAACCTGGTTATAATGCGCCGCTGGCAGCGGTGAGGCTCCGGGTTCAAATCCCGGCTGGTCCATAATTATATACTAAATGGAATTAGTGGAGTGAACCCCTCTTTCAGGACACTAAGATAACGAAATAAGGTAAATATTATGAAACTAAAGATTCAGGTTTTAACTGATGCTAAATTAAGAGAATTTATTGATTATTTAGAACAAATACCCTATTCAGCTTATCAGAAAAATGTGGTTTTGGATGAGAAAGATGTTTTCAGCTTTAGTTATATCCCAAATAATAAGTATATAATTGCAGTAGATAAAGAAGAAGCAGATGAGGACAAAGAAAAAGGTAAAATTATTGGGCATATTTGTATCATAAGCCCCTACACTAAATATGGTTATCACCAGGAACATATTCTTGAAGTGCATATAAATATAATCCCTGAATATCAAAGTAAAGGTGTTGGAAAGGAATTGCTGGTGTTTTTTTTGCAGGAAGTTAAAAAAGGCAGGAAAAACAATGGCATTAAAAAAATAAAAACAAAAATGCTGGCAAGCAATGAACCTGCTATAAAATTGTTTGAAAAAACTGGTTTTAAAAAAGAAGCCCTGCTTAAAAAAGAATGGAAGATGATTATTGAAGATGAGAAAACAGGGAAAAAGAAGGAAATTTACGAGGATTGTTTGTATATGAGCTTGGGTTTGGAGTGATGGTTAGGAACGGGTATCTTATAGTAAGTGACGTAAATTTTTATACATATCGTGTCACTTACTATATTTGTCGGACATAACACTTTGTATAAATATTTATGTCCGACATTATATATGCTTTGCAGGAAAGATGGCATTATATCTCTCATCAATAACAAAATATTAAAACAAATAGTTATTTTAAAATGTAAAGATGACAAACATAAAATATAACCTAGAATTATCAAAAGTAATTGATAAAATAACCCAAACAAACTCTAAAAATGTTTGCATTCAATTACCTGATGGTCTAAAACCTTACGCTAAAGATATAAAGGAAAGAATTGCCAGTGCGTTTGGAGATAAAGTCAATGTATTTATCTGGGCTGGAAGTTGTTTTGGCGCTTGTGATACACCGCATGGATTGGATAAATTAGGAATAGATTTGTTAATCCAATGGGGGCATAGTGAATGGAGATGATATTAATTTATAGTAAATTTCATAAATAAAAAACCTGCCAACAATCTGCAACCTGAAGGTTGCAGTATTTAATGTTGGCATTTTTAAATTCTTGACGAGCAGTGCTCGTCAAGTCTAATAATGCCGATGAAGTCGGCATTATTTTTATAGAAAAGACTCATCTGTGACTTTAAGGTCACAGTATTCGCTTTTCCAAACAAATAAAAAAAATTTAATCAAAAAGTGAGGAAAAATATGTCAGAAAAACAATTTATGATTAAATCGCATGTTTTAGAAAAATTAAAGCCTGAAATAAACAAGGCAATTAGCTTAATTACACAAGCAATCGAGGCAAAAAGGCCAATCTGGATAAGGCATCATTCTGATACAGATGGTTATTGCGCTGCATTAGCGCTGGAAAGAGCAATCTTGCCATTAGTTTATAATAGACAGGCAAAGGAGAGAGATGTATTTTATTTTTATTCAAGGCTGCCTTCAAAAGCACCATATTATGATTATGTTGATGCAACAAAAGATTTAACTAATTTTATGAATAATATAAACAGGTTTGAGATAAAACCACCTTTAATCATTATTTGCGATAATGGAAGCAGTGAGCAGAGCATAGCTGCTATAAAAAAAGTAAAGATTTACGGCGCAAAGATTATTGTTTTTGACCATCACCCGCCTTCTCATGAGATTACAAAGATTGTTGAAGCGCATGTGAACCCGCATTTTGTTGGAAGCACTTATGATATATCAGCTGGAATGTTATGCGCAGAGATTGCGAAACAGATTAATCCAGATATTGACCAGATGGAATTCTTTGCAGCTGTTGCCGGAACAGGTGATAAAGTAGAAAGCAGGGAGATGGAAGAATATGTTAAATTATGCCAAAAGCATTCTAATTATTCCTTAGAATTAATAAAAGATGTTGCAATCTGTCTTGATTATGAAGCATATGTATTAGGTTATATTGAAAGCAGGGATTTAGTTAATGATATTCTCGGAGCTGAAAGCAGCAAACAAAAAAAATTGATTGAAATAATAAAGCCGCTGGTAAAAGAATCAATTAAACAACAGCTTGAAACCAATAAAAGATATATGCAGATAGAAGAGAAAGAAAAGTTAATTGTATGTAAATTAGATATTGAAAGCACACAGATGTTTGCATTCCCGCCGTCTGGAAAGATAACAGGGATTACACAGGATTATTTAATAGAGAAATACAAAAAGCCAGTAATAAGTTTAGGCATAAGCAACGACCAAATAAATATCAGGTGCAGCAGGGAACTAAAAAAGTTTGATGTTAATGAAATTATAAAAATTCTCAAAGAAAATCTTCCTTATGCGCAAATAAACGGCGGAGGACACAGAACAGCAGGAAGCATCAGTTTTGTCGAGGCTGCAAAAGAAGAAGTGTTTAATATTGTTGAAGAGTATATTGAGAAGATGTGAAGTGGGAGTTGTCTGTTTTATGAATTCTTTTTAAATTTGTTGTATTTGTTTAGCTGAGGTTAGGTTTCTTAATCTTTGTTCTTACCCTGTTTTCCGCTCACAACACGTAACTAGGGACGCAGTCCCCCGTCTTATGAAAAGTTTTTTACGTTTTTTTAAACCTTTGTTTAAAAAAGATTAAACAAGAAAAAAATAAACTAATAAATCATCGTGAACGTTTGGCTGCACCCATGAACTAAACAAAACCTCTATTCAAATTACTCAAACACACCTTTCAGTTTCTCAAAGAAATTATTTAATGGCTTTTCTTCATTTAGTTTTTCAAATTCTTCTAATAATTCCTTTTGCCTTTTGCTTATTCTGTTTGGTGTTTGGATAATAACTTTAACAAACTCATCGCCCGAGCCAAAACCTCTCAAGCTTGGAATACCTTTGCCTTTTATTCTAAACAATGTGTTTGTTTGTGTTCCTGAAGGAATCTTCATTTCTACTGTTCCTCTTAATGTTGGAACTTCTACTTCATCACCCAAACACGCCTGAGTAAAACTGATAGGTATTTCTACAAATATATTATCGTCTTCCCTTGTAAATATTTTATGTTCTTTCACTTTAATTAAAAGATATAAATCGCCATGTGCTGCTCCTTTTTCTCCTGCTTCACCTTCTTCTTCAATCCTTAGTCTTGTGCCGTTATCAACACCCTTAGGTATAGTAATTTTAAGCTCTTTAACTTTACGTATTCTTCCAGAACCATCGCATTTTTCACAGAAAGAAGTTATTACTTTCCCAACACCATGGCACTTATTGCATGTGCTTGATGTTTGAAATATTCCAAATGGTGTTCTTTGCGTTCTTCTGTACATTCCTGTGCCTTGGCAGGTATCGCATGTTTTAACATCAGAATTAGATTTAGCGCCAGAGCCATGACATTTATCGCATGTTTCATGCCTTGGTATAGAAATGGTTTTATCAGCTCCAAACGCTGCCTCTTCCAAAGAGAGTTCTAAACTATATTGCAAATCTGCACCGCGCTGATGTGCTCTTCTTTTTGAACTTGATCTTCTGCCGCCGAAAAAAGTATCGAAAATATCATCAAAATCATAGCTGCTGAAACCATTCATATCACCAGAATCAAACCCACTCATCCCTTCAAACCCTGGCTCTGCTGTGCCAAATTGGTCGTACTGCGCTTTTTTATTATCATCTCCAAGTACAGATGCTGCTTCGTTTATTTCTTTAAATTTTTCAGAGGTATTAGGATCGCTTTTATTTAAATCAGGATGATATTTTTTAGCAAGTTTTTTATAAGCTTGTTTTATCTCTTCCTTTGAAGCGTTTTTGTTCACGCCTAATAATTCATAATAATCTTTTTTTGCCATTGGTTTATTCAACCTCATTAATTATTTCTAATGGTGTGTTAACAATGACATCCGCATCCTTCAGCTTTTTATGATTGTGAAAACCCCAGCTAACTCCGATGGCTTTTTTAAGTTTTGCATTTTTTGCCATTATAATGTCTCCATCCATATCACCAATCATAACTGCTTCATCTGGTTTAAGTTTAAACTCATCAAGCAGTTTTAAAATTCCTTTAGTATCTGGTTTCAATCCATATTTAACATCAGCAATCTTGTCAAAATAATGAAGTACTTTATTTTTTTGCAGATGTTTTTTTATAATATCTTCATAATTATTTGAAAGAACAGCTAATTTGTAGCCTTTGTTTTTAAGCTGTTTAAGTATTGGTTCAATGTTTGAATATATCTTGACTTTTCTGTTAGGATCAGCGACAATACTACGAAAAATGAATTCACATTTTTCTATATCTTTTTTTTCAGAAATGCCAAGAACAGCTAAGTTTTTTATCCAGTTCACCTCAAAAAAATCTTTGAACTGTTCTGTTGAGAAATTAGTTTTAATATTGAATTCTTTAAAAATTGCATAATAAGCGCTGCATGCCAAAGGGAATGTATCTACTAAAACTCCGTCGTAATCAAAAATAATTAATTTTGTCTTTTGCATTGTGGTATGATGCTATTTTCATTATATAATTATAGGCTAACTGTTAAAGGATAAAGATGGTGTTGGTTGCAATGTATATGATGTTAGTGGGACTAACACATTCATCTTACAAATTATACCCTGACAACTTACACATTTATCTTTCATGAAACGGTGGACTGCGTCCCACAAACGTGTTGTGAGTGGTAATTTGCAAGTAAAAAATATTAATAAGCCAAATAAATATAAAAAATAAAAAACCAAGGACTAAAGTCCTTGGTATTCATTACAAAAAGCTCGATACTGCCATTCATCCCACATTTGAAAAAGTGGGTATTCTGGCTTTTTGTAATAAAAAAACACAAAAAAAGTTAAGTGTTAACTCTATTTCTTTTTTTTAGGTTTTGGTTTTTCTTTTGTCTTTTCTGATGCTTCTTTCTTATTTCCAGAGTTCTTTTCTTTTTCAACAGTATATTCTGCATCGACTACATTCTCGCCTGAGGTTGATGTTTTGGATTTATTGTTGACATCTTCCTGCTCTTCTTTTGATGCATTGTTTTCAGCACTTTCACCAGCATTAGCACCTGCCCCTGCCTGTTTTGCTGCCTGTTCCTGAGCTGCCTTTTGGTAAAGTTCTGTAGATAATTTCTGAATCTTTTGATTGATCTCTTCCATTTTGCTCTTTATCTTTTCAGCATCCTTCTTTTGAGGCTCTTTAGGCTCAAGCAATTTTTTAAGTTCAGATATTTCTTTTTTCACTTCTTCAAGCTCTTTTGCATTTACCTTGCCTTCAAAATCCTTGAATAATTTTTCTGATGAATAGACAAGCGCATCTGCTTCATTTATTGTCTGGACTTCGTCTTTTCTCTTCTTGTCTTCGTCAGCATGCATCTCTGCTTCTTTTCTCATCTTTTCTATTTCTTCTTCGCTCAGTTTTTGTGTTGCTGTTATTCTAATAGACTGTTCTTTTCCTGTACCAAGATCTTTCGCAGTTACATGAACAAGACCGTTTGCATCAATATCAAATGTAACTTCTATTTGTGGAATTCCACGAGGTGCAGGCGGAATGCCTATTAGATCAAACCTGCCTAAACTTTTATTGTCAACAGCCATTGGACGTTCGCCCTGCATTACGTGAATTGTAACTGCAGTTTGACTGTCTGCTGCCGTAGAAAATGTCTGTGATTTCTTTGTTGGAACGGTTGTGTTTCTTTGTATTAACGAAGTCATCACACCACCAAGTGTTTCTATACCTAAAGTTAATGGTGTTACATCAAGCAATAAAATATCTTTTACTTCACCTGCGAGAACACCTGCCTGAACAGCTGCGCCTTGGGCAACACATTCCATTGGATCTACACCGCGCTCAGCGTTCTTTCCTACAATATCCTCGACAAATTTCCTGACCAAAGGCATTCTGGTTGGACCACCTACAAGGATTACTTTATTTATTTCTGAGTATTTCAATTTTCCATCTTTAACAGCCTGTTCCAATGGATGCCTGCATTTTTCTATGATTGGCTTAATTAATTCTTCAAGCTTTGCCCTGTTAAGTTTCATCAAAAGGTGCTTTGGCCCTTTATTGGTTGCTGTAATAAAAGGTAAATTAATATCTGTCTCAAGGACATTGCTTAATTCAATCTTGGCTTTTTCAGCTGCTTCTCTTAACCTTTGCATTGCCATGTCGTCATCATTAAGGTCAACACCTTCTTTTTTCTTGAACTCTGAAGTAATATATTTGATAATGGTATCATCCATATCTTTTCCGCCCAATTGTGTGTCACCCGAAGTAGATTTAACTTCAAAAACACCATCTCCAAATTCCATAAGTGTTACGTCTAATGTACCACCACCAAAATCAAAAACAAGAATCTTTTGCTCCTTCCCTATTTTGTCAAGACCATAAGCAAGCGCTGCTGCAGTTGGTTCATTCACTATTCTAACTACTTCCAAACCTGCGATTTCTCCAGCATCCTTTGTTGCCTGTCTTTGATTGTCGTCGAAATATGCTGGGACAGTAATTACTGCTTTAGTAATTTTTTCTCCTAAAAATTCTTCTGCATCTTTCTTGATTTTTTGGAGAATAAAAGCAGATATCTGCTGCGGGGTGTATTCTTTGCCGTAAATATTAACTTTGAAACTAGTACCCATCTTTCTTTTAATAGCAGTAATTGTACCTTTTGGATTAGTTGAAGCCTGTCTTTTAGCCGGCTCGCCAATTAATAATTGGCTATCTTCTGTAAAAGCAACTACGCTAGGAAATGCTTTGCCGTACAAACTGGTTCCTTCTGCACTTGGAATGATTGTTGGTTTTCCTGCCTGAAAAACTGCTGCTGCTGAATTGCTTGTTCCTAAATCAATACCTATTATTTTTGCCATTTTTTCTACCCCCTGTTGTTCGTTTTGTAAATTTGTTTGTTTTGTATTTTGTTTGTATTTTTTGTTTTTGTATTCAGTTTCAGCCAAAATATGTTGTTGGCTCTTTTTCTTCTTTCTTGTCTTTCTGTTTTTCCTCTAAAACTTCAATAGCTTTTGGCTTTTTTATCTTGCCAAATTCTTTCTCGTATCTGTCAAGTATTTCACCCAATAATGCATGAAACCTTTTGACATGAAAAGGCTCTAAAACAACTACGTCATGCCTGACACAGAACACAGGACCTGTCTTTGTTCTTGCATCAACCCTTGGCGTGATATTCTTAAAATCAAGCACAAATTGCAATGGTGTAAAGTTTACTGAAACTTCATGTGCATGAAATGCGGTTCCATCTTCATACTGCCAGTTAATGTATCGTTCATCCATTATGTTCACCTTTGTTATTTTTTTGTTTAAAATTTATCTCTGTTCTGTTACTGTTCTTTAATTTTATTTTTCACACTTTTGTTTGTATCTTCGTTAGTATCTAATTTTGTGTTTGATGTAGCATTTGATGTTGTATTTTGTATTGTATCTGATGTTATGTTAGATACTGTGTTTGGTGTTGTGTTTGTGATTTCATTATTTTTATTTATTATCCCCCATAATTCATCAACCCTTTGAGGAGTCAATATCTTTCGAGGGCCAAATGTCTTTGCATACGACATTATTTCAACAACCTCTAAAAATTTTACAAGCTTATTTAAATCAATCTGCGATTTATCTTCGAATGAACCAAGCGCTTCATACAAGCTTTGGTCAGATGTCACAAGATTAGGGATTGTATTGCACATTATTTCTGTTGAAAGCTTTTCATCACCCTTGAAATAACGCATAATTGCTTCTGCTGTTAGATATCTTTTTTCTTGTTTTATTCCTTGCTGCATTTAATCACCTTTAATTAGGTGCTGGGTTCTAGGTGCTTGGTGCTAGTTACGATGAATTATCGCCGCTAGCACCTAGCACCTAACACCTAGCACCTATTTTAATATTTCATAATTCAATATTTTACTTAATTTCTGCTTGTCTGGAATTAAATCTTTAAGTTCTCCGCCTTGGATTGGAGTTTGAAACTGCAAAAATGTTGCCCATTGTCGTATAGATTCTGGATTATTAATATTGACTAAATAATTAAGTGCAAACCATTGCGTCAATGCTTCGCCATACTTGCTTTTTACACTGCAGACTTTACAATGCAATGGCTTGACATTATGAATCATACACCCCAATTCGTCGTGCAGCATTATGCATTTGCCGTATGGTTTTTTGTTTTTTGTTTTTTCATCAACTAGTTTTTCCTGCTTGAATTTGTAGCATGCTGTGTTAAATCGCTCATGCTCGACAAGATAAGTTTCTTTGAATTTTTTCTCGCTTAGGTTCATTGATTTGGCAATTCTTGAAATGTCTTCTTCCAAAACAATGCCAGAGTCATGTTTACAGCAATTGTTGCATTTGTCGCATTCTTTCCCGACTTCAAGCACAACTTTTAAAGGTGTTTGTTTAGTTATTACAAGCATATTATTCCCTCTTTTTTCAGCTTCTTTATTAGGTTTAATTATTGTTAATATTAATGTTAATTATTAAAATTATTCACGTTAATTATTCACGTTATTCTTATTTCCATTTGTTTTATTAAGTTTTTTACTGATTTTTACTTTTGAAGTTCTGACTAATCTATTATTGAACATATACCCTGTTTGAAGTTCTTCTAGCACAATATTATCCTCTTTGTCAGATTCCTGCTGCAGCAAAGCTTCATGGGAATAAGGATCAAATTTTCTGCCTAATGCCTGTATTGGCCTTAATCCCTGTTTTTCCAAAACATCAAATAATTGAGAGTAAATAAGCTCAACCCCTTTAACAAAATCTTCTTCTTGATCTTTATTTTTTAATGCTAGTCCAAAGCTGTCTAATATAGGCAAAAGTTTTGAAACAAACTCTGCATTTGCAAGCTTGCAAAATTCTTGCTTTTCCTTATCCACTCTTTTTTTATAATTTTCAAACTCTGCCTGAAGCCTTTGCAAAAGCTCTGTTAATTCTGTGATATTCTGTTCTTTTGCTAAAAGCTCTTTATCTAAATGATGAACAGGTTGATGAACCTGTGTTTTTTCTTGTGTTTTTGATGTTTTTCCAGTATTTTCAGCTGTTTTTTCTGTTTTCACAGCTGAAGCTGGTTCTTGGGCAGGTTGTGTTTCTGCCCCCTTTAATGTTTCTTCATTTTTTGTCTTTTTTTGCATTTTAACTCAACGGTTATGTTTTGTTTGTTAACAACTTAGGAGGTTGTTTGTTATATCTTATCTGCCTTTGTTGACCTTAAATCAACAATGTTGAATTAAGGTGAACGAACTGATATATAAATGTTATGAATTTTGACAGATTTAGCTATAAAAACAAGGAAAAACTGATTAGAAAGCTGGATTTTTTAATTTTTGCGACTCAAAAACTTTATAAATATCCCCTTTATACATTAATTAAGATAATCGTCGTAGACATAAACTATAGTAAGGAGTAAACAACAATGGGAAGAATAAAAACAACGCAAATAAAAAGAATCGGAAGAAAGCTGTTCAGTTTATACGGCAGTCAATTTACTGAGAATTTTGAAGAGAACAAAGTAAAGGTATCAGGATTCGTAAATGTTCAGTCAAAAAAATTAAGAAATATTATCTCTGGATATGTTACAAGGCTGGCTAAAAGCCATAAGGATGAATAGATAGAGATATATGTGGTTATTATTTTATTATTAATCCTGTAGCTTTGAAACAGATTACCATTACATTATACATTAATAGCGTTAACATTAATAACTTAAAGGAGGGAAGAAAAATGACAGGAGATAACTCAGTATTTATCGGTAACAAGCCGTTTATGAACTATGTAACAAGTGTTGTTATGCAGTTCACGACAAAGAACGCGCCTGAAGTGATTGTTAAAGCGAGAGGAAAATTTATTTCTAGGGCAGTTGATGTTTCAGAAGTAGCAGCTAAACGTTTCCTTGACAAACAAGTTGATGTAAAAGAAATAAAGATAGACAGCGAAGAATTTGAAAACAAGGAAGGAAAAAGAGTGAGAGTAAGCACTATTGAAATAGTCCTCAAGAAAAAATAGATATTATTTTCTAGTTTTTTATTTTCAGGTTTTTCTAAGTTTGTAAATGTATATATATAAACAGCAGATTGATTAAACATATTTCGCAAAAATTTAAATATAGATGATGATACTTCTATTCTCATGGGCCTATGGTGTAACGGATAGCACAACCGGCTTCGGTTATTTATTGTAATTAATAATAATTATAGAAGATACCGGTTAATCTGGGTTCGAAATCAGTCATTGACTAAAAGTTATGATTGACGTGTTTCCCAGTAGGCTCGTTTATTTTTTTGTTGAGAAGAAGGCCTTATGATAAAAATAATTGTTTTGGGCAAAACCAAGGAAAAATACCTTAAATCAGGAATAGATGATTTTATAAATCGAATAAATCATTTTCATAAAATTGAATATGTTGTGTTAAAAGACAGGGAAAACATTAATGAAGAAGGAAAAGAAATTCTTGAAAGAATAGATGATGAGTTTGTTATTGTTCTTGATGTGTTTGGAAAAGATTGCAGCTCAAGATTATTTGCTGAACTTATTAAAAAAGAATGCATTGAAGAAGGGAAAAAGCTTGTTTTTATCCTCGGCTCTGAAACTGGACTAAGTGAAGATGTGAAGAAAAAAGCGAATTTGCTGCTAAGCCTTTCTAAGATGACTTTTACGCATGAAATGGCAAGATTGATTTTATTAGAACAGATTTATAGGGCATTTAATATTATCAAAGGAACAGGATATCATAAGTAACTGTGTAATGTGAAGTTAGTTAGAAAGCTTGAAGGTCTGAAAGCTTGAAAGTGCGTCATGTGAGTCCTACTTTCAAGCTGTCAAGCTTTCTAACTTTCAAGCTGTAAAACACTTTTCATAAGACGGTGGCTGCGCCCACAAACGAGTTGGGAGCGAATAAATTGGATTGAGAGCAAAAAATAAGATTTAAAGCAGAAGAAAGAAACTAAAAAAGTAAGAAATCAGAAAAACAAATACAAGAAGATTAAAAGGCAAGAGAATGACAAATGCATTTATATTTCACGGAACCGCAGGATATCCTGAAGAAAACTGGTTTCCTTGGCTAAAAGAAAGGTTAGAAGCGCTTAACTACAGAGTATTTGTTCCGCAGTTTCCTACACCTGAAAATCAGTCGCTTGAAAATTGGTTCAAAGTATTTGAAAAGTATAAAAAATATTATACATCTGATACAATTTTAATTGGCCATAGTTTAGGCGGAGCTTTCCTGCTGCGAGTTTTAGAAAAATATAATATTAAAATTAAGGCAGCGTATATTATTGCAGCACCAATCGGTGTTTTGCCAATAAAAAATTATGACGGCGACAAATTGTTTATTAAGCATCCTTTTGATTGGGAAAAGATAAAAAGTCATGCTGGAAAATTCTTTGTCTTTCATTCTGATAATGATCCTTATGTTTGTCTTGAAAATGGCGAAAAACTTGCGAAACATCTAAAAACAGAGTTAACATTTATTCCTAACGCAGGCCATTTCAATGCGAAAACAGGATACCTGAAATTTGATTTGCTTTTGGATAAGATTAAACAGGATTCTTAGAATGTGTTAAAACTTATGTCTTTGCTTACTTTATCATTAAATTTATATATAAAAACTAGATTTTATATGTTATATGACAAATGGAAAAGACAAGAAGGATAAAACAGCAAATAAAGAGCATAAAGAAGAAAAACATTCAGAGAAAAAGATAGGCATCACTGTCAAAAAATCAGAGAATTTCAGCGAATGGTACACTCAAGTTTGCAGCGAGCAGGGCGCTGATTTAGTGGATGTAAGATATGGCGTTGCTGGTTTTGTTGTGCACAAACCATGGGCGTTTAAAATATTAAGAAGGATTTATGATCTTCTGGATTATGAAATTGAAAAAGACGGACATGAGCCGTTTCTATTCCCTACAGTTATTCCTGAAGAAAATTTAATTAAGGAAAAAGAGCACGCTGGTTTTGCGCCAAATGTATTCTGGATTTCTCATGCCGGCGAGGAAAAGCTTGAGAGAAGATTAGCGTTAAGGCCGACAGGAGAAACTGCTATTTATCCTATGTATGCTCTGTGGATAAGGAGTTATAAAGATTTGCCTTTAAAAAGATATCAAAGCAGAATAACTGTGTTCAGAAATGAAGCCACAACAAGGCCGTTTATGAGGGGCAGAGAATTCATGTTCTACGAAACTCATGATGTTTTTGCAACACATAACGAGGCACTTGCACAGATAAAAACAGACATGAAAATAATGAACAAGGTCACATATGATACATTAAAGATTCCGTTTATTTTCTTCAAAAGGCCAAAATGGGATAAATTTCTCGGAGCTGTTGATACTTATGCATCTGATACAATTATGCCGGATGGCAAAAGAAACCAATGCTCAAGCACACATGATTTAGGCCATAATTTTGCAAAGGTGTACGGCGTTGAGTTTGTCGACGAAAATGGAGAAAGGAAGCATGGCTACCAAACTTGTTTTGGACCAGGAATTTACAGGATAATGGCAGCATTAATCAGTATCCATGGCGACGACAACGGATTAATTTTACCGACAGCTGTCGCACCCATACATATTATTATTATTCCTATTACATTCAGCGGAAAGCCAGATGTCAACGAGAAAGTTATTAAAAAATGCAAAGAAGTGGAAGAATTAATTAAGAAAACTACTTATTCAGTAAAAGTTGATTTTGACGAAGGAACACCAGGCTACAAATATAACAAATGGGAATTGTTTGGCGTGCCTTTTAGAATTGAAATTGGACCAAGAGAATCTGAAAGTGATGAGGTAACGATTGTTAACAGGATAACAAAAGAAAAGAAAAAATTAAATTTGAAAAAAGTTGAAATGGAATTGAATCAATATGCTGAAGAGCATGAAAAATTGTTAAAGAAAAGAGCAGATGAATACTTTAAAGGAAATACTAAAGAAGCGTCTACACTAAAAGAAGTTAAAAAGATTATTGAAGAACACCGCGGATTCATTATGGCGCCATTCTGCTCGATGGAGCATGAAGGAGAGAAATGCGCAGATAAATTAAAAGCTGAAACGCAGGGCGGAGATGTTTTAGGCGTTAAGTTTGAGAATGCTGAAGCACCTAAAAAAGGCCAAAAATGCATTATTTGCGGAAAAGAAGCGAAGCATATTGTTTATATTGCTAAGAGTTATTGATGTTTAAATTACTCTGTATTTGTTTATTCACTTTGTACTTTAGTGATTATTTAGCTTTCTGAAGTTCATCGACGACAGTTATTTAAATAGTGCTTCTTATTTTCTGACTTCTCACATTAATAAATGGCTAAGAAAAAACCAAAAAATACAAATAATGTAATACCAAATTGTGCTAAGACGCATTAATGGCACACTTGTATCTATCTATAGGTTTTTGATAATTTATTCCTTGATGTATTCTTTCTTCATTATAAAACTTTACAAAAGCATCCAAACAATCAAATCTTTCATCATA
>Ga0209211_10007522_pt1 | contig 15239 bp, 16 predicted proteins | sample RifGroA2_FD_183992 | JGI IMG/M metagenome (GOLD analysis project Ga0209211, IMG submission 183992) | Groundwater microbial communities from Rifle, Colorado, USA - Groundwater A2 (SPAdes) (version 2) | ecosystem: Environmental > Aquatic > Deep subsurface > Groundwater | place: Rifle, Colorado... | reverse complement strand
GATTTTCCGCGTCTCGGGCGTGGATGATTGCAAAGCGGCGCTTCAGAACATACAGGACGGGTACGCACCCGACCAAGCACAACTTCTGAAATACTTGGCGCTCCTCTCCACGATCGTTTTTCCCGGCACACTGAGCCTTTCCGCCGACAAGCTCAAGGACCACGAAGGGGAAGAACAATGGAAAGCAATGCATCGCGCTATCGAGTCTGCTCTTCCGTCGAAATAGGAATGTCGTGTGCATTTTTGCGCAGATAACATAGAATGCCGCTATGGAACCGAAGCCGTTCATCGAGGGAAAGACCGTGGACCTGCGGCCGCTCTCTCTCGAGGACGTGAACGATACGTACATCGGTTGGCTCAACGATGCGGAAGTGTGCGCATACAATTCGCATCATAGGTATCCGAACACGCGCGAACTCGCCGTCGAGTATGTCACACGCATACGCTCCCAAAAGAGCGACCTCGTGCTCGCGGTCATCGCAAAGGACGCCAGTAAGCACATCGGGAATATCTCTCTCCAGAATATGGACCCCGTTAATCGAAGCGCGGAATTTGCAATACTTATGGGTGACAAGGACTCTTGGGGAAAGGGTATCGGCACAGAAGCGGCTCAGCTCATCGTGAAGCACGGATTCGAGCAATTGAACCTTCACAAGATATATTGCGGCACATCGGAAGAAAATATCGCCATGCAGAAACTTGCCGCTTCGCTTGGATTCAAGGAGGAGGGGCGTTCGAGGCAGGAGACGTTCAAGAACGGCTCGTTCAGGGACGTCATCCGGTACGGGCTACTGCGCGACGAATTTAAGTAATAGACACGGACTTCGAGTCACACATGCAATATATCCGCATTCGGAGGTGAGGTGCATGTGCGTATGCGCATGTTTTGCTGAAAGAAGAAGAATACGTGAAAGTTGAGATCGGAGCCCTTTTGTGGCACAATGGCGCTTCAGTATGGCCGCCAAGAAAAAATCTGCGCCAAAAACCGGTATGGCATTCCTGAAGGGGAAGACGGTCCTTGTGACCGGCGGCACGGGCACCTTCGGGCGGGCGTTCGTCGCGCGGCTCCTCAAAGAGCCGGTCGGAAAGATAATCGTGTTCAGCAGGGATGAGCTCAAGCAGAGCCAGCTGCAGCATATGTACCTCCGCGAGAAGCGGCTGCGTTTTTTTATCGGCGACATCCGCGACCGGGAGCGCCTTAATCGCGCGTTCCACGGGGTCAATATCGTGGTCCATGCGGCGGCCTTGAAGCAGGTGCCCGCCACCGAGTACAATCCGACCGAAGCCATCAAGACGAACATCATAGGGACGCAAAATGTCATTGATGCGGCGATAGACGCGGGCGTCGAGAAGGTCCTCTTGGTCTCATCCGACAAAGCGGTCCAGCCGATCAATCTCTACGGCGCGACCAAGCTCGCCGCGGAGAAGCTCTCCGTCGCGGCGAACGCCTACAGCGGCGGCGGGGTAACGGCGATAAGCGTCATCCGCTACGGCAATGTCATCGGCAGCCGCGGCAGCTTCATCGAGCTCCTCCGGACTCAGCGCGCAAGCGGCGTCATCACGCTCACGCACGAAAATATGACCCGCTTCTGGATCACTATCGAGCGCGTGATGGATATCGTGCTTCAGAGCCTTCAGGTCATGAAGGGCGGCGAGATATTCGTGCCGAAAATGAAAAATCTGCCGGTCGCGGACGTCATCAAGCTCCTGACCCCCGAATGCAAGGTGGAGCTGATCGGTGTCCGGCCGGGCGAGAAACTGCACGAAGTGCTCATCACCGAATACGAAGCGCCGCGCACGAAAGATATCGGCTTTGCGTTCGCCATCAAGCCCGAATTCACGTTCGGGTCGAACCGCACGGCGTGGCTCGACAAAAAACCGTCCGCCGAAAAAGATTTTATCTACGCGAGCGACAATCCGATGTATAGGCTTACGTCCAAAGAGGCGGCAAAAATCCTTACGCTCTAGATCATTATGGGCGCTGATACGTCGGCAGCAGCGAAAGGGAAGCCGCGATACCGCGCGGTAATTGTCGGTTGCGGAAAGATCGGCGCTCTTTTTGAATCGGAAGCGAAACGCGCAAAACCGGCAAGCCACGCCGGTGCCGTCATACAAAATCCGAAGACCGTACTCGCGGCGCTCGTGGACACAAACCCCAAGAACCTTGCGGCCGCCGGACAAATGTTTCCGCATGCGGCGCGCTATTCCTCCCTCTCCGCGTGCCTCAAGAACGAGCGGCCCGACATTGTCGTTATCAGTACGCCTCCGGCGGGGCGCGCGCGCCTCGTGCGGGCGTGTGTGCAAAGCGGCGTGAAAATGATCGTATGCGAAAAGCCGCTTGCGGCGAATGTGCGGGAGGGGCGGCTCATCGGAAAAGTGCTCGCGGGTTCGCGCACGGCATTCGTGCTCAACTATCAGCGGCGTTTTTCGCCGCTCTTCAAGCGCGTGCGGGAGGATATCAAGCGGGGTGCGATAGGCCGGCTCGAGCAGATAACGTGTTATTACTCGAACGGCCTGTTCAACAACGGCGGGCACATCATCGACGCACTCAGATACATCGTCGCCGAAAGAATCGTTTCGGTACAGGCTACGCAAAATACAAAGAACACAACGCACCCCAAAGGGGACAGCAATGTCGACGCGCTCCTCACAACAGCGGGCGGCATAACGGTCGCACTCCAAAGCTTCGACCAACGCGCGTACGCCATCCACGATATCCATATCATGGGCACGAAAGGCGCAATCACGCTCACGGATTTCGGCCAGCACGGTATCTGGCGGTTTGCCGGCCCCTCGAAATTCGCCGGTATACGGGCATTATCCGCGGCGCGGACGAGAGAACACAAGGAGCCGTTGAGCGCGACGCGCGATGCACTTCTGCAGGCGATACGCTGTTTCGAGGGGAATGTCCGTCCGGAGAGCGGGGTCGAAAGCGGCATCGCCGTTCTTTGCGTACTCGAAGCCCTGAAGAAAAGCGCGAACGCGGGCGGAAAAAAAGTCCGGGTACAATACTGATATGAAAAAACAGAAGGCGATCGTGTCGAAGTTGGCGCTCCGGGGCGGCACGCCGGTCCTCAAGAAACCGTACCCGCCCGTCTACACGATAGGCAAGCGGGAAATAGCGGCGGTCATGCAAGTCCTGAAGAAGGGGCCGCTCTCTGATTTCCTCGGAGTGGCAGGGGAATATTTTTTGGGGGGGAAACGCGTGCTCTCGCTCGAGCATGCATTCACGAAGAAATTCAAGGTCCAGCACGCGGTCTCATTCAACTCCGCAACGACGGCGCTCCACGGCGCGATAGTCGCGCTCGGCATCGGTCCGGGGGATGAGGTCATTCTTCCGCCGTACACGATGTCGGCGTCGGCGATGGCGGTTCTCATGAACGGAGCCGTGCCCGTTTTTGCGGACATCGACGAGAAGACCTTCTGCATCGATGCAAAGTCCGCGCGTATGCGCATCACCAAGAACACCAAGGCCATCATGGCGGTGAACCTGTTCGGCCAAGCGGCCGACTTTGGGCCGCTCCTTGCGCTCGCAAAAGAACACAACCTCAAGCTCATCGAGGACAACGCACAGGCACCCGCCGCGAAATGGCGCGGCAGGTATGCGGGAACCATCGGGGATGTAGGCGTATTCAGTTTCAATTTTCACAAAACCATGCAATCGGGCGAGGGCGGCATCTTGGTGACGAACAACGACGCCTACGCCCTGCGCGCGCAACTGTGCCGCAATCACGGGGAGTCGGTCGTCGACGGTATGCCTGCGTACGACGGCGGGCCCATTTTCGGCAGCAATTATCGGATGACGGAACTGACGGCCGCGATAGCGGAGGTACAGCTGTCCCGTCTTGATCTTCTCAATACGAAGAATCAGGCACTTGTGCGGTATTTGTCGGAACAACTTTCTTCCGTCCCCGGGCTTATCCTGCCCTACATTGCGCCGGGGAATACACACGTCTATTTTGCGTACGTCATAAAAGTGGATGAAAAGAAGCTGGGCATTTCGCGCGACCGTCTCGTCGAGGCGATGCGGGCGGAAGGATTCCCGATGTCGCGCGGATATCAGAAGCCGCTCCACCTGTACAAGCTCTTTCAGGAGCAAAAGGCATTCAACAATACGCATGTTCCGTTCAAGAGCGAGGGGTACGACGGGCACCCTGATTACTCGAAAGGCATCTGTCCCGTGGCCGAGCGGCTGTATGAAAAAGAATTGACCATGACGCAGATCTGCCAGCACCCGCGTACGAAGAAGCACATCGATCTCTTCGTGCGGGCGCTCAAAAAAGTGCTCGCGCATAAGAATGAGCTTGTACAATGAAAGTCCTTTTTAGCGCTCACGATGCGGGGGGCGCGAATGCCGTTCTCCCCGTTCTTGCCGCCCTCGCGGGAAAAGGCGCGGAGCTCCGCGGAGTGCTCGGCGGTCCCGCACAGGATATCTTTGCCGTAGCCCGCATTCCGTGTACCGCCCCCGGGGACGGCCCGGCCGATATCTTTATCGCCGGAACGAGCGCGGGAGACACGCCCGATAAGCGCATCATGCGCGAGCTCGGGGAGACGCCGAGCCTGTACGTGCTCGATTTCTGGCTCAATTATTGGCAGAGATTTTCAACGACGGGGGAAAAAGATGCCGCGTTGCTTCCGACGCGCATCTGCGTGATGGACGATATCGCGAAAGAAGAAATGCTCGCGGCAGGATTTCCCGCCGGGCGGCTCGTGGTGACCGGCAATCCGCATTTCGATCATTTTGCCGATGGCATCGCGCGCAACGCCGAAGAAAAAGGACGGATACTTTTCATATCCCAGCCCCTGCGTTCGTCCGCGGCGTTCCCGTTCGACGAGTTTTCCGTACTTTCCGACCTGCACTCCGCGATTGAAACATTGCCCGAAGAGTACTACATCTCGATACGCCCGCACCCCAAAGAAGAGCGCGGGAAATTCGACGCATACCTCTCATCGCGCGTGAGGCTCGCCGGAGAGCCGACGCTCGAAGACGCGATGTCGGCATCCGGACTTATCATCGGCATGGTCTCACCCACTCTGATCCAAGCCGCCGCCGCGGGGAAGCGCGTCGTCTCCTACGAGCCGGGACTCGTAGGTGCCGACAGCTTGGTGAGTAACCCCTGCGGCGTGACGCGCCGCCTTCTTACCGCGGCCGGGCTCGCGGCGGAACTCGGCGACTATGCCGCCGGGCATCCGGCGCCCGCCACGGAAGATTTCAGGAAATTCTGGCCGTCGGGCGCGACAGAGCGCGTCGTGGAGGAGGTTCTCGCCCTCATCGCGAAAAAGTGATACAGATAAAGGAGCCGCGCTTTAAAGGATGGTGCGCGGCATGATTTCACTAAATCATATGAAAAAACGGAACATGATACCGTATTCCACGCAGTCCATCAGTGAAGCCGATATACGGGCTGTCGCGAGGACGCTCCGCTCACCCTACCTCACGCAGGGACCCGCTATTGCTTCGTTCGAGAAGGCGATCGCCAAAAAAGTGGGAGCGAAATACGCGGTCGCTCTCGCATCGGGCACGGGGGCTCTGCACGCCGCCTATGCGGTGGCGGGTTTGAAGGAGGGCGACGAGGTCATCGTGCCTGCCCTCACCTTTGCCGCGACGGCGAACGCCCTGCTCTACGTCGGCGCGCGCCCCGTCTTCGCGGATGTCTCGCTCGAGGACGGCACCATGTCGGTCGCCGATGCAGAGAAAAAAATAACCGGAAAGACGAAAGCCATCGTGCCGGTCGATTATGCGGGACGGCCCGCCGGCCTCGACGCACTCCGCCGGCTCGCGAAGAAGCACGACCTCCTCTTGCTGGAGGACGGCGCACAGAGCCTCGGTGCCGCGTTCAAGGGAGCGCCGGTCGGCACGCAGGCGGATATGACCATGTTCAGCTTCCATCCGGTGAAATCCATTACGACGGGGGAGGGCGGCGTCATCGTGACCGACAACCCCGCATACGACGCGGCACTGCGCATCTTCCGGCATCACGGCATCTCGAAAGACCCGAAGACTTTTGTACGAAAGAATGCAGGGGCGTGGTATCAGGAGATGCAGATGCTCGGCTACAACTACCGCATCACGGACGTGCAGGCGGCGCTCGGCGAAAGCCAGCTCAAGCGCCTCGACTCATTCATCGGGAAGCGTCGCGCGGCGGCAAAACGGTATGAGAAGATCCTCGCCGGAATACCGGGCCTCGTGCTCCCGCCGTCCGACGACGCAAAGATACGGTCGGCGTGGCATTTGTATACGGTGCGGCTCGCACCCGAAGTAGCGCACCGGCGGGATGAAGTGCTTGCGCGACTGCACACAAAGGGTATCGGCGCGCAGGTGCATTACTTGCCGGTGTATCTCCATGTGTATTACGAGCGGCTCGGATACAAGAGGGGTCTGTGTCCGAATGCGGAGACCTTTGCGGCATCGGAAATTTCCCTTCCGCTCTTTCCCGGTATTACGGAAAAACAGCAGATGTTCATTGCGCGGACGTTGCGCGCCGCGCTCGCGCACGTCGCATGAAAGCATCCATCGTCATCCGTGCATACAACGCCGAAAAAACGCTCGGGCGCGCGATACGCAGCGCGCTTGCTCAGAACGGGGAAGACGAGTATGAGGTCGTCGTCGTGAACGACGGCTCAGCGGACGGGACGGCGCAGGTTATCCGGGAGTTCTCGTCGGACCCGCGCGTCCGGGCCGTCGAGCAGGAAAATCAGGGGCTTATCGGCGCGTCGAATGCGGGTTTTGCCGCCGCACGGGGCGATATCGTCATGCTTCTCGATGCCGACGACGAGGCCTTGCCGGATTTGGTTGCGCAATCCTGCGTCGCGCTTAAAGACCCTGCGGTCGATTACGGATACGGCGAGTACTATGAAGAGTACGGGGGAGTGAAAAAAACCGTCCGTCCGGATGACCCCTTTCAGGCACTCGCAGGCGCGTTCGCATGGCGGCGGGGCAAGCTCATGGCCGAAGGCGGATTCGGGAACGAGAGCATATTTCCGGAATACGAGATACTATTGCGTACGTGGGGGAGGTGGCATGGGGTCAATATCCGGCGGCCCCTGTTCGTCTACCACAGGAGCAGATCAAGTATGACGGGGGACAGCGGGCTCGTTCAAAAGTCGATAGCAATGCTCCGTAAGAAGTATCCGGAACGTGCGGTAGAAATTGCCGCCATCCGCTCCTACGAGTTATGACAACAAAAAAACTTCTCATCACGCTTCTCATGGACAACCCCACAAGTTGGTTCGTGCCGTATGCGCAGGAACTCGGACGACAATTGCGCGAACGCGGTCACGAGGTGACCGTCATAGATGATCCGCAGGACCTGCCGCACGGCGACATCGCTTTTTTCCTGAGCTGTGAGCAGATGATAAAAAGGGATGTCCGCGAACGCAACGCGCACAATATCGTCATCCATGCGAGCGCCTTGCCGCACGGGAAGGGTTGGTCGCCGACGACGTGGCAGATACTCGAGGGGAAAAATGAGATACCGCTGACGCTCTTTGAGGCGGTCGACAAGACGGACGCGGGGGACATGTATGACACCGCTTCGATAGCGCTCGAAGGCCACGAGCTCATTGACGAGGTGCGCCGGAAAGAAGGGGAGGCTATCATCGCGCTTGCGCTCCGGTTCGTCGATGCGTACCCTTCCGCTACGGGCCGCGCACAAGCGGGCGATGAGAGTTTTTATCCGAAGCGCGCACCTAAAGACAGTGCATTGGACCCGAATAAAACCATCGTCGAACTTTTCGACCAGCTGCGCGTTGCCGACAATGAACGGTATCCTGCGTTCTTTACGCATCGCGGACACACCTACGTGCTGAAGATATCCAAAAAAGACAATGAAACATAGAACGATACACATAGGCCGGCGCGTCGTCGGAGGGAGCAATCCGGTCCTCGTCGTCGCCGAACTCTCGGGCAATCACAACGGCGACATCAAACGCGCGTTCAAAATTATCGACGCCGCGGCCGATGCGGGTGCGGACGCGGTCAAATTTCAGACATACACGCCGGATACGATAACCATCGACTCCGACACCGCACCGTTCCGTGTGCATTGGCAAGGCAAGCGCCGTACGCTGTATGACCTCTATAGCGAGGCCTACACGCCGTGGGAGTGGCATGCGAGGCTTTTCGCGCACGCGAAGAAGCGCGGCCTGCTCGCATTTTCCGCGCCGTTCGACACTACGGCAGTGACGTTTCTGGAAAAACTGAACGTGCCGTGCCACAAGGTCGCCTCTTTTGAGGTCGTTGATATACCGCTTCTGGAGGCTATCGGCAAGACGAAAAAGCCGGTCATTATGTCGCGGGGGATGGCGTCGGTGGAAGAGATACGCCTGGCGTTGCAGACGCTACGGAAATCCGGCACCAAGGACATTATTTTGTTGCACTGCGTCAGCGCATATCCGGCGCGGCCCGCCGACATGCGCCTTTCGACCATACCCGACATGCGGTCGCGCTTCGGCACGCAGGTCGGACTTTCCGACCACACGCCCGGCACCGATGTCGCGGTCGCCGCGGTCGCGCTCGGCGCAACCCTAGTCGAAAAGCATCTCACGCTCCGCCGCGCGGACGGCGGGCCCGATTCTGGTTTTTCTCTGGAACCGGAGGAGTTCGCCGCACTCGTGCGCTCCGTGCGGACGGCGGCGGCGGCGATAGGCACGCCCTCGTACGTACAGGGTACGGACGAGAAAAAGAATATCGTTTTCCGCAAATCGCTTTTTGTCGTGCGCGATGTGAAGAAGGGCGAGCGCTTCACGCCGGACAATGTGCGCTCCATCCGCCCCGGCAACGGGCTCGCGCCCAAGTTCTATCGCTCCGTCTTAGGGAAGCGCGCCGCCCGCGACATCAAACGCGCCACTCCGCTCTCCAAACACCTTCTCGCCTGATATCCTTGTCCGTATGACCCCGACCGTACTCGTCGTTATCCCCGCCAAAGAACGCTCGACGCGCCTGCCGGGAAAAAACCTGAAAGACCTCTGCGGCAAGCCGATGATGGCGTACCCCATCCTTGCCGCCAAGGCCGCGCGCGGGGTTGGCCGTGTCGTTGTCACCACCGAATCGGAAAAAATAAAAGAGATAGCGCTCCGGTACGGTGCCGATGTGCCTTTTTTGCGTCCGGTCGAGCTGACCTTGGACGCGGTGACCTCCCAGCAGGTACTCGTCCACGCGCTCGACGAACTCAAAAGAGTAGACGGATACGAGCCGGACTACGTGCTCCTGCTCTATCCGACCTCGCCGCTTCTCTCAAGCGAGCGCATCGAACAGGCTATCACTCTCGCCGTCGAGAAAGACGCCGATTCGGTGGTAAGCGGCCACTACGATAAAGGACACTATTGGATAGAGGACGACGGCGCGTGGAAGCGGCTGTATCCGATCGCGCTCGTCAACAGCCAGTACCAGAAGCCGCTCTTCAGGGAGAACGGCGCCATCTATATGACCCGCACATCCGTCCTACGCGGACAAAAACAATTGCTCGCCGACCGCGCGCAGGTGCTTCTCATGGAGTCGGACGAGAATGTGGACGTGGACTATCCGGAAGATTTCGTGCGCGTCGAGGAAATACTCAATTCCCGTACGGGCGCAAAGCAATGAGAACATCATGCTCGGGGTACTTCTTACGGGCATCAGTAGCGCGTTCAACGAAATATCTTTTTCGATCGGTAAAAAACATGTCAATGACGGTACGCAGAGTTATTACACATTCGGCTTTCTCATTCAGTTTTTTTCCGCCCTCTTCATCTGCGCAACGGGTTTTTTGTTCCACGATCTCGTCTTCTCTTCCGCATCGTTCCCCACCTTTGGTCTGCGCACATTGGTGGCGATCGTTGAGATGCAATTAGCGACGATCGCGATCTCGAAGCTGGATCGCGGTACCTTCGGGTTCATGCATCTGGCGACCATACCGTTCCTTGTCGCGATTGATCTCGTGCTCGGATATGCCCTGCGGCCCCTGCAGATCGTCGGCATGGGCCTCATTATTCTGCCGGTACTGGCCTTCTTCTTTCTGGAGAGGCGCGAAGAGAAAAGCGGCTTATGGATCGCGTTCGGCGTCGCTTTTTTGGCCTCTATCGATATTTCGCTCTATAAGTACGACATTTCGCATTTCAATTCCGTCGGAGCGGAGCAGGGGATACTCACGCTCATTCTTTCGCTCTACTTTTTTCTTACGGCGGTCTTGATAAAAAAAGAAAACCCGCTCCTCTTTTTGAGACGGCCGGTCTATTTTGCGCAGGCGAGCGCAAGCGGCGTCGCAACCGTGATAAATTCATTTGCGTATCTTTTCGCTCCCGCGTCGGTCATCGCGTCGGCATTCAGGGGATTCTCACTGCTGTCGTCCCTCTTGAGCGGTCGCCTCTATTTTCGGGAGAAACGTCTGCTTCTGAAAGTCGGGTTGTTCGCCGTCATTGTGCTCGGGCTCATCCTCCTGATCTGAGCCCGTACGTAAAGATAAAGAGGTGTTCTTGTTATACGTCCAGTTCCGAGAGACGGACGGTGCGGTGTTCCGTATGGGACATGCGGCCCGCATCGAGTATACGGGCCTGCGCGAGGAGGTCTTCCTCGTAGCGTTGCGTGCTTGCACTCCCCAAGAGAATTTCTTTGCAAAAATCGTCGAGCATGAGCTTGAAATGGTCTGCGGGCGGGATGACGATTTCCTGCACGTCGCCGGCGGCTTCCAAGAATATTTTTACCGCCATGTCTTTCGGCACCGCGTACGCCCGCTCCATCCGTATGCTTCCTTTCGTTCCGAGCACGCGATACGTCGAGCGATACTCCTCCGTGAACTCGGCTGAAAGTACCGCCTTACGATTGTCGGGGAAGGTCAGGGTAGCCTCGTCTTTCACATCGACGCCCATCTCCGCGTCGAGCGTCATGGTGCAGGAGACCGTGAGCGGCTCCGCGGAGAATATCATTCTGCTTGCGCGCATCGGGTACACAAGCGCATCGAAGTAAATGCCTCCGCCCAGGTCGGGCTCGAGCCGGATATTGCCTTCGCCGGGCTGGGGATATGCCATACGGCCCTCGAATTCCGTGACTTCTCCGATGGTGCCGTTTCGGATGATATCGCGGACTTTCGCGTGCTGGGGATGAGAGAGGAACATAAAACCTTCCATCAGGCGCACCTTGTTCTCGCGGCATGCGGCGACCATTTTCTTCGCGGACGCATAGGTGAGCGCGGCGGGTTTTTCGCACCACACGTGGCGGCCCGCCTCCGCCGCTTTCACCGCCCACTCCTCATGCAGGGAATTCGGCAGGGAAATGTAGACCGCATCGATATCTTTATCGGCCAGCACCTCATCGTATGTGCCGTACGACTTGCAGCCGAACTCCTGCGCGCATTCTTTCGCGTGCTCGTAGGATTGGCTGCCGACCATCGCAAGCTCGGCATATTGCGAATCGAGAAGCGCGGGTATTGCCGCTTTTTTTGCGATGCGCGAACATCCTATGACGCCGAATCGTATCTTTTTTTTCGTGCTCATCGCGGCGTGGAGACTATTTCGCGGGAGGTTTATACGACGGGTCACCATGGTCGCCTGTCCCCATTCCCAGATTCTCATGCACGATGGGCTGTTTGCAGTCGTCCCATTTTTTCGTGAGGAAGGTGACGATGTTGAAATCGGTGATGGCGTAGGTGACATGCGGAACGCCTTGCGGGATGTAAACGCAATCGCCTTTGCCGACGTAGAGGAACTCCTCCTTTCCGTCATCGCCCTTCGTCACGACGACCGCATTCCCGTCGGTGAACAAATAGTACTCGTCGAATTCGGGGTGGTAGTGATTGCCGCGTATCTTGCCTTTATTCACGAATTGGAAATTGAACTCCACAATCGGCTTTCCGGGGAGGAAGGTGAATATCCCGCCTCGGCCGTCGCGGACGGTATCGAGGTTGCATGCGGGGTCTATTTTCTTGATTTTCATGCGATTTTGCGAAATCGTGCCGCGCTTACGTCCTTTAGAGCGCGGCCTTTGTCCCCTCATAGTAACAAAGCGGCGAACGTGCGCAATGGAGGGGCGGCGAGCTCATATTCGTGCTATATATTGAGTCGTATGAAGAAAGGGGGAAAGCAGGCCGTCCGCTTGGTCGCCGTTTCGGGCGGCTTCGACCCTTTGCACATCGGCCATGTGCGGATGTTCAAGGAAGCCAAGAAATTGGGCGATACACTGGTCGTCATCATCAACAACGACAATTGGCTGCGCAAGAAGAAGGGGTTCGTTTTCATGCCGCAAAAGGAGCGCGCCGAGCTCATCCGCGCATTTCCGTTCGTCGACAAGGTCGTCTTAACCGACCACAAAGACAATGACGCGGACACGAGTGTCTGCCGTATGCTGAAGAAATTGCGCCCCGCCGTATTTGCGAACGGCGGCGACCGCACAAGCGCGAAGGATATTCCGGAGGTTGTTGTGTGCAGGGAGCTCGGCATCAAAATGGCGTTCAATGTGGGAAAGGGCGGCAAGGTGCAGTCGTCGTCGTGGATGACCGAGAGCGCGAGCCGTCCGGTAAAAAGGTCCGAGCGTCCGTGGGGCGAATACTACGGATGGGATGAAGGAAAAAAATGGAATCTCAAAACCATCTACATCAAACCGAAGAAGCGATTGAGTCTGCAGTACCACCATCATCGCGAGGAGTGGTGGCTCCTCGTCGAGGGGGACGCGACCGCAACGGTCCACGAAGGCAAAGATGTCCGTTCCATCCCGCTCCGGAAAGGGGAGGTATTCCGCGTGGGGAAGCGGCAGGTACACCGGCTTTCGTCAAAGAAGGGCGGCGTCGTCGTTGAAGTAGCGTACGGAGATTTCGATGAGGCCGATATCGTCCGCCTCGAAGACGACCACGGCCGCTGATATGAGCTTGTACGGGCGCGTATCCCGGGAAGAGGCCGTCATCGCGCTCATTGTCGCCGTCGTCGTCATTGCGCGCGTGGCGTCCTTTGCGCACTTCTCGTCGCTTGCCGCGGGGAATCCGGACGCGAATCCGTACCCCGTCGTAGCGGGGGATTCCGTACACTACACGCAATGGGGGAATAATCTCCTCACCCTGCATGCTTACGAAGAAACCCCCGGAGAGCCGCTCCGGGCCGCACCTCCGGGATATCCGGCCCTCCTCGCGGGAATAAAATTCGTGACGGGAAGCATGACGCCGGTCGTCATCCTGCAAATACTCCTCGCGTCGCTCGCGTCCGTGCTCATATATAGAATGGCGCGCACGCTTGTGCCTCCGTACGCGGCAGTGGTGCCGGCGCTTATCTATGCGCTCGACCCGATGGCCGTCTTTTCCGATTCCGCCATCATGACGGACGGGCTCTTCAGCGCGCTCTTTGTGTGTACCGTGTACGTGGCATTCTTCCAGTCGCGCGTGCAGGGTCTTGTCCGCTGGGGTCTTGTAGGACTTCTGCTCGGCGCCATTACGATGATACGCCCTATTGCGGAATTTCTCGTCGTCGTATTTCCGGCGATGTACCTTTTGCGTGAATGGCTTGCGGTGAGCAAGTCGAATCCGATGCAGGGCACACGTGAGGACGGTGCGCGGTGGAAAGCGGTGGGAGTATGCGTGGCGGCGTTCGCGCTCGTCGTCACCCCGTGGATGATACGCAACCACACGCACTTTGGTTCGTATGAGATCTCCCCGCTCGGCGGCCACAATCTCCTCACCTTTAGCGTGCGCGGCTTTCTCGCGTGGCGGGCTCTCGCGGAGACAGAACAGCCTCTGCCCGCTATCCTTGTGTTGCGGCACGCGAACGACCCGGTGTTTTCGACCGTTGACGCGACGATAGCGAAAGACATCGCGGCCATCACGCCGCAGGGAGAAGACAGGCAGAGCTATGAGGGACAACTGGCGGCGCAATACATACTGCGCGATCCCGTCAGGTACGCGTATTTTCATGCGGTGAATACGATACCGTTCTTTCTCTCCAGCAGTATCGCGTTTTACGGACAGCTCACGGAGCAGGTACGCGATAATCAGGGATTTTACGCCCCGACCATGCTCTCGCTATTCGACGCGCTCGGACGCATGCGGCAGGCGGAAAGTCTGGGCTCCTTCACGGCCGCCGCCCTCGACGCCGCTCCCATAGTAGGTGAGATGCTGTTCTGGGCGCTTGCTTCACTCCTCGCTCTCCTCGCGCTCGTATTCCGCCGGCGGGACTTCACCATACTTCTCTTTGTGGTGCTCGTTGCGTATTTTGCGGCGCTCACCGGCCCGATGGCGATGGCGCGGTACCGCGTGCCCGCGGAGCCGTATCTTCTCATCCTCGCAACGGTCGGCCTGTATGCACTCATGGAGCGGGTAAAAGAGAAGTTCCGTCCCTCCCTTTCTTATTGAGAAAGCGCGGGATACAATATCGCAACTTGTATGGTTACAGGCTCGATACTACGGCATTTTTCTACAATCGAGCTGGGGACGGCGGACGGCAAGCAATATGGCGTGCGAAGCGGCCCGCTCACCAAACTCGCCCTCGCGCTCATCGGCATTCCCCACCTCGGATTCCGCGCCCGCGCCCGCATCATATTCCGCTTCATCAAGGGCACGCCGCAAAGCGCCCGCATACTCGATGCGGGGGCGGGATACGGCTTGTACGCCCTGACCTTGGCGGAGCGCGGGTATTCGGTCGACGCCATCGACCTCGAGCAAGCGAGGACCGACGCACTGACCGCGAGGAAGAAAGAGCGGCCCGCGCTCGACCGGCGCGTGAAGACGTATACCGGCTCCATCACCGACCTCCCCTTTCAAAACGGCTCATACGACCTCATCATCTGCTCCGACGTCATCGAACATATCAAAGATGACGCGAAAGCGGTCTCGGAGCTCGCCCGCGTGCTTGCCCCCGACGGCACGATGATCATCACGGTGCCGTATCATTCGAAATACAACGAACGCATCTACCCGATGTTCGGCCACGAACGCCCCGGATACAACGTTGAAGAAATGCGCAACATTCTCGCGCCGCACCGCCTCTCCATCGTGGAAGTATCCTCCTACGAGTACGCCTTCGGGCGCATCCTCTTCCGCATGTTCAACGCGATACATTTTGCCCCCCTCATGGCGGCGTTGTTCTATCTATTTTATATTCCGTATCTGCTCGACATCGCGTTGAAGTTTGGCGAGCCCAACGGCATCGGCTTCAAGATCCGCCATGAGGATTGAACTGTGCATCCCCGCCTATAACGAGGAGCGAGTCATCGCCGAGGCCGTGCAGGCGGTTCTGCGGGTGTTCCGGAAGGCCGGGAAAGAAATCGTGCTCACCGTCGTTGACAA